>Ga0209131_1002797_pt1 | contig 11733 bp, 17 predicted proteins | sample GraSoi_2013_40cm_FD_185826 | JGI IMG/M metagenome (GOLD analysis project Ga0209131, IMG submission 185826) | Grasslands soil microbial communities from the Angelo Coastal Reserve, California, USA - Sample 9_17_2013_40cm (SPAdes) (version 2) | ecosystem: Environmental > Terrestrial > Soil >...
CAATTTCGAACAATATCTTCGCAAGAACGGCTGGGAGAATCAACAGCCGATTCCCATACCCGAGAACGCCGGACGAGGTAGTTAACAAATCAAGAGACAGTCACCTTTAAGGTGACTGTCTCTTTTTTGGAAAATCCAGACCGTATTGCTTTTGCTTGATGATAAACTTGCAGGGTGAACTGAGCAAGTCACATGAACATTTAAGCTCGATAAACAGGAGATGTTTTATGCAAAAATGGGAATACATATCAATTTTCTGGAGCGGCGCAAAGATTTATATTGGCGCTGACGTTGTAGCCGATAACGAAAAAGCAATTCCACTAACTTACATGCAACAGCTTGGTGAGCTGGGATGGGAAATGGTTACTGCTGTTTCAGAATCTGTATCAGTATGCGTTGGTGGAAGTGCATTGGAAAAAGAAAAACGGGGAGGGCTAAGGTGGTATTTTAAACGTCCAAAGCCTTGATAAAATGCGCCTAACAAAGCGTCCTGGGCGATCCCGCTCGGCTATGCCTCGGGGACGATGTCGCCAGCACATTGCAGCGTACGCTGGGGGGCTGCCGCTCACCCGCACTGCGCGCACGCAGTGCGGCGCAAGTGTCGTGGCGTGTGCACATCCAAAGCAGTTTTCTACGCCTCGGCCTTTTTCCAAAAGCATGACCATTTCACATCAAACATAAATTAAGGAGAGCACATGAACCTGCATGAAAAAATGAATTACGTTGAGCTCCCTGCTAAAGACCTGGCAGCAACAAAAGCGTTCTTTCAATCTGCTTTTGGTTGGTCTTTCGTTGATTATGGACCCGAATATACTGCGTTTGAGAATCAAGGGCTTGATGGTGGTTTCTTCAAGTCTGATTTAGCATCATTCACAGAAAAAGGTGCTGCTCTGATTGTTTTCTATAGTAACCAATTAGAGGCTACACTTGCGAAAGTTGAAAAAGCGGGTGGTTCCATTGTCAAACCAATATATTCATTCCCTGGAGGTCGCCGATTCCATTTTACTGAGCCAAGTGGGAATGAATTTGCCGTATGGAGCGAATGAACGACTCAGGGATTCGGGCCATTTTCACTTGCTCTTCCATAACGTCGCGTACTTCTTGCGATACTTCAGATCCTTGTCGGATTCGATCAACGCGAAAGCCTTCTCTTTAATTTTTTCGTCCTTCACCACGTCATAAACATTCCGAAAGCTTTGCAGAATGTCATAACGGATCAGGGTGCAGTTCTTTTCCTTGATGCATCCTTTGAAGCGGCCCGCGAGCCCGTCGAGAAAGATCTTCTTTTGTTTCTCGCCCGCGACACCAACTTTCCACAAGGCTTGCATGCAATGCCTTGCAGTGACGAATCGTTCATCCCTCGTCACCTCAAGCAGGCGGTCGAAATCCTTTAACATTTTGTTCTTTGGGTCGCTCTTGGCAAGGTTGCAAAGGACCTGGGCCGCGATCGCCCGGTTATGGTTGTCTCTGTGAGTTAGATTCTCGATCACTTCATGCCAGGCTTCATAAGCCCAATCTACGGGTTTGTCTGTGACATCCAGGATATATGAAAAGGCTTTGTTTTGTAGTTCACGATCTTCAGACCACAAGTTTTGCAGATTCGTCTGCGTGATTGTATTCATCGCTTCTTAAGCGCCGGTAATCTGGTAAATCTGTATGAGATTGCCGCAGGTATCCTCGAAAATGGCGACGGTCGTGGTGCCCATGTTTGTCGGCTCCATGGTAAATTGTGCACCCAGTTTTTTCATTCTCCCATACTCTTTTTGAATGTCATCCACCTCGAATGCGGTATACGGAATCCCATCCTTCATCAGAGACTCTTTGAGTGCCTTCATGGCTGGATAATCTGCATTCGGTTCAAGAACCAACTCGGTGCCATCGGGTTCTTGAGGCGAAACCACGGTCAGCCAACGCGCGCCTGCTCCAAGAGGGATATCGCGTTTTTTTACAAAACCCACGACCTCCGTATAAAACTTCAAAGCTTTATCATAATCATCAATAGAGACACTGGCCAATTTAATCTTCACTGGGGTTTATCCTTTCGCCAAAATTCGAGTGGCAGTTCTGCAATCTAGTCCACGGAACTCACTGGGGCTGAGGCCGTATTGCTGTTTGAATACCTTGGAGAATGCCGCGTGCGTTTCATACCCGGCCGCAAGTGCAACTTCAGTGATGTCCACTGCTCCCATCCGCAGCTTACGTCCCGCACGTTCGAGCCGCGCACCACGGACATACTCTGAAATGTTCTCGCCGATGCCGAGGGTAAAGATGCGGTGAAAATGAGGCACAGAGAAACCGGCCACTGCCGCCAACACTTCCCTGGTTAGCGGTTCATTGATGTGGTCGCGAATATATCGCTTCACATCTTGTAGACGTTCATTATTGTTGCGAATGGTTCGCAAATCGGTCGTCATGGTTGAATTATAGTATGTCAGAACAAGTGTTGGCTATTCCAAATGTATCATTTTGAGCTGATTATTAAGCTGAAGTTTTTCTATCGCCACTTCTTCACCCGCTCCACAATTCTTTCTTCTCTTAATTCCTCACATACCTTTTTCAATTTTGAGGTTGCTCCCTGCCATTCAAGTTCTTTGAGATTCTCCTTAAGTGGCACATCTATACGAAGCGTGGATAACTCTTTGAACAACAAGGCATCCTCATAATTAGCCTGAAGGTTTTCAACGAGAGTCGTTGCGCGGCCCAACCCCAGAGGAAGTTTTTTCGGGTCTTTGGGAATCGTTTCAATATGCTTGAATTTGGCTAACACACTGGAAGTGGAAGCCGCCCCCCAGCCTTTGATTCCGGGATAACCGTCGGCTGAGTCCCCGACTAGGGCGAGATAATCTGAAATCGATTCGGGCTTCACGCCAAACTTTTCAATCACCCCTTTTTCATCGAGAAAAATTTCCCGCCTTCTGTCCCAACAAATAACCTTCTTACCGTCCACCATTTGAGTCAGGTCTTTATCCACCGAACAAATAATGACCTGCTCCACTGATTTCTCTTTTTTGAATCGTGCCGTGGCTGTGGCAATGGCATCATCCGCTTCGAACTTGACCATCGGCCAGATGACGACCCCTAATGCAGAGACCGCTTTCTCAACAATCTCAAATTGATTCAAAATGATCGGGTCAACCCCTTCGCTTGATTTATACCCCGCATACATCTTGTTGCGAAATGACTCGATCACATGATCGAACGCAACCGCCACATGTGTGACGCCCGGGCTTTGCAGCAGCATCAACAAACTGCGCATCAGCCCGAGGGTGGCGCCCACTTCCACACCCCTAGCGGATTTTTTCGGCGGTGCGCCGAAGTGAGCACGAAATAATTCGTAGGTACCATCGATCAAGTGAACTTTCATGTTTAATCCTCCTTGTCATTGCGAGGAGGGCGTAGCCTGACGAAGTAATCCCCAATATTGTGACGGGGATTGCTTCGTGTCACTTAAGGCACCACTCGCAATGACGATTAATGTTTATCTTATGAGGCAGGCCGATAACGCTGATAGACCACGCCTGTTGGAAGCGAGGAGGATTCGATGAGTTTCAAACTGACTTGCTTTCCTTCTGGAAAAAGTCGTTTGCCCATACCAAGCACAAGCGGATATACATGCAAGGCATACTCATCCACCAGGTCATTCTCGACCAAACTATGAATCAGAACACTGCTCCCATCCATAATGATATTTTTGCCGGACTGGCTCTTCAGTTTGCGAATTTCGCTGATCGCGTCTTTGCTGATGAGACTCGAATCTCGCCAACCATCTGCCGATTTCAATGTGGAGGAAACTACATACTTCTTAAATCCGCTGAACGGATCTCCCTCAGGGTTGGGTTCGAATGCCTCGGCATGAGTTTGCCATGTCTTTCGTCCTAACAATAATGTATCGGCGTCAGCGAAAATTTGACCGAAATGGGCGCCAATCTCGTCATGCCAATAGGGCATTGTCCAGCCGCCGAGAGTAAAACCGCCATCCGTATCTTCTGTCGGACTACCTGGCGCTTGAATCACACCATCCAAAGTAATGAATTCGTGAACAATAATTTTTCTCATGCGATTCTCCTTGCGGTGATTTTACTGATTTATGCAACAGCATAAGCTTGTTTTAGCCATGCAAGAACTTCTCTATCGATCTCTTTTGGATCACTGATACGCACGCGATGGGTAACCATGTTATGCCAAGTCCCGGCAGATTCCAATCGGGCAACTGGCTTCATGCCTTTGAATTTAATGCCAAGATCGAGCCTGTCAGCTGAAGAAGGCATGATGATGCCAAATTTTTTTCCGTTGCGCAACAGGCTGATGTAGGTGCTGGTTGTCCCTATGCTAACATCTGCCCCGAATTTGGAAAGCTTTGCAATCAGCTTGTCGTAAGGCTTGCGCCACTTTTCCTTTTTGCCAGCGAATAGTTTGGCGATCGCCTGCTCCTCTGTAACTTTCAGCGCGTCTGCATTCATGATTTCGTGCGCGATCACATTGGCATGACCGTGCCCCAGTTCGAAATCGGTCTTGAGCCAGGCAGTGAGTTCAGGATATTTAGTCAGCCCTTTTTTCGCGGCCAGCTTGCGGAAGTCAGCCGGGGTCTTACCGGTCTTGGCCTTAATGGTATCGAGATAGGTTTGATATGTCATGTTTATTTCTTTTTGCCGCCTGAATTCAGCGCTACGGCTTGGCTGATGAGATCCTTCAACGCAGCTTCGTCGATCTTTTCACCTTCGCTAATATCAATGGCGCGCGTGGCTTTGGCTTCGAGGCCTGCATTGAATAATTTCTTCGGGTCTTTTAAAGATGCGCCCTTGAAAAAATTCAACTTCACGTGATCCTTGAAAATTCCACTGGCCACCACATTGCCTTTATAAGACCACACAGGAACACCCCACTTCCATTCCTCGGTGATCTCGGGCGCAGCTTTTAGAATCAATTTACGAAAGTTAGCGATCCAGGCTCCGCGCCAATCCGTCTGTTCCTTGATGAATTTGTCGATCTCTTGTGAGGGAGTCAGTGCCATTTTATGAATTCTCCTTTTTCTGTAATTTGATTAGATCTTTCAGGGCTTTACGAGGGCCGTTTGTTTGGCCTGGATGTCTTTCATATCGGCAAAATAAACCATGCGCCTGTCTTCGTATTCACCTTCCAATAATTTGCTCCTAACTTTCGAGATCATTGGGTTATGGAATACAAGATGAATTCGTTGATTGTCCCTGAGGTTGAAGGTGATAAGATATTCCCCATTATAGCTAAAGGAGGGCGTTTTCCATTTGATTTCTTCAGTGATATTTTTGTTCGCAGATTTGATCGCATCGCGCACGAGCAGTCCTCCTTTTTTAAGAGACATTCCAGCTTCTCCATAAACTCATCCACTTGCTCAGTTTCGTTGGGCATTATATTGTTTTTTTTCCTTTTTGAACGATAACCCTTTGGCCTTCAAGGCTGCCTTGAGCGCCACAATGCCAGTTGGCCCCATGCCGTGCAAGTCTTTGATCTCTTCTTCACTGAATTTGGAAAGCTGCTGAAAGTTTTTAATGCCCGCTCCGGCCAGCGCACGCAGTGCAGGCTGTGATAATTTCGCCTCGAAGTTATTTTCCAATTTACTGTTCATATCATTTGTCCTTTAAGATCCGAAATTTCAGATGGGTTCGAACAGAAGTTTCCACAACGGATAACTTTTCCAGTTTAATCGACTCTTCGCGGATCCCGGCAAAAGGTTGAAGGCCCTTGCCCAACAGGATCGGCATGATATCCATATGGATTTCGTCAACGAGGTTGGCATTCAAGCATTCGGAAGCAATTTCCGCACCGCCGACAATGGTGACATCTTTATCACCCGCTGCGGCCTTTGCCTGTTTGACCGCGCTATCCACCCCATCTTTGACGAAGGTGAATGTCAATTGAGCAGTTTGCTTAGGCTGTTTCTTTGGAAGATGTTTTGTTATCACAAAGATCGGCACCTGATATTCGTAATTGCCGGCATAAGCATCTGGATCACCCATCGCAAATGTCTTTCTCCCCATGACGACTGCACCGGTATCCCTGATGGACTCTTGAAGAGACTCTGCATATCTTAAAGTATCTAGATCTGGATAAAGGTCCGCCACACTTTCATTGCGGTTATTGATAAATCCGTCCAAAGACATGGTAAATCCTAAAATAACCCTGCCCATCATATCTCCCTATTGTTTAACCGGTTCGTAGTAAAGCAAAACATTCCCCGATTTAAACGTTTTTGTTTTGATCAACTTCAATTTGGTTTGACCTTTAATGCCCTTGAACAACGGTTTGCCGTCCCCCAACACGACCGGGTTGATCATGATCCGAAATTCATCGACCAGGCCCTGTTCCATCAAGCTTACTGTCAGATCAGAGCTGCCGAGGATGGCGATATCCTTGCCGGCTTGCTGTTTTAACTTTGAAACTGCCTCTGAAAAATTATTTTTTACCAGCGTTGTGTTTTCCCATTCCACCTTCTGCAGTGTGTTTGAAAAAACGAGTTTCGACAGGCTGTTCATCAGCGCGGCAATATCCGGGTCATCGTGTTTGGCAGCTTCCGTCGGCCAGTAGCCTGCCATGAGTTCGTACGTTACCCTGCCAAATAGCAGTGCGCCAAATTCGCCCGTCTGCTGGATGGCAAACTTATTAAATTCCTCATCGACATTGTGCCAGTTGATGTTGTGATCTGGACCTTCAAAATAACCATCCAGAGATGTCGCCATGAACAGGATTACTTTTCTCATTTAGGCCTCCATTTATTAGCTTCGCAAATATTCACTGGTCAACGAACGCTTCGCACTCAACAGCTGCTTGGGCGTGCCTTCGAAGATCACTTCCCCGCCCTTGCTGCCGCCTTCGGGACCCATATCGATGATCCAGTCTGCGTTTTTGATCACGCTCGTATTGTGTTCGATGACAACGACTGTATTGCCAGTATCCACGAGGCGGTTGATGACTTGCATGAGATGACCAATATCGGACATGTGCAAGCCCGTGGTTGGTTCATCCATGATGTAGATACTGCCCTGCTTGTGCAGTTCGCTGGCAAGTTTGATGCGCTGACATTCGCCACCCGAAAGTGTGCTCAATGGCTGACCGAGACCGAGATAATCCAAACCTACATCACTCATGGCTTGTAATTTTTTCGTGACTTCTGGTATCTTAAAATACTCAAGTGCTTGTTGAACATTCATCGCCAGGACTTCCGAGATATTTTTACCATTCAACTCATATTTCAACACTTCATCCTTAAATCGTTTTCCACCACAAATTTCACAGGGCGATTTCACACTATCGAAAAATGACAACTCTGTGTAAACCACACCCAGCCCCTGACAGTTTTCACACGCACCTTTCGAGTTGAAACTAAACAGCGACGCCTGCACCTTGTTCGCCGAAGCGAACGCCTTGCGGACATTGTCGAGAATACCCGTGTATGTGGCGGGATTCGAGCGGCTATTAACTCCTACCGCCGATTGATCGATCACAATTGCATCCGGATGTTGGTATTGGAAGACCTCGTTGATGAGAGAACTTTTCCCAGACCCTGCCACACCAGTGATCACGGTTAGCACGCCCGTTGGAATATTCACGCTGACGTTTTGCAGGTTATTGACCTTCGCATTTTTGATCGGCAGTTTGCCTGTCGGCGTGCGGAACTCTTCCTTCAGCGAGACGGACTGCTTCATATACCTGCCTGTGATCGTGTTCGCCTTGAGCAGGTTTGCATAACTGCCTTCGTAGACGATCTCGCCTCCATGCGGACCCGCGTGCGGACCCACATCCACAACATGGTCGGCCACCTTGATCACATCAGGGTCATGCTCCACGACGATGACTGTGTTGCCCTTGTCGCGCAGTTTCTGAAGAAGTTCATTCATACGATGAATATCGCGCGGATGCAAGCCAATGCTCGGTTCATCGAAGATGTACATCACATCAGTCAGGCTGCTACCGAGGTGCTTGACGATCTTCACGCGTTGTGACTCACCTCCCGATAGAGTGTCCGTCTCGCGGCTGAGGCTGAGGTATTCCAGCCCAATATCTACGAGATCTCCCAGACGTTCAAGTAGCGCTTTGACCATCGGCGCGGCGGCAGGCACTTTGATCGTTTTCACGGCTTCAATCAATTCAGGGATTTCCATGCTTGTCAGGTCTGCGATGTTGTAGCCGTTGATCTTGCATTTGAGGATGGTCTTGTTAAGCCGCGCACCTTTGCATTCGGAACACGGTCCCATCGTCATGTAAGGCTCCACCGATTTTTGAGTCCGCTCGGACATGGTTTTTAGATCGCGCCTGATGTACTTGTTGGTGAAGCGATTGACGATGCCTTCATAGGTCAGGTTGAAGTCTTTTGCCCCTAACTTGGTCTTGACCTTGATGGGTTCGCTATATAAAAGGTCGTTCATTTCCTTCTGGGTGTATTTGGATATCTTCTTATCAGGGTCGAACAAGCCAGTATTGATTAAATTACTCCAGCTCCAACTGTTCACGGCGTATTCGGGGAATAGAATAGCGCCCTCATTCAGCGATTTGGATTTGTCCAGGAACTTATCAAGGTCCACGTCTAATTTACGACCGAGGCCGTTGCAGTTCGGACACATCCCTTGGGGGTCGTTGAAACCGAACACATTAGTAGGCCCAACGTGGGGCTGTCCGAGGCGCGAAAACATCATGCGCAGGATCGTGTTAATATCGGTGATCGTCCCAACGGTCGAGTGTGAACCGCCACCCATTCGTTTTTGATCCACAACAATGGACATGCCCAAGTTTACGATGGCGTCTGCATCAGGTTGGGAATACTTTGGCAGGAAGTTCCGCACGAACATGCTGAAATTCTCATTGAGCAGGCGCTGTGACTCGGTGGCAATCGTATCGAATACAATGGACGATTTACCCGAGCCTGATACGCCTGTAAAGATGGTGATCTTGCGCTTTGGGATTCGCAACGAAACGTTCTTCAAGTTATTTTCGCGTGCGCCGCGAATTTCGATGTATTCCTGAGTCATGCTTTATCCTCTTTTTATGAACTTGTGATGTTCTGGTTGAGATGGAACAAATTGGTCGGATCGTATTTGATCTTGATCTGACACAGCCGCTCCCACGTGGACCCTGGATATGCCGCGCGGACCTGAGCTTCATCCACATCTGCAAGGAAGTTCACATACGCACCTTTGTCACTTTGTTGTATAGTTTTTGCAAATTCATTGACCCAGGCCTCATGAGTCTCTTTCTCATCAGGCTGTTGATAGAGCGCGGCCAGGTTGGCCATGATCTTTGACTTGCGGTGAGCGAACGCAGTTGCATCCACGGGGACACGTGCCATAGCCCCACCCAGCACGCGGAGTTGAGTTACTGCCATGGAAGCGTTTGAAGCTTGCAGCCTATTCAGAATTATCTCGGCCACAGAACGATCGACTTGATCCACGAACATCGTACGCCCTGCCGCAACAGGATGATACTCTTCTTGTTCCGGCAGGTAGATCTCCGGATAGCTCATCGGCTTGATCATATCGGCAAGCGGTGTCGCAAGCTTGCGAAATGGCGCGAGTACACGTTCGCCAATGGATGCATCTCCTGCATAAATTAGCATTCCCATGATGATCAGCTTTCCATGTGCTTCAGGTGGCAGGAAGGGCATCGGCGGTGCGGACATAATGTTCGCGATGGCCGAAAGTTCCTCCGGGGCAGATTCAGCCTCGGCGATGAATGAAGCGATCACTTCCGGTGTTGCAGGCAGGGTCAGCATGCCACCGTATACCTTATCAACTTCATGCAATTGGAATTTGAAACGTGTCGCAACACCAAAGTTGCCTCCGCCGCCGCGAATAGCCCAGAACAAGTCCGGATGATTCTTCTCATCCACATTCAAGATTTGTCCGTCAGCCGTGACAAGCTCCGCGGACAGCAGACTATCAATGGTGAGGCCATATTTGCGAACGAGATATCCAACACCACCACCAAGTGTGATGCCACCGATACCGACTGACCCGGTATCACCAAAGCCAGTTGTGAGTCCGTGGACACCGGTTGCAATCGTATACTCGCCTGCGGTCATACCCGGTTCAACCCAGGCAGTGTTTTCTTTTGTATTGATCTCGAGTCCGCGCATTCTCGATAAGTCCAACACGATCCCGCCCTCGGTCACACTGTGACCGGCGTTGCTGTGCCCACCGCTTCGAACAGCAAGTTCCAAATCATTTTCGCGTGCAAGCGAAATCACTTTTGAGGCGTCAACTGCATTTGCAACTCGAATGATCGCCGCCGGATAACGATCGATCCCGCCATAGAAAACGGTTCGCGCCTTATCATATTCCGCATCACCCAAGGTGATCACTCGGTTATTAAAGGAGGCGCGAAGTTCGGTAATTGAAAGCTTTGTCATGATTTTCTCCCAACTGATTCGGGTTTAGAACATTCCATACTGATTTGGAGACTCCGGCGGGATTGGCTGGCCAAGGTCCCAAAGTTCCACGATCTTTCCACTTTCGAAACGGAAGATGTGAACAACAGCCGCGCCGAGAACATCAGGGGTTTGTTTGACATGTGAATGCGTGACCACAAAATCACCTTCGGCGATCACCCGCTTCACCTCAAAAACCTTGTTTGGATTCTGAATTGCATTTTCCTTCATCCCGTTCCGAAGAGAGTCTGCCGACCCTTCATAATACGCGTTGTGATGCTTGAAGTTGTCCCCAATAAACTTCGAATAAGCCTTATCCACCTCCCCGCTTGAGGCCATTTCTAGAAAAGAGACAGCGATGTCTTTATTGCTTTCTTTCATGATGATTCTCCTTCCTTCAAGAACAACAATTTTCCTGCTATTTTAGAACAGATATTCTGTTATGTAAAGACAAAAATACGGATATTATTTTCTGCGGATCATGACCGCGTCATAAGAGTTTTCGTCGCTTTGCTCCTCACCTTTGTTCGCCCTCCAGCCGCCTGTCAGAGTTTTACCGTCGGCACTCAGGGTGCATGTATATGTTGAGGTTGGATCTGCATGAATAACCGTATTGCCACGCACATTCCAGGAATAGGGCAGGACGTTTCCGTCCATATTAGAATAAACACTGGAGGAGAAGGCATCCGTGTCGGGGTCATAGCCAATGATTTTGAGGCTTTGGATGATCTCTCCTTTAAAATTGATCTCGCCACTGGATTTAAGAAAAAAGCCGCCAGGCATCCACTCAAACGTATTCCAGCCTATGATGTTATCCTCCTTTGAATCAAGAGTGTGCCCGGTCATATCCCACGTACCGATCAATACATTGAGGCGTTTGAGCGCAATGTCTGGTTCAGCTTGCTGTAATGGAGCCTGAGTGTTCGTTTGTCTCTTTGACATATGATTTCTCCTTTTCCATGGTTAACGATATAAAATTTCATATGTTTTGCATCGATGGAGTCGATCATACTGGTTCTTTTACACGGCCTTCTTCATTTTCAAATAATGATCTCGCTGTTTTTTATCGAAATGCTCCAAAGCGTAGCGCAGGGTCGTGCGCGGCATGGTCGCAGCATATTTATTCAAAAACTTTACCAGTTGTTGACGGTCCTTATCGCCCGCGAAACGCAAAGCCCATCCATTGGCTTTATGGATCAGGTCTTCCTTGTCGTACAACATAAATTCAGCAAGTTTGAAGGCGTCATCCACGTCTTTCTTTCCTATGAAATAAAGGGTGGCGACAATTGCAGTGCGACGTTCAGGCATAAATTGGGAACGCGCAAGTTTATATAAAATTT
>Ga0209131_1002799_pt1 | contig 11730 bp, 8 predicted proteins | sample GraSoi_2013_40cm_FD_185826 | JGI IMG/M metagenome (GOLD analysis project Ga0209131, IMG submission 185826) | Grasslands soil microbial communities from the Angelo Coastal Reserve, California, USA - Sample 9_17_2013_40cm (SPAdes) (version 2) | ecosystem: Environmental > Terrestrial > Soil >...
AAATACAATTGATATCATGGAATTTTGCAGCGTCGAGACCGCGAGCGGCCGGGTCCAAGGACTGATCAGTTCCGGGATCCGGCAGTTCAAAGGCGTCCCCTACGGCGCGTCGACGGCCGGGGCGAATCGCTTTCAACAGCCGAAACCCGCGAAGCCGTGGACCGGAGTGCGCGATTGCCTCGGGTACGCCGCGGCGTCGCCGCAGGTCCCCTACGATGTCGGTCACGAGTATGCGCGGCTGATCCAGTTCGATTTGAATGTCGCCATGGGCGGAATGGGTGAAGACTGCCTGCATCTCAATATCTGGACGCCCGGGACCGGCCGCCAAGATAAGCGCGCAGTGCTGTTTTGCATTCACGGCGGCGGCTTCGCGATCTGCTCGGGTAATCATCCTATGTACGACGGCACCCGGCTCGCGCAATGGGGCGACGTCGTCGTGGTCAGCGTAACGCACCGCTTGTCGAGCTTTGGGTATTTGAATCTGGCGGACCTTGACCCCTCGGGCCCTTGGACCGATGCCAGCGCCGCGGGGATGTTGGATCTCGTGGCTGCCCTCGGATGGGTGCGCGAGAACATCGAAAACTTTGGCGGTGATCCTGACTGCGTGACGATCTTTGGACAGTCCGGCGGCGGCTGGAAGGTGAGCACACTGCTGGCGATGCCGGCGGCACAAGGTTTATTTCACCGGGCCGCGATTCAGAGCGGATCACTCGTGTCGCATATGCCCCGGGAGGCAGCGGCGCAGGTTTCGCAGGGTTTCATCGGACGGCTTGGCTTGACGCCGGCGACTCTCGATCGAATCAAAGACTTGCCGTGGACGCAAATTCTGGCGGCGCAATCAGACATTGGCGCGCATGCGTTTGCGCCCGTCGTCGACGGCACACACATTCCCGCGCATCCTTTGGAAACGCAGGTCGCGTCGTTGTCCGACCACGTGCCGCTGATCATTTCCACCACGTTGGATGACGCCGGCCTGTTCTTTGATCGATTCGCCATGACTGAACAGGAACTCGCCGATACCTTGTCGGCGAGCTATGGCGCCAAATCGTCGTTGCTGGAAAAGACCTATCGCGAGCACTTCCCGACCAAATCCCCCTACCTCTTGTATGCGCAGATTATTACGGATGCCGGTTTCCGGCGTTTCGCCAATGCCCAGGCCGAGGCAAAGGCCGCGCGTCAGCGCGCAGCCGTATACACGTATTTATGGGAATGGACTTGCCCTGCGTTCGATGGAAAGTTCGGCGCCGTGCATGCCATGGATGTCGCCGCGTCGATGCACAACGAGCGCGATGCCATTTTGGGCAGCGGCTCAACCGATGCGCGCCGCATGTGCGACGACCTGACGTCGGCATTTCTGGCCTTCGCCAAGAGCGGTGATCCGAACAACTCGCAGATTCCTCAGTGGCCGCGCTTCGATGCTTTGCAACGCTCGACGCTGGTGTACGACCGCAACACCCGGACTGAGCGCGATCCTCATGGAGCACTGCGCAGTTTGTGGTTGGACATGCCTCCTAGCGCCAGCGTCTTAGGCTAGCAGTGCCGGACATTCAGACGTGACGACGGAACTGCGCGGCAAATCCGTGTTGATCACCGGCGCAGACCGCGGCATCGGTAAAAGCATAGCCCTCGCCTTCGCAAAGGCTGGCGCCCGCATTGCGGCGCATGGACTCGTCGAGGGGGGCGAGGCGTTACAGCTGATGGCGGAATTGCTGGCAGCCGGAAGCCCCGATGGCCGTTACTTTGGCGGTGATTTGCGCGACGTTAATCAAATCGACGCCTTGATGGCAGAGGTGTTCGCGTGGGGCCACCTCGATATCCTCGTGAACAACGCCGGCATTCAGCATATCGCGCCGATCGCGGATGTCACCACCGAGGTGTGGAACGAAATTCTCGCGGTCAATCTGTCGGCGGCGTTTCACACCATGCGGCACGCCTTGCCGCGGATGGCCGAAACGAACTACGGGCGCGTGATCAACATCGCCTCCGTGCATGGTCTAGTGGCCTCCGTCAGGAAAGCGCCGTATGTCTCGGCCAAGTTCGGGCTCGTCGGGCTGTCGAAAGTCGCGGCCCTCGAATATGCGGGCGTCGGCAGCGCAGAAAGCGGCGGCGTTACCATCAATTGCATCTGTCCAGGCTGGGTGGACACCGCACTCGTAGCGCCCCAGATTGCTGAGCGTCGTGAGGAGTTGGGCGTGTCCACCGAAGCAGCAATCGACGCGATGCTGGCTGAAAAGCAGCCCTCGCACCGGCTCTCTTCCCCTGCGGAAATTGGGCGCTTGGCGGTCTGGCTCTGCGCGCCCGACGCGCACAACATCACGGGCACCGCCATTCCGATCGACGGCGGTTGGTCGGCGCAGTAGCGCGATTTTCAGTAGTTAATTCAACATCTTACCGCGTGGCGTCCGATGCAAATAGCACCGCGAAGCGTCATGAAGCAGCACTGAGTCACGAACGCCGCGTGAGCCTCATTCCCCAGCGAAAATCACGCTGGCACCATCCAAAATTACGTTGGCCGTGAGCCGCCTAATACCCGTACTATGCGGGTGAGTCGCACTCGGAAATCACCAAAAAGGTCAAGCCGACGTTCAGGGAACGAATGCGTTCGTGAAAACAAAAGTCACCGCATGAATCGACCCTCTCCCAATCTTTGGCCGTTCCTATTGCCCACGTTGCCGTGGCTCGCCTGTCTACTTTCGCCATGCGCGCATGCCGTACAGACAAGAAACTTCGTCGTTAGTAATTTCTATCCGGCACATTACTACGGCGACGACACGTGCCCGCACGGATTGAACCCGACGCCCGATGTGTTTTTTAAACGCGATTTGAAGCTCCTCGGCGTGCCGCAGGCCGAGGTCAATGCGATGTTCGACAAAGACTACAATAATCAGAACGCCCCGCCGACGACGAAATGGGTCTCTGTCGTAGCCGCGCGGGGCAACGGCCGAGACAGCGTCTACCTGCATCCGACCACGGTGCCCGACGCCCAACTGAATCTCGCGATCGGCCGCTTCGCGTACGGATTTAATCTTGACGGCAAGGGCGCGGCGGCGCCGAACTCCTACGAGAATCCGGAGACCCATGAACGCGGCGTCGACAATCAGCTTTTCCGCGTGCTCGGCTGTTTCCAGGTCTACAAGGGTAATCCGGCGCCGCAACCCCCGCTGGAAGCGGAGTACCGCTGGCATTCCTCGCGTCCCATGATGGGTGCATGGCTCATTTCGGTCAGCGGCGAGGACCTGACCCGCGATGGCGAGGTTACGGTCACCTTTCAAAGCTCGGTCGATCCGGTTTCGACTCAGGACGCGAATGCCCAGATCCAGAGGGACTTGACCTATCGCGTGGCCGATCCTCCGTCGTCCCGCAACGTGCTTCATGGCCGTATCAAAAATGGAATCGTCACCACTGACCCGGCTCCGATCACGATGCTGTGCGATGCCTATATCCAGCCGCGCTTCGAATTCGGCGACGCCCGCATGCGGCTCGAGTTGAAGCCGGACGGCAGCCTGGAAGGTTTGCTGGGCGGCTATCAGCCGTGGTACCCGATCTACTGGAGCCATGCGAAGGTTGGGTATATCGATGAACGAGGTTTCGGTGTCGACGTGCCGGCGCTCTACTATGCCCTGCGCAAATCTGCCGACGCCTATCCCGATCCGAAAACCGGTGAGAACACGTCCATTTCCGCCGCTTATACCATCCAGGCGGTGCCGGCCTTTATCACCCCGTTGAATCGCAGGGAGGATGCCGCGGTGGGGGCCCGGAGTATGTCGAACCTCTGCGCGACCATCGGTCTATGCCGCCGGTTGAGCGCGGCTCTGCACCGCGTTGCGGAACCTGCTGCGCCGGAAACGCCCGGCGCGCCGGTCATCGCGCGCCGCCTGACGCCCGATCAATACCGAGCGGTCGTGATCGATGTGTTCGGCCCGACCATGAAGATCGGGGGAAGGTTCGAACCGGGTATCCGGGATGACGGGCTCTTCGCGGTGGGCTACGGCCACGTGGGCGTCACCTCGACCGGGTTGGAACAGTACGACGCGATGGCCCGGGTAATCGCCGCTCTAGTTGTAAGCCCGGAGCACCGGGATACTTTGATTCCCTGCACTCCCCAAACTCGCACGGCGCCGGATGATGCCTGCGCAGCTCAATTCTTGGCCAAGGCGGGGCCCCGCCTTTATCGTCGGCCCCTGACGTCGGCCGAGCTAGAGCAAGCCGTGGCGATTGCCCGTGTGACCGCTCAGTCATTGAGCAACTTTTATTCCGGCGTGGAAATGAGTTTGGCGGGGATGCTGGAATCGCCGCCTTTTCTGTTGTCGTGTCATCGCAACTCGTTAAATAGCAGCAATTTAGATGAAACTGAAGCAACCTTCCTCGACGGGTGCCGGAGTGCCGGGCCTGCGTATCCTGGCCAGCGGGGCGCTGCAGACGGAGACGGGCCTCCGCAATCAGGTGGACCGGATGCTGAAATCACCGCGCCTGGAATCGGGCATACGCGCCTTCTTCGCCGATATGCTGCAATTTGACCTGTTCGACACCCTGGCCAAGGACGCAAAGATCTATCCCAAATGGACGGTCCAAGTGGGTCTCGACGCCCAGGAACAGACGCTGCGCACCATCGTCGATCTGGTGTTGACGCAGCAGGGCGACTACCGCGATCTGTTCACGACTCGAAAGACCTTTCTGACGCCGATGTTGGGATCGATTTACGGCGTGCCGGTCGCGCAGAATGTCGCGCCCTGGCAATCCTATGAATTTCCCGACGGCGATCCGCGCGCGGGCCTTCTCGCCCACGCGAGTTTCGTTGCCTTGCATTCGCATGAGGGACTCAGTTCGCCGACGCTGCGCGGCAAGGCGCTGCGCGAGTTGTTGTTGTGCGAACCCGTCCCGGCGCCGCCGGGGGACGTTAATTTTGCAGTGGCCCAGGACACCCACAATCCCAACTTCAAGACCATGCGCGATCGGCTGTCGGCGCACCGCACCGACCCGACCTGCGCCGGCTGCCACAAACTCATGGATCCGATGGGATTCGCCCTCGAGAATTTCGATTCCGACGCCGGGTACCGGACCACCGAGAACGGCCAACCGCTCGACACCAGCGGCGAACTCGACGGCATCCCGTTCGTCGACGCCGCCGGATTGGGCCGTGCCATGCACGACAATCCCGCAACGGGCGCGTGCCTGGTGCGGCGAGTGTATTCGTACGCCACCGGGCGCGGTGCGGCGCGGCGCGACATGCCGTGGATCCGCTATCTCGAAAAGGGTTTCGCCGAGGACGGCTACCGAGCGACGGAACTGATGCGCCGTGTCGCCCTCAGCAACAACCTGTATCGTGTCGCGGCGCCCGGAATGCCGGCGGCCCAGTTAGCGTCGCTGCATACGCCGTTCGAGGAGAGTGCGAAGTGAGTGCCATTACCCGTTTGAGTCGGCGCCGCGTCTTGCAAGGCATGCTGGGCGGTACCGCCGTCTCGGTCGGACTGCCCTTCCTCGACTGCTTTCTCGATGCGAACGGCGTGGCTTTGGCCGCGACGAATACGGCGCTTCCGGTGTGCTTCGGTACTTGGTATTACGGATGCGGCCTCAATCCCGGACGTTGGGAACCAAAAACCGTGGGACCGAACTACGAGTTCGGCGTCGAACTGCAGCCGCTCACTCCGTTCCGGCACAAACTCAACGTGTATAGCCAGATGTCGGCGCTCCTCGATGGCAGGCCGCCGAGCGCTCACAATGTCGGTCCCGCGGTGATCCTGCAGGGAATGGCGCCCGCGACAATGGCGCATCCGATGAATCCGGGACCGAGCATCGACGCGCAGATCGCAGACGTGATTGGGACCAGGACTCGCTTCCGTTCGCTGGAGGTATCCTGTACCGGAAATCCCGCCAGCAGCCACAGCAAGCGTGCGGGCAACGCCACCAATCCCGCGGAAATCTCGCCTCTGGCTCTTTACAGGCGAGTGTTCGGCTCCGGATTCACGGATCCGAACGCCGCCGAGTTCACACCCGATCCGGCGGTCATGGCCAGGCGCAGTGTGCTATCCGCGGTCAGCGCTCAAACCAAGAGTCTCATGAGCCAACTGGGTGCCGCCGATCGAGCGCATCTTGACCAATACCTCACGTCGTTGCGCGAACTCGAGCAGCAGCTCGATCTGCAGCTGCAAAAGCCAGCCCGGCTCGATGCCTGCACGGCGGTGGCTCAGCCGGGGGATACTCCGGTGGGTTGTGAAGTGGCGCAAGTGACCACCAACCATCGGCTGTTTGCCAAGATACTGGCTCATACGCTCGCCTGCGACCAGACACGCGTGTTCAACGTCATGCTGACGGACGGCTTGTCGCAATTGCGGTTCGCCGGGGAGGCCAACACCCACCACTTGTTCACGCACGAGGATGCGATCGACGAGAAGCTCGGCTACCAACCGAACGTGGTCCGGTTCTTCCCCCCCATCCTGGGAATTTTCAACGATCTACTCGCCGAACTGGACGGTATTCGCGAAGGCGACAAGACGCTGCTCGATCGGATGCTGGTGCTCAACTACACCGATTCGGGCTACGCAAAGAACCATACGACCGACAATATCCCGCTGCTCACCGCCGGAAGCGCCGGCGGACGCATGAAAACCGGAATCCATTTCGCGGCCGCCAAGGGTGATCCGGTCACGCGTGTGTCGCTCACCGTCCAGCAAGCGATGGGTGTTCCGATCAGCAGCTTCGGCACCGAATCGAACAAGACCTCTAAAACCATCACCAGCGTGATGGTCTGACCCCGTCGAGCCGGCGTCATACCCGCCGAATGAAGTCAGGCACGGTTTTTTGGGGTGGCACGATCGCTGTCGGCGCGGTGTTGGCCGTGGCGAGCTTCCACGAATTATCGCGTCGTCCGCCCTCCTCTGAATCCCCATGGGTGGCGCCTCTTGCTACACCGCCGGGAATTACATTGCAACTGCGCACCGCGGATGTCAAAGCTCGGCCCGCGCCTGCGGCGGAAGTGGTGTTGGCCGATGAGAAAGGCATGACCCTTTATTCGCACGCCTCGAATGCCGGCGACGCGACCTGCGCGGATGAGTGCCTTGGCCAGATGCTGCCGGCGCTCGCGCCAAAGGGAGCGATGTCGATCGGAGACTGGTCGCTCCATGCCCGTGCCGACGGGACACGGCAATGGGTCTATCGGGGCGCACCGCTATTCCGCTTCAAAGGGGACGCCGCCATTGGAGATGCCAACGGCGCGGGCGATGCGTGGCATACCGCCGCATTGCGTCCGGCGGCCGGAATGGTTCTGCGCGCCGGAATTGATGTTCGCGAAATCGACGACGCGGGCGGTACGGTGCTCGTCGATTCCTCGGGGCTGACGGTATACGCATCCAATCGCGAGGCGGCGCATGAAGCACCATGTGCAGGCAGCGGAGGGTGCAGGGCGCACTGGCGTCCGCTGCAAGCCGGCGGCATTGCGGTGGCGGCCGGCGATTTTTCAGTGATTTCGCGGGACGACGGCATCGCCCAGTGGGCCTACCGCGGCAAGCCGCTGTACACGTTCGACGGCGATACCAAACCTTTGGATGTTAACGGCATCAATGTCGATCCGCGCTTTCAGGTAGCGTTGATTCGGCGCTTTTTCATGCCCGCCGACGCAACCATTCGGCGGATCGTCCCGCTGGGCAACATTCTCACGACGGTCGGCGGTGCGACGCTCTATCAGCGCGACCGCGCCCTGACCTCGGAAGAGGGCCACGATTTTCGAGAGGACCATGGCCCGCCGGCTCTCGGCCGCTCGTTTGGCACCGCAACCTGCGATGCCAACTGCGCAACGACGTGGCGGCCTTATGCCGCGCCCTCGGATACTGTCCCTTCGGGATTCTGGGAGATTGCCACGCGACCCGACGGTACGCGCCAGTGGGTCTACAAAGGGTTCGCGCTGTACACTTACGCCGCCGACAAGCCCGGCGAAATCAACGGCAACGAAATCTACGATCTGGCCCAGGTAGGCGACACCGTCAAGGCCGGCGACAACGGCGGCGTGGGCGACACGGCAGCCGCGGACCCCGTCGAGGAGAAACTGGCCCGCGGCATTCCGCCGAAGATCGGCACCGGAGTCGGTGCTTTGTTCTGGCACGCAGTCGTCCCATGACCAACGCCCCGGTGAAGCTCAATCGCGCCGCCGGCTTGGGCGCCGCTCTCGTCATCGCCTGCCTCGCGAGCGCAGCGTATGCCGCAATCGCCGACGGCGCACCGGCGCGGATTCCCGATGCCGCACTCGTGGAACGGGGCCGCTACCTCGCCGTGGCAGGGGATTGCGTCTCCTGCCATACGCGGCCGAACGGCACGCCCTTCTCGGGCGGCCGGGCGCTCAACACGCCTTTCGGCGTGATCTATTCGGCGAACATAACGCCGGACGCCGGCACCGGGATCGGCACGTGGTCGGAGACACAATTTGCGCGCGCGCTGCGCGAGGGTATGGGAGCCGACGGAAAGCGCCTTTATCCCGCGTTTCCGTACACTTCCTACACGAAGCTCACCGACTCCGATGTGTCCGCGCTCTACGCCTATATACGATCGCTGCGGCCGGTGCGGTACACGCCGCCGCAGAATGTCATGCCATTTCCGTTCGGTATACGCGCGCTGATGGGCGCGTGGAATTTGCTGTTCTTCGACGCGGAACGATTCGTTCCAGACACGACGCGATCAGCCGAATGGAATCGCGGCGCATATCTCATCCAGGGACTTGGGCATTGCGGCTCGTGTCACACGCCGCGGAACGCATTGGGCGGCGAACGCACGGCGAGCGCGCTGACCGGGGGAGTTTATCTGGACGACATTGCCGATGAAGTGGTGGAAGAGAAAGTCACGCCGATGGACGAACGAACCGTCCGGTCATGGTCGTCGCCAAACCTGACCCCCGCGCGAAACGGCCTGGGCACCTGGTCGTTCGAACAGATCGTTGCCTACCTGAAAACCGGCCACAATGAACGCGCCGGCGCATTCGGACCGATGATCGAGGTGATCGCCAACAGCACCCGTCGGCTCTCTGATCCTGACCTACGCGCAATCGCCCTCTATCTAAAGAGCCTGCCACCGGAGACGAAGGTTGAGTCCACTGACCGGTTCGATGCCAGGCTCGAGGCCGGTGCGGCGGTGTACACGGCACGATGCGGCGACTGTCATCAGCCCACGGGGCTCGGAACGCCGGTGGCACATGGGTCTGCGTCGAAGTCGGCGCCCCCGCTGGCCGGCAACGCCGTGTTGCAGGCGCCGAATCCTGCCACGCTCATCAACGTCATTTTGTACGGAGCGCACGGGGGCGGGCTGGCGGCCGAATCGAACGGCACCTGGCCTTGGCCCAAGATGAGCGGATTCGAGCTCAGCGTCGGCCTGGACGATGAACAGATCGCCGCACTCTGCACCTACGTGCGATCCAGCTGGGGAAATCGGGCGGGATCCGTCAGCGCAGCCGACGTCGCCAAACAACATTGATGCGAACCCACAATCTCGAGGATGACCCATGAAAATCTCATCGATGGCCGCCGCACTGTTCGCCTCGGCGGTCGCCCTCGGCAGCACTGCCTCGACCGGCGCCGCCGCGGCCAGCGACTCGGCAATGACTGCGTCCGATTGCGGCAATTTCTTCGGGCAACGATGTCTCGTCAATCTTCCGACGGGCGTACACATGAGTTATTTCGATGCGGGTACGAAGACCGGCGAGATCTTGATCCTGCTGCACACGGACACGACCAGCGCCGTCGAGTGGGCTTGGACTGTGGATGCCCTCCTACACCTCAACCCCAATCTTCATATCTACGCGCTGGATCAACGCGGTGCGGGTGCGACCGATCTGCCGGAGCGCGCGGTGTGCAGGTCTTCTCCGAATCTATGCATGACTCAGGCAGATCTCGCGGCAGATCTGTTGGCATTCATGGATACGCAGAAAATTGCAAAGGCCACGTTGGTAGGACACGCCATGGGTGCCGAAGCGGCGCGCGCCGTCGCACTCGAGCACCCCGAACGCGTCGCCCGGTTGATCCTGACCGGAACGGGGGTGTCTCCCGCAGCTGCGCCGCCGCGCCAGGATTCACCGCGCCCGGCCTTCCACGTGCTGAATGCGCTCGGATGGCAAAAAATGCTCCAGGAGAGGCACGTAGCATGGCCACAGGGCGCGCTGCATATGCGTCCGCTCGATATCGATCCCGATGCCGTGCGGCACATCACACAGCATTGGGACATTTCTGCGATCGCAGCCCCGGAGGTGGTCGACCTCATCGCCGCTCAGACCGCGATGGAATCGCTGGCGACCTGGGGCGTGCTCGATCCGACGCCGACGCCGGTCGAAGGCCCCGTCCGCCTGGACAAGCTCCAAGTCCCGACCTTGGTATTGTGGGGCAGCGAAGATGCGGGGCTCGACAGAGCGTCCCAACAGCGGGTGATCGACCAGCTCACGCAGGCGAGCCGGACCCACCCGGGGATGTATTTCTATTGGAAACAATATGGCGTACGGCCGCCGCCTGCCTCGGGCAACAAGCATGACGCCGATGACATCGGCCACAACTTGTCGTGGGAAGCGCCTCGCCAGCTCGCCGCGGACATAGACCGCTTTGTCCGCACGGGTGAGCCGACGCGCGATCTGTACCGAAGCGACGCGCCTCGCCGAATTCAAACGATTCTCGAGGAACCCGGCAAGGCCATCATCGTGTCATCGCGGCCTACAGCGCGGAACGCAGGTCGTCTAAGGCATTCGAGTTCCTGAGTTTGTCATCACCGAGTGTCCGCAGGTCGCGGTAGCGATTGACGTCCAATTGCCCCGTGTAAGAGGCAACCGGCGGAGCCGCGTCGGCGAACTCATCCACCTCGACATTCCAAATGTCACTGCTGTCCAGGTCCGGCGGGGCCTGATACGACTGCCGCGATAAATCGCACACGAGATCGACCAAGACAGCCACCATCATGAAGACCACGGCAATCGGCAATCCAATCACGATTAATACTCGCATGACTCGCTCCTGCACCGCTCAATGGAACATGGTGAGGGCTATCATTCTGCGACGCGCTCTTCGATGACGCTTGAACGGAACTGCGTTTATTTGCAAGTTCCTGTGGTTCGTCGGCGGGATGGAGGTCCCCATTACGCTAACCGAGTCATGTTGGCGCACGGTTCACTTCGCGCCCGGCAAGGCGTACGCGATCAGCGCGTCGCCAGGCGGCGTCTTCATGAAGTGATGGCCGCCGGCCATGATAACCAGGTATTCCTTACCACCCTGCTCATAGACGATCGGCGTGGCCTGACCCCCGGCCGGGAGCACGTCACTCCACAGGATCTCGCCGGTCTTGATGTCGATCGCCTTGATCAGGTCGTCGGTCGCTGCGGCGATGAAGATCAGGCCGCCCGCGGTCACGACGGATCCTCCATTGTTCGGGGTGCCGATCTCGAGCGGAATGAAGGTGGGCACGCCGAACGGACCGTTCCGCCGAGCCGAACCGAACGGCCGATCCCACAGCGTCGTCCCGGTGGCGAGATCGATCGCGCGGATGCCGCCATATGGGGGTCGGGTACACAGCACGCCAGTCGGCATCTGCCATCCCGCGTTGACGAGGATGCCGTAAGGTGTTCCCATCTGCGCCCCCGCGCCTTCAGCGCTCGAGGCGCTTCCTGCCGCACGCGGATCGCCGGCGGGGAACAAGCCCATCGCATCTGCCTCCTTGCGGGTCACGAGCAGGTCGTAGTTCGGCATGTCGTTGTAGTTCGCGATGATCACCCCG
>Ga0209131_1002800_pt1 | contig 11724 bp, 6 predicted proteins | sample GraSoi_2013_40cm_FD_185826 | JGI IMG/M metagenome (GOLD analysis project Ga0209131, IMG submission 185826) | Grasslands soil microbial communities from the Angelo Coastal Reserve, California, USA - Sample 9_17_2013_40cm (SPAdes) (version 2) | ecosystem: Environmental > Terrestrial > Soil >...
GTCGAAGGGCTACACCTGGTCCAAAGGCTACACCTGGAGCAAGGGCTACACCTGGAGCAAGGGCTACACCTGGAGCAAGACCGTGCCGTGGTGGAACACCGGCGGATTCGGATCCGGAGCCGCTGCACCGGCATCGATAGAGTCCTGGGTGCCGAACCAGTAGCCGGAGTGTGACGGAACTCACGCCCCCGGCAGCAACGGGACCGGCTTTTTGCGGTCGGTCAACCTTTCCTAATCCGCCTTCATGCATCGTGCTGCGGTGAGAACTCCCACGCCTGCTGCTGCCCTGTGGACCGCGCTGTTGGTCACCGGCCTTGGTCTGGGCCGGGTAGCGCTGGCAGGGGCGGTCTCTGATGCGCCGCCCCTGGTACTCGAGCATCTGACCACCGACGACGGTCTGCCTCAGGGCACGGTTTTTACCACGCTGCAAGACTCGCAGGGCTTCGTGTGGCTGGGCACCGAGGACGGCCTCGTCCGCTATGACGGGCACGCACTGCACCGCTACGCCTACTCACGCAGTGCCCGCGGCGGTTTGCCCGGGAATTTCATCAACCAGGTGGCCGAGGACGCTCATCACGATCTGTGGATCGCGATCAAGGACGCGGGACTTGCCCGTTGGAACCGGTCCACGGATACCTTCACCGTCTACCACCACGACCCCGCCAATCCCGACTCACTTTCCAGCGACCATGCGCGCGCGGTACTGGTCGACGTGCGCGGTCGCATTTGGGTGGGCACCAGCGATGCGGGCATCAATATTCTCGATCCCGCCTCCGGGCGCGTCGAACACCTGCGACACAGTGCCGCGGATGCGGATTCATTGCTCGATGACCGGATCTTTGCCCTGGTACTGGATCGCTCAGAGACCTTGTGGGTCAGCACCGAGAGCGGGCTCGACCGGTGGCAACCCGAACGCCGGGCCTTCCTCCACGTTCGACACACCGGCGGCGATTCGCATTCCCTGAGCGGCACGCAGATCTCCCAGGTTATCGAGGATCCGGACGGCACGCTGTGGGTCGGCACCTTTGACGGCGGACTCGACCACATCGACCGTGGCGGCAGCGTCCTGCACACCTATCGCCACGATGTGCGGGACCCGGCTTCGCTCGGCAGCGACGACGCGCGCGCCGTTCTCGAGGATCATGCCGGTCACCTGTGGATCGGAACCGCCGACGGCCTGGACCTGCTGGATCGTGCCACCGGCCACTTCACCCACTACAAACACGACGAGAGCGATGCCGGGTCGCTGCGCGATTCATTCGTGATGTCGCTCTACGAGGATCCCGCGGGCCTCCTGTGGATCGGCACGCGCTCCGGCGGTGTCAGCCGTTGGAATCCGCGCAGCTGGGAGCTCGGAGCCCATCGACCGGCTTGGCTGGGCGACAAAATGGTGACCGCCTTCGCCGACGCGCCCAATGGCAGGATCTGGATCGCATCCAGGGGCGGCGGCCTGGCGCAGTTCGACGGGGCCAGCGGTGAGCTCAGGGACATCGACACCCTCCTCGGCCGACCCAACGCGCTGGGCGACCGCCGCGTCATGTCGTTGCGCGCCGATCGCCATGGCGCCTTGTGGATCGGCACGATGGCGAGCGGCCTGCGCAAGCTCACAGCAAACGGCCGACTGGAATCGATCAGAGCGCTCGCGGGCGACGCACGGAGCCTCAGTGCCCCCGGAATCATGACCATATTCGAGTCGCGCCGCGGACAGATCTGGGTCGGTACGCATGGCGGCGGCGCCAACGTCCTGGACCCGGCCACCGGATTGATCCGCCAACTCCCCTACGATGGTTCCACACCGGGCGCGATCAGCGCGGCCAGCGTCAGTGCAATCGCCGAAGACCTGCAGGGCAATCTGTGGTTCGGGACCGATGGCGGCGGACTGGATCTGGCGCGCCCCGATGGCACCGTCATCAAGGTCTACCGGCACGACCCGGCCGACGCTAGGAGTCTGCCTGCCAATACGGTCTATGCGTTGACGCTCGACACGCAGGGGCACGTGTGGGTGGCCACCGACGGCGGCGGTCTGGCCAGGGTCGTCGGTGGCGCCGATGCACCGGAGGCAATCCATTTCAGGACCGTGGCCCGCGAAGACGGGCTCTCGAGCGATACGATCTATGGCGCGCTCACGGACTCCCGGGGACGAGTCTGGCTCAGCAGCAATGCCGGTCTCATGCGCTTGGACCCGGAGTCGGGAGCGGTCAAGACCTACCATCGCGAGCATGGGCTGCAGGGCGAGGAATTCAATTCCGGGGCTTACTACCGGCTTGCCGACGGACGTCTGTGCTTCGGCGGTCCCGGTGGCTTCAACGTTTTTGATCCCACTCGCCTCACCGAAAACCAGCGGGCGCCGCATCTGGCGCTGACGCGCGTCGACGTGCTCGGCGTGCCCCTGCCCTCCCGGACCCCGTACTGGCTGCTCCCACGCCTGGCCCTGGACTACCACGCCAGCATCATTTCACTGGACTTTGGCACGCTGGATTTCACCTCTCCGAAGCGCAATCGACTGGCCTACCGCATGGCCGGGCTGACTGATCGCTGGATCGATCTGGGCACCCAGCACCGCATCACGCTCACCAATCTGGACGCCGGTGACCACGTGCTCGAGGTGCGCGCGGCCAACGCGGATTCCGTCTGGAGCGCAACCCCGCTGCGGCTGACGATCCACCGCGATCCGGCCCCGTGGAAGTCGCGCTGGGCCTACGCGGCCTACGTTCTGGTCGGACTCATGCTGGCCGCCTACGCCTTGGGGCTGCAGCGCAGCCGGTTTCGCCGTATCGCGCTGGCCCAGCAACGATTGGAGTCCGAGGTGGCCCTGCGCACGCACGAGCTGGTCGAGAGCAACCGCCAGCTCGCAGAAGCGGCGCAGGCGAAAAGTGATTTTCTGGCGCGCATGAGCCATGAACTGCGCACACCGATGAACGGCGTCGTCGGCATGACGGAACTGCTCACGCGTACGGCACTGTCCGCCACGCAGGCGCGCCTGACCCAGACCATCCGCTCCTCGACCCAGATACTGCTGAGGATCGTCAATGATCTGCTCGACCTCTCGAAGATCAACGCCGGCAAGGTTGAGCTCGAGGCGTTACCGTTTGATCTCTTGCAAGTCATGGAAGAGTGCACGACGCTGTTTGCAGGCGCTGCTGCCGAGAAGGGCGTCGAGCTGATCGTGTGTCCACCGCCCCCCACGTGCCGCAGGCTCATTGGCGATTCCTTGCGATTCCGGCAGATCCTGATGAATCTGGTGGGCAACGCCGTCAAGTTCACCGCCCAGGGCGAAGTGCTCGTCAAGGCCGATGCCGAACACCTCGGTGCCGACAGCGCCATGATCAAGCTTACCGTCGCCGACACCGGCATCGGCATGGACTCCGCTACGATTGCGAAGATCTTCGAGCCCTTCACGCAGGCAGACGAATCCACCACGCGCCGGTTTGGCGGCAGCGGCCTCGGGCTCGCCATCTGCCGCGAACTCGCCGTGCTCATGGGAGGCACGATTGAGGTCGACAGTCGCCTTGGCGGTGGCTCGACGTTCTGCGTTTCACTGGTGCTGCCGCTCGCAGACGGCGGCGTCATCTCCCCATCCGCGGCACTTCCGCCAGGCCCGGTGACCATCGTCACGCGGCGGCCGGCCCTGGCCGAAGCCTTGACACGCCACCTGTCGACGTGGGGCCTTACGGTGACGGCAGCTGCCGGAGACGATCCGGCAGCGCTGCCCGCCGACCATCGGGCGCTGATCGTGGACGCCAGCAGTCAGCCGTCCCTGCTTAAGACCCTGCTGAGTCTCGCCGCCGCCTCGCGGCCGGCGCTCGTCGTCCTGGCGTGCGCGGACGAGGCGGATGCGCTCGACCTGCGGCGGACGCTGCCGGCGGAACTCATCGTCGCCAAGCCCGTGCTGCACGACATCTTGCGGGATGCGCTCGGCTCGGCGCTGGGCCTCGCTCACGCGCTCCCCGCCCCACTGCCTCTCCCGCGCTCCGCTGACACCCGCTTCGGCGGCCACGTGCTGCTGGTGGAGGACGAGCCCGTCAACGCGGCAGTCGCGGAGGGTTATCTGGCCAACCTGGGCTGCACCTCGGTCTGGGTCGAAGACGGTGCCGAAGCCGTCGCGCGCAGCGCTGCGGAACGATTCGATCTGATTCTGATGGACCTAAGCATGCCGACGATGGACGGCTTTGCCACCACGGCACTGATCCGCCAACGTGAGGGCAACGGCCGGCGCGTACCCATCGTGGCCCTCACCGCGCACGATGCGCTGAACTATCGCAGCAGCTGCCTGGCGGCCGGTATGGACGACATACTCACCAAGCCGTACACCATGGCCGAATGCACCCAGCTGCTGCAGCGCTGGCTGAGCGGCACTGCGGCCGCGGCGGAAGACAACGCCCTCATGGACCTCGACCGCGCGGCCGTGGCAGGACTGCAAGCCCTGCAGTCGGGTGGCGGCGAGGACCTTTATAGCAGGCTGGTGGTTCTGTTCAGGACTTCCTCCACCGCAGGAATGGTCCAGCTCGGTACGGCGCTTCAGGTCGGTGATCTCCGTGCCGCCGGCCGCATGGCTCACAAGCTCAAGGCGAGTGCCGCCAATGTCGGTGCACTGGCATTCTCGCGGGACATGCGTCAGCTCGAAGTACTCTGCGGGGCCGGCGACGCACCCGGCGCGCAGGGGCAGTACGCGCGCTTGGCGGCCGCGCACCCGCGGCTGGTCGAGGAACTCACGCGAGTGCAGCTGCGGGCAAGCGCATGAGCACCACCACGCCGGCCCGGGCGATTGCGATCATTGCCGACGATGAGGAGCTCGGCCGACTGCTGCTGGCAGAATCGGTGGCTGCGGCCGGGCTGCAAGCGCTCGCCTTTGACAGCGGGATCGCGGCGCTCGAGGCGGCCCTCGCGCATGAACCGGCCATCGTTCTGCTCGATGTCGATATGCCTGGCATGGATGGCTATGCCGTCTGCCGGCGGCTTCGAACCGAACCGCGGCTCGCCAATACGCCCATTGTCATGGTCACCGGCCATGAGGACTCCGCGGCGATCAGGCTGGCCTTTGATGCGGGCGCGACCGATTTCGTGTCAAAGCCGGTCAACTGGGCCTTGCTACCCCATCGCCTCGCCTACATTCTGCGCAACGCCGCTGCCGCGGGCCGCATTGAGCGCCTCGCCTACTTCGATCCGCTCACGGAACTGCCAAACCGCCAACGCTGCCTTGAAACTGCCGAGCGACTGTGCGCCGAAGCCGCCCATTCGCATGAATCGGTGGCGATACTCTATCTGGATCTCAACAGCTTCAAGCGGGTCAACGACACTTTCGGTCATGCCGCGGGCGACGCGGTTCTGAGGACCGTGGCCAGCAAGCTCACGCACGTGCTCCACGGCTATCAGACCACCCAGGAACAGGTCTGCCTCGCGCGCTTTGGCGGCGATGAGTTCGTCATACTCGTGCGCCACGCCGATGCACGCAGCGTGGCGATGACCATCGCTGCCGCCTGCTGCACGGAGTTTCGTGACCCCATTGCCCACGAAGGTCTGGAGTTCTATTCCGCGCCCAGTATTGGTCTGGCGGTCTACCCGGAGGATGGGGGTGATGTCGCCACCGTGCTGAAACACGCCGATACGGCGATGTATCAGGCCAAGAACGGGGCCTGCACCGGCGTCGCCGTGTATGCAGCGACCATGAGCAGTCAAATGCGCGACTGGCTGGATCTTGAGGCTCGGCTGCGGCGGGCCGTTCAGGAAGATCTCCTGCACCTGCATTTCCAACCGAAATTCAGGCTGAGCGACGACGGCATCGCCGGCGTCGAAGGCCTGCTCCGGTGGCGCGATCCCGAATATGGCGACATCGCGCCCGGGCGCTTCATCGAAATCGCCGAGGACAGCGGCTTGATCATAGACTTGACGAACTGGGTCGTGCGGGCCGCCTGCCGGCAACTACGCCATTGGCAGGATCGCGGCCTCGCAGTTCCCATCGCGATCAACGTTTCGGGCAAGGATCTGCTGCACGGGGATCCGGCACGCGTCGTGGAAACCGAGGCCGCCGCAGCCGGCGTGTCTCCGACCTTGATCGAAATCGAGATCACGGAATCACTCCTGGTGCAGAACTCCGCCACCGTGCGCGGCGCATTGGAGAAACTGCGTCGCCTGGGGTGCCGGATCGCGCTCGATGATTTTGGTACCGGTTATTCATCGCTCGCCTACCTCACCCGCTTTCCTCCCGACCGGATCAAGATCGACAAGGCCTTTGTCGCGGAGGTCGATCGCTCGATGAGCGATGCCGCGGTTGCCCGGGCCATTCTCTCGCTCGGCGAGAGCCTCGGGCTCGTGGTGACGGCCGAAGGCATCGAGCGGCCCAGCCAGCTCGAGTGGCTGCGCGCCCGCGGCTGTCACGAGGCCCAGGGCTTCCTGCTTTCCAAGCCGCTAAGCGCCGCCGAACTCGAGCATCGCTTTCTGCTGAGCGCAGACCGGTCGAAACTCGGGTGGCAAGTTTCGGAAGATGGGCCGCCAGACCAGGCACACGTGACCCGGAAATCAGGCCTATCGCAGCGCTGATGGGCGGCAGCCCGGTTATCCATAGCGGCGACAGACTGCGCGACGTCAGGATCCTGCAGATGGTATAAACCCGTCTGTGCGTCACCCCCACTGGCTGCGAACCCGGCGTTTGATGGCGCCCGTCATCCTGCTCACAGTGAGCGGAATGGGCTCGCCAGTCCGCGCGGATGTTTTGACCGCGTTGCCCTCGGCGCCGGCCCTCGGCGTTATCGACCATCCTTGTGCCGGCGTGCCCGTATCACCGACCGCTGCGCATCAGGCCGCGACCGATCCGTACCAGAGCTGGATGCACGATTGGCTCGCGCTGGACTGGGGCCAGAAATGCCGCTACCAGCGCGAGAATGCTGCGCTGCCGCCCGCCTCGCCGCATCGTGTGGTCTTCCTTGGAGATTCCATCTCCGAGGCGTGGGCCGTCAATGAGCCGGATTTTTTCATTGACGATGTTCTGGATCGCGGTATCAGTGGTCAAACCACGGCACAGATGCTGGTGCGACTGCGTGCCGATGTGCTGGAGCTGCACCCCGCCGTAGTCCATATCATGGCGGGCACCAATGATATTGCGGGCAATACCGGCCCGACCTCGCTCGCCGATATTCAGGGCAATATCGCCTCGATGGTCGAGCAGGCACGCGCGCATGGCGCACGCGTGATACTGGCCTCGGTACCGCCCGCGGCGAAAATCCCGTGGCGGCCCGAAGTGCGACCGCTGCCTTCCGTCCAAGCAATGAACGACTGGCTGCGCGGCTACGCCGCGCGCGAACACCTGGTCTACGTCGATTACTACAGCGTGCTGAGCGATGGCCAGGGCGGCTTCAGGGCCGAGCTCGCGCCGGACGGCGTGCATCCGAATGCAGCGGGCTACGCGGTGATGCGGCCGCTCGCCGTTGCCGCGATCCGCAAAGCGTTGGCTGAGCCGCGGCCATGATGGCATCGCTGGCCAAACCGCCGGCACCCGCCGTAGCGCACGCAAGAATCTGCACGAGTCGTAATTTGAGCCGCACGGCCGCTAGCGACTCATCCCGGCAGCGGCATCCATTCCTGTTCGCCTGGAATGGCACCCATGCGCTGAGCCGCCCACTGTTTCTTGGCGTGCTCAATGCGCTCCCGGCTTGAAGAGACGAAGTTCCACCAGATGTGGCGGTGGCCATCGAGCGGTGCGCCGCCGATTACCACAAAGCGTGCGCCCTCTGGGGCCGTCACGCTCGTGCGGACTCCGGGCGTGAGCAACGCCAGGTTCCCGCTGTCAACGGCGAGGTCGTCAATAATGAGCCGCTGGCCCACGCTATAGATCGCGCGTTCCAGGTCGCTAGGCTCCAGTTCAAGTCTCGCACCGGATGGAGCGTCCACGTCCAGGTAGAGCGTTTCCACCAGCGTGGCAACCGGAGAACTCGCGCCGTAGGACTCACCGATCAATACCCGCACGCGGGCGCCATCCCGTTCCAGTGCGGGTAGGTCCGTCGCGGGAGTGTGAATGAATGCCGGTTCCACCTCCTCGCACTCCATTGGCAGGGCCGCCCACAGCTGCAAGCCGTGAAGCCTGTAGTCCTGCCCTCGCAGATCGCCGGGCCGGCGTTCGGAGTGCACGATGCCGCGCCCTGCGGTCATCCAGTTGATCGCGCCGGCTTCGATCCGCTGTGTGGACCCGAGGCTGTCCCGATGGACCATGGCGCCATCGAACAGATAGGTCACCGTGGCCAGGCCGATGTGAGGATGCGGGCGCACGTCGAAATTGTTCTCTGGTCGAACCTCCATTGGCCCGAAGTGATCAAAGAATACAAACGGCCCGACACCCTGCCGGGCAACTGCCGGAAGCAGGCGCCTTACCATCATGCCGCCGCCCAGATCATGCAAGCGGGGCTTCAGAATGTGGGCAACCGTCATGACGATCCCGGATTCACGGCCGCAATGAAGTTGATATTTCAGTGGTGACCTGGGTCATGAGCTTGTGGACGGGGCACTTCTGTGCCACCTGCAGGAGTTCCTGGCGTTGCGCGGCATCAAGTCCTCCGGTCAATGCGAGCGTCGTACTCAGCCGATAGGTGCCCTCGCGCTCCTGGCTGGCATCGCGCTCCACCGTCACCTCGATGCCCGCCACCGCGATGCCCTTGCGCCTCGCGTACCAGAGCACGGTGAGGGCTTTGCAGGCGCCCAGAGCGGCGTCGTACAGATCGTGCGGGCTCACTCCGGAACCTTCACCGCCCGCCTCGATGCTCTCGTCCGCCGCAATCGTGATCGGCCCGATGTGGATTTCATGGCGCATCGGCGCTGTCTGGTCCCGAACCACTCGCACAGTCATAGTCTTGACTCCGTCAGTGCAGACGCCGGCGCGTCATGCGATCAAGTATGATCGCCAGCAGGACGATAGCAAACCCGGCCTCGAAGCCCATGCCAACCTGCACTGTGTTGAGCGCGCGCACCACCGGCACACCGAGCCCACCGGCGCCGACCAGCGCGCAAATGACCACCATGGACAGGCTGAGCATGATCGTCTGGGTGACGGCGGCGAGGATCTGTGGCGCCGCACTCGGAATCTCAACCTTCCACAACAGCTGCCAGGGCGTGGCGCCGAAGGCCTGACCTGCCTCCAGCATCGCTGGCGGCACCGCGCTGATGCCGAGCTGCGTGAGGTGAATTGAGGCCGGCACGGCAAACAGCACCGTCGCGATCACGGCCGGCACGGCGCCGAGCCCAAAGAGCATGAGCGTTGGGATCAGGTAGACAAAGGTCGGCAGGGTCTGCATCAGATCGAGCACCGGCCGCATCGCCCGGTACAGGCCCGGCCGGTGCGCGGCCGCGATACCGAGCGGCACTCCGATGCCCACGGCAATGATTGCCGAGACGGCAACCAGGGACAGGGTCTCCAGCGTCAGTTGCCAGTAGCCCAAACTCACAATGAAAAGCAGGGCGGCCACCACGAACAAGGCGAGCCACCACGATCGCTGCAGGAACCACGCGAGCGCGGCGATTCCCAGAATGAAGAGCGGCATCGGGATCGCATACAGGAGCGAATTGACGCCCGCCACCAGTGCGCCACCCGCCGCGGTAATCCACGCCAGCGCCCCGTGCTCGCCAGAGGTCAGCCGCTCGGTCACTCGCCGGATGGCCTCGCCAACCGGCAGCTTGTGTCCAGTGATCCACAGTTCGGCACGCTGCAGCACACTGCTCGCTGCGGGTCCACGGGCCGCGCCAAAGTTCAGGCGATTCACGCCGCTCAGCCACTGCTCGCGGATCGCTCCATGCGAGGCGAGCCACTCGCTCGCGGCGCGCTCTGGAGTGAGGCGCCGCTCCATGATCCCCTGCATCACTTCGCTCTCGCCCCGCGTCGTGAATTCAAGATTTCGAAGCAGGCGCGCAATGTTCGGGCACTGGCTCAGGTAGCCCGCACGGGCCAGGCTGTACACGGTCGCACTGCCAAAGTCCGGGCCGAAGGTCGCATCGCCTCCAGTCAGGTAGCGCAGCTCGAAGCGCATGTTCATCGGATGCGGTTCCCACGCCAGGAACACGACCGGATCGCGCGCAGCGTAGGCACGGGCAACCTGGGCGAGCATGCCCTGCTCGCTCGACTCGATCAGCCGGAATGATCCAAGGCCGAGCTCGTCCAGGCGGATCATGTCGAGCACGTGGCGATTCCCGTCGTTGCCGGCCTCGATCCCGAAAATCGTGTGGTGCAGTTGCGCTCCAAAGCGCTGGATATCGCCGAAGTCCCTGAGCCCGCCGTCGTAGGCGTAGGCCGGCACCGCCAGGGTGTACTTGGCACCGCGCAGATTGCTGCGCACCACATCGATCGAGTGATCGTCCACGTAGGGCTTCAGCCCGCTGGACTGCGCGGGCATCCAGTTGCCGAGAAACACATCGATGTTGCCGGCCTTCATCTCGGCAAAGGTCACGGGCACCGCCAGCAGCGTCGTCCGCGGCTGGTAGCCCAGGTCGGCGAGCACTCGGCTGAACAGCGCGGTCGTCGCCGTGACGTCGGTCCAGCCCACATCGGCGAGCCGGACGGATCGGCAGGCCGGAGCATCGGTCGCGGCGCGAGCCGGTGAAATGGCGAGAGCCAGGCTGGCCACGCAAGCCTTTGCCAGCAGCCGATTCCAGCGCGTCTTCAGGGGCTTGAACCGGGAGGCGGGAAACGAGCCATCGCCTCGATGTCGTTCAGCTCCTGGTCGTTGCGCACATAGAGGCGGGTCGCATCGCGCAACGGTTGATAGTCCCAGGGCAGATACTTCCCCTGGCGCAGGGCAGCGTAGACCAGGTGCCGGCGCCGCTGGCTCGCCAGCACCTGTTGATGCAATTGCGGCAGCGACCAGCGCTCGCCGGCTTCAGCCCGGAAACTCGCCCGCGCGGACTCATGCGTTTTGTCGTTCGCCAGATTGCGCCGCTCGTCCGGATCGGCTTCGAGATCGTAGAGCTGGTCCGGATCGGCCGGTGAATGAATGAATTTATGGCGGCCGCGGCGAATCATCACGACCGGCGCGATGGCTGCTTCGGCCAGGTACTCGCCGATGACCTCCCCGGCCGTTTCGCGACCGTTCAGTTCCGGCACCAGACTCCGCCCGTCGAGCGGGACCGCGAAACCCGGCGCTCCTTCACCCTCGCTGAGTTCGCGCAGGGTCGGCAGCACGTCAAGCAACGACACGAGGGAGCGCGAACGGTGCGGGGCGAACCGGCCAGGCCCCGACATGATGAGCGGGATGCGGCAGGCGGGCTCGAAGAAATTCATCTTGTACCACAGGCCCCGCTCGCCCAGCATGTCGCCGTGATCGGCCAGGACCAGCACGATGGTGTCGCGCTCGAGCGCGGACTCGCGCAGCGCCCCGAGCACCACACCCATCTGCTCATCGACGTAGGAAACCGCGCCGAGGTAGGCGCGGCGAGCGGCGTGGACCTGTGCATCAGTGGGGGTCTGCAGGTCAAGCCCGATGACGTGGCGCAAACGACGCGAATGCGGATCATCGGCCACATCCGCCCGGCTGACTCGCGGAGCTGGAACGTCGCTGTCGCGATAGCGTTCCCAGTAGCGCCGCGGCACGGCATAGGGATCGTGGGGGTGCGTCATGGAGACGACCAGGCAGAACGGGCGATGATCCCTGCCCCGCGCGATGTCAAAAAGTTTCTGCCGCGATGAGTAGGTGACTTCATCATCGAAGTCGATCTGGTTCGTACGCACGCAGGGGCCCGCCTGCGTCACCG
>Ga0209131_1002801_pt1 | contig 11724 bp, 15 predicted proteins | sample GraSoi_2013_40cm_FD_185826 | JGI IMG/M metagenome (GOLD analysis project Ga0209131, IMG submission 185826) | Grasslands soil microbial communities from the Angelo Coastal Reserve, California, USA - Sample 9_17_2013_40cm (SPAdes) (version 2) | ecosystem: Environmental > Terrestrial > Soil >...
AACTCGCGGCTTTCGTGAATATCAGTCGTCTCCTCCCGATGTGCCCATTCACTGAACACCTCACGCTTCGTCAGGTCGAGAATCTGCTCACCCCGAAAAAAAAGGAAGAGCCGGGGCGTCGCGCCTCCGCTTGGTGCTGTGCCGCCATTTGACCAAGTTCGATGATATGTCCACGAAAGCGCTTTCTGACCTGATTTGTACCGAACTCCATATTGTTCGCGCGCGTGGACCGGATGCTCGAAAGCCAAATATTAGTCTACTCAGATGTACCTTCGCCACTACCACATCTCGTCACGGATAGACAAATCCACTTTTATCCACTCTGTGGCTCTGCTCGTCGTCTCTCGTCATTTATATGCTTGCAAACCCCTCAAATGGATTTTCTTCCGGTGTGAGGAGCCGCTTTTGCCGCCCTTCTATGTTGACTGATAACAAACACGCAACTTTAGACCCTGGTGGGTCACCCATGTGTCTTTGAGGGCTTCCGAGCCTGGAACTGATTTTACCGAGCCTTTCGTCCGTTCCCACAGTCAAATATTAGAATGAGCATGATCATAAGGTGCATATTGGCATACGGGTTCAATACATACACAGATAACTAATAGCATACCCAGGGAATCCATCGCCTAAGAGGAATTGAGCACTTGCCACCTGACCAAGAACTCGCAGGGAGAATATTCCTCAGGCGGAATCGCTCTTTGAATGAGCCTCACTCTTCTCTGATTTACCCCCTCTAGGGATGCAAGCGTCCCTCCTAAGTACGGGATGGGATCCGACAATCTGATGTGAGTGGTTTGGGAGAAGAGGCGAGCCTTCGGTCTTTCGGACCATTATAGCCGTGTAATTGTTACGCATTTCGGACGAGCTAGGGACAGACTTTGAGAGCGGCATGGATAGGCAAGTCGGACTCGTCTGGGGCGGAGGCGGGTGAGCGAGGACGCGGGACGGTGAAGGCTCGATAGCGGCGTTTAAATGATGCAAATTACTTGTCGGCTCTTGCTTTCCGTTATCCCTTGGTGTGCTCGAGCCCCCAAATCTCGAGGGCTGATGACAGGCACGAGATTGAGACTTTGAACGACCTTGCTTTGCACGGGGAGAGTATTGCGAGGCGATGGGTGAAGGCCTATTTTCTAGCTGAATGCTGCTCGATACTTGGTAATGATCCTGCCACTTTTGGGTAAAATTTGACTTGACGAATTGATTTGTGACAGGTCGGGCCACACTAGCGACTACTGTAATTGGCTCTGCCCACGCAGGTTGATGTGATCGGGAAGTGCTTGGTTGGTTTCCGAGGACCGCAGGATTGCTGAATGGCACAGCTGGTTGTCCATTATGCCACTTGGGACTCTCCGTGACCACCTGGCCTTCAGAGCATTGACGTCTATGACCACCCGGCGGACGCGGAGGTACCGCTGGAGGACTCGCTGGGGTACCCGTCACCAGTCCTGCCGAAGGGGAAGGAATTGCTGGAAGGGATTTATTGATAGTCAAGGGGTATCCATGAGACCGGGAACGGTGGTGACTTATTGGAGTGAATTTCGCTCTCGTTGGAGGACTGTGCGAAGGTCCCATGGTTGACGGTGCGGTCATACTCCTCTGGAGGGTTGTCCTAATGGGAACCACTGGTTCCGTCGAGACTTGACGTGAACGTTGTCCTATATTAATCCCAACACCAGGAGGAGTGCCTGGAGGAGTTAATATAGGTCTAGCTCCTATTTCGGTGAGAGTCGGCGTACTCCAGTTCTCAATTGACACCTTGCCCTTGCTAGCGAGTCGGCTAGAACGGGATGAAACGCTGGAGTTGCTAGTGCTCCCTCCCCTGTGGTTTTTTCTCCACTCGCGGTACTCCTTCAAACTGTCCTCGACCGTCGCTGCCCCTGCCCTCAGCCTGGATAAATACTCGCCTGCGGCCTCTTCCCAGATCTGCCTGGTGTGTTCCTCATTGCACCCGTAAGATCCGTAGCCCAGTTCCTTTGAACCAGGCAGGCGATCCTCTGCAATTGCCTGGTATACGCTGGCGGCGCGGAGCTTCGGAGCCTCGCCGTTTGGTCTGTCACGCCGATAGCTCCACCTATCACCTTTCAAGCCCTTTTCCTTGAAGACCATCTCAAAGACTTTCGAGATGTCATCATAGTACTCTGCCTGGGCAGTGGAAAGACGAAGAACTACGATGGATATGCCCTTCAGATATGCCTGCATGTACTTCGGGATATCATCGCCGAGCTGCGTGCATATCTCGGCGTAGGTTTCGAAGACGTTCTTGGACCCTTCAGCCCCATGATCCATGCCGGTGATGTATTGGCGTTGCATCTTGAACGCCGCATCGAGCACGGTCGAGGGACCGTTCATGGAATGTCGAAGCTTTTCGATGTTGGGGAAGATGACATCCTCGAAGGTGGTTTCCTGCAGAGTGGTCAGTATCACCGCGGTGCTGATAAATATTCGATCAAACTCCCAAGTTTTGACCTGGCCATTTCGAAATCTTCGGTCATAGCGAGGGCAACCTCTTCCCATCGCTTATCCCTGTGCCCGTGGACGCTGTTGGCGAGCTGGATGGTTGAGAGGAGCGCGCTATCCATGCACTCGGCTGCTGCGTCAGTCCATGCCCTTGCGTTGTCAATGAAGTCGATGGTATCGCTATCGAGCGTTTTCAAACACCGGAGGTGATCTTCCAATTCTAGACCAGGGTCATTCTTTATCTCCGCTTTCTTAAACAGTCGCATCATCAGCGGAGTCTTCACGAGTTTCACTCCGATATTGGACCTCGTCGCTACCGCCCCTTCTATACCCTTTCCAGAAAGTATCGCACCAATGACCGTCCACCGTCCCCCTAATTCGTTGATCCTGGCGTTGGCTAACTTGAGCATCTGTTTGGCCTCATTCAACCTTTGGTAGTCTGGATCGCCCTTCCTTGTGTGAGCGATAATAGCCTCCACCAGAAGAGCGTACTTGGTCCAGCGGTACCAAGATTGCGCAATTAGTCCACCGATGTTTGACCAAGTCGCGGCGAGTTCAGCGACGACATAACCAGCTTGGCTCCATGCTATAGCCTGCTCTGCCACGGCTGCCTTGTATCGGTGCATCTCCGGTGTCTTCGAATCGTCGAGGGCCACCCACCGCTCGTTTGCCAAGCGGTACCGGGCGATATATGGGCAAAATTCTCTCTCCATAAATGGTATCTGCCAGTATTCATTAGCACCTAGGAGTGTAGAGACAAGCGGTGTGTACTTGCTCGGGATTGACTTACCGCAAACACGAGAAATTTGCCAACCCTCGCTCTCTCAAATCCCTTCTTGATTATTTCTCTGTCCAGTGTGTCCGTAATATGGCAAGATCCCTGGTAGAGCTTATAGGGCCCCGGCCCGAAGACCAGCTTGATATCGTCTCCTGATAATACTGGCGGGACCACTGGATCTATGTCCCCTTGCGGAAGATACGGCTCTTTTGTCGCCACATCCCCTATGGGCTGGGGTGCATACCCTTGAGCTAGCGGAATGGCCACGTTGATCATAAATTGCAGGGTTCTCGAATACTGGCGCTCGCTCTCAACGAGTTCCCGGACGGCGAATATTCTGTTCCGCATGCGCTTCTCGTTTTTCTCCTGCTCCTCCTGGTGTAGCCCTGGGTCTTCAGTAACAAGCGAGAGGCAGCTGGGGCGCGAGACTGTGTTGGTAAATTCGACTCCAACTCTGCTCCGCCGTTTCGCCCTGCTGCGCGGTGTACGCCTGGAAAGCATTGGAGCTATATTATCGCCGCTTTCGCTTGGCTCCTGCCCCGATGGCTCCCATTCGTGTCCGGGTCGTGCAGACGGGCCGGCGGCTGCAGAGAGATTGGTCGACATGACTGGTGTTGGGAAATTCGGGGGTCAAAGTGCGAACGGGGCGAGCGGTGCCCACGGTTTTTAAGGATATTCCTAATTTGCCAAATATTGGCCATTTCAGCGAAACGCTTTATGCGCGCGCTGTTCGAGAGGATATTTGATTTGTGGGGCACCTGACCAATGGTCATGTGCCGGTTTGTGGCGGATTCGCGGTCTGCTGACCGATATGGCGTTGGGCGACAATGGCTTTGCATCGCTTAACCCGCCTCGCCAGGCGCGAACCAACGCGTTTTCTTTGGTGATTATACCATGTTGATCACCTCATGACCCTTCAAGCTGACGCTGGAACTATGGCGAACCCATCGTGGCGAGTTCATCGGCCTTGATTTTCTCACTTGGAGTGGCTCCTATCCGCTCTTAATTGCACCCTCCTGTCCCGTACATCAGTGTACAGGAATAATACCCACAGTCTACAAAGGCACTCAAGGATGAGTCCCCTGACCATCGAGAGAAATACCACCAGAATATTTGCGTGGTGCACAGGAGCGGGCCCACTTACTTGAGTGGTTGGGTCGCGGTGTTGCGAGAAGGAAAGAAGATTTGATAAGCATCCTTGTATTACAATATTTTGTCCACTGACCCTCTCTCAGAGTGTAGAGGAAAATGAAGGAACCATTGTTTACAATCTGCTCCCCTTTATTCCAAATGTCAAGGCACAGCGTCCCACGGAAACCGCACGCGCAGTGAATGTTAGATCATGGCTAAACATGAGTCAGATGTGGTCAAGTCAGACTCGTTTGCTCTAAAATGAACCAGTGAGACGGACATACAGCAATAGCCACCCAGATTCCTGATACTAAATCGCATCGACTGCTGATGATATGATTGATGGGATCGCATATATACGACACTTGTTAATACCTGTCGAAAAAGAGACCACCCGTTCTGAAGGACACCGCGAGAAACTGCGCTGTTCAGACAAACAAGAGGCTTATATACATATAAGCGAGAGTCCAGAACGATCGAGAGGAAATAAATATAAATATAAATAAATAAAATCACAATTAATAGGGCCGTAACAATTGAATTGTAACAGTCGAGTTGTGTACTCTAAGTGACTACAATACTAATATTCCAACATTGACAACCGCCCTCGTCCGGCGACGTTAGATGACGCCCATCACGAAAGTCGAATCTGGGACAGTATTTTTCGTATAGCTACAGATCCCTATCTATATCCCACCCTGCCTGATACTTTACGTGACGTTCAAGGTGCTGTCTGGGCCTGTTGCTTGATCTAGTAGGACACTTGGAGAGCACGACCAACTTGGATAAATCCTAGAGTGGATGAAGGTTAAATAGTGTATTCTGTTTGCAGTTTTTTTTCCTAGTTCTATCCTTGGTACGAAGGGAAGACGGACAAAGGCAAACAAACCACTCTTGAACTCCCGCATCGGTGGATCTTTTCGGGCGGTCCTTTTCGGGCGGACGACAAAAGCTGACTAATGAATGCACACGACACACTGCCACCGGAGGCAAATCGTCATTGCAAGCTCCGACTCGGTCTAATTTCCGACTCTAGATCTACATCTCCCGAGTCTCTAGGCATTTCCACAAGGAACACCGGATGATTTCCGTTGAACGCGGAAATATAATAGTATGATGGTATGTTTGAACCGGGGGTTGTCCAAAGTACAAAAGCTCCAGTGAGTGTCCCCTAAAATTAACACTGCAACTTGAGCGTACCATCTCATTTACACCTTACTCGCTATGGCTACTGAACAACCCATTGTTATTATTGGCGCTGGTCCTGCCGGGCTTGTCGCAGCTTTAACCCTCTTGCAGGAGGGACAGAAGGTCGCGATATACGACGCGTTAGCTCGAGGCCGTAATGGGTCCCGAGCAGGTGCAATGCATGCTCATACTCTCGAGGTACGTTTTAATACTCAGTTGGTCCGTATGTCCTAAATATTGCCCCCTTAGCAACTTCACACCCTCGGCTATGCCGAGGAACTCGTCTCGAAAGGCATCAAAGGCCAAGGCTTCTTGAGCTATGATCGTACCACCCCACTATTGAAGATCCCTATCGCCCATTACTTGCAAGGATCAACCGAGTTTCCTTTCGTTCTCATGATGGCACAACACGAGGTCGAGAAGTTCTTAGAGGCGAAACTTAATGCTCTTGGAGTCGAGGTTCATCGAGAGATGCGCCTCACAGGCATGGGAGCGAGTGGGACTGAAGGCATCAAGCTTACCTTTGAGAACGGAGAGACCGTCCAGACGACTTATGTTGTTGCAGCGGATGGATCGAGATCTACAGTACGAGCGAATTTCTCAGTTGAGTAGTGCACTCACACTTCTGCAGGTTCGAGAACTGGCCGGCATCTCCTTCAATAACCCTTTCACTGGAGAGCCATACCACCTCCCGCATCAGGGTGCAATTGAAAAGAACGCCCATTATCTCACTCTCGCCGACACACTCCTTGAAGGTCCATATCCCTCGACCTTCCTTCGCGATCATGCCACCATAACAGTTCACCGTTCGGGTACCGCCCTCCTCATCCCTCTTCCGCTTCCCGATGACATCGAGCCCTCAAATCCAAAGCACCTAACCTTTTGGCGTGTCGTGTTCGATGCTACGATCACGCATGAAATTCCACCCGCACAACCAGACCTGGCATATATTCAGGAGTCTTTCAACAAACGGCAGGATATTTGGGAATTGCCCAAGGTGGCAGAAGTCAGGGAAGCCTCGAGGTATAGGGTGCGCGAAGCAATGGCGAGCACCGCATACAAGCCGTTTGGCAATGGTGGGCACCTACTCCTTGTAGGAGATGCAGCCCATGTGCACAGTCCTGCCGGTGGACAAGGTACGTTTTAAGCAAGTCCCGTCTTTGCCAAAGCCCTGATGTGTCCTAGGTATGAATCTCGGCATTTGTGATGCAATTTCATTGGGCCGGATGCTCTCGGAGCACATCAAGAGTGGGGCCAAGGACGCTCACCTACTCGAGGAATACAGCAAGAAGCGCCAAACCGCCGCGAAGGAGGTAATCGAACTCGCCACCAAATTATTCGATGGAATTGGTGCCATGACGGCCCTGCCTGGATTTGCTAGGCAACTCATCGGTGGTATTGTTGACCACTTGGGCTTCGTGAAGAAGAACTTGGCGACGCAAATCTCGGGGCTGGTGAACCGAGCCTATGACTAATAGGCCTCCTGACTTCACTCCTCACTGATGTTGATACTTTCTCTTGATTAATTCGAGCTCTTCCATCCATTACCGCTTCTGCACCCACTGCATGAGATTCGCGGAGCGACTCGTTTTTGCAAAGGCATCAAGCAATTTTATTTGTCGGTAGAACGATTGCACAGAGAGATTCCTTGGTTTAAACGCCGAGGAGTCCTGACGCATGCTACCTGTTACTTTTCCTGTCGAAACTTACCCACATCTTTAGGTGTGATGAATAGATTTCAACTCCAGACCCCGATATGTATCCCTCGATTATCCATTGCGCACTGGGCTGCGTCTAGCACAGGAGGTCCTGCCTGTGTGTGGATACTATCCTGTTCAGCCCATTGAGGCTGTGTGCAACACCTTTGAAGGCACTCTTTCCCAGTTCAACCCTCTCGTATTTGGTTCCTCGTATCCGTGTCAGCGTACGTACGTGTGAGAGTACTAGTGTTTGGAGTTATAGTGCACGACTATCAGAATATAATGCTTGCTAGTCATCAATCATCAACCCTTGCGAGGTCGCCCTGGCTGTTACCAAGGGGTGAACATATATCCTGTGCAGTTGTTGAGTAGTCCGGACGAGACGCAGCCTTGGGGCGACAACCGAACCTGTCCTTCTTGTGAAGCTCGGCGGGTTCCAATGAATATGAACGACGCTAAAGCTAGCTTGCGCTCTCCCTCGTCCACGGCCGACGACGAAGACCGTGACAACAACTTATGCGATAATGTTTCGGAGTCTTCTTACACCGCTCACTGCACGCTTTGCGGCGCCTCTATCGCCGTCCGTGTCCGAGCCAGAGATTGTCGAGGAGACGCCAGAAGACTTTGAACTCGATGCACGAATCGATGGCATGCGCAACGCTCTCGAGGAGGTCAAAAGTGTCGAACTCGACGATGTTCATCGCAAACTTGAGGTGAGCAACCCCCTCGGGTCGCTGCACTCACCGGTCCGAGCATGCTGACGTAAATGCCCTATGTAAATAGATCACAACGGATATACACAGAATTATCGTCGAGGAAGCACGCACAAAAGATGTCTTTCGCGAGCTCGACGGTTTTCTCGTCCTCGTGAGCATGCTTTCTACCCTCGCGATACCCCCGGGCAACGAGGGAGACCCAACCGAGAGGATCGAAACGATACGCCTCTCATTTGCTATTATTGCCGAGGCTATGCGTGATCATCCTCAGAACAAGGACCATTTCGAAGTACGTCCAATTCATAAACACCCCTGTGTCCCTACTACAATGAGGCATTTTCACGCAGAGTCAAGTTGGGTATGACCTTTTGCAACAAGCCGTCACATCTCTCGCCTCCAATCCGTGGACTGTATGCCAAACTATGGGGTACCTGCTTGCACTCGCCTTGCAAAACTTCTCGATGTGCGATATATTTACTTCTCTCCGGACTTCTCCTCCCTCAACAGCGAATATCGACTCTGCAATTGGGCAACAAGAACACAGGTTTGGCAAGATACGTGCACCGCAGGCAGTGCTTATTATGCTCAACCTCACTACCGAAGTCCCACGTGATAATTCTATGATCCCTTATGCCATCCTCAAAGTAACAGAACGACTCGCCGCCGCGAATCACCGTAACCAGGCGCTCCTCAACGGAACCGGTATCGTGCGGCATGTGTTCGACAGGCTGTATACAGCACAGGATTTACCATTAGACAGTGCAGAACGCGCTATTTTACAGAGACTTTTAAGGCGCATGCTGGAAATGGGTGCCTCAACAGCCGATGCGCGGCACATATATCAGCGGACGTTGAGAAAGGACTTGACTATCGACGGAGAGATTTTAGAAGTGTTGAGGACGGGTCAACGTGCAAAGTGGCCCGAACACTTTTCGTTCGACGGTACCGCCGCCTTACAGCTCAAAGAAGATGGTGGGCGAATGTTCCCTTGCCCAACGGGTTTCACATTCATGGTAGGAAGGTCCACTCAACGTTTTAGCTCTCATACTTTTGACTCCTCTTGAATAGACCTGGATCTATGTCGAAAAATATCCAACCGATCAACGACATATGATCTTTGGCGTGAGGCATCCGACACGATGGATGGTCAAACTCTCTATGCGCCCCTATGGCAAGCTTGAAATGTCCATACTAGGACGCCGTGACTCGGTCATCTTCGACAAGGCTCCCCTGCCCAGATCACGATGGACGCACGTAACACTCGTATACCACTACGGAAAGGGTGTATCTCCTGCGATCCGCCTCTTCATTGACGGACATCTTGCCGACACGTCCGATATTCCCTATCCCCGTCTCGACAATGCACTTTCGACTGTATATCTTATTGGGGACATTTCGAGCAATGCACAGGCTAATTGGGCACTTGCTTCTGCTTATTTGCTATCTGTAGCACTACGTGAGTGTCTTTTCGCGCGCTCCGTTCAAACTCTTGATTTCCATGTTTCCCAGCGAACGATCACCCTCGATTTATTCACCACCTCGGACCCCGGTACAACTCTACGAAGGCGCCACCTCGCTCAACATCTTCCTCTCAACTCTGCTTTCATCCAATCGCTCCACATTCTCCGACCTCTCTCCACTCGTCAAAGCTTCCAAGGACGGCCTTGGGCTTGCGGAAGATCTCATCGTCTTCGCACTTAGCCCGGCTGGGTACGAGACATTAGAAGGCGAGCAGGCATTAGTGAATTCTGCTCTCCGAAGAGACAGGACCCGCGAAAAGGCGGAGATAATTGGAGATTTGGTCGTTTCGAAGCCTCAATGCCTTGATGTCGCGCTTTGGAAGATTGGTGGGGCGGCAGTTGTGCTCCGATTAACCGAATTAGCTGAGGTGTGTTCTTTTCTCCTGGTATGAATGCACACGGGGGGCAGCTAACTGCTGTGCTTCGGAAATAGAACCCTCATGATCTGGCTAATGCGCTGTCCATACTTGCCGATGGTATTCGAACAAGCTGGCAAAACTCGGAAGACATGGAGCGGATCCATGGGTATGAGATCCTCAACATGACCCTCCGAAACAAGAGCACAATTGTGGATGTTGAGTCCTTCAATGTCTTGTTCGAATTTCTAGGATTGGACTACAGTTCCCCTGAGTGAGTATACTCTGGCTTGTTGACCGTCGCCAGCAGACAAGTGCTAACGCACGCATGTAGGAATTCGACCATTACCAATCCCCTCGCATACAACATCCTCGCAATGGACTTCGAGCTCTGGTCCCGATGCTCAAAGGCCGTGCAAGAGGCGCACTTTGACCACTTCGTGCTCCTGTTGGAGTCGTCGAAATTCAAACGGTTCAATTTGAAGCAGCGGTTGGCTAAATTTTCGCCTATTCGGAAGCTCCTCTTCGTCCTGCAAACGGAGATGTATTCTCACCAGATGGCTCCTGCACTCATCCAGTCATTGACCACTTTCCTACGACATCATTTCTCTGCTGACGCGGCTATTAAACCTGTTATCTCGTACCTCGCAGCTAACTTACACGAAGGTGGGACTGCAAATTCCTCCGAGAGTGTGCCTTTTTTGACTCCTTGTGGTATAGAGGACGTAATGGAAGTTTCTCCCATGTCATCCGTATCGAAGCTCGACAAGACGAATCGACGAGAAAAGGCCGAACAGGTCCTGGAGGCTTTGGTTCACATCCTCGCCACGCCAAGCCTGCTGACCAAATTCGTTGCTGCCCTTCCACTATCGCGTGTCCTTCTGCTCCTGCTCGGTGAACACCCCTCACCAGTCGTCGCAGCCCAGATCCTCATCCTGCTCAACCTCGTCTTGTATTCCTCTCCAAGTTTCAAGCGCAAGTTTGAACTCGTCAGCGGGTGGATGGTCTTGCGCACTATCCTCCCAGCCGCATGGGATCCAAGCGTGCACGTCGCTGCTTTTGATCTGCTTCTTGGGAGGGTGTATGTGGCAGGTAGGCCTCCACCAAGTGGACCAACGAACATACTTTGCCCGTATATTTTTCCCACTATCTTGTCTTCTTTGCATTATGGCCTCGAACGTGTCGTCACTCGCGCACGACTACCCAACCCGTACGTTAACGGAAACGCGAACCATGCAATGAACGGATATAGCAGAGGGAGCGGGCACGGATCTATCTACTCGCACGATAGCTATAGTGTTTCCTCGGCGATGGAGGTACTCGTCGAGGAACTCAGCGACCTACACTCGTCGACCGCTGGCTTTCGCGAGTTGTTCAGGAGCAAACAAACGACGTTCTTGTATCTTGATGCATGTCGATCGTTCGTTACTAAGTTGGGGGACGTTCCTCACCTCAAGGAGAGGACAGAGCGACTTGTGGGAAAGGTTTCCAATCTTACGCTCATGCTGGCTCTAGACAACGCGGTGGATGGTAACCAAAAGCGAGAAGTGAGTCTTCTTGAACCCCGATGTTTCGTCTTCCGATGACTGATAATTTCACAGCTTCTGGAGATCGTTGGAATGGCCGAAGCGGTTGCAACCAATGCAGATGCGCGAAACAACAGGCGGATGTCTGTCATCGACCCCAAGCTAATCCCGCTGCCCGGTAGTCCGAAAGGTTCCAAACGTCAAAGTGCTCGTGTGTCTCTTCAAGTCGTTGGCGAACGGACATTCCAGAAGTCAATGAACCGCATTTCGGCCTGGAGGAAGACGATATACGGAACTGAAAAGAAGCGGCTACAGAAGATGTTCCAGGATCAGTGCGTCTTCTGACATGTGA
>Ga0209131_1002802_pt1 | contig 11722 bp, 10 predicted proteins | sample GraSoi_2013_40cm_FD_185826 | JGI IMG/M metagenome (GOLD analysis project Ga0209131, IMG submission 185826) | Grasslands soil microbial communities from the Angelo Coastal Reserve, California, USA - Sample 9_17_2013_40cm (SPAdes) (version 2) | ecosystem: Environmental > Terrestrial > Soil >...
GTCACGCCGCTCTGCAAGTCCAGCCTGCGCAACCCGTTGACGTCGACCTTTCCGCCGCCTTCCTGGTTCAACTCGACGACCTCCAATCCGCCGATCAGATCAATCAATTCCTGGCCAAGCTCTTGATCCTCGTCGTGCAGAACCGCATCTCCCCACGCCGCGCCGCAGTCCTCACCTACATCGCCAACCAACTCCTCCATTCCCTCGTCGCCATCAAGCGCCAGCTCGACAGCGGAGCTGTACTGAACTGGGATGGCTTTCCCTGTCCCGACTACAGACCGAACCGCGGCGCCACGCAAACTGAGCCAGAAACGGAAACCAAGGCTTCATGACCCGAGCCATGGCGCAAACTACAATGGTACCCGATGGTCAGGATCGTGCCTACCAGCCGGTGCGCCGCAGGCTGGTACCACGACCCAAGTGCCATTGCGCCTCCCAAGAGGGGGTGTAATATAGGCGTCACGGCGGAAACACAACCGCCTCCCCCGGTGTCTAAGAATCAAAGCTCGACACCGGGTTGAAAGGCAGCAGGCAGCAGCAAATGCCTAACCCCGGTTTGGGTGCAGAATTCAGCCGTGAAGGCTCGAGTGATCCCTCGGAGCTGACTCGGAAGCCCATGCAGGCTTCGCGAGCGCCCGATTGGGGCGAGCGAGAAAGGCCGTCCGTGTCCGATTGGGCCAGTGCCCTCTCTTGGGGCCGCGATGAATCGGAGCTGGTGACCGAGCTGCAAGCCGGCTCCGAAACAGCATTTGACTGGCTGGTCACCCATTACCACGGCCCGGTCTATAACTTGATCTTGAGCATGCTGGGAGATACATCGGACGCCGCGGACGGAACGCAGGAAGTTTTTCTGAAAGCGTTTCGCGGAATTAGATGTTTTCGCCATGGCAGCTCGCTGAAAACGTGGCTTTATCGCATCGCCATCCGCGAAGCGCTGAATCATAAGCGCTGGTTCAAGCGCCACCTGCAAAAAAATGTCTCGATTGACGCGGAAGTCGAGGAAGGACACAGCGCGATCGAAATCGAGGATTTAGGCGCCACTCCTTTCGATCAGCTCGCTGCGCACGAAATTCAGCAGGCCGTGCAGCAGGCGCTGCAGGAAATTCCTGAAGTGTTTCGCGGTGCCGTAATCCTGCGCGACCTTGAAGGCTTGAGTTACGAGGAAGTCGCCGAAGTGCTGGAATGCAGTGTGGGCACGGTTAAGTCGCGCATTCTGCGCGGCCGCCGCGCTCTGAAGGAAATTTTGGAACCGCTGCTCGGCCAGCGGGACATGGCTGCGCGCGCGGAAACGTCCCAGGAACATCGGGTCGGCCGTGACACTTGCGCGGCTTCCGGGCTCATGCAGCGAGCGGCACACGGGGAACTCCCATGAAGTGCAACACGGTCCGCACCAAGCTGGCTAGCTATTTGGACGACGCGGTAACTGGCGCCGCTCCCGTGGAACAGCGCGCGCATATTCGCGAGCATCTGGAAGCTTGCGAGTATTGCCGCGAAGAGTTGCAGCGTTACCGCAAGCTTTCAATGCTGTTGTCGCGCGTGCCGAGAAATTTGCCCCCCGCGGATTTGGCTGTGCGTATTCGCGTTGCCGCCGCGCAGTCTGTTCCGACGCAAGATTTTCCCAGCCGCTTGCGCAAAATTCGCGACCGCGCGGAACTTCTGCTCGATAATGTTTTCCGCCCGCTTACCCTGCCTGCGACAGGCGGATTTTTCTCCGCCATTCTTGTTTTTGCCCTGGTCTTGCAACTGATCGCCCCGGGAATCACCGTGCGCGCCGTGCCCAACGACGTGCCGCTGAATATCCTGCGCCCCGCGGAATTGATCACTCTTTCCGATTACCCATCCTCCTGGGCCCCCGAGCAGCACGACGTGGAGCTCTCGCTTCCGCACGGCTTGCTCATTGATGTCACCGTGGATCAGAACGGCCAAATGGTCGGCTATCAAATTATTTCTGGCCCACACAGCGTCGACTTGCGCCATCAGCTCGATCAGATGCTCTTGTTTTCCCGCTTCCGACCCATGAAGAGTTTCGGCCGCTCCATCGCCGGCGGCCACGTAATCCTCAGCTTCAGCGCCGTGCGCGTCCGCGGCTAAGTTCGGTGCGAGATGAGTGCTCCCCCCTTCCCAAGGTGGGCCATTGATCCAGCCGCGACGACTACTGCGTCGCTCAGTTTTGACAATTTTTCTATTCGCTTTCCCTCCCGTTTTGGCAGCGCAGAAGCCCACGACGGAGGAACAACTTTTCTTCGACTCCGCTAACCGCGAGCGAGTCGCGCAGCAGTTGCAGCCCTTAAAATGGGATAACGCCTTAGCCGAAGCGGCCCGCCAGCACGCGTTGCTGATGGCCAAGCAAGCTAACCTTTCTCACCAACTTCCCGGCGAGCTTCCCCTGGATCAGCGTGCTGGTCAGGCCGGCGCGCGCTTCTCGCAAGTCGGTGAGAACATCGCGATTGGCCGGCAGGCCCCGGCAATTCACACCGGGTGGATGCACTCTCCCGGTCACCGCGCCAATATTTTGGACGTTCACTTCACGGCGCTAGGCGTCGGAGTCGTCGAAGATGACGATGGCGAGTTGTATGCCGTGGAAGATTTTTCAGTGTCAATAGTGAGTCTAGCTGTCGAGGCACAAGAAGAAAAAGTAACGGCGCTGCTCGCCGCCAAGGGGCTCCGAGTCACCAGCGAGAGGGAAAACGCTCGAAAGCTATGCACGGACGAGCTTGCTCCTGCCGGGCACCGGCCGGTGCTCATCCTGCGCTATGAGACGCCGGACATCAGCGAATTGCCTGAACCACTCGAGCGGAAGATTCGTGACGGTAAGTACCGAGATGCAGCCGTCGGCGCGTGCCAGCCAAAGGAGAGTGCCACAAGGATTGCGCGGTTCCGGATTACGGTGCTGCTGTTCCCAGCCCTCAGGGAAGAAGTTAAAAAATAATTGTTGTATCGACGACGGAAACAAAATAAGCTATGCAACTATGATTCGCAACGCCTACTCGTATTGGTTTCGATTTTGGGTTCCACCTAAATAGGGGGCGAGGGGCAAATCTGTAAGCGGAACAGCAAAAAGAAATTCCGACCCACTCGCAATCGAGTGGGTTTTTTATTTTCCGCAAAACAATTTCGCGCCGGTTTCGCGGAATTTTTTGCGGCGGAGAAAAGTCGGGCGATAAAATTTCGCCGCAAAGGAAAATACGCCGGCAAAGAGGACAGCGATGATCATCTCGATGAAACTGCACGCCACACGCCAGGAGATCGATGAAGTTCGCAATCAGGTTGCTCATTTCGGATACAAAGTGCATTCCATCGAGGGAGAGGAGCGCGTCGTGATCGGAGTCGTGGGAGTGGGGGATGTGACTGCGTGCATGGAATCGGTGGAAGCCATGCCGCAGGTGGAAAAAGTGGTGCGCATTTCCGCGCCGTACAAATTCGTGAGCAAGGAATTTCGCGCCGGGCGCACGCAGATTCGCGTGAACGGACTGGAAATTGGCGGCAACGAATTTATCGTGATGGCGGGGCCGTGTTCGGTGGAATCGGAGAAACAAATCATGCAAGCGGCGGAAGGCGTCGCGAAAGCGGGCGCGAAAATGCTGCGCGGCGGCGCGTTCAAGCCACGAACTTCTCCTTACGATTTTCAGGGCATGGAAGTGGAGGGGCTGAAACTCTTGCAGAAAGCGAAAAAAGCGACTGGGCTCGCGATCGTCACGGAAGTAATGAGCGATCGCGACGTCGATTTGATTGCCGAATACGCCGACGTGATGCAGGTTGGCGCGCGCAACATGCAAAATTTCGTTTTGTTGAAAGCGCTGGGAAAATGCGGGCGTCCGGTTTTGCTGAAGCGCGGAATGAGCAGCACGATGAAAGAATTGCTGATGTCCGCGGAATACGTGGTGGCGCACGGAAATCCGGATGTGATTCTGTGCGAGCGGGGAATTCGCACATTCGAAACAGCCACACGAAATACCTGCGACATCGCGGCCATTCCCGCGCTGAACGAATTGACGCACCTGCCGATTATTCTGGATCCAAGCCACGCCACCGGAAAGCGCAGCCTTGTGCCTGCAGTGGCGCGCGCCGGCGTAGCCATCGGCGCCGACGGCCTAATCGTGGAAGTGCATCCCGCCCCGGAAAAAGCAATCAGCGACGGTGCCCAGTCGCTGGACTTAGTTCAGTTCGAACGTATGATGCTCGATCTGCGTCCGTACATCGAGCTGTGGGAGACATCGCGCAAAAGCGAATCCCTTGCCGCCGCGAACTGAGAGAACTAGAGAAGCGTTCGTAAGAAGTGTAGGTACGACCCCCGCGTGACGGACGAAACGGATTACTTCCGGTTGGCCAACCACCCGGAGAGTTGGCTGGGCCAGTCAATCAAAGCGCGTTTGGACGTAGCCGCCCGGCGGCGGACGCTTCGCGTGAGGTAGTGGAGCGTTGGATGCTCGATGGCTTGATGTAAATGTGGGTCACAGGAGGTGTTCCTGTGACCCATCTTCGCAAAATAATGCTGGAAGAACTCCAGCGACGTAATTACGCTCAACATACCACACGTTCCTACATCCGCGCAGTCGAGGATTTTGCTCGACACTTCAACTGCTCCCCAGATCGCTTAGGCCCTCGACACATTCGCGAATACCAAGCGGAACTATTTGAGAAGCGCAAGTTGTCGCCGAGCAGCGTCGCGGTCCGTTTGGCAGCCTTGAGGTTCTTTTACTGTAAGACGCTCAAGAGAGCCTGGAGCATCGCCGACACTCCCTATCCGAAAGGGGCCCATCACCTGCCAGCGATCCTCAGCCAGGAAGAAGTTGCTCAACTCATTCAGGCGGCCGGCACTTCCTTCCATCGCACTCTGCTGATAACGCTCTACGCCACCGGAGTACGACGCGCGGAATTGACCCACCTGAAAGTCAGTGACATCGATAGCCAACGCATGGTGATTCACGTCCAGGGCGGCAAAGGACGCAAAGACCGGGATGTGATGCTCAGCCCAAAACTGCTTGAAGCGCTGCGTGAGCACTGGCGCGGATTACCGCGCAAGCCAAGCGCCTGGCTGTTTCCAGGCAACCGCTGGCATACCGGTGATACGCCGATTGACACCAAGGTGGTCTGGAACGCTTGCAAGGAAGCCGCCCAGCGAGCGGGCCTCCAGAAAGACGTGCACCCCCATACGCTGAGGCACCGCTTCGCCACACATCTACTTGAAGCAGGCGCCGATCTGCGCACCATTCAAATCCTGTTAGGTCATAACGATCTGAAAGAGACGGCTCGCTACCTGCATCTCTCCCAACGTCACTTGCATGCGGCCGCGAGCCCATTGGATTCACTGCCGCTCGAAGGTCCTTCGCCGCAGGAGGAGTAGATGGCCCGGCCACCGCTCGAGGTGGCCGATCTGGTCCGCGCCGCGGGAGATGCCTTCATCGAACGAAATCGCCACTGGCTCCGTTGGAAGCACATCAAAGTGTTGCTGGCCATTCGCCGGTGTCGTACCGCCGCACTCGGTGGGCATCTCGATGAGTGCACCCGCTGCGGGTATCGTGCCACCATCTCGTATAACAGCTGCCGCAATCGCCACTGCCCGAAGTGTCAGACCGCTGCACGGGAACGCTGGATCGCTGCGCGTCGACGAGAATTGCTCCCGACCCGCTACCTGCACGTGGTCTTCACACTCCCCAGCCGCTTGGCGCCACTGGTTCTGCAGAACAAGAAGATCCTCTACGATCTCCTGTTCCGCACCAGTGCCGAAACCCTTCTCGAAGTCGCTCGCCATCCGAGACACCTCGGCGCAGAGATTGGCTTCTTCAGCGTGTTGCATACCTGGAGCCAAAAACTCAAAATTCATCCGCACGTTCATTGTGTCGTTCCTGCCGGCGGCCTCTCGCCCGATCACGCCCGCTGGGTTCGCTCACGAGACAACTACTTTCTTCCTAAGGAAGTGCTGCGTGAAGTTTTTCGCGGCAAGTTCGTCGACGCTCTCGAACAGGCTTTCCACAATGGCCAGCTCAACTTCCAGGGAGACCTGAAGCTTCTTGCGCAACCCAAGATCTTCGCTGCCTGGCTGCGGCCACTCTACCGACAAGACTGGGTGGTCTATTTGAAACGTCCCTTTGGTGGTCCCGAATATGTGTTGCAATATCTGGGCCGCTACACTCATCGTGTGGCCATCTCCAACCATCGCCTGGTCTCTCTCACCGATGGCCAAGTCACTTTTCGCTGGCGTGATTCTGCTCACCACAACGAACAGAAGCTGCTGCCGCTATCGCTCAATGAATTCTTGTGCCGCTTCTTACTGCATATCCTTCCACAAGGCTTCGTGCGCATCCGTAACTTCGGCTTTTTGGCCAACCGCAAACGCGCCACACTCCTGCCTCTTTGCTTTCAGTTGTTGGGTTCGGCACAACAGCCGCAAGCCGGACAACACGCCTCTTCCGCCGAAGATTGTCGCGATATTTGGCGCTGCCCTAAATGCGGTGGACCGATGAAGGTCATCGAAAGGCTCACCGCTGCCGAAATTCAACTTCGTTCTCCACCACCGATCAGCTCTGCGGCATGAGACTACTCTCTCCAACTCGAAAACTCTGCGTCCTTCCAGGCGCTCCGCATCTCTGTGCCCCGCCGTCAAACCAATCCCTTCTTCTAGCTTCGTCGACCACAGTCTTTGCGATACTTTTTCGCCGTAGCCAATTTCCGCGCGCACGGTGTCCTGTGTCGTGCCCTGCAGAACAGTCTCGGCACGGCTTAACGCCGCTCCTTCCCACCATTGAATTTGCATAGGGCCCGCGTCCACCGCAACCACGGGCGGCCACGTCCAAACGGCTTTACCGGACGCGCGCAGAGCTCCCCGCCTCCGTTCACTCCCTACCGAGAACGCGCATCCGGTAAAGCACTAGCGTTTGTCAGGAACTAAAATAAGACCCATCCGTGCCGAGAATCTCTCACCTGCCGCAATAAACTGCGGATCGACCGGGCCACGGGCGGCCACCTCCAAACGGCTTTACCGGACGCGCGCAGAACTCCCCGCCTCCGTTCACTCCTCACCGAGAACGCGCATCCGGTAAAGCACTAGCGTTTATCGGTACCAACGCGGAGGTATTACTACCGAGTAGCCAGGCGGCCTTGCGGCCGCCCGGCCCTCTCAGAACTGGGCGTGAAAGTTTCCCTTCACCCAGCTCAAGCCCTTCGAACGCCTCCATTAAGGAGACGCGGTTTCGAAACGGAAAGACGCTGACGATGAACCCGGTCATGGCACTCGGGATGAAGTAAAACGCAGTTCGTGGCACCAGTGGAACCGCCCTTCACACGGGGGACGCAGTAATGAAGGCGCCAGCCTGTGATCCGGGTGATTTTTATGTTGCACTGGGTGCAGAGTCCACGTTGCTCATACCAGAGATAGCGAAGAGTGCGGGTACCCCGAAACGTTTCCAGCATGTGAGCCCCTTCGCGTTCTTCGAAGTAGGTTTCATAGGTTGGATCGTACGGGTTCGCTTCGCCTTTAACCTTGACGTGTCGTTTGATGGGAGTGCTCTTGGCGTAGTACAGCCAGACTTTAGTCGGCCGTCCTTCGTCATCGCAGGTTTCACCGAAGAAGGACCAGTCACGATTTCCGCGCCGGTCAAAGTATTTCGGCTTGAACCAGCGCGGGCTTTTGTTCGGGTGTCTTCGTCGTGCCCATCTCCATAGACTAGAGAAGAGGGTGTAATCAACGCGTTCGAACGTGCGTTTGCTTACCGCGTGCCGATGATAGTTAACCCAACCGCGAATCTTTGGGTTGAGTTGATCGATCAGATCGGCGGCAGACACGCCATGTGCGTCTTTGATGATTCTTCGGATGCCCTTCAGGAAGGTTCCAACATTCTTCTTGGAAGGCTTGATGAACAGTTTCCCGTTGGGATACCTGCGCACATTTTGTCCGAGGAAATCAAAGCCGTGCTCCACGTGCGTAATGACGGTCTTTGTCGGAGAGAGTTCAAGACCTCGTTCTTGCAAAAAGCGCTCGACCAGGGGCTTGATTTCTCCTTCCAGTAATTCTTTCGATTTACTGGTGATGACGAAGTCATCCGCATAACGGACGAGATTGACACAGGGTTTCTCACCTCCAAGGGACTTGAGACGTTTTCTTGCTGGAAACTTTTCCTGCAGGAGTCGTTCAAGTCCATCCAGCGCGCAGTTAGCGAGCGCGGGAGAGATAATTCCACCTTGTGGAGTCCCGTCCGTCGTTTCGTGAAGAACGTGTTTTTCCATGTACCCGGATTTCAACCACTTTTGGAGAATGACTCGGTCCATCGGGACTTGAGCCAAAAGCCAATCGTGTGAAATTTTGTCGAAACAGGACTTGATGTCACCCTCCAGAATCCACTGCGTGTTTGAGCTTCTCAGTGCTTTGAAACACTGTTCCATCGCATCGGCGCAGGACCGCTGCTGACGAAACCCGTATGAGTTTTTATCAGCGGTGGTTTCCACAACGGGGGCGAGAGCGAGCAGGTACAGTGCTTGCTGCGCTCGATCCTTCATCGTGGGAATTCCGAGCGGGCGCATCGTTTTGCCGTCCGACTTCGGGATGTAAACACGTCGCAGGGGCTGAGATTGATAACCCCTACGTTTCAATGCATGTGCTGCCTGCGTCTTCTTCTCTGGTGTGTCCCAAATTTCTTGGTCCACACCGGGGGTTGCCCTGCCATTGTTTTCCGTCACTCGTCGAACGGCGAGAACTTTGCCGCTGAAGGAGTGAGTCAGCAAACGTTGCAGGGCTCGCACCCGGCCCCATCTGCTTTTCTTCGTCGCCTGCACGATACCCACTTGGAGTCGGCGAACGTTGCGGTTGATGGCCTGCCAGTCGATGGCGTACCATTCCGCCGCTTCGCGTGAGACCGCACCAACAGCTTGCGCTGTCGTCATCTGCTTTGCCTCATGAGCCGATTAGTCAAGTTCTCTCGTGTGAAGCACCATAAAGGGAAGTCAGCCCGCTTTCGCGTCCGGTGATGTTGTCGATGATGCTGACGCAACCGATATCCACTCCATTACAGAGTGGCATTTGCTTTCTCCCTCATCTGTTATCCGCACCGCCATCGGTCCATCTTGCGATGCACTTTCCCCTTGCGGGGAGCGATGTGGATTTACCCTGTTCCGTGGGAATGACGCGATAGGTTAGGTCTGTTCTATGCGCCGACAGTGTTGTTTACCCATGACCGAGAACCCGGAAGCCTCGGTGCTCACTGCAAAAAGAGCCCCGCAGCATATTAGGCTCTCTCGGGCTAACGACGCTTACGAACATTTGTGTATTCTGACCTTGCTACCAAGCCTAGCCCCTCTCCACCTTATGCTGGCAGATACACCGTGGCCTCACGGTTTCGGTGCCACTCTTACGAATCGAGTAGCCGGACCCCATTGCTGGGGCCCAGCCCTCTAAGAACTGTGCATGCAAGTTTCCCTGCACACAGCTCAAGTCCTTCGAACGCCTCTTTGGGGGAGACGCGATTTCGAGATGGAAATATGCTGGCGATGAACCTTGTCGTGGCACTCAGGATGAAGTAAGACGCGGTTTTCCGCACTCGTTGAACCACCCAGCACACGGGGGACGCAGTAGTGAAGCCGCCAACCCGTGATCCGTGTGATTCGCTCGTTGCATTCGGTGCAAAGTCCGGCTTGTTCATGCCAGAGAAAGCGAAGAGTACGAGTACCCCGAAACGTTTCCGACATATGATCTCCTTCGCGTTTCTCGAAGTAAGTTTCATAGACGGGATCGTATGGATTGGCTTCGCCTTTGACCTTAACGTGTCTTTTAATGGGCGTGCGACTGGTAGACAGCAACCGCATCTTATTCGGTGTCCCCTCGTCGTCACATGTTTCTCCGAAAAAGTTCCAGTCACGCCCCCGATACCGTTCAAAGTATTTCGATTTGAGCCAGCTCGGGTTTTTGTTCTGGTGTCTTCTTCGTGCCCACCGCCACAGACAATGAAAGATGACATAATCCGCGTGGTTAAAAGTACGCTTGCTCACCACGTGCCGATGATAATTGGCCCAGCCCCGTATCTGAGGGTTGAGTTCTTTAATCAAATCGGCGGCAGACATGCCAAGCGCGGCTTTGATCGTTCTTCGAATGCCATCCAGGAACGCCTTGATGTTTTTCTTGGAGGGCTTGATGAGCAGTTTCCCGCTAGGGTATCTGCGCACGTTTTGTCCGAGGAAGTCGAAACCGTTTGTCACGTGCGTAATGACCGTCTTCGTAGAAGAAAGTTCCAGTCCTCGTTCTTGCAGGAACTGCTCGACGAGGGGTTTCACTTCTTCTTCCAGTAGTTCTTTCGTTCTGCCGGTGATGACGAAGTCATCCGCATAACGGATGAGATTGACACAGGGTTTCTCACCTCCTACGGACTTGAGACGCGTTCCTGTTGGGTATTCTTCCTTCAGAAGTCGCTCAAGTCCATCCAACGCACAGTTAGCGAGCGCTGGGGAGATAATTCCGCCCTGGGGAGTCCCTTCCGTTGTGTCGTGAAGGACGCGTTTGTCCATGTAACCCGAGGTCAGCCATTTTTTAAGAATGACTCTATCCATAGAAACGTGGTTTAAGAGCCAGTCTTGGCTAATCCGATCGAAACAGCTTTTGATGTCCGCTTCTAGAATCCACTGCGGGTTCGCGCTTCCCAGTGTAATAAAGCACTGGCCAATCGCATCAGCGCAGGACCTTTGCTGCCGGAACCCATAGGAGTTTCGATCAGCTTTGGTTTCTACAACGGGGTCGAGAGCGAGCAGATGTAATGCTTGCTGCGCCCTGTCCTTCATTGTGGGAATTCCGAGCGGGCGCATCGTTTTGCCATCCGATTTCGGGATGTAGACGCGTCGAAGAGGCTGAGGTTGATAGCCTCTACGCTTGAGTGCATATACTGCCTGTGTCTTCTTTTCCGGAGTGTCCCAGATTTCTCTGTCGACACCAGGAGTTTTCTTGCCCGAGTTTTCCGTCACTCGTCGAACGGCTAGAACTTTGCCGCTATACGAGCAGGTCAGCAGACGTTGCAAAGCTTTCACTTTGCCCCATCTGCCAGCCTTCGTCGCCTGCACGATACGCACTTGGAGTCGGCGAACGTTGCGGTGGATGGTTGGCCAATTGAGGGCGTACCATTCTGCCGCTTCACTTGAGACCGCACCAACAGCGGCCGCTGTCGTCATCTGCTTTGTCTCATGAGCCGATTGATCAAGTTCTTTCGTGTGAAGCACCGTGGAGAAGTCAGCCCGCTTTCGCGTCCGGTAATGTTGTCGATGTGGACGACGCAACCGATATCCGCTCCATTACAGAGCGACATTCGCTTTTTCTCCGATCTGTTGCCCGCCTCGCCATCGATCGGCCTTGCGGCTTCACTTCCTCTTTCAAGGAGCGATACGGGTTTACCCTGTTCCACTGAAATGACGCGATAGGTTAGGTCCGTTCCTTTACGCCGGCAGTGTGGTTTGCCCATGACGGAGTACCACACAGCCTCCGTACCCACTGCAAAAGAGCGCAGAGCATCTTCCGCTCCCTAATGTTTACGACGCTTACGGAACATTCGTGTATTCTGACCGTGCTATCAAGTCTAGGCTCGCACCGCCTTGATGCTGGCAGTTGCACCGTTGCCTCGCGGTTTTGGTGCCGACCTTGCGGTCGTGAGTACATTGTCCGAGGGCTATTCGACGGTTCGTTGCCTTGCCGCCTTACCTCGTGGACTACGTTCGATGGGACGAACGGTCTGATCGATTCTCCTTTGCCAGA
>Ga0209131_1002805_pt1 | contig 11719 bp, 13 predicted proteins | sample GraSoi_2013_40cm_FD_185826 | JGI IMG/M metagenome (GOLD analysis project Ga0209131, IMG submission 185826) | Grasslands soil microbial communities from the Angelo Coastal Reserve, California, USA - Sample 9_17_2013_40cm (SPAdes) (version 2) | ecosystem: Environmental > Terrestrial > Soil >...
TTATGTTTCGAGATCTTGGTAATAAGAATGGCCTCGCTTTCCCACAATTGACTCTGAAATCAGTTGTTGAGACCATGATGAATAATGAAACTGCTTGGATTGATTTATTTAAGTCAAAGGTAAGCAAGGGGTTGACTAGTGCTAAGGACGTGCCTGGGTTTTTCAATAAACTGAATCAACTATTGGGCGACCCTGATCTATTTCAGTCAGAGGACGCCTACATCGCACGGGTATTCCTAGTTGCATGTTTGGTGCGAAATCTAACTGCCCATACTTATCCTGATGAAGATTGGTTCTTCGGCGACCTGTTTGGTGAAATGATGCGAGCGACAATCTACGCTTTGTTATATTCGTGGCAAGTAGCAAAAAGAGAGGGATGGGTATAAGCAACCTTAATCACAATGTTGCAAAATTATTCTCTCCATATCATCTATCAGGGCAAAGGTGTCATTTGGATCAGAGTGGCTTGCAATTGCTGGTGTGTCATCGCAATCTTTCTAGCCCCTGCGGTTTCCATTACAGGCGACAAGAGATATAGAGATATGACCAATCGCGCCACGGATTGTGGCAAGAATTTGCTATTCAAGAAGAGCCCAAGGCATCCTAAAGTCTTTCTGTTAGGATCTTAAATTGATTATTTCCCTCAAGCGGAGCATTGCCTTTTTTAAAGAGAATCCATTATCGTGCAACCGATAAGGTCCTGGGAAGTGCATACTTCCCAGGACCTTATGCTTTTTTGAATATTATTCCATCCCTTGACAACTGCTACTTATCGGTGGCTTGCTTTTGCCCCAAAAGGTTTCTGTTTAGCCAATTGCTTGAGCTGGTCGAGCTCCGACCGGTCTGTCGCTCCAACGAAGGCTAATTGAACCAAAAATTCTCGCAAAGAAACGGCGCATTTCCGATGGGGTGATTTCAAGCGCCGCATAGATCGGTGAATGGCTTATTTTTTCGCTCTTTTCATTTCGGACGTTCACAAAGCCAAATCTCTTCAGCACAGCACTACTCTTCAAAAAGCAGCTTGTTCGGGGTACGATCCCTCGCCCAACAAAAAAAACTTACCATCTACCCAAGACATGAGCTACATGCTGTTACATAACTGCACTTCCCTTATGTTCGAGTATCACGATCAACTTAAGGTCATCAATTGGAACAAGCCGTGATGGCAATAAAGTTTTCTCTCTGGTCATGCCGATGGTTTCGCTAATCATCGCCACTGCTCCCGGCATTTTGCTTTCTACTTCGGCAGCTAAGAGATCAAGTTGTTGCCTATATTCTCTTACAATTTCGATCTCGAACGTCATACAAGCGTCGACAAACCGAATCACCTGCTCTCTGAACAAAGCAACGGTTTCACCAAGTTCTAACATCTCAGGCTGCAGCTCTAGCTCACGCTTTACATCCTCCCAACCGCTATATTTCATCAGCAGAGTGTCCCGGTGAAAGGAGACTGCAATGTATGGCACAAGCACCCCGGATTCGTCAGGCCACTCCCTAGCCTCCAAAACATCGAGCGGCAAGCCGCAGTGCTGGACATAATTCCTCAGTTTGTCAAAAAATCTGTAATAAAAACTGGCCGTCTCAATTTCCTCCCTAAGCGCATTGAATCTTTCAAGGTACCTTACACCTCTACGCTCAAGCTTCGTATATCGCGTCTTGTGATGATCAACTAGCGACCTCCAACTTGCTAAGTAGTTCATCAAATGACGATTCAAGGTATTAAGAATGCGATTTCCCCGCTCGCCGTCCATCCCGGAGCCAATCACAAAATCTTTGCGGACCCGGTCATAGCTAGTTACGAGATCGGCATAATTCTCTTCACACATCACATGCAGAGCATGACTTTTCACAAAATTTCCAACGCCTTCACATGCAACATCAAACTTATTGCTTTCTTCCAGGTCAACTGTTCTGATGCTCTTCAATTGCACCATATTCGAGCCCTTTAAGATGCGACCACACAGCTTATAAATAAAGAACCTCCTTATTCAGTGTGCTACTCAATTTAGATTTTAGCATGATCTAGCAATAAAGCCGGCACTGCCCCGATGGGCGTGATTACTCGCGTTGCCTTCTCATAAGCGGGGACACCCCTGCACCCCGGTAAGCAAAACGGCGACACAAGTCACGTGCGCAATTACCCCTCGCCCCTCCCAAACCCAACCCCACTCCCCGCGGCCAGTTCACGCACGCGTCGCTTCGCTTTAGCGGCGTTCACCGTCCAGCAAGGTGTGTCAAGTTGGAATAGGGGCAAGGGGTTCCTCGTTTTCCGCCCCGGCTTCGCCGGGCGTCGGCTTTTCCAAAGCCTAAAACCTTGCGTGCCGTGCTTGTGAAGACCACGCCGCTAAGATAATGTCATCGTGACATAAACTAAAGCAACAGTGGCCAAGAATAGGCCAAGCGTTGCGAAAGCCGACGCCCAAGTCGCCGCACTGATCGAGATACACGGCACGGACGATTACAGCCAGTGGACTGGAAAGCAAATCACTATCACGCCGGCAATCGCACCCAACAAGAAAGGAACAATCACGATCACAGCACATCCCGCAGCAAAATCTTAAAAGCAATCGCCGCCAGATCAAACGAAAATCTGGCGGCTCATTTAATTCCATTGGGGTAAAATAAGGTTACCCATTCAAGCTCGGAGGGTAGCAATGATTAGAGTGATAACAAAGACGCAAATTAATCGATTAGGGGAACGACTTAGGGGTGGAGAATTAACGGCAGACGATATTAAATTACTAGACCTTTACCGTCGTGGATTTAGGACGGAATATGAAACCATTATCCATGTATTACGAGACGAGCTCACTCTCGTAGCCACCGGAAGACCTGCTAAATCTACTAATTCAATCGTCGAAAAGCTTCAACGTGAAAAAAGCAGGTTAGCAACAATTCAAGATATCGCAGGTTGCCGTATCGTTGTGCCAGATTGCATTGAACAAGAACGCGTTTTGGCAGCGCTTAGCCTTAAATTTCCTTCCGCTCGAACTATTGACAGGCGAATTAAACCGAGCAATGGTTATCGAGCAGTACACTTTGTCGTTGAAATTAATGAAAAGCCGATTGAAATACAAATTCGAACTATTCTACAGCACATGTGGGCAGAGTTATCGGAGCGCCTTGCAGACATCGATAGACACATTAAGTACGGTGGTGGCCCAGATAATATTCGCGAAATACTTGATGACATGTCAGATCGAATTAGGGAATATGAAGAACTTGAATTGTGGAATGCGCCTGAACCATCAACAGATGAAGAACGAGCACAACTTCAACATCTATTACAGAAAACACAGGATATAAAGGAGAGCCTCAAAAGCAATCTAGCGGATTTCATAGCTGTGTTAGACCGTGAAGATGAAGAAGATAGCCTAGAAGGAGCGAAATAAAATGATATTCCTAATTAAGTATCATCGGAAATTGGGCAAGATTCTCGAACTTATCCCTTTCAAAGATTCTGAAGAAATGCAAGCGGAGGATAAAAGGCTCGAATACGAACTGGAATTGTTGAGTGAGAACAACTTTGAACACGAAGTACTCTTGCTTGAGGCTGTAAGCGCAAGTACATAAAGGAACTGGCAAGACTGGCCGCGGCCAGTCTTGCCAGAAACTACGCAACTACCTCTAATTCATCCTCGTCAAAATACTCTGCCATCAGCTCCAACTCCTCCACATCTTGGGTGAAGTCCAAAATCATCTGTATGGGCTGCTGCTTCGGATTCGCGTCATTATAGCTATCCACGTCGGTCTTTACCTGACGGCATTCACCGACTATATGATTTCTGCGGTTCATAAATGCCATTTCCATGTGGGGCCGTGGTGCCGTTCTTATATCATCCCAAAGCATTGTCTGCTTGCCATCCCTAGTCACTTTTGCCGGATGCTTGGCACGCACACGCCTACCTTTCGGGTCAATAATATATTCCTCACGCATGGCCTGTGCTATATCACGGCGAACAATTCTCTGAATTGTTGGAGTGCGGACATCATACTTATTATTCTTGAGCGCCCAATCTGTGATTTCGGCTGCGCTAGCGGGCCACTTTTGGCCATTCTGAATATAATCCTTAACGATCTTCTGCAATTGTTTTGTATAATCTGACATTTTACTGGCTCCTACAAATGACCTACATTTCGATAGGTAGAATATGTCCATATCCGTCAGTCATTGCGACTGGCGTAATTAGACTTCTGATCGGGACTAACATCTGACGGAAGAGATCAAATCTATCAAGTCGTCTCTGGATTTGACCCACAACAATGCCTGGATGAATACCCAAGCTTTTTGCAAACGCCATAACCCGTATGCGAGAAAAGAGCGGTGACACTCGCGCTATAAATTTATCGAGCTCTGCTTGTGGAACACAAAACTCTGCAGCAGCTGCATGAGCAAGCTTTTCTCTCGGTGTTGAGTGGTTGACAGCCGATGGTGAATAATCAAGATCCGAATCAATAACCGCTGCACCCTTGCCGTCACCATTTAGCACGTGCTCGATCTCATGACGTAACACATACCAGAAGTTATCAATGCGGTCATATCTGAGAGACATGCCAATCACAGGCGAATTATTCAGCCAGAAAGTGACGCCGTCAATTTTAGATGATGGCAATGGCTCAACAATCACAAAACGCACTCCACATTTGGACATCAATGGTGGTATGTGTCTAATCTCTTCGGGCGCCTCCATAAAAGCTTTAAACTGAGCCAGGGCGTTTTTCAAAGTACTTTTTGAGTACTCGGCAGCTGGCATCGTTTCTGCGATATGCTTAACTCGATACACCCATGCCGTTTGCAGGGGAGATTGTTCATCATCTCCCGATCGCATCGATGAAAACATAAGCTTGGGACTCTCATCCAAAGACGCGACTTCAAAGTACCGAAGCAAACGACTTTCCAATACTTGTGTGTCCTCGGACATTTGAACCCACATTCGACGAACCATTTCCCTCACTGGATATTGGCCCGACAACTTAGCGCGATGGGCCACTCGCGGTGAAACATCGTCTGCATGTCTAAGCTTGTACGCAGAGTCCAAGTTCATCCAGAGCTCGGCACTTGTGCCAAGGGCAGCACCCAAGGCCTTCGCTGTCTCTGGGGTAATACCTTTCTTGCCAGCGATAATCTCGTTCACAAACTGATATGGTCGTTCGATGATCTCGGCAAATTCCACCTGACTCCATCCGCGCGCATCTAGTTCATCGCGCAGGAACTCGCCGGGATGAAACACTTCTGCTGGTTTCCAATCACCCATGCCGGCCTCCTGTTTTTCAGTGGTAGTCTTCAACTCCTATTACTCCTATTCTCCTATAGTTTTCAGCTTCCTGAATTTCTACAATCAGCCTCCATTGCTTGTTAATCCTGAGCGAGCATTGGTGGCTGCGTTTGCCCTTTAGTTTTTCGAAACGCAGACTTCTCATCGCACCTAAATCTCTTTCGTCACGAGCTGATCGAATGACCTGCATAACTTTTCTGAATCCATTGTCAACCGCATCGCCTTTACCCAAAGTCGAGCGCGGATCTCGTTCCAACTTTTCTAAATCTGGATCCTCAAATTCCACAATCATCCCAGCCAGTATAGCTCAATTTCAGAATAATGCAAGGGGCTATTCAGTGAAAGGGTGAAGTTCATATTTATCTCATTAAGGAAACCAACGCCAAGAATTAACATTTAAGTCTATTTTACATATAAGTCAAGTCATATCACTTGACAATAACAAAATTCAGGTATAGGATGCAAACATCTGGTGGACGGCTTTCAATAGGCCGTCCACCTTTTGCATCTCGGCATAGAGCGCAGAAGCCGTCCGCCAGGAGCACGACATGTCCGATCAACATTCACAAAATTTAAGAGTAGGGAAATCAAACTATAACGTCACCGTTTTTCAAGGAATCGACGTATTAACTAACCAATGGCAAGAACCGATCATCGTTCCCAAAATAGACCGTCTCAACGTGCCGGCCGCCAATGCCGCGGCGGACGGCTATCAATAAAGCCACCAAAGCTTGCAAGGCATTGAACAAATATGCAGGGAGGCCAGCTTAAGTTGCATCCTGGCACAGAACGTTCAAAAGTCTCTATTCTCGATTTCTAATTTGACCATTCCCCGTAAAATAAATTTCTGCTATACTAGTGCTTGACTGTTGTTGACAGATCGCTAGAAATTGCTGACAAAAGTATTAAAGATTTCCAATATACTTTTCTGTCCATCTGACCAACGGACAGGGTCAAAAACGGTAGGCTCTCGGTTGAGTTGAGCGAAAACGATTTTTACTCCTTTTAAGCCGTAGGTTGAGAGTTCGAATCTCTCCGCGCTCACAGCATTTGCAAGTCACTTCCCGCAAGGGAAATCGAATATGCAAATAATATCGACCAAGACCCACCATCAGGTGGGTTTTTTTTCGTTAATAGCTCCTTTTTAGACCTGGGCCTAAAAAACCAGCCGGCCCAAAGGCAATTAAGAATTCCAAAAGACGTTCTTTAAGGGATTTTGCATTGTCAATGGCGGTCAACCATCTTTAGCACACGGAGGCCTGTCATAGCAATCAGAAAGTGCAAGGTTATTACGATCACACTGGAGAAATGAACTTCCTTACCCTTAAACCGGTGGTATTCTTGCCACGATTGCCCGGGATATTTCCTCTCACCCGCTCTCCCTTTGGCGCACGCGCATATAGGGGCAATCAGGCAATGCTGGAAGCACTTCAGCGCGGCTAAAGAGATCTCAACAATATGACGCTTATTATCGTATCGCGAACATTACGATCAAACCAGACTCATTTGGTGGATGTGGTAGATGGATTCTTTGTGCTAAATCCAATGCGACGATGACTCCCATCACAAAACGGTTTGTTCTCCGAGACTCCGCACCGACACAGCGCGACTCGCGTATCTTCTCGAATCAATTGGCCGCCCGGTCCGACAATGCGCACGCGACCTCGAACATGCAGCGGACCATTAGGTCGTGCGTCGATCGTTGTTTCTTCTGGTTGCGGTTCTTGCGGGCCAGCATCAAACCGGTCGAAGTGCAGTGCACCGGTCGGGCAGGTTATGACCGCCGCAGCTATTTTGTCTGCAGATTCAGCATTCACTAACACCCAAGGTCGATGTTGAGGCTGAAAGACCCCCGGTAAGCCGCGAAAGCAATTGCCGGTGTGATTGCACATCTTCGGTTCCCAATAGACAACGATCTCACCCAGGCGGCTGCGATACTCCAGCTCGACGCCTGATTGCTTGCGTGCTTCATTTTCCGGAGGCAATTCATCATTCATTGTTGGCCTTTACCTTTTTGCTTCAACTGCGTCGAGTGTACGGGTAGAGTAGATCAGAGAATCCAGACTTGACAGTCAAATCAACACTCAATCCTTCAAGGATTTCCTCTTCCGTTCTCCGTTTTGCAGCATCATCTCGATCTGGACAGCAATACAACCATCGCATTGATCGGCGAGCGCAATCAGCTCATGGGTTTCACGCCAAACAGGTCGGTTTTCCTGCCCACATCGCCGAGGATGCGGTGGCCGCGCTGAATCTGAGCGATGCCTTGGCGGACTTGATTGGGATACTTTTCCACTCGATCATCAGTAAACCCTGATTGGCGTACGTCTTCGCATCCTTATAAGCATTATGCACAACTATAATCAAAACGAGATATTTATCAAGACCCTTGAGCGATTAAGGTACTAAATCTATTGGAGGAAGACGCAACCGCTCGTGCTCGGTACGGATGCAGCGGTTGGAAACCACCTTCATTCCGCTTCCCAGCGCTTTTCGTTCCGCCTCTTCGGCGTTGGAGACTACATCTAGCTGAGCCCACAGTGCCTTCGCACCCACGGCAATGGCTTCCTCAACGACTGTGCCCAAATGGGTGGGTTTACGGAATACATCCACGATATCGATGGGTTCCGGGACTGCTGCTAGATTAGGGTAACTGCGATCGCCATCCACCGTTGTGATGTTCGGATTGACGGGATACACCGTATAGCCCATCTTCTTGAGGTACTGAGCCACCTGGTAACTGGTGTAGTAATGGTCATTGGATTCACCCACGATAGCAATCACCCGAGATTGCCCCAGAATTTCTCGCAATTCTTCGTCACTGTCATTGAAATCGATGTCCAACATCATAAACCTCCAACCTGCGAATCGCTGATGGCTTAGATCAGGAATAAATTTGCGATGAATGGGATGCGCAGCCGGCAGTCCTATCCATCCAGACCTTATGAGCGCTTTCCTTGATCGGTGTGATTAAGGTGAATCGCCTCAGGGTCGAATCAATGCAGGAACGCCAGCCCGCGCGTGCAGTACGGCCCACCCCCGTTCAGATTCCGGGAAGCGGTCGAGCATCGCGCGCAGTTCATCCTCGCGGACGTTGGCGCCAAAAGCCTCGGTGCCCGGTTCGAGCCGTACTCCCTCGGCAAGCGGTCCAGCGATGACAGGGTTGAAACCGAAAGCGTCGACAAGGCCCGCGATGGTTGCGAGATCGTCAGGATCATCACCAGCGATGGCGATCGCCTTGCGCCCAGGCGTCCCTGTGGGCTGGGCTCCGTCCTCGAGATCGTGGTAACCCATGTGGTTAAACGCCTTGACTACGCGTGCTCCGGGCAGGAATCCCTGCACGATTTCGCTTGAGGAGGTGCCTGGGTCGGTGAGGTCCTCGCGTATGCCATCGACCTCCCACCAGTAGTTCATCGAGTCGATGACAAGTTTGCCCTGCAGAGCTTCGGCGGGGATGCTGCGGTACTTGCCGAGCGGAAGGGCCAGTATAACGACATCGGCACGAGCCGCGGCCTCTTCGGCCGTGACAGCTACCGCGCCGGGTGTGAGGACTTCGACGGTAAGGGCGATCTTGGCGGGATCGCCTGATCCGGCAATGAGCACTCGGTAGCCTGCTGCCAAGGCCAGTCGCGCGAGCACGGTGCCTACTTTCCCTACACCCAAGATGCCGACAGTGCGAATACCCGTGATGTCCATGTTGTCTCCAGTCATAGTGTTAGCCTCCGAGTATATCGCGGACCATCGGGATTACCTTCGTGCCGTACAGCTCAACGGCGCGCATTCGAGCGCTGATCGGCTGTGCTCCTGCGGTGTAGATCAGATCGAACCGGCCAACGCCAAGCGCCTTGACGGCGCTGGCGATCTTGCGGGCAACCGTCTCGGGCGAGCCGATGTAGAGGGACCCGTGCTCGATCTCTCTCTCATACTCCTCCTGGCGTATCGGCGGCCAGCCTCGCAGTGCGCCGATGCGATCACGGATGACCCGGTAGTGCGGCCAATGCAGCTTCCGAGCTTCCTCGTCCGTGTTGGCGATGAAGCCCGGCGAGTGCATCCCGACCGGATGAGAGGTCGTGCCGAACTGCGCGGCGGCGCGCTGGTAGAGGTCGATATAGGAGGCGAAGCGTTTGGGGGCACCGCCGATGATGGCGAGCATGAGTGGAAACCCATAGCGCGCCGTGCGGATGACAGACTCGGGTGTACCGCCGACACCTACCCAGGTGGTCAGGTGTCCAGACTCGGTCTTGGGGAAGACGTCGGCGTTCTCGAGTGATGCCCGCATGGTGCCGCTCCAGGTGACGGGCTTCTCCTCGAGCAGCTTGGCGAAGAGCTCGACCTTCTCCTCGAACAGCAGGTCGTAGTCGCGCAGGTCGTATCCAAAGAGGGGGAATGACTCCGTGAAGGAGCCTCGCCCAAGGATGACCTCGGCCCGGCCGTGCGAGAGCGCGTCCACGGTCGCGAACCGTTGGAACACGCGGACAGGATCGTCAGAACTCAGCACGGTCACACCGGAAGCGAGACGGATCCGGCTGGTCCGCATAGCTATGCCGGCAAGCACGGTCTCCGGGGTCGAGATCGAATATTCCGGGCGGTGGTGTTCGCCGAGGGCGATAACATCGACGCCAATCGCGTCCGCGAGCACGGCCTCGTCGACGACCTGTCGAATCGCCATCGCATAGGACACCGGTGTGCCAGAGTCGTCCTCCGGCACATCGCCAAATGTGTCGAGTCCAAATTCAAGATGTTGCATAATGTGAGTATCCTCCTTAGTTACAATCGCTGTAGCTTGATATTACCCGTTCCTTGCCCTGCCGACGCCAGGAAGCGAAGGCGTCAGGAGCAAGAGCGGGATGGTCCTGCGCGTTTTTCTATATTTCCGGCTCTCGATAATAGGATATGCATCTTGACTCTGCCTGTATTCAATGATAATATACAGTTGTATTCTAAGCAACAGATGTTGTCTATCTAGTATTTCATACCTGTCGCGTCAACCATCAAAAAGCGGATTGTGTTGGATAAGCAACACTGGAGGCAAAATGTCGCCAAACCCGAAAGAACTTGAAGAAAAACTCGACCCCCGCGTCAAACGGACCCGCAACTTGATCCTTGAAGCCTTCAACGGTCTCCTCGCTGAAAAAGGATTCGAATCCATCTCCGTGCAGGACGTGACCGACAGGGCGCAAATCAACCGCGCCACGTTCTACGCGCATTTTCCCGATAAATATGCTCTGCTGGATTACACAATCACACAATGGTTCAGGCGGGAAATCGAAAAGCGGACGCTAGACGCCTGCCACTACACCCCCGACAATTTGAAGAGTTTGATTCTTGCAGTCTGTGAATTTCTGTCTAACATGCACAGCAAATGTGTAGACCCACACCAGCAATTCGAATCGCTTGTGGAGGGAACGACTAAGAAACAAATCTTCGAATTGCTGACCTTGTGGCTGAAGCAGATGAAAATGAAAATCTCAACCGAGATTCCCACAACGGTTGCGACCTGGGCGATCTACGGGCTGGCATCCTATTATAGCCACCTCAAAAAGCGCCCCTCACTTGAAAAATTTGTAGATGATGCACTCCCACTGGTGGCGGTCAACTTGGAACAGTTTGCACAACCTGCATGAGCTTTGTATCAAGATCCTCGATCGTTCACTTACCCTGCTGCACTTAACGTCTCATGACCATAGGAGAAGATTCTTACAGCCCAAAGTTTCTGTCTTCCAGGCAAATGGATACTCAAGTTTGGTTCGATACTATGTATCGATGCAATAAATATTAATCTAACCAATTATCAGCAATTAAAAAATCTGCTATACCAACGCTTGACTGTTGTTGACAGTTCGCGAGAAACCGCTGACAAAAGTATTAAAGAATTCCGACATACATTTCTGTTCACCTGACCAACGGACAGGGTCAAAAACGGTAGGCTCTCGGTTGAGTTGAGCGAAATCGATTTTTACTCCTTTCACGTCCCGCAAGGGCCATCGAATATGCAAATAATATGACCAAGACCCACCATCAGGTGGGTCTTTTTCGTTAATACCTCCTTTTTTTTGACCAGGGCCGGCAAATCTTTCGGCCCAAGGGCAGCAAGGATGCGGGCAGGGGTGGAACCCGAATAGATCTCCCACAAAATTACCTCTTGATTTTCTGATATTTTTTTGGTATGGTGCTAACTATAGTTATCAAATGTATATTTGAATGCTACTTTCTGTAACGAAAACCACTGGATGGTACTCAACATGCCAAGATCGAATTTGTCGAGATAAATCCAATGAGCGACCAGGTTCTCATCAGCGGCGAATTACCCCGCCATATTGCGATTGCCATGGATGGAAATGGACGGTGGGCCCAACTGCGGGACAAGCCCCGCACGGCCGGTCATCGTGTTGGTGTCGGAGTAGCACGTGAGATCATCCTGTTCAGTTACGAAATTGGGATTG
>Ga0209131_1002806_pt1 | contig 11715 bp, 10 predicted proteins | sample GraSoi_2013_40cm_FD_185826 | JGI IMG/M metagenome (GOLD analysis project Ga0209131, IMG submission 185826) | Grasslands soil microbial communities from the Angelo Coastal Reserve, California, USA - Sample 9_17_2013_40cm (SPAdes) (version 2) | ecosystem: Environmental > Terrestrial > Soil >...
AACTTTATTAAGGCCTCGGCTCATGTTGATCTCCTTGGTAAATTTACCGGGCATTACGCGATGGATATTAACTCACGACAGAAAGCATATGACGCATGACATTTTCCTGAAAGCGAATATTGCGCTCCAGGGAAGATGTGGCAGCGGGTTCCATGGTCACGTTCAAAAGAACGTACTGACCTTCGCGATGTTTGTGGATATGATACGCCAGACGTCGGCGGCCCCATACATCGACTTTATCCACACTGCCGCCTGATTCACTCACCCAGCCTTTGACGCGATCGACCACTCCGTTAAAAGCGGCCTCGTCCAGATCGGGCTGGATAATACAAACTAATTCATAACTGCGCATTGGGAAAACCTCCTTTCCATGGGTTTGTTCCTGTTCATGCCGTGGGCAAGCCGGGAACGGAAAGCACGTTTATGAAGACGTACCTGATTTTGCTGGCGAAGTTTACCACAAGACTCTTTTTCTGTGGACGATAGAACGCGTCACACTTAACTGTAGTTGATCCTGTTTCGATACATCTCATTATGTATTGACAAATGTATTGAAGGGGGGGGTAATATCTGACCAAGTTTGTTCAACTTACAATTTCAATATTAGGAGGGTTATCATGAATAAAAAAGTAAATCCACTAATAAGAATGTTCAGTTTCATATTCGCAGGCTTGCTGTTGGTAGCTTTTAATAGCAACCATATAATATCTACTGAAATGGATCAAGGCAAGCTCGCTCCCAAAACCCCAACGCCCACACGAACACCGACCAGAACGTCTACACCCACAAGAACCCCAACTTTGGTTCCTACGAATACAAATACCCCTACACCTACAGGAACGCCGTTTGTCTGTTCCAGCTGGAATCTTGCAGCCGATTTTCGCGTTTATCCTAATCAGGAAAATCCCAACCGCGACTCGTGCAATAATCTCGGCGTTTGGAATTTTATGGGAAGTGGAGGCTTTGCTCACATTCCAGCGAATTATTACCTCTTACCTAGGTTCAATCCAAATGCCGGTGGTTTTTCAAATCTTAACCGTTATGATACAAATACTCAATTTCCTCACATTGACATGAACGCCGGCGGCGTGATTGTATCAGGTACAGCTACTGTACCAGCCAGTAGCATTAACGTGCATCCAGCTTCCGGTGAGATGGCGGTCATAGCCTGGCACAGCCCATTAACTGGCTTCGTTGCTATTACTGGTGGGGTTAGCGACAATAACCCGGGTTGTGGCGATGGCATCCTATGGTATATTGACAAGAATTCATTCACTGTAGCTTCTGGAGGATATGGCAATGGCGGCTCGCAAACTTTTGCAAGCGGCGCAGGGGGATCTGATTTAAACACAGTGGCAGTGGTCGCTGGTGATGTGATTTACCTTGCTATTCATCCCGGTGGTGACTATATTTGCGATGACGGCCGCGTAGACCTTTCCATCAATGTGACCAGCGCTCCCACATCGACCCCAACAAACACTCCAACCGCAACATTTACACCTTCAAATACCCCAACAGCTACATTCACGCCTACGAATACGCCAACTAATACACCTACTAACACACCTACGAGCACTCCTACGTTTACTCCTACCAACACTCCTCTGCCAAATCATGGAGGCATCGGGACATGTTGGGGCAGCGGAGCCTCATGGCCTGATTACAGCGAATATTATACAATTGATGCAAGTATTCCACCTTCATGGGTTGCTTCTATTAATCAGGCTGCAACGACATGGAATAATGTTACACCAAGTCATTTCAACTTGTTTTACACTAACAGCGGGGGATATGTAATTGATAAAGGTACAATTCCTTCAGGTTATATCGCTCTTACAAGTCTCTATGCTTCACCAACAACGATTACAAGCATCTCAACAACGTTTGACGAAAACAAGTTGTTTGATCCTGGATCTCCACCGGCATCCAGCACTTACGGAGTTCTTAATATTATGACGCATGAATTTGGTCATTGGGTGTATTTACACGATATAAGCACTACTGGTTGCGAAGACGTCACGATGTGGGCGTATGTTAACGCTAATGGGGAGACAAAGAAAGAGTCGCTTGAAACTGCTGATGAAGATGGAATTAATTATCAGTATCCGTAAATGTATCTAATATCAGCTCAACCGGAGGAACTATGAATAAAAGAACTCTAATCATCTTAGTCCTAATAGTAGTAATCTCAATAACTTCGGCAACATATCTTTTCAATCAAAATAAAAAATTGTCTCGAGAACCAATTATTATCCAAATGCAGGCTTCAGTTGAAGAGATGTCTTTAGATGATCTAATTCGACGAGCCGATATTATAGTTCTTGGCGATGTAGATATTGTTGATGCAAGTCGGTGGAATACCATAGACGGGAATTTACCGGACAATATAACGGCAAAGACTATTACCTCCAAGTATATAATTTATACAGATCAAGTATTTTTACCCCAACAGATCATTAAAGGCATAGATAATCAAGAATCTATACGTATACGTAATTTTGGAGGCCAGGTTGGCCAAGATATAATGACAATGTCACCAGATCCAACTTTAGATCCAAAAGAAATATATTTACTGTTTTTGGTTAAAGATTCAACATGGTCAAGTGAAAATGATCAAGCCCATTACATTATCTTAGGGGCCGATCAGGGACTATATAAAGTCTCTGATGGAAAAGCTGTTTCTTTTCGAGACGAATGGGTTCTTCAAGATTTAATCGGCTACATTCAAAAAGGTCTTTCCACTTCAACTACATCACCGTAATCATTATAGACATTATGCCTAAATTATTTCTATCAGGCATGGCTTTACTTAATGAGCCCGTAGCTATTTATCTCAAATAAATCGGATTACTATAAATCCAGCCGCGTTTCTTTCCAAGGTAGCGGCGATAGACTTCCACGCGATACACGCCCGGCTCGGTAGTAATATGTGTGCAAGCAAATTGATTCCCCCACCTTTGGATAATTTCTCCATCTTTAATTAATCGGATCTCAGCCTGCATGGGAAGTTTAGCTTGCAAGGTCACTCCGCCTTTCGCGGGGATCTCATCACCCATCAAAGCACTTTGGTCACGACCTTGTGCAGTGAAGCGAAAGCTTTTTGTAGAAGCCGGCAGGTCATAACCGACAAAACAATGTCCGTGCGCCATTGCCTCATAGATCAACTTTTTGTCGGTGGCTACATCGCCACTCAAAGGCTCTGAAATTAACACATGCGTATTTACCGCGCGAAAATGGAACACGTACGGGAAGATCACACGATGGATCGGCCCCATACTCATGTGCAGGGCGTGCGCATCCGAGCCGCCGATCGCAACAACGCGATTTCCGTTCGAAAGCAGGTCATCCCATTTCGCAAGCGTGGATGGGATGGGCTGATGCGCCACGAGCGCTGGGAAAAATGCATAGAACGCGCCATGTAATTTTGTTGGGACAACCGTTTTCAATTCGCTTAACGCATTCCATAATTCGATGCCGGTATAATTTTGCACGGACCAATCCACCCATGAAATATCTGTTTCCCTGAATGCCGGCGCTTCCGGGTCATTCGGGTGAGCCAGAAAGGCCAGGCCTCCAGACTCGCGCACCGCGTTGATCAGGTGCTGGGGCTCTTCGGCGAGTGTAGCAAGCTCACGTCCCGCGCCGAACGCGAGCAGGTGATTCTTCTGCGGGTCCCGCGCCTGATCGTGTACTTCCTCCCCGATCAGCATCAAGACACGCTTGTTTTTTTCCTTGTAATACCCTTCGAATCCCTGTACCAGTACGTTGTGATCGGTCACGATGACCACATCCACGCCTGCTTTCAGCGCGGCTGCAGCAATATCCTTATGGAGGCCGCTTCCATCGGAATATCTCGTATGCATATGTAAATTGACAAGGATTTCCTGCATAAATTCCTCGTTACAAATTATTTCCAGCCCGTTTAAAACCCTTGTTGACGATTCACTTCGCAAACAGGTATAATTTGCCCGCTAATTTCAAGGAGGCACAACGAATGGCTACGTTTTTGGATATTGCACTGATTATAACCTCAGTAGGTTTGATCGCCAGCGTCATCCTGCAAAGCAAGGGCGCGGGCTTGGGCGGTTTGACCGGCGCGGATACAGGCGGGGTATTTACCGCCCGCCGTGGTATCGAACGCGTTCTCTTTTGGGTGACGATCGTGTTAAGCGTTATCTTCTTCGGTCTTGTGATCACCATCATTCTCGGACAGTAAATCATCACAAGCCTTGAAAAGGGCCGCCGGGCCATAGCTCTGCTGCAGGGCTGCGGCGGCCCTTCTTTATTTCCATATCCATTATGAAAAGATTACGCTGGCAGATCCTGGTTGTAGCAGTCACATTGGTGATCGTGGCTTTGCTGTTGCTCAGTCAGCAACCGGTGAGCGTCCCAATACTTCCTCAGGCGGCACCCGGTGGCGTCTACACTGAAGCGCTGATCGGATCCCTGGGACGGCTTAACCCGATGCTCGATTGGAATAACGCTGCGGACCGCGATATCAATCGTCTGATCTTCAGCGGCTTGATGAAGTTCGATTCACACGGCCTGCCTCAACCGGACCTGGCCGACTCATGGGCTGCTTCTGCAGACGGCACCATCTACAATTTCTCCATACGGCCAGAAGCGACTTGGCATGACGGAAAGCCGGTTACAAGCGATGATGTTTTATTTACCATCGAAATGATCAAAAGCAGTGGCTCCCTGTTCCCTCAGGATATCAAGGATTTGTGGTCTCAGGTTCAGGTCAAGAAACTCAACGATAAAACACTCCAGGTCAAACTACCTGAACCGTTTTCCCCATTTTTAGATTACACCACCTTCGGCGTTTTACCCAAACATTTACTCGAAGGTGTGGCAGCAGACCAGCTTTCAAATGCAGAATTTAATTTAAAACCGATCGGTAGTGGTCCTTACAAATTTGACCACATCACTACCAGCGGTGGGCAGATCACCGGTGTGGTACTCACCGTCAACGAAAATTATTATTTACCGCGACCGTATATCGAGCAGGTCGTGTTCCGGTTCTACCCAAGCTCTGCTTCGGCATTAGACGCCTATCAACAAGGTGAGGTGCTCGGCATCAGCCAGTTAACTAATGATATTTTGCAGAAAGCCTTAGCGGAACCGACATTATCGGTTTACACCAGCCGGCTTCCACAACTGGGATTGGTCTTTCTAAACAATAACGACCCAGGTATACCGTTTTTGCAAAACGCCAATGTACGCCGCGCGCTCCTGCTTGCCATTAATCGCAACATAATCACATCCAAAATTTTGCAGGGACAGGCGATCGTCGCGGACGGGCCGATCCTGCCGGGTTCGTGGGCGTATTACGATCAAATCGAACACCTCGAATACGACCCGGATCTGGCAGCGTCTTTGTTAAAAGATGAAGGATATGTTATTCCTGCCAGCGGCGGAGACGTACGCGCCAAAGAGGGTCAATTCTTAAACCTGACACTGCTTCATCCCGACGATGCAATCCACACTCAGATCGCCCAAGCGATTCAGTCGGATTGGGCATTGGTTGGTGTAAAAGCGGACTTACAAGCGGTACCGTATGATTCGCTGGTAAATGATTTCCTCGCCCCGCGCACGTACCAGGCTGCGTTGGCAGACTTGAACACGGCGCGCACACCGGACCCGGATCCTTATCTCTTCTGGCATCAATCCGAAGCAACAGGCGGACAAAACTACTCGCAATGGGATAACCGCACAGCCAGTGAATACCTTGAGACGGCGCGCACTTCCACAAACTTTACAGAACGTGCCCGTTTATATCGCAACTTCCAGGTCGTGTTCACAAAGGACATGCCTTCTTTACCCTTGTATTATCCAGTCTATTCTTACGGCGTGGACGCTCAAGTACAAGGTGTGCAGGTCGCGCCGATGTACGACACCAGCGATCGTCTCGCCTTGATCTCAGAATGGTATCTTGTTACGCGCCGCGCATTAGAGCAGACTCCGGAAGCAACTGTTGGTCCGTAAAACATTCGTCATTAATTGGTTTTATTTAGAAGATTAAACGGGAGAACTCCATGTTAAATAAAGCAATTGAGTATGCGCATCAAAACCACGAAACATTTCTCGGTGAATTAAAAGAGCTGCTCGCCATCCCAAGCATTTCCACTCTGGACGAACGCAAACCAGATATGCAGCGTGGCGCGGAATGGGTTGCATCCAAGCTGAAATCCATTGGCATGGAAAATGTTCAGATCATGCCAACAGGTGGGCATCCTGTGGTCTACGGCGAATGGAGCGGGGCAGGAAAAAACGCACAGACCATGATGATCTACGGACATTATGATGTGCAGCCTGTTGACCCCATCGATCTGTGGACATCTGATCCATTCAAGGCGGAAGTACGAGGCGAGAATCTATATGCGCGCGGCTCCACTGATATGAAAGGCCAGGTGATGGCATCCATCAATGCAGTGGACGCGGTTCTCAAAGCCGGCGGCTTGAAAGTAAATTTGAAATGGTTGATCGAAGGCGAAGAGGAGATCGGTTCGGAACATCTCGGCGAATTTATCAAAAACCATAAGGAGATGCTGAAGGCCGATTTTTGTTTAAATCCCGATGCAGGCATGCTGGCACTGAATAAACCAAGCATCACGACCGGTTTACGCGGCTTGATGTATGCAGAATTACGCGTCCATGGCCCCAGCAAGGATCTACACTCCGGCTTGTTTGGTGGAACAGTTCACAACCCTGCGCAGGCACTGATCGAATTGGTCGCTGGCATGCATGATAAAAACGGTAAGGTCACTTTGCCGGGTTATTATGACAAAGTTCGAAAATTAAGCAAAAAAGAACGCGAAGAGTTCAAGCGGCTGCCGACAAGCAACAAGGAATTAATCGATATGACTGGTGTTCCCGCTTTATGGGGCGAGCCGCAATTCATCCCTGCAGAGCGAGTGGGCGCGCGCCCCACTTTGGAAGTGAACGGACTGCTTTCCGGCTTCACCGGTCAAGGCTCAAAGACTGTTTTGCCTGCATGGGCAATGGCAAAAATTTCCTGCCGCCTTGTCCCAGATCAAACCCCTGAAGAAGTCTTCAAACAATTGAAGGCTTATCTCAAGAAGAATGCCCCCAAAACCATTAAATGGGAGCTGACTAACTTACATAACGCCGGCGCTGCACTTGTAGACAGCAACAACGCCGGCGTGCGAGCTCTTGCCAAGGCACAGGAAACCATTTGGGGTAGAAAACCATATTTTGCACGTGAAGGTGGTTCGATTGGTGTGGTTGTGCAATTGCAAGAATATGTCGGCGTCGACTCTGTCCTTTGTGGCTTTGGCCTCCCCGACGACAACGCTCACTCACCGAATGAAAAACTTCATTTGCCCACTTGGTATAAGGGAATTGATACCTTCATTCACATGATTTACAACCTGAGCGCGTAAACATGGAAGATCGAATCATTACCTACGGCGGACAGGCAGTTATCGAGGGTGTCATGATGCGCGGGCAAAAGGCATTTGCTGTTGCCATGCGCGCGCCGGATGGCAACCTCATTGTTCATACCGAAAAACTTGCAAATGTTTACCGTTCGCGTATTACGAAGATCCCCTTTTTGCGCGGCGCGATCCTTCTATGGGACGCATTGGGGCTTGGGATGCGTGCTCTCACTCTTTCTGCAAATATCCAGACCGGAGAGGATCAAAAACTGGAAGGGCCGGCTCTATATTTGACCCTGGGTCTGTCCCTGACCTTCGGCATCGGACTCTTCTTTTTGCTTCCCGCAGGGATTGGCGGGCTGGCAGAGCATTATCTGGGCTGGAGTTCGTGGCTAAATAATCTGCTCGAAGGAATCATTCGTCTTATGTTATTCGTTGTCTACTTGTGGGCGATCAGTTTCATGTCTGAAGTGAAGCGATTGTTCATGTATCACGGTGCGGAACACAAGACCATCAATGCCTTTGAGGCCGGCGCCGAGTTGACTCCCGAAATTGTTGCAAACTATCCCATTGAACATGCGCGCTGCGGGACTGCCTTTCTGCTCACGCTGATTTTGCTTTCAATTTTGGTTTTCACCTTATTGGGACCAATGCCTATTTTATGGCGGTTTGCGACACGTATTTTGTTTATCCCCATCCTCGCAGGCATTGCCATCGAATATATCCGCTGGACGGCAAATCATTTGAACAATCCGATCGTTAAGCTTTTGATCAAGCCTAATCTGGCGATGCAGCATCTCACCACGCGCACACCTGACTCTGCAATGCTGGAAGTGGCAATCAAGTCGTTTCAATCCATGCGAAAGGCGGAGCAAGAGATCGTCACGTAGGGATTTCGTAAGCGAAACAGCGGGCAATTGTCCGCTGTTTTTTTATTTCAATCTCATTTTTTCTTGTTACGATTGGGGGATGAAGAAGAAAACTATTCGGATCAGTCTTCTGGCCATTGCCCTCGTTTTTTGCACATACTTCATTTTCACTCTCGGTCGTCCCGCGCCTGTACCAGTTAAACGAGAGTTGTTCGATGGAGTGACTTATCACCGCGTAATTCGTTATCTGCCGCATGCCATGATCGCGCATGTGCTGGTGATCGATACAAAAGTAAAAGGAATGCAATTCATCGTTACTCCACCGCAAGAGAATGTAGAAGGCGGAGCAATCGAGGCTCAAACCACATCGCAATTCCTTGAGAAATTCGATTTGCAGATCGCGGTCAATGGCGATGGATTCTTTCCATGGTGGTCGCACAGTCCCGTGGATTATTACCCCCATGTGGGCGATCCCGTCACTCCAAATGGAGTCGCGGCCTCTTATGGGAAAGTCTATGCAGATGGATTGCAGGATATACGCCCGGAACCTACGATCTATATCAGCCGTAGAGGAGATATTTCATTCAATCGGGCGCCGAACAAAATCTTCGACGCGCTGTCCGGCGACCGAATGCTGATCTTGAGCGGAGATGTCATTTCTGATTTGAATGAAAAAGTGCTCCAGCCGCGTACCGCCTTAGGCATAAATCAAAATGGACGCTGGCTATATCTCATAGTTGTGGATGGACGTCAACCGTTTTATAGTATGGGCGCCACATATAAGGAACTGGCAGAGTTATTGAAAAGCTTTGGCGCGTTCAACGCCATGAGTTTGGATGGAGGCGGTTCGTCCACGATGGTAATTCAGGGAGCAAATGGTCAACCTGTGATCTTGAACTCCCCCATTGATAATTACATTCCCGGGCGCGAACGACCCGTGGCCAATCACTTCGGAATTTATTTGAACAAATAGATCAAAAGGCGATCTCACCAATCTGTTCAAAGTTGATATCGAACAATTCTTCTGCCTCAGTTTCCAATTCCGCATCGACCGCCTCTCCTGCACGAGTGCCGCGGTTGCAATACGATCTATAGGGGCAGTAACTGCACTTCGCGCGGTCATCAGTGAGCGGGAAGACTGAAGCAGTCGCTATCTCCTCAGCGAGTCTTGTAAGCGCATCCCAGTCTCGTTTGAATTGATCCGCCTGATAAATAAAGCGGGCCGGTTCGGAAGGGAAGTCTGCAAACCAGTAGATCATCTCGATCTGTTCCGGCTTGAAGGGTTTCCCATTATTTAGATATGCGCCAGCTTGAACGAGCAGAGCACGATAGATTCTGGTCTGCCAGCGCGCATGAAGCCAGTCATCCTTCGGTCGTTTGCGATACGTCTTCCAATCGTAAATATATACCTTGCCATCGTCTGCAAGACCGATGAGATCATATTTCGCAAGCAAACGAAAGTTTCCAAGCGGAGCAGAGAGAGTCATTTCAGGCAATCGTCGTGTAAGATCTGCCAAGCCACTCTCGCTGAACGGCAAAAAGTTATCCCACCACCTCCGCAAATTAGGCGTGTTCGCGAGCTTGCCGATCTGTTCAGCAGGAATTCCAATCAGATGTTGCTGTGCCAGTCGATGGAAATACTCACCCTCCTGCTGATGCTTTTCATTTTCAAGCGCGGGCTCGGTTTCGATGGCCGGATAAGAGAGCTGCTGGATGTAGCGTAATTCAAATCGGCGTGCACAATCTGCATAATCTTGCAACGAAGATTGACTGAGGGTGTTCAATTGAACGGGCATACCCATATTTTGCCACATTTTCAGGTATAATCCCAAACATGATTTACGAATTTCGTGCAGGCAAATCTCCACTGATCATCGGTGTGCGTGGCTTTATCAACACAGGGCTTCCTCGAATCGCGCCTGCATATTGAAAGATATCGTCTCATTCAAAACGCCGCAGGTTGCCTGCGGCGTTTTTATTTTAAAAGGTCAACATGGTCCAAATTCAACTCGCAAACATTACACTCGTCCTGGGTGCCAAACGCATTTTTGAAAATCTAAACTGGGAGATCCAGCGCGGACAAAAGATCGGTCTGATCGGGGCGAACGGCGCGGGGAAATCTTCCGTTTTCAAATTAATTGAGGGAGAACATTCCCCTGAAATGGGCGGGGGCATTACTCGCGCCCGCCTCGTCACGACTGGATACCTGCCTCAACAACCCGAACTTGATCTCACACTTACAGCATTCGACGCGGCGCTCGCGGGCAACCCGCGCGTGGCAGCCATTCATGCCGAATTGGAACGCGTGGAAAGTAGTTTGGGCGATCCCCTGGTCTATGGGCACGAAGGAAGGTTGCAAAGTGCTCTTGAGAAACAGCATCAGCTGCTTGAGGAATATCAATCGCTTGGTGGCGACTCGTATCCCGCGCGCGTACGCGAACTTCTGCTTGGGCTGGGACTCGCTGAAAGTGAATTGCCCAAACCCCTGTCCGTGTTGAGCGGCGGACAGAAGAAACTGATCGGGTTGGCGCGTCTGTTGCTGATTCGCCCGGATATTTTGCTTTTGGATGAGCCGGATAATCATCTCGACTTGCCCGGCAAGGTGTATCTTGAAAAATTGATCCGTGAATACGAAGGGACCGTCGTGCTCATCTCACATGACCGTTATCTACTCGACGCGGCAGTGACGCACATTGCCGAACTCGAAGACGGTAAACTGACTTTATTCGAGGGTGATTATTCCTCTTTTATCGCAGACAAGGAAACGCGCCTGGCGCGACAGGAGGAACTATTTCGAGCGCAGAAGCACGAGATCACGCGTCTTGAAGCTGCCATCAAACGCTACGCCATCTGGGGCAAGATCTACGACAACGAGGATTTTGCGCGCAAAGCCAAGTCGATGCAAAAGCGGTTGGATAAGATGGACAAGGTCGAGAAGCCAGTACTCGAACGCAAACGCATGGAACTCCGGCTCAGCGGCTGGCGTGGTTCGAACAAGGTACTAGAACTTGCAGATATTTCGAAATCGTTTGGCAGCAAAATTGTATTTGAGAATCTCAATGAAACCATCTGGCATGGTGAACGGGTTGGTCTGATCGGACCGAACGGTGCAGGAAAATCTGTGTTATTGGGAATGATCCTCGGGCAGGGCCAGCCGGATTCCGGCGAAATAAAGATCGGCCCAAGTATCTCCATTGGGCATTACGCGCAGGAACATGAGACTCTTGATTTCAATCAAACCGTGGTGGATGCAGTCCGCTACGCCGGCGAAATGAACGAAGGCAAAGCCACTGCGTTTTTGCTGCGGTATCTGTTCACTTATAAACAGGTCTCACAAAAGATCGGTGAACTTTCCGGCGGCGAACGCAGCCGTTTGCAACTGGCATTGGTCGTTTTATCGGGCGCGAATTTTCTATTATTGGATGAGCCTACCAACAATCTGGATA
>Ga0209131_1002810_pt1 | contig 11699 bp, 12 predicted proteins | sample GraSoi_2013_40cm_FD_185826 | JGI IMG/M metagenome (GOLD analysis project Ga0209131, IMG submission 185826) | Grasslands soil microbial communities from the Angelo Coastal Reserve, California, USA - Sample 9_17_2013_40cm (SPAdes) (version 2) | ecosystem: Environmental > Terrestrial > Soil >...
ATCATCTGATGACGGATGTGTGGACTTCTGTAGGTGTAGTCATCGGCGTGGGTGCAGTAGCAGTGACCGGCTGGCAGCGACTCGACCCGATCGTGGCCTTCATCGTCGCAGGGAATATCGTCTGGTCAGGAATCCGTATCGTGCGCAAGTCCGCGCTAGGATTGATGGACACCGCCCTGCCGGTTGAAGAGCAGGACAAACTGCGCAGTATCCTTGAACCTTACACACAAGGCGGCGTTCAATATCATGCCATGCGTACGCGGCAATCCGGATCACGGCAGTTTGTATCGTTTCACGTTCTGGTGCCTGGTACATGGACTGTGCAGCGCGGCCATCACCTATTGGAAAAAATAGAAGCGGATATCCGTCATGGATTCCCAAACGCCACAGTGTTTACGCACTTAGAGTCGCTCAACGATCCGGCGTCCTGGGAGGATACGAGCTTGGATCGCCCGGAAACGCCGCCGGTTGAATCGCCTACCCAGCATCAATAGATATTATTTAGTGGAGAAACCATGGCTGTCTTTCGATATATGGTCAACGATGTGGAATCTTCGATCAAATTTTATACAAAACATCTTGGCTTTGAGCTCGCTGAACAAATGGGCCCCGCATTTGCAATAGTGTCCAAAGATGATTTGAGTCTATGGCTGAGTGGTCCGCAGACTTCCGCCGCGCGCGCCATGGCTGATGGGCGCAAGCCGGAACCCGGCGGCTGGAATCGATTCGTCGTCGAAGTGGACGATATCGAATCGCTTGTCTCTGCGATGAAGAACGCGGGTATTAAATTCCGCAACGAGATTATCTCCGGGCCCGGCGGGAAACAGATATTAGCCGAGGATCCATCCGGAAATCCGATCGAGATATTCCAACCTGCTTAACGTATTAAAACTAGAATGGAAATTGCATCTTGAAAAATCATTCGTTATTCACCACTTTAAGAAGCCTGCGCGGGAATCCGCGCGGATGTGTGTATACGGAACCCTTGTGGGGAATCCCATTTAATTTGTACGCGCCATACGTTTCGATCTATATGGTGGCGCTCGGCCTGACGGATAAACAGATCGGCCTGATCGTCAGCATCAGTTGGGGTTTTCAGATCCTTCTCGCCTTGTTCAGCGGAGTGATCACCGACAAGATGGGACGCAGACGCACGACCCTGATCTTTGATATCCTCTCGTGGAGCGTTCCCGCGTTGATCTCGGCGATTGCGCAAAACTTCTGGTATTTCCTCGCGGCAGGCATCATCAACAGCGTCTGGCGCGTCACGCACAATTCATGGAGCTGTCTGTTGGTGGAGGACGCCGATGAGCATCAACTGGTCGATATTTTCACATGGATCTACATTGCCAACCTCATGGTCGGTCTTGTCGCGCCTTTGGCAGGAGTGCTGATCGGCATTTTTTCGCTGATCCCAACGGTGCGTGGGTTATATGTCTTTGCAGCGATCATGTTCACAGTCAAGGCTATTCTCACTTATCAAATGACACAGGAGACCGAACAAGGCAAAATCCGCATGGAAGAGACTCGTCATCAGAGTGCTTTTAGCGTATTAAGCGGATATGGAGATGTATTACACGAGATATTGCGAACCCCGCAAACCCTCTATACCGCCGGGATCATGCTGGTGCTCACCATTTCCAACGTCATCAGCGGAAACTTCTGGGCGATCATCGTGACCGAGAAGCTGCATATCCCAGCTCAAAGCCTCGCCATCTTCCCGTTCGTAAAGTCGGCTGTCATCCTGCTCTTCTTTTTCCTAATGATGCCGCGTATTAACAAGTTGCACTTCAAGCTACCGTTGGTTGTTGGGTTTGTGGGCTTTATTGCCAGTCAGATAATATTAATTACTGCACCAGTATTAGGTTATTCTTTTCTTCTGGTCAGCGTGGTTCTCGAAGCCGGTAGTTTCGCAATGGTCAGCCCTCTGGTAGACCGGATGACCGTGTTGACCATCGATCCGAAAGAACGCGCCCGCATTCTATCGATCCTATTCGTGGGAATCATTTTACTTACCTCGCCGTTCGGCTGGATCGCCGGGACACTTTCCACGTTCAACAAGGATCTGCCTTTCGTCCTGAACATTGCGTTGTTCGCGATCGGTTCGGTGCTTGCTTACCTCGCCGGGCAGGCCTCCCAAAAAAGATTGGCAATCGAGGCGGCGGCTGCATAGAATGAATCACAAAGTCATGAAAAACAAAATCGCCCGCTTGGGCGATTTTGTTTTTCATGATGCTCGTGCAACTGCAGTTGCGAGCAATATGAGCACGGCGAGCGCGAGGTTGGCCCGCAGCAAAAGCGTCTCGCGTTTATTCAAGCGGATCAATTCCTCTTCCTTTGCCTTTCCCTTCTGCAAAAGGGTCCGTTGAATAGCCGGCAGTACTTCCCAGGTTTGAATCGCGGTGACCACAGCCATGATCACAGCAAGTGAATGTTTGACCAGCATTGCCAGTGACCACTGTGTGCTTAGAGAGAGGAACCCGTTGTAGTGAGGACTCAGGCTCAATTGGAACAACCCGGTCACCAGTAACAATCCCATGCAGAACCAGGCAACCGGTTCGAGTCTTTTTTGAACGGCCGCGTTAAAACTGATCTGGTCGACCGGTTTCAAGGTCCGTTTCGAGGCGGGCAGGATAAGAATGGACATCGCCACGAGGCTTCCGACCCATGTTACGGTCGCCAGCATATGAAGCCAGAAAAGCAACGCCATCACCCACGAAGGAGGTGTCGTCATATTATGGGCCAGACGGTGTATCAGTTGGGATGGGTGTGTCGGTTGGAACTTCCACAGATGGAGAGGTGGCTGTCGCTAATTCAAGTGTCGGTGTGGCAGGATAACACTCAACAAAAGCTTTGGCAGAATTCGATGCGGCAGTTGAGTCCAACTGGCTGATGGCAGCAGCATTTTGATATTGTTGATAAGCATCGCAAAACTGACTTTGTTGATAAAGATCGTCGCCGTAGCGCATGGATGCAAAATAATAGCGCTGCGAGGCAGTCATGGTTCCATCCCATAAAGAGGGCCAGCCGATGCCAACCTGACTGAAATAAGTAACAGCCTGAGACCAGTCCAATTCCCAGAAGGTCGCACCCGTGATATACAGACGCGCGCCCTCGCGCAGATCATTAGTGCTTTTATCCAGCGGGCCAAAGCGCTCAGCCAATGTTAGCTGATAAATCCCGCCTTCGAGATTGCCTACTTTGGTGATCAGATCGTAACCATAGTTGCGAAGCACAAAGTAATACATACCGTCGACCTGTGCAGTCTTGTAGGTTGGGTCCAGCTTGCGGATGGTATCCAGTGCTCCCAACGCGCCGGGCCAATCCTGAGCGAGAACGAGTTGTTGCGCGCGCTGAAATGCGCTTTGTGCTCCACTGGAATCTGGCGTGGGAGTCAGTGTGGGGGTAGGCGTTGAGGTTGGGATAACGCTCAAGACAAGCACCTGAGTGAGCGTATCCGACACGCCGGGGTAACTTGGATCATGCGTGAGGATGAACTCCAAGCGTTGCTTCGCCGCATCGTAGCGGCCAAACTGAATGTCCACAAGAGCATACTGATATTGCTCCATAAGCTGCTTGCTAATCACAGACTCTTGCGCGGTTTTACGATCCCCGATGCCGGAGAAATAACCACCAAAACCACCCAACCCAACCAGCAGTATGAATCCCAGAACAGCAATAAGGATCGAACGCCAGCGCGGCGTTGGCGTTATAGGTTTGAGCGGTTGTGTGTCGTCTTCCTTGATCGGTTCACTTGATTGTGTTGGTTCGATGTTTTCAGACATGGGAATAATTATACTTCGCTTTATTAATTGTCATTGCGAGCGTTCTGTGCGAAGCAATCTCTTCAAATAGGTATCAGGATTGCTTCGTCGCAAAAAAACAGCTCCTCGCACATCGTCCCCGAATGGGAATGACGTGCCAGTGTTTCATAAATTAAAAAGTAGTTTAGCTTCAGACCAGACAAGCCCCAACGCCACAATCCCGCCAACAGACATTCCCACTAAAGCAGTCACCACGGCACCGCCCGGCAGATAGTAAGCGACCGCGTAGGTTACGATCCCGGCGATCACGGCAGTGATCAATCCCTTGAGGATCGCGCCACTGACTTTCATCCGTTCCGGTAATTGTTGATTGAGCCATATATAAAGAACAATCGCTTCGATAGTAGGAGCAAATTCCGCCAGTGCAATTGCGGGAGCACCGACTTGTCGAAAGAATATCACGGCCGAAATGCTGACGGACAAATAAATCACCGTACGGATCAGGACACTGAAGAAAGGAGTCCAGGCTTGTTTGCGCGCATAAAAGGAGCGAGCCAACACTTCCTGAATGGCAAACCCACTCAAGGTCAAGAGAAAGATGCGGACTGTCAAAACGAAAAATCCCATTTGGTTCGCGTCGAATTTGGTGAAGGCCACATGCAACAGCGGATTGATCCCCGCGACCAGGATCGCAGCGACCGGCAGAGTCAACGCAAGCATGACACGGATTGCCTTTTCGATCGTCGTGCGGAAACTTCCCCAGTCAGCGCGGGCAGCGAACTCGGCGAGGGTCGGCAGCATGGCAGTCGCGATGGCCGTGCCCAGTAATGTTTCCGGTACCTGCATGATCATCCATCCATACGTGAGTGAAGACACGGCACCATCCTGTCCGAGGCGCGAAGCAAGATTATCGCGCACCAACGCCATGGATTGAAGCAGGAACATGGTCAACAAGCGCGGGCCAATGATACGCAACGTTTCGAGCAGAACAGGCTCGCGAATGTTAAGTGAAGCCGTCCAGTGGAATTGATACTTGACCAGGCCGGGAATCTGAATCCCCAAATGAAAAAGAGCGCCGATGATGACTCCATAGACCGCACCTTGAATGCCGAAACGTGGAGCAAGTACCACAACCCCGAAGATCTGCCCCACGTTATAGAGCAGCGGCGCCATCGCCGGTAATAAGAAATGCTGATTAGCCTGCAAGCTTGCCATGACCAACCCGCTGATCGAGAAGATGATCGTAGCGATCAAATTGAGCCGCATCAAGTTGGCGATCAAAGCTTGTTGTTCAGGCCCAAAGCCGGGTGCAATACCGATCTGTGAGCGAACGATTTGATTCGCAAAAATGGCAATGATGACCGCTAAAGCAGCTGTGACTAGAAAAGCCAAATTCGCGATGCGCGAGAACAAGTCCCATGCCGCGGGGCGGCCGCGCAGGGTGATCATCTGCGCGAGAACGGGCACGAAGGCCATTGCCAATGCGCCGCCGGAGATCATTGCAAACAACAGGTCTGGCAGGTTATTGGCTGCGTTGAACGAATCCTGCAAGGGCAGTGTGAATTTTCGTGAGATCAGGATAAAGCGCGCGAAAGCGAGAACTTTATCCAGGCCAAAAAAGAAACCGATCAATAACGATGTACGCGCGAGAAACGATAAATTTTTCATAATGGCTTATACAGTTCCCTTATACATTCCGCCGTCGACATTCAACATCACACCGGTGATATATGAAGCAGCCGGAGAGACAATGAAGGCTGCCGCATTGGCGAACTCTTCCGGTCGACCCATTCTTCCAAACGGACTCGTCTCTGATTGTTTGCGCAGCTCCTCTTCAAGCGTTGACTTGTTTTTAATTGCACGCGCCGCGATCAACTCTACGGCGTGCTCAGTCTCCATCCAACCCGGCAGAATGGAATTAACGCGAATCCCGTCGCGGCCAAGTTCGAGCGCAAGCGATTTGGTTAATCCTAGCGTGGCAGAACGGATGCTGTTCGATAAAAGCAAATTTGGGATCGGCTGTCGCGCGGCTAGTGAAGTGACTGTAAGCACGCTGGCTGAGTCCGATTTTCGTAAATATGGAAGCGCGGCTTTGATGAGTCGCACGTGCAGCATCAAACACAAGTCAATGCCTTTTTGCCAGGCGGCTTCATCCAGCGAATCGATCGAGCCGGGCGGTGGACCTCCTGCGTTGGTGATAAGAATATCGAGGCCGCCAAATGAATCTACAGTTTGCTTGACCAATTTCTCTGCCGTGTCAGCGAGACTCACATCCGCCGCAAGACCGATGACCTGCGCGCCTGTTTCCTTGCCCATCTTATCAGCAACGGCCTTGATCTTCGCCTCATCACGGCTATTGATGGCAACTTTGCATCCTTCTTTAGCAAGTGCAAACGCAGCAGCATGACCCAGTCCGCTTGATGAACCGGTGACCAACGCACGTTTATCTTTGAGTTTAAGATCCATGTTTCTCCTTCTTTCATGCAAAATTGTATCCGAGAACGAATAAATCTGCCGAAAGGTATAATTCCGCCATGATCGTCATCAAAGAGTATGATCCCAATTGGCCCAAGGAGTTCGAAGTTTTACGAGCCTCTCTTCAAGAGATCCTGGGACTCACCGCCATGCGGATCGATCATATTGGATCAACCTCGGTGCCCGGACTCGGCGCAAAGGATGTGATTGATATTCAAGTCACCGTAAAAGAACTTGCGCCGGAAATCAAGGAAGCTTTAATCCGGGCAAATTACAAATGTTTGGAACATATCACGAGCGATCATGTGCCGCTGGGCGAGGATGAAAATCCGAAATTATGGATGAAATTCATTTTCAATCAACGAGAGGGGGAACACCGCGCGAATATCCACATCCGTGTGGAGGGCAACCCGAATCAAAAGTATCCAATATTGTTTCGCGACTATCTGCGTGCGCATCCAAACTCCGCCCGATCAATCGAGTTGATCAAACGCGAGATCGCAAAACGACATGCAGATGATATCGAAACGTATTACGACATCAAGGACCCTGTTTATGATCTGATCTGGGATGCGGCACAGGACTGGGCAAAGAATACAGCTTGGAAACTCGGCTAGGCGCTTGACCTTGCTGATTGAAAACTATACAATGATAAAAATTTACTTTGATATTATTCATGCGCCGTTTATAAGCTGTTGTACCGTCCGTAAAGTCCCCTTTAGGGGATAACCCTTAGTTGGGCGGTTGCTCGCAAAATGATTTTAGTAGGGTATGTTCATGAGTAATCAGGAATGGTTTCGCAAAACAACGTGGACAGAAAATGATAGCGAAGATTTTTTTGCCCATCTAAAACGGAGCAGAAAAACGAGTCGGGTCCAGTATCTCAAAATACAGGCTTATCATCTCTATGAAACTAATCGGCTGAAAGAAATTTCAGCGGCTCTTGAATTAGCTAATTTGGCTTTAGATGAATACCCTGAACGAATCTATCTGGCGCAATTATTTGAACAAAAGGCTGAATGTCTAAATAAACTTGGCAAAGTAAAAGAAGCCGAAGAAATTTTCTTGCTTGCTCTTCAAGCAATGAGAGAAGTTCCAAACGTAAAACCGAATGTGCAATTTTCTTTTGGTTCATTTGTCATCGAGCACAAAATTAGCAGGTTGCACAAAGAAGTACTAATGATATTGGATGAGTTCAATGACATTGGAAACGGAATAATTCTCCCAAGCACAGAATATTATTTTTATGGCATAAAGGCAATAATCCTGAATCGAGAAGGTAACTTAAAAGAAGCAAAACCATTTGCTCAAAGGGCAATGGCAGCAGCAGAAAAGCAAGTTTCTGGTTTCTCTCGACATCCGAAGGTCGGATTAGTGAACAAGACAGAAGGTATGTTTTACAATGAATTGGTCAGTGTTGCTCAATGAAAACACTGCCTAACACAGCTTGCACTCCGTACTCGCTTCGCTCGTCGGAGCAAGCGGCTGGACGCTGGGGACTGCCGCTTCACGGCGTGCCGCATTTTCAAGCATTTCGCGTAGCGTGGCTTCGAGTTTTTTCTGCTCCCAAGCAGAGTCCACGCCCGCCTTAGCGCCATGCTGCGCGATCCCGCTCGGCTACGCCTCGGGGGCAATGACGCACATCGTTGGGCGGTTCCTTGCAAAACTTTATCTCACAAAAAGGATTAAATGATGACAAATTTTGATTCGCAGTTTCCTTCTCTCGATCAAATCCGCGATTTCGTAATTGCAGGTCATAGTAATTTACAGAAGACCCAGGCAATGCTGGCTGAATTTCCAACTTTGCTCAATGTCGCGTATAAATGGAAAGAAAATGATTTAGAAACTGCTATCCAAGGTGCTGCCCATATAGGTAATGTTGTGATAGCTGAATTCTTGCTTACAAAGGGCGCGCCTCTCGAAATCTGCACTGCCGCCATGCTTGGACGAATAAATGACGTGGAACAGCTACTGCACGAAGACCCCAATTTAATTTATACAGCGGGTGCACACGGGATTCCTCTTCTGACCCATGCTGCTTTTAGTGGCAACATTGAGTTAATACAATTGCTTGCCCAATACGGCGCAGACACTGGTATCTCAGCCGCATTGTACAATGCGGTCAGTAAGGAGCATGAGGCAATGGTACGATGGTGTTTGGAGCATGGTCAGCCTGACTTGGGTTGGCAAAACTTCGATGGTCAGACAGCTTTGACGGCAGCCAAACAACGGAAAAATAAAGGCATTGTACAATTACTTCAAGATTGGAATGCAACCGAATAGCCATAAGAGCAATCATTAAGAATCGCGCGCCTAACCAAGCGTGCACACCTTCGCTACGCTTCGGCAGATGGGAGGCGTCGCCATTTTCAGATATTTCGCACAGCGTGGCTTCGAGTTTTTCCTGCTCTCAAGCAGAGTCCACACCTACCCCGTCCGCCGCTATCCCCTAAAGGGGACTTAGGCAAGCTGTTGGGCAGCTTGTTAAATATCGTTGCCAATCCAATCTCAAAAGGATGGACGTTATGTTGAAAAATCTTCTAAAAGACAGTTTCACGCTGCTCCGACGACCTACGCTCAAAACGTTTGGTGCAATCAGAGGCAAGGATTGGCGCTTGGGAATCTTGTACACGGCAATGGGAACTGTCGTCACCATATTGTTGACCATGCTTTCGAATACAATTCAAGCGCCGAGGCGCGCTGTTATCGGCGCTCAGCTTGCGCAGCGTATTGGCCCGAACCAGCTCACGGCAGTCTTAAACAATCTTCAGAATCCGTTGGTCGTGCTCGCAATCGGCCTCGCTGGCTTCTTCATCGTCTTACTTCTGCGGATAGTCCTACCCTATGCGTTGGGTAGAGCCTTTGGTGGCGCAAAATCCTTCGGCAGTTTTGCTTATAGAAGTTCACTGTTCATTACTCCTGTTAGCGTGATCGATTCGCTCCTCGCGCTAATTCTTGCGGGCGTAGCAGGCGGATTCTTCCTGTTTTTGTCGCTGTGCCTTGACGCCTTCCGTTTTTATCTCGTTTATCTAAACGTGCGGGCAACACTCAAATTGTCGGCGCTGAAGTCCGCCTTCGTTGTGCTAATTCCCGTACTGCTTGCAGTTCTAATATTTTGTGGAGTTCTCATCTACTTTTCGGCAGCGGCGCTGCGTAAGTAACGCTGCCCAACACAGCCTACAGTCCCTTCGCTGCGCTTCGGTGGCGGGAGGCGCGGCATCCGATTGCATAATGATTGATACTATAAGCAAAATATATGTAATTACAGGCACTTGAATAATTTCTTACAAAGAAAGCAATTTACCGATATGAAGATCAAAACCAGCACAATCATGTGGCTTATTGCGGGATTTATTTGGTGCTGGTTCATGGGCATCACTTTCGTCTCCATCGGATTGGGTTCGCTATTCCCAGCGCTCAATACGGTTGCCAAACCGTTCGTCTGCCCCGGCGGCCAAATGCAAGTTAATTCACAGAACTATCAGGTTTCTCCCGTGGAACGCGTCACGACGTTGACGTGGTATTGTGTGGATGGACAGTCGGGCACAAAAACGGAGCTCTACCCTTTTATCATCAACTTTTACGCCGGGTCGTTCTATGGTTTCTTGATCGTTGTAGTGGTCGCCATCTTCTGGTATTTCTATGGAAGATGGGATCCTTCCACGGCAACTGCGGAATCCAAGAAACGGGTGGCCTGGATGCAGGTTGCCATCGTAATCATTGTTTTCGTCTGCGTAACGCTTTTCAACCTAATGCCCTTATTCCGTTCAATGCCAGCCGAATCTACGTCCACCCCGGATCCCACGACTTCCTCGCTTGCACTTACCTATGAGACGCTGACTTCAGGAAATCCCAGCGATTTTAGTTCAACCGATAAACCGCTGGCCAACTGGAACGGGATTCCCATCATGCCACAGGCAATCTCCGGTCAGCAGGTCAACACCGGCACGTATACTTTCAAAGTCCCTGTGGACTCAGGTACCATAGAGACTTTCTACACCGATACGTTGAAATCGCTGGGCTGGAACCTCGAGGACAGCCGATGGCTGGGCATGAAGTTCACCAAAGACAAGAATGTTTTGTTGGTTACCCTCGCACCAGCCACCGATATGGAAAACTGGATTGTGACTCTTGTCTTCGATCCATAGTTCTGCGGCTGGCGATCATCCTGCTCTGAATATAAACTTGAACGAGTGGAGTTCTTTAAAGATTCCAGAAGATCTCAGTTCGCATGGCGTCGGAGTGCCAAACAAAGTGTGCAGGTGACTTATCATTGGAGATGATTAATGAATACACTACATATTGCCCAGGTCAACATCGGCCGCATCAAGGCTCCATTGGAAGATCCGATCATGGCGGGATTTGTGAATCGACTCGACGAAATCAATGCCATGGCAGACGGAAGCGCTGGCTTTGTATGGCGCCTGCAAAGTTCCGAGGGTAACGCCACCTCCCTGCGCCCATACGACGACGATCGGATCTTGGTCAATATGTCCGTATGGGAATCCATTGAGCACTTGAGACAATTCGTTTATCACACAATGCACGCCGAATTACTGCGCGGACGGCAGGCATGGTTCGAAAAATTTGAAAGTACTTACACCGCCATCTGGTGGATTCCAAAAGGCCACATCCCCAGCGTCGACGAAGCGAAGGAGCGACTGGCAAAGCTGGACTCTCATGGTCCAACGCAGTTCGCTTTCACATTCAAGAATCCATTTCCTCCAGATAATTAGTTTGCCAATATGGAATAAACTTGCAAGCGGTTTAAGAAACGAATAACAAAGCGTATAATTGGCGGGATGACTGCACGCATAAGACTCAATTCCAGCCTGCTGCCCATATTAACGCTTGGCACGCTGGTCATGCGATTACTTGATCCAACTAAAATATGGCTGGCTTTGGTAGTGGCCTTCGGTGGCACGTGGCTGATCAGTTGGCTATGGGCCCGGTCGTTGAAGGGTCAATTGCGATTGACGCGTGAAGTCCGTTACGGATGGGCGCAGGTGGGCGATCAACTCGAAGAACAATTTACATTGACGAATAACGGATTTGCGCCGGCCACATGGGTGGAAGTGGTCGATCATTCGGATCTTCCAGATTATTCCGCGGCGCGTGCAGTGGGCATCGGTGGTCACGAATCGAATACGTGGCGTACCAGAGGACTGTGCACGCGACGCGGTGTGTACACGCTGGGTGGAACCACGCTACGAAGCAGCGATCCGTTCGGGATTTATTCCGTTGAAATTCATCACCCTGAAAGTGCCAGACTAGTGGTCATGCCGCCGGTGATCCCATTACCCTCAGTGGAAATTCTGCCCGGCGGTTGGATGGGCGAGGGCCGTCCGCGCCCGAGTGTGCCCGAACAAACCGTGAACGCGGTCACCGTGCGTGAATACCAGCAAGGCGAATCTTTAAAACAAGTGCACTGGCCCACCAGTGCGCGGCACAAAAAACTTT
>Ga0209131_1002811_pt1 | contig 11699 bp, 10 predicted proteins | sample GraSoi_2013_40cm_FD_185826 | JGI IMG/M metagenome (GOLD analysis project Ga0209131, IMG submission 185826) | Grasslands soil microbial communities from the Angelo Coastal Reserve, California, USA - Sample 9_17_2013_40cm (SPAdes) (version 2) | ecosystem: Environmental > Terrestrial > Soil >...
GCCAACAGCAATGCCCCCCGCCGCGATTAAGTTCTTGCCCCGCGTCTATCACGAGGTGGCAAATATCTACTACGCGCGCGGCCAGGTCGAGCAGGCTGTGAAGCTCTGGAAATCGGCTGAGGCGCTCGGCGATCCCCTGGTGGACGGGATGGCATGCCAGGCAATGCTGATGGCGCCCTCGTCTCGCTATGAGGACCTTCTTGTCGCGCAAAAGCGGTGGGCGGAGGGGCATGCGCGGCCCGTCGCTTCTGAATCGAAGCGCGACTGGCGGCAATACGACGGCAAAAGGCCGATCCGCGTCGGGTATCACTGCTCATTCATGGACAGCGACCTGATGAGATTCATGCTTCTGCACACAATCAAGCGCCGCAATGCCAGCGGCTTCGAGGTCTACGGATACGCACCGTCCGCTGTGTCTTCTCCCACGGCGGCGGCGTTCGACCATTTTCGCGTCGCGAGCGCCGAAGCGCCCGACAAGTTCGTGAAGCTGGTGCGTTCCGACGAACTGGACATCCTAGTCGAAGTCTCCGGTTTCTCACCGCACAACTGCTTTGCGGCCATGGCATCTCGCTGCGCGCCGATCCAGATCTCTTATCTGAACCACACCGGCACGAGCGCGGTGCCGAATGTCGATTATGTTTTCGCCGACGAGATCTCGGTTCCGCCGGCCGATGACATACATTTCACCGAGACCGTATGGCGGCTGCCGGGGTCGTTCCTGTCCTACAACTACGATGAGGACGATCTGCCGCCGTTGACTGAGGTACCGAGCCTCAAGAATGGCTTCATCACGTTCGGCTACTTCGGTAGCGGCGGAAAGCTGAATACCCAACTCATCGACCTCTGGGCCGAGATCATGAAGCGGGTGCCGAACTCGATGTTCTTTATCCGAAATGCGCAGCTCTCGACCACTGATAACCGCCAGTTCCTGCAGGATCGGTTCTGGCGCTTTGGCATCGCGCCGGAGCGATTGCGGATCCTCGGTGGTGCCGAGCGCGCGACGATCCTGCGCGGCTACGAGGAGGTCGACATCAGTCTCGATACGTGGCCGTACTGCGGAGGCAACACGATCGCCGAGTCGCTCTGGCAGGGCGTTCCCGTGGTGACACTCAAGGGCGAGCGTTTTTCTGGCAAGTACGGAGCGTCCCTGCTCACTGCGGCAGGCTGTGCGGAACTGGCTGCAAACTCCGCTGATGAATACGTCGCGATCAGCGTTGGTCTTGCCAACTCACCTGCGCAACTCCACCATTACCGTAGAAATCTCCGTGACATGACACGCAGGAACGGATTGAGCGATCCTCAACAATTTGCTACCAAACTCGAAGGTGCTTATACAGAAATGATGAAGCTGCGCTGGAATGTGAGATAAAGATTTAGGAGATCAGGCCAACGACATTCCATGGATTCATTGCACCAAAAGTGGCTTGCGCGGACCTCGAGCGACACGTCGCGAATCCTTGGCGAGCCGCTCGTTTCCATCATCTGCTTCTGCAAGGACCGCTCAACCACGATCCGGCGTTGCGTCGATAGCGTACTGACGCAGACCTACCGGAATATTGAGTTCGTCGTCCAGGACGGTGCCTCAACCGATGGCACGCTGGAAATTCTGCGCAGCTATACCGATCCGCGCATCAAGCTCGTCTCCGAGAAGGACTCCGGACCCGCGGAAGGCTACTGGAAGGTCATGCAACGCTGCCAAGGCGACATCATCGGTACCTGTCTATCGGACGAGGAGCTGTTGCCTGATGCGGTCGAACGGGCGGTGTGGCATTTTCGCGCGGCGCCCCAGGCCGGCGCAATCACCTGCGACGGATTCATAGTCAACGCGCAAAGCAAAGTGGTCGGTGAATTCAACGCCGGGGATTTCGACTTTGTTCACTATCTCTTCGGCAAATACTGCCCTTTCTGGCCGGGAAGTTTCTTCCGCCGGCAGGCTTTGCTCGAAATCGGCCTGAAGAGCGATCGCTGGACCATCGAATGCCTCGAGTTCGAAATCTGGTGCCGCCTAGCCATGCGCCACGAGGTGAAGTACATCCCGGAGCGGATGTCCAAATATGCCGTGCATGAAACGCAACTCAGCCAGACGAGGCAGTACTTCCACGAGCACTTCGACAATCGCGCCAAGGTAATCCGGCGCATCTTTTCCGAGGATGGATTTTTCGGCCGAAACGATCCCGTCCTTTTCGGCTGCCTGTACAACCAGCTTTATCTCCTTTACAACCACGTACGCGCGTACCAGCTCCAGGACCAAGTCGATCTTCTGGGCGAACGCCTCTGCCAGCTACTGGCGGAACCAAACGTCGTTCAACGCTTACGCTATAAGGAATACTTCGATTTGGTGACGGAAGGGGCAGTCAGCACCCGCTGGAGCCGAGACGCGGCGCCAGCGGCAAGTCGAGCGTATCGACGAGCAAGCTCCATTTGGATCCGCGTCGCGCTTGCCGTTCCGGCCAAGATTCGAGCGCTGCTCCCCCTCCGGACCAAGGACCTCGTGCGCGCTCTATTCTTTCTCGGTGTTGAGGGTGTGTACAACGCGAAGCGGCTGCTAAGCCGGCGCAGGCAGAACCATGCAGCCGAACCCGGGGCTTACCTTCCACCGTCGATCACCTTTTCACCCGTCTTGCATCACGAAACAGCCAAGATTTACTACGCGCGCGGTCAGATCGATCAAGCGTTGCAGCAGTGGAAACGCGCCGAGGTGCTCGAAGATCCGACCATCGATGGGCTGGCCTGTCAGGCGATGTTGATGGCGCCATCGGCAACCTACAGTTCTCTCCGGCGGGCGCATGAGCGCTGGGCCGCTCAGCACGCACAGCCATTACGCGAACTCAGCGCACCGCGCTGGCGGCCTTATGATGGCAAGCGGCGCATCCGCGTGGCGTACTGGTCGGTATACATGAACACCGAGTTCATGAAGTTCATGCTCTTGCACGCAATCAAGCTGCGCGACCGGCAACGGTTCGAAGTCTATGGCTACTCGCCGACCATCGCCGCAGCGGATATCACCTCGACGTTCGATGTCTTCCGCGTGCTCCATAGCGAATCGGTCAGCAGCTTCGTCAGGCAGGTGCGCGCGGACGAGGTCGATATTCTCGTCGAGATTTCCGGTTTCTCACCGCACAACTGCTTTGCGGCCATGGCATCTCGCTGCGCGCCGATCCAGATCTCTTATCTGAACCACACCGGCACGAGCGCGGTGCCGAATGTCGATTATGTTTTCGCCGACGAGATCTCGGTTCCGCCGGCCGATGACATACATTTCACCGAGACCGTATGGCGGCTGCCGGGGTCGTTCCTGTCCTACAACTACGATGAGGACGATCTGCCGCCGTTGACTGAGGTACCGAGCCTCAAGAATGGCTTCATCACGTTCGGCTACTTCGGTAGCGGCGGAAAGCTGAATACCCAACTCATCGACCTCTGGGCCGAGATCATGAAGCGGGTGCCGAACTCGATGTTCTTTATCCGAAATGCGCAGCTCTCGACCACTGATAACCGCCAGTTCCTGCAGGATCGGTTCTGGCGCTTTGGCATCGCGCCGGAGCGATTGCGGATCCTCGGTGGTGCCGAGCGCGCGACGATCCTGCGCGGCTACGAGGAGGTCGACATCAGTCTCGATACGTGGCCGTACTGCGGAGGCAACACGATCGCCGAGTCGCTCTGGCAGGGCGTTCCCGTGGTGACACTCAAGGGCGAGCGTTTTTCTGGCAAGTACGGAGCGTCCCTGCTCACTGCGGCAGGCTGCCCCGAGCTCATCGCCACGTCGGCGGACGAATACCTCGATATTGCGTGCCGCCTCGCGGCGTCGCCGGACGACCTGCGCCGCTACCGCGCGCACCTTCGGCGGATGGTGAAGACGCACGGGCTCAGCGATCCTGCGCGATTTGCCAGGAAGCTAGACGCTGCCTATATTGAGATGATGACAAGGAAATGGAATGTCTATGATAAAAATTAGACCGCTCACAGAGGAAGAGAAGAAGACTTGGCCGAAAGACATCATCGTCTCGCTGGAGAAGCCGTTCGTCGACGAGCGCGGCGAGATCCAGCCGCTCGTCGATCTCATGATGGAAAGCGCCGTGGTTATCCATTCGAGGAAGGGCACCGTCCGAGCCAACCACTACCATCAGACCGACTGGCATTTCTGCTACGTCCTCGCCGGCTCGATCGAGTACTTCTACCGGCCGCACGGCAGCAGCGACAAGCCGAAGAGGCTGCTGGTCCGCAAGGGCGAGCTCTTCTTCACCGCGCCGATGGTCGATCACGCCATGGTGTTCCCCGAGGACAGCTCGTTCCTGGTCCTCGGCCGGAACTCCCGCTCGCAGCCGGTGTACGAGGCGGACGTAGTGCGCATTCCGCCGATAAATCCGTAGCGCCCGATGTCATCCGCAGACGCGTTTTGCCACCGGCGTGACAACTGCCGCCTTTGCGCGCGCACGGCGCTGCACAAGGTGCTTTCGCTCGCGCCGATTCCGCTGGCCAACGCTTTCGTCACCCGCGAGGAGCTCGAGACCACCCAGCCCCGTTTCCCGCTCGACGTCTGGCTGTGCGAGGGCTGCGGCCACGTCCAGCTACTCGACGTCGTGGATTCGAAGGTGCTGTTCGAACATTACGTCTACGTATCGGGGACCTCGCCAGCCTTCGTGCGCCATTTCGGGGAGTACGCCGACGAAGTAGTCAGCCGCTTCGCGCGCGCGCAGAACGGGCTCGTGGTCGAGATCGGCTCGAACGACGGCACTCTGCTCAAGTTCTTCCGCGACCGCGGGCGCCGCATCCTCGGCGTCGACCCCGCACGCGAAATCGGCCGACGATTACCGGCTTCTTCACGCGGCAGCTTGCCGATGCAATCGCCGCCGAGCACGGGCACGCCGATGTCGTGGCCGCGAACAACGTGCTCGCACATATCGACGATCTCGATTCGGTCATTCGCGGCGTCGCGCGACTGCTCGCGCCTTCCGGCGTGCTCGTTTTCGAGGTCGCCTACCTCGCCGACTTAGTGGAGAAGATTCTCTTCGACACCATTTATCACGAGCACATCGACTATCACTCCGTAGGGCCGCTGATCCCCTTTCTCGCCAAACACGGGCTGCAGCTCGTGGAAGCCACGCGCGTCGACACGCACGGCGGTTCTATCCGGTGCGTGGCGCAGCGCGCCGGCGGCCAGAATCCGGTCGGCGATTCCGTGGCCAAGGCCCTGCAGCTCGAGGGGAGAATGGGGCTGGCGACGCCCGAGACATACCGGACGCTCGCCGATCGCATTGACAAGCTGGGCCTCGAGCTGGTGAGCCTGCTGCGCAAGCTCACTGCACAAGGCAAGCGCATTGCGGGATTTGGCGCGCCGGCCAAGGCGACCACGTTGATGTATCACTTTGGCATCACGCCGGAGATGATCGAATTCATCGTCGACGACAGCCCGCTCAAGCAGGGCAGATTCAGTCCGGGCATGCACATCCCGGTCGTCCCGGCGCAGGCGATCTACGAGCGCCGACCCGATTACCTCCTGATCCTCGCCTGGAACTTCGCCGGGCCGATCATCGACAAGCACCGGGCGTTCAGCCAGGCGGGGGGCCGCTTCATCGTTCCCCTTCCGAAGCTCGAAGTCATTTGACCGTCAAGGCTCCTGTACGCCTGGGTCTGATCGGGGCGGGGAAGTGGGGGCGCAATTACATCCATACCATCGCTTCCATGGCCGACGTCCGCCTGACCCGCGTCGCCAGCGCGAATCCGGAGACACCGCGAATAGTTTCGGCTGGCTGCGTTGTCGTTTCTGATTGGCGCGACCTGCTGGACCCAGGCACCGTCGATGGGGTGATCATCGCAACGCCACCGCATCTCCACGCCGAGATGGCACTAGCTGCAGCCGAGCTACGGCTGCCGGTCTTGATCGAAAAGCCGCTGACCATGAACCTCGCCGACGCCGAAGCGATACGAACAAAAGCGGTGGACCAGCGGGTGGTCACCATGGTCGATCACACGCAGTTGTTCCACCCCGCCTACCGAAAGTTGAAGTCGCTACTCCCCCAGTTTGGGCCGATTCGGGAAATCCGATCCGAAGCGGGTCGAACCGGGCCGTTCCGCCCCGATACGCCGGTGCTGTGGGACTGGGGTGCGCATGACGTCGCCATGTGCCTAGACCTCATGCAAAGATCGCCGATGCGGACATCCGCAAAAACCGTCGAGCGGCGATCGGTAGGCGAATGTAAGGGCGAATCATTAGAGCTGACTCTTGAATTCCCGGAAAGAGTCCCCGCGACCATTTTGATTTCCAATATCTTGAGTGGAAAAAAGCGGTGCTTGAGCGTGACGTGTGAGCAGGCCGCGGTCGTTTTCGACGACTTTGCACCGCAAAGACTGGTTATACGACAGGATACGGTGGACCTGCCCATCGCCTTTGCAGCTGAGCTGCCACTGACCGTGGCAGTGCGAGAGTTCTGTGCTGCGATCTCAAACAGGCGATTCGATGCCGGGCCGGTCGAGATCGCTGTCGATGTCGTTCGAACGCTGTCCGACTGCGCTAAGGCTCTCGATTCGGTATCCTCCACTACAACCGCCACTGGTATGTGAGATGAACGGAACTGCGAGTTCTTACGTCAAAGCGCCTTTCATGGAACTCGCTCGCCAGCAGTTCCTGAATGAAGGCATGGCGATCATCGAGGACGCGCTGCCCGAAGCTGTCGCCGAGGAGGTCAGGCGGCATTTCCATGCAGCGGAGTACGAACTCATCGATCAGGTGCGCGAGCGCCATTACGAGCACGTCTTCAAGACCGAATCTCGGTACCTGCCGAAGGCCGGCGAAGCTTACCTGGCGCGGTTCAGGCGGGCGCGTGCTCTGGAACGCGATGCATTCCTCGCTAACTTCTACAATATGCAGATCAAGCCGGTGCTGGAGCAGTTAGCCGCTCTGCAGTTCAACCAGGTCGATCTTCGCGCGTACAAGATGATCGAAGGCGACCATCAGCGAATCCACATTGACGATTATGCCGGGCCAGTCGGCTTCATCTACTACATGAGCAAGGACTGGAAGTGGGATTGGGGTGGGCTGCTAATGACCGCGCACGGCGATGACGTGATTAGCTCACTGCCGAAGTTCAATCAGCTAATCGTGCTCAACCATGCCAAAGTGCGACCACCGCATTGCGTTACTCCCGTGACTCCCTTTGCGCGCGAGCCTCGCTACATGCTCGTAGGTTTCGCAAGCTGAGGCAAGTCATTCCTTGACGACGTAAGCCCCCGGATTTGGGCTCCAGTCCAGCTTGCGGAGCTGAACGTTCTTGCCTTCAAAGAACTCGTCGACCGCCTTGCTCTCGCCTTCCCATGGGCGAATGCCGTACTCGTCGAAGATAACCACGCCGCCGGGCACGATAAGAGGCCAAAAGTGCTCGAGGCCTACGCGAGTCGGGACATAGACGTCGCAATCGAAATGGATGAGGCAAATGCGCAAGCCGGGCGTGTCACGCACGAATTGCGGAACCGTTTTCTCGATATCGCCCTTGATCAGCTTGACGCGCGGTTTGTGCGGGATGAAGCGATCACTGTCGAAGACGCGAATGGCATCCTCCAAGGCCTTCTCATAGGCTGAGCCGTCGAACCCGCCATCCACCTTGTCCACACGACGATCCTCCCTGCCGTCCTTCGCATGCAGTTCCCTGAATCCGCCAAAGTTGTCGAACCCGAAGACCTGCTTCTGCCGATCGCCCATATTGCGGATTTCGAGCAGGTTGGCCCACGTCATCAGCGATGAGCCGCGAAATACCCCAAGTTCGACGATGTCGCCAGGCAGATCCACGACTTTGCGGAACATCTCGTAGTGCGCGAGAAACCGCTTGAGCGTGGTTCGCCGGACGTAGATCGGAAAATTCTTCACGCCGTCCAACGGCTGGACCTGGAAACGCTCCAAATGCGCTTGGAGCATGCTTTCCACGGCATCGTCGGCGGGATAGTTGGCGATGCCGTCGAATACCGGCTCAGCCGCTTTCGCTTTGCCCCTTCGGGGCGGGTTACGCGACATACCAGCCTTTCTCCAAGTCGAAATAGTCCTTGCCCGGTATAACGGCCTCCCGGGTGGTAATTCTGAATTCCATCGAAGTGCGCTCAGCCGACGGTGGTCCGTCGTTATAGGAGCGATGCAGCACATCTTGGCCGAAAACAAACGCATCGCCCAGATGTAGCTCGAAGCGGCGGACCGTGCCCGGATCGGGCTTTTCGCGTTCGGGCAAATCGAATTGGTTGATCGCTGCGCCCTCGATCACCAGATGCGGCACCGGGCCCTGTCTCTCGGCAATTGAAAACTCCACGGAGGGCCGCGACGCTGTGCTTTCCTCGAGCGGGACAAAGCAGGTGATCACGCGGCGGTGACCGCGAGCGCCCAGAGAGCGCATGTAAGCGGAATCCTGATGCCACGGGACTAGGGAGGCCTGATTTCGGATGGTGCGGATCTGCGGCGGAAAGACGACGTGCGTGAATTCCGGCAGACGCCTCGCAAAGAGCTCGATTCTTGCCTTGCGCCATATCGAATACCAATCGCGGTTCAACCGTACCGCGTCAGGCGCAACCCCAACGGTGCGGGCTATTCGCGCTCTTTGGTCGTCGGCGTCCGAAGCGGCGCTAGCCCGCTCTAGCGAACTCCTCAATGCGCGCAGCTCAAGCGAATCAAACAATCCGCGCGCCACGATAAGGAAGTTGGCCGGCGACGCAAACAGGACCTCGTGCGCTTCGGAGCTCATAACACTGCGAGTTTATAATTCTTTGATGCTCTCTGCCGGCAGGGGATTGGCGCTCAACAGCCTCGCGACGTCACGCCATCTGCCGGGCACACGTCTGTCGAAAAGCTTTCGCGATCAAGCCCTCGGCTTCATTGATGTGGGATCCCTCGGCGGGGTGCATCCAATCACCGAACCAGCTGCCTCCATGGTGCAAGCGCTGTGTTTCGAGCCCGACGAAGAATCATTCAGAGCACTCCAACAGCAGTATGCATCGCCCGCCCCGTATGCGTCGGTGGAGGTCTTGCGCGAGGCGCTTGGCGGCGCCGCGGCGAGCTCACGCAATCTGCATGTGACTCGCGTGCCGACCAACACGTCGCTTTTGGAGCCGAATCCCAGATTCATCGAACGATACGGCGCCGAGCGCTTTCAGGTGGACCGCGTCATCAAAACTGCGACCCGCCCGTTGGACGACATCGTTTTCTGCGAATCGGTCTCCGACCTGCCTTTCGGTGAGGTCATCAAACTCGATACGCAAGGCAGTGAGCATGAGATCTTGCTTGGCGCACCGCGGACGCTGCGCGATCGCTGCGTAGCCGTGCTTTGCGAGGTCGAGTTCTTCCAGGTTTACCTGGGCCAGAAGACGCTTTCCGACGTCGACGTTTTGCTGCGCAATAGCGGATTTAGCCTATACGGGATCTATCCGCACTACCGTTCGACCAAATCGCTCGACCCTGCTCGCCATCACACCCAGGAGCGGTTGATGTGGGCAGACGCGGTGTTCTTCAAGGATCCATTCGATGACCTGAATGCAGACCGATCGTTCTCGCCACGTGCGATCGATTGCCTCATTCTCGCGGCGTGGCTAACCGGCTTTTACGACTTCGCGATCGAGCTCACCCGCAAGTGCGTGACCGAGACTGAGGGCCGCGATTCTCTGATCGAGGTTGCGCGCGAAGCCGCGGAAGCGGGGGCACAGGCCCTCTCGCGAGAGTTCAGTTCGTGGGCCGCAGAAATCCAGCGCACCCCGAGCTATCTTCAGGTCCGCAAATTCGTGGATCGCAACATCTCGAACAGCAACACCGATTTCTTCGCCGGTCGCTCGTAAAGCCTATTTTCTTACTATGTTCCTCACCACAGCTCGCGCGACGCGCTTCGCGAGTGAGGCGACCCGCCTCACGCCCGAATCGGCAAAATAGGCTCGCATATACTCGCTGTAGGTCAATTTGCGGCTGCCGAGCTCGGGTGTCAGGAGATCGAGCAGCTCATCACAATTCATTTGAGGTGTCAGCCGGTCCCGATACGCAATGATTAATTCGGCCGCGCAGTCGTTGAGCGAATAGACTTCAAAAAGTGCTGCCGTCTTCAAAAGCTGTGTCGGGGTGGCTGCCGACCGGACCGCGCCGTTCGCCGGTATGAACAAGTCTCTGAAGTACAACGCATCACCGTCCATTATCTGACCGTGCTCGGTGTACGCGAAGAAACGCTCGCCGCTCGGCAGTCGGTAGTCGGCGAGGCCCGCATAGGGAAGGTCCCGCCGGCTCTGATGCGTGAAATGCATGTCGAAGATGCGGAAGCCGCGCTCCTGCAGATAGGCATCGAGCTGCCAGAAGGGTGGACTTCCGTTGATCTCCGGATGAAAGCGGAATTCGGAAAGCACGCCGATCAACCGCGGGAAAGAAACGTGCATCGCGCCGCCGCGCAGCACGTCGAGCTCGGCGCCTTCGACATCAAGCTTCAGGAAGTCGATCGCGCCTACCCCGACGCTGCCCAACGCTTCGGCCAACGTGGTGACGTGGATCTTTTCTTCCTTTTCAGTGACGGCGTTGTCGCGATTCAAGAGCCGGGAAAAATACTCCCAGTTCGTCTTGTAGAGCCCCGTGCTGGCGCTGAGCCGCGTGTGGTACAGCGTCGCCTCGCGCGTCTCAGCTCCCAGCGCAAACGGCAGATACCGCACGTTCGCGCTCGCCCGACGATTCAAGCGCTCGCATTCGGCCTTGTCCGGTTCGAAGCAATACACGTTGAGGCCGTCGCCGAAGACCTTCCATTCCTCGTTGAACCCCCACCGGGCACCGACGTCTACCACGACAAGTGGATCGTCCCTAAATATTCTGGTATGCCTTACCAGATGACGAGTCATTCGGGGGTTCGAATTCAGGCTAATCGGCATGTGCTCGGCTCGTGGCTCCGCCGTTGATTTCGGTTATCGTGTTTGCCCGCAACTCGGCGCCGACGATCGGTCGGGCGCTCGAGAGCGTCTGCTCGCCGTTCGAGCAGGCGGAAGTCCTCGTGCTCGACGGCGGCTCGACCGACGCGACCCTGGATGTGGTTCAGGAGTATCGCGACCATATCGCCTATCTGCGCAGCCGCCCGGACGGCGGACCGACGAATGCCATTAACGAAGGCGTGCAACGCGCGCGCGGCCAAATCATCTGCCTTCTGCCCGGCGACGATTGGCTCGAAGCTGACGCCTTGCCGTTCGTCGCGGCGGAATTCGCAAAGGATCCCGGTCTCGATGTGCTGACGTGCGGCGCGCGCATCGTACGCACCGGCGACGATGGCAGCGCCCGGATCTGGGCCGAATATCTCGATGAGGCGCATCTACGATTCACGCTGCCGAACATCCTCCGCAATCCCCTGACCTGCGCGCGCTTCATCCGCAAGCGCGTATACGACAAGCTGGGCGGCATGGATAATAGCTGGGCCTTTCCTGACCGGGAGTTTCTCGTCCGGGCTCACCTGGCGAAGGTAAGCTCTGGGGTCCGCACCCGCCTCGTCTACAATTTTCGCCGCCACCTCGGCTCGGCGACCAACAGCGGCCGGCCGGAAATGACGATGAAGATGCTCGAAGAAAACATCAAGCTCACCCGACATTATGCAAGCGCGTCCGGCATGTCGCCGCAAGACGGGGCCGCGCTGCGCAGCCTGCACGCCGGATCGAGCGCAAGGCTTGCCCTGATGCTCGGCACACGCGGACGCTTGACCGCTGCGGGCGCCACCCTG
>Ga0209131_1002812_pt1 | contig 11693 bp, 13 predicted proteins | sample GraSoi_2013_40cm_FD_185826 | JGI IMG/M metagenome (GOLD analysis project Ga0209131, IMG submission 185826) | Grasslands soil microbial communities from the Angelo Coastal Reserve, California, USA - Sample 9_17_2013_40cm (SPAdes) (version 2) | ecosystem: Environmental > Terrestrial > Soil >...
AGCCGTTCGCCGCGCACACGTTCTTGACGATGTACTTGTACATCATGACCTGGTCCGCCATGCGCGTCAGCGTGTTGTACCGCATGTCGATCTCGGTTTGGCCCGCCGTACCGACCTCATGGTGGTGGACTTCCACCTCGATGCCCGACGCGATCATCGCCAGCATGATCTTGGAGCGCAGATCCTGCAGCCGGTCGGTCGGTGGCACCGGGAAGTAGCCCTCCTTGTGGCGCGGCCGGTGGCCCAGGTTGGGCGCTCCGTTCGTGCCGGAGTTCCAGATGCCTTCTTCCGAATCGATGTGGTAATAGCCCTCGTGCGCGTTCTGGTCGAAGCGCACGGAGTTGAAGATGTAGAACTCCGCCTCGGGTCCGAAATACGCCGTCGTGGCGACGCCACTCTTCTTCAGAAACGCTTCCGCTTTGCGGGCTACATATCGCGGATCGCGGGAGTAGGGCTCGCGGGTGATGGGATCGACGACGTCGCAGGTGAGCGAGAGCGTCGGGACCTGCAGGCACGGATCGACGAAAGCGCTCGCCGGATCCGGCAGCAGCAGCATGTCGCTCTCGTTGATTGCCTGAAAGCCGCGGATCGACGAGCCGTCAAATCCCAAGCCGTCGGTGAACGTATCTTCCTCGAGCTCCTTCAACGGAATCGAGAAATGCTGCCAGGTGCCGGGCAGATCCGTGAACCGCACGTCCACGATCTGTACTCCTGCTTCCTTGGCGCGGCGGATCACATCCGCCGGCGAGGTACCGGCGACTGCTTTCGCACCGGCGCCGACGCTGGGTTCCAGCGTTGCTGTCATTGAGTGGGGTCTCCTTCCCGAGTCGGTGAGACGCGTTGCAAGCGGCGGGCCATTCAGGAAAGCTAGAGGGCGTGGCGGCGTGGTGTCAAGAAAGCCGTGCACGAACTGCATAAAAAACTGGCTGACTGATTGCTAATCATGTGGAAATGTGCAAACTGATCGGTCAAAAGTGCCACATTTGCGCTACAAGGCTTCCACAAAATGCAGCAGCTCCACCGCCGAAAACTCTGCGAACCGCTCCTGCATATCCTTCTCTTGCCACTCGAGGAAGATCCACCCCGTCACCTTGTGCAACTGCCCCCCCCCAGCCACAAAGTGAATCCGGCCGCGCACCGCGCCGAGGGACCCGTCGGGCTGGCCTTCGAGATAGACGTCCCAGTGTTGCTCGCCGCGCTTCAGCTCCCCCATGTGCTTGCCGTACTCGGTGGCTGCCATGGGCCCCTACTCTACGGGCTTTCAGGCGGCCCGCCAGTCCGCGCCCGAGTTACATTCTCCAAGCCTATGACCTGTCACGCCTGCGGTGCACCGCTCTCCGCCACCGCGCGCTTTTGCCATAAGTGCGGCGCCGCGATAGCCACCGCCGGACGTACAGCCACTGGATGGCGTGCCGGTCTCCCGTGGGCGCTCGCCGGCGCGGCACTCGGTGCCCTGGTCGCGGTGGTCGCGATGCGCTCTAGCGCGGCCGCGGAACGGAGCGACCAACCCGCTGCGCCGTTCGCGAGCAGCGGCGGTGGACGGCCGCCCGACATCAGCCAGATGTCACCGGAAGAGCGCGCCAACCGCTTGTTCAATCGCGTCATGATGCTGGCCGAGGCCGGCAAGACCGACAGCGTACAGTTCTTCCTGCCGATGGCGCTCGGCGCGTACGCCCAGCTGCCTCAGCTCGACGCCGATGCGCGCTATCACGTCGGCCTGCTGCACCTCGCCGGCGGAGACGCCAACGGAGCACTCGCCCAGGCCGATACCATCCGTCAAGCGAGCCCCACACACCTCTTCATCTATGTGCTGCGTGCGCACGCCTACCAGGCGCTGCGTAACGTCCCGGAAGAACGGCGCGCGTATGCTGACTTCCTGCGTAACGAGTCCGCCGAGTTGGCCCGGAAGCGGCCGGAATACGGCCAGGATGCGCACCTCGATGCGCTGACGAGCTTCCATGCCGAGGCCGAGCGCCAGGCCCGCAGCCGAAGCGGGACCTCATGACCGCGACCGCTCCCCGCACGATCCACGTTGCCCACAGCCCCGACGCCGATGATGCGTTCATGTTCTGGGCCATGGCAGCGGGCAAGATCGACACGGGCGGGCGTCACTACGTCCATGAGCTGGGCGATATCGAAAGCCTCAACCGGCGCGCCCTGGCCGGTGAGTTGGAGGTGACTGCCGTCTCGCTGCACGCCTACGCGTACCTCGCCGACCGCTATGCCTTGCTCGCGCACGGCGCCAGCATCGGCGATCGCTATGGCCCGCGCATCGTGGCTCGGGAGGTCTCGCCGCCCGATCCACAGAAGGCGCTGGCCGGACGACTGGTCGCCGTGCCCGGCGAGCTCACGACCGCATTTCTCGCGCTGCGGCTCTATCAACCAGCGGCCCGCCATGTCGTCGTCGCGTTCGATCAGATCGAAGACTTCGTCGCCGCCGGACAGGCCGACGCGGGCCTTCTCATTCACGAGGGCCAGCTCACGTTCGCCGACCGCGGACTGCACCTTTGGGCGGACATGGGTGAATGGTGGTATCAGCAGACTCGGCTTCCGCTCCCGCTGGGCGGTAACGTTGTCCGGCGCGACCTCGGCGCTGATCTGATGCGCGCGATTGCACGCGATCTGAAAGCGAGCATCGAGTATGGGCTGGCGCACCGAGTCGAGGCGCTGCGGCATGCGCAGGGCTTCAGCCGCGGTCTCGACGCAGATCGCACTGACCGCTTCGTCGGCATGTACGTGAACGCCTACACGGTTGATTATGGCGAGATTGGGCGGCGCGCCGTCCGTGAGCTGCTGACCCGCGCCCACGCCGCACGCCTGATTCCTGCCTCCGTGGACCTGGCGTTCGTCGCAGCCGATTCCTAGTTTGGCCGTGGTTTCACAAGGAGAATCGGGTTGACCGCTCATCCGGGCATCGTCACGGTCCTCGTGGTCGATGACGAAGAGCCCATCCGGAACGCGCTGCGGAAATTCTTGAAGCAGCAGCAGTTCGAGGTCTACGCGGCGGCGTCGGCCGACGAGGCCTTGCAGCAGCTGCGCCTCCACAAGATCGCGCTGATGCTGTCCGATATCCGCATGCCCGGCACGAGCGGCGTAGACCTGGTACCTCAGGCACTCGAGATCGAGCCCGACCTTGCCATCCTGATGCTCACGGCCGTCAACGATGCGACGAGCGCGGCGCTCTGCATGCAGCGGGGTGCGCTCGATTATCTCACCAAGCCGATCGAGCTCGCGGACCTGGGCCGGGCGGTGCAGCGCGCCATCAAGCGCCGCGAGATGCAGCTCGAGAACCGCCATCTGAATCAGTGGCTCAAGGAAGAGGTCACGACACGCACGGCAGAGCTGCAGCGTGAACGCCATCGCCTGGAGCGTGTTTCGACCGCCACGCTCGAGGCCCTCGTCAACGCGCTCGAGGCGAAGGACCCGTACTTACGGGGCCATTCGGCGCGCGTGGCCGACCTGTCGGCCAACATTGCGACCGAAATGGGACTGACCGAAGAGGACGTCGAGCGCGTCCGCATGGCGGGACGACTCCACGACCTCGGCAAGATTGGAACACGCGACGCGGTGGTGAATAAGGAAGGGCCGCTCACCGCCGATGAGTTCGAGCACGTGAAGCAGCACGTCATCATCGGCGCCCAGATCCTCGCGCCGCTCGTGCACCTCGGCGATATCGTGGCGATGGTGAAGAGCCATCACGAGCGGTTTGATGGCAGCGGGTACCCTGATGGCTTGCGCGGTGAGGACGTGCCGCAGGGCGGAAGGATCATTGCAACGGCCGAGGTCTACGATGCACTCACCACGGCCCGGCCGTACCAGGAGAAAATGACGCCCGAGCAGGCGGTCGAGCGGATGGCCGATCTTTCGGGGACGGTGCTCGACCCGAAAGTCTACGAGGCGCTCGTTCGCCTCGTCGCACGCCGAGCGACACTGGTCTTTCTCGACGAGGACGCGGGGCCCGCGCTCTAGAGTTCCATGAGGTCCGTTCTACCACTCTGGTTGCTCGTCCTCGCTGCGCCGATAGGCGTTGGCGCACAGGACACAATTCCCTTTCTCGTGCGGGTCGAGGATCGCGGGCGAGTCACCGCGAGGGACCGCATCGTAATCCGAGATCCGCGAACCGGCGCCGATCGCGAGATCTTTCGAACTCCTCACGCAGAGGGCCACATTCCATTCCCGGTGAGCGTGTCGCCGGACGGCCGTTACCTGGCTTTCATGGAAGTGGTAAGCCAAACGGGCAGTGGGAGAATACGCCTTACGGTTATAGACCCCTCGGGGCGAATCGTTAGACGACTGGGAGAAAGCTCCATTTACGCTGCTCGCGGCATTCGCGAGCATCTGTGGTGCTGCGGGCCGCACATTCTGGCGATCCTCGTAGGCCCCCTCTCACCGTTCGAACGTCCCAGCGGAGAATCGAGTAGCTTGCCACTAGGCCTCTCCCTGATCGATCTGCGAACCGGCTCCACTGTCGCGCATGTCGATGGGCTGCGGTTCCCCGAGCAACTGCACTGGGCGGCATTCGACAGTTCGATCTATATCAAGGACGTACCGAACGTGCCACCGGGTACGCGCGGGCCTGTACCGTGGCCCATCTACCGGTACCACGTGCCCAGCGGACGGCTGACACCCACGTCGCACGTCGGCGTTTTCTTCTCCCCTGACGGCCGGTATTACTTCGACAGAGGCGTTCGCGAAGCATCGTCGAGTTTTCAGTTGTACCGCACGGACAATGATCACGATGTAACCGCCACGCTCGCCGTTCCTCGCCATCACATCGGACCGGAGGGCGGTTGGTTGCCGGGTGCGGATCACACGCTGGTCTTCATCGAGAAAGCACCACCACAACCACCTCGCGACGGCCCACGCCGTCCAGGTGTCCGCATGGCTCCTGGTACATCGCAGGTTTATCCCGATCGGTGGAACCTGTTGGTGGACGCCGAAACGGGGCAGGTCATCGAGCGCTTTCAGGGAGATATCGGGGCGGGCTGGAAGAGCTATCCACCGAGGTTGCCGGTCGAGCGGCGAGACGGCGTGGGGCTACTTCCGCGGCCTCGGTAGTTCCTGAGTGCCCGACTCGCTGGTTAAAAGACCAAACCCCGGGGCGAAAAAGCTCCCCGGGGTTGGCGGTCGGGCGAAGTGGCCGTCACACTTCGGCCGCGACCTTTCGATTTACGTCCTGCAGCGCATCCAAGTTTCATACGATTAGATGCAGCGACGCGCTGAACGGTTGCACCTACCAGTGTTTCACCCTGCCGACTCGTGACAGGGTGATCGTTTCGGCCTGAGACCCTCGCCGCAGCACGATTTTCGTGTTGGACACGCCCCACGCCATCCCCGTCGGCCCGAACGTCACGACGGGATTCGAGACTTCGAGCAGGACGCCGTGACTGGCTGGTCCCGGCGTTCGCCACCACGGCTCCCATCCCTCCGCGCCCAGCCGATCGATTCGCAGCGTATCGGTGTCGATGACGATTCGCGCGCGGGTCGATTGCAGGACCGCGCCGTTCCGGCCGACGGCCAGTGCCGTCGTGACGTCGCGGACCGCTCGCTCGGTCTCAATCCAGTCGATGAGACGGGCCGCGCGAGGCAGCCAGAATGCCAGAAGCAGCGCTGCAATCGCCGTCACCACGATCATTTCGAGGAGAGTGAAGCCCTTGGACATCCGTTGTTTATACGGGTCGGCGAAACCCTTCCGGCACCAGAAAAACCCGGCGAAAAGCCCGAAAACGCGCCATTTGCGGGCTAACGCACCGGGACGGCCGGCGCTATGTTGGTGCCCGTGATGGTCTTGCCGTCCGGCATGCCCGGTGCAAATAGGACAGCGCGTGAGCACTGAAAGCCGTACTCGCGGCGGGGGTCTGCCCCACGCCGTCTTTTTGCAGCGCGTGGCCGAAGAGCCCGCTACCTCCCCGGATGTTCGTCTGGGTCAGGGAGCCTTTTTGGCGCTCCGCTTTGTCGACCTGCTCGCTCCCGATCGGGAGCCGCCAACTCCGGATGTGTTTCGCTATCAGTGGGCAGCCACCGAGCGCTATTGCGCCGAGCTGGCGGGCGAGGGGACTGAGGCCTCGCACCTGAGCTGCATCGTTCGGGCGGCGGGAGACGCACATACCGGGGACATTGCGCTGTTGGCGCCGGCCTTGTTCGCATACGCGCTCTATCTCGAGCAAGAGTTGCATTTCGACGAGGCCGAAGACGCGCTCCATACAATGATCGAAGTGGGCCACGAGCGGCTCAAAGTATCCGATCGGATCAGCGCGTGGATGCGGATGGGTCGCGTTCGCCGCCTCCAGGCAGACTTCGATCGCGCCGACGCGGCATACATCGAGGCGGGTCGGATCGCTGCCGCCGCGGGAGATGCGCGGGCCGTGTTCTTCCGCGGCAACCTCGCGGAAGCCGAGCGCGGGTGGCGATCGATCTTGGCCGACAGCGCCGACACACCCTACTCTCGAATCATCGCAGAGGCCGAGCACGGTCTCGGCAACGTGTTGGATCGTCGCAGCCAACCACACGACGCCGTGCGGCATCTGTGGCGCGCGTACGAGCTCTACGAGGACGAGTCGTTAAGACTTCGCGTACTCACCGACCTCGGAATCCTGCTGCTCCGTCTCGGGCACGTGGCGGGGGCGGAGCTGGCGCTCGGTGAAGTCGTGCGTCGCGAGCGCAGCGGCGAAATCCTCAGTAACGCGTTGATTGAATTGATGAATTGTGCGTCGTATCGCCGCGACCGCCTGGGCTTCGAACGCTGGCGGGAGCGGTGCTTGGAGCACATTCCCGGCGCTCCGCCGAACATTCGCGCGGACTTCAGTATGAAGGCAGGCGTCGGCTTCGCACGGTTCGGCAACGTCCGACGGGCGGAGAATGAGCTGCGGCAGGCGCACGAGATTGCCACTGCACACGGCTTGCACGAGCTCGTATTTAGAATCGAGCCGATTCTCAGTGGGTCGAAAGACTGCGGCGCCCCCGATGAGGTCGAGAGCGCCGCGCCGGCACCTGCGTATCCGAGCGAGTCGCTGAACGAGGTTTCAGCGTCCCTGGCGATGCTCGGCCGATAGAGCTAGTGACACGTAACCGGATTGTTGACGTCGCACGCATTGCTGGTCGGACCCGAGGCATCGGCACACGCCGCGGCGCTGAGAGCAAACGAAACGAGCAACAACGCTACGAGGGTGCGGATCTGGCGTGACATGAATGCCTCCACTGATCGAGTTGAATGGTGATTCGCAAACGCCAGACAACTTGTGTGGTGAGACGGCATTCGTTTAGGGTGTTTTTGCGGCATTGTAGGGCGATTTTGCGGCACATAGGGAATTCTTCGGAGGTTATGTAGGGGAATGCTGGTACTCGCGGCAGTCTCAGATCTGCAATACCAGAGACTGCGCGGCGCTGTGGCGCCACGCTTCATGCTGGCCCGCGCCCCAACGTGGGATGTCGCGCTCGAAACGATCCGCGGCCGGCCGGTGGAAATCGCGGTCGTCGATCCCGCGCTGAGCGGCGTCCCCAGCAGACAGGAAATCGAGCGGCTGCACCTGCTGTTTCCCTCGCTGCGGCTGATTCTCTACACCTCAACGACTCCGCAGTCGATGACGCCGCAGCTCGCGTCGGTACTCCTCGCCCTGGGCCAGTGCGGGATCCAGCAGGTCGTGTTCCGGGGCATCGACGACCATCCGGAGCGGCTGCACGAGCTGGTATCGTCGGAAGCGATGCACGCGGCATCACATCGTCTGCTCGATCAACTCATGGACGCCCTCGCCCCGTTACCCCCCGAGCTGCGCTGGGTTCTGGAAGACGCGATTCGCACGCCTGGGGCGGTCCAGACGATTCAGCAGGTCGCCGCGCGGGCGCGCGTGGATCGGGGCACGTGCGCGCGCTGGTTCGCGCGTGCCGGGCTGCCCAGCCCGCGCGACATTCTCGCGGCCGCGCGTGTGCTCTACGCGCACCGCGTGCTGCAAGATCCGGGGTTCACAATCGAGGACGTCGCCAAACGGCTGGGTTACGCCCAGGCCAAAACGCTGCAGCAACACGCCCGCAAATACCTCGGCCTTACGGCCGGCGAGATGAGCCTGTCGCTCACCGCCGATGAAGCGACGACCCGGATCGTCCAGGGATTCCTGACGCCCGCGCGTAGCACCGCGGCAACCGCCTCATGATGACCTCGCCGCCGCGCAAGCCGGCCACGGTCCTGATCGTCGACGATGAGGCCGGGCTGCGGCGTGTGCTCGAGCGGTTCCTCGAGCGCCAGGGCTATCGCGTCCTGAGCGCGGGCGCGGCCGAATCGGCTTACGAGATCCTGGCCAACGAGGAAGCGGACGCCCTGCTGCTCGACATTCATCTGCCCACGATGTCGGGGCTCGCGCTGTACCTCGCGATCATTCACCGCTGGCCGGCGCTGGAGGGGCACATCGCCATCATGACCGGCGATGCGGAAGCGCAGGAAGTGCGGACCTGGCTCGATCATCATCACTGCACCGTGATCCGGAAGCCCTTCAACCTCAAACAGGTCGCGGACTGGGTGTCCTCATCCCTGCAGCAGGGCCGCGCTTCGGACGCAATGGACGCATGACGACCATCGCCCACGCCGACCCGTTGCACGTGCTGCGGGAGTACCGCAACCTCGCGCCCTGGAACCTGCGCGATCTGTCCGTCGTGGTGGGAGCCGTCCTGGATGCCTCGGCGGTGACGCCGATCAACGCGGCCGCGCGCGCCGCGCCGAGCGAGCGGACGATCCGCTTCTACGTGACGCGCGGACTGGTGAGTCCACCGGAAGGACGAGGCACCGCGGCGACCTATTCGTACCGCCACTTCCTCCAGCTGCTCGCGATCAAGCTGCGGCAGATGGAGGGCGCCACGCTGGCCTCCATCACCAAGGACATGCACGACCAGACCGGCGACATTCTGGAGCGCCGCTGTGCGCAGGTCCTCGGCACCTCGTTGCCGACACCCGACCGCCTGCCCCTCAAGGGTGCCGAGGGAATGCCGCGCGGGCGCTCCGGCCGCGCCCTCACCGCCTGGCTCACGCGCGACGCCAGCAAGGAAACGGGCGGCCCGACGACCTGGCGCCGGATCCCCGTGTCACGCGGCGTCGAGCTGCACCTCGACGCCGATCATCCGCTGGCCCGCCTCGGCCCCGACGACCACGGCCTGGCCGAATCCGTCCGCCAGGCACTCGCGAAACTCCTGCCACACAGCTCGTAATACATCTGTACGGGCGAGGCATGCTGCGCCCCTACCATTACCGGAGACGATATCATGTGGGTGCTGCTGATTCTCATTGTCGTCGTTGGCCTGTGGGTGGTCAGCGCGTATAACGGCCTCATCTCGCTGAAGAATCAGACCGTCAACGCATTCAAGCAGATCGACGTGCAGCTCAAGCGCCGGCACGATCTCATTCCCAATCTCGTCAACGCCGTCAAAGGCGCGATGGACTTCGAGCGGTCGACGCTCGAGGCGGTCATTCAGGCGCGTAATCAGGCGGTGAAGGTGAATGCGTCCGGACCGGAAGGGATCAAGCAGATCAGCCAGGCGGAGAACACCCTGTCGGGCGCGCTGTCGCGACTGCTGGTGACCGTCGAGCGCTATCCCGACCTCAAGGCCACCGGCAACATCGGCCAGCTGCAGGAAGAGCTGACGTCCACGGAGAACCGGATCGCTTTCGCGCGCCAGCTCTACAACGACACGGCGACGCAGTACAACACGAAGCAGCAGCAATTCCCCACCACCCTCGTCGCGGGCCTCGCCCACGCGGAACGGACGGACCTGTGGGAGATCGAAGATCAGACGGAACGCGCGGTACCGCAGGTTGACCTCTCCCGACGGTAGTCTCTTTCAACAACAGGAAGCCAATCGCCGGCGCACGACCTGGCTGGTGATTGGCTTCGTCCTGTTTTTCGCCTGGCTGGGCTTCGGCGGCGACTACGTGTGGGCGCTGCAGGGGCATCACCCGTTTCCGTGGGTCGGCATCGTGCTCACCGCGGTCGCGATCTTCACCACGTGGCACACCTACAAAACGGGACCGGAGAAGGTCCTGTGGGCAACGGGTGCGCAGGAGTTGATCGATCCCCAGACCGATGCCGAGCGCCAGGTCGTCAACGTGGTGGAGGAGATGGCGATCGCCGCGGGCGTGCCGCGCCCCCGGATCTGGATCGTTCCGGACGACGATCCCAACGCCTTCGCGACCGGCCACGACCCGCTGGACTCGCACATCGCCGTGACGCGAGGGTTGCTCAAGATCTGTAATCGCGACGAGCTCCAGGCCGTGATCGGACACGAGCTCGGTCACGTCAAGAACCTGGATGTGCGGCTCATGACGACGCTCGCCGCGCTCGTTGGCGCCGTGCTGCTCGTGCGCGACGGGATGGGCCGGATGATGGTGGGCCGGGGGGGCAGACTGGGGCGCGACAGCGGTCGCCGGGCAAGGGACGCGGGGCCCCTGGTGGCGATTCTGCTGGCGCTGTGGGTCATTTCGTGGATCATCGCCCCACTCGTGACGCAGCTGCTGGCGTTCGCCGTGAGCCGGCGGCGCGAGTATTTGGCCGACGACATGAGCGCCCAATTCACCCGCAACCCCCTGGCACTCGCGAGCGCGCTCGAAAAGATCGAGTCGGCGGCGGCGCCGACCGCGTCGATCAAACGCGGCGCGGCGCATCTGTGCATCGCCGATCCATTGGGGCGGCGCCTCACCAATCACGAGGGGTGGCTCGCCGACACCTTCGCCACACATCCACCGATGGGGATGCGGATCTCGCGGCTCAAAGGGATGGGCTACGCGCAGTTGAAGAAGGAGGGAGGCTCATCCACAAGTTTCGCGCCCGCCTGAACCGGTACAAGCTGCAAGAACGCCGGCTTGCGCGCGCGGCCCTGGCCGACGATCCCACGATCACTGCCGCCGTCCAGGCGCACATGGCGGAGCATGGCCTCACCGAGGCGGCAGTGCGGCGGCAGGTCCGGCAGTACCTCGACGAGATCGTCCCGCATTTCAACGTGTTGTCGTACTACAAAGTCGGCTACAACCTCGCCAAAATCCTCGTCAATCTCCTGTACAAGACGAGCGTCGATTATCAGGACGAGCGCGCGCTCGAGCAGATCCCCCGGCGCGACGTCGTCGTCTACTTGATGAATCACCGCTCCAATGCCGATTACGTCGTGGTGGCGTACGTGCTCGCGCGCGGCGTGCACGTGAGTTATGCCGTGGGCGAGTGGGCGCGCGCGTGGCCCCTCGAGTATGTGTTCAAGTCGTTCGGGGCTTACTTCATTCGCCGGCGGTTCCGCGAGCCGCTGTACCACGCGGTGCTGGAGCGCTACGTCCAGCTCATCACGCGCAACGGCGTCACCCAGGGCATCTTCCCCGAGGGCGGACTGTCGCGGGACGGGAAACTGCGCCCGCCCAAGCTCGGTCTGCTCGATTACATCTGCAGGACGTTGAGCGATCCAGGGTTCGATCGCGACATCTGGTTCGTTCCGGTGGCGTTGAATTACGACCGGGTGCTCGAAGATCGCTCCCTGATTCGCGAGTTGATTACCGCAGGAGACCGGCCCAGCCGCCTGGCGCAGCTCGGGACGGTCGTGTCCTATCTCAGCAGCAACACCGTGCGGCTGCTCACGGGACGGCTCAAGCGGTACGGCCGGGTGGCGGTGAACTTCGGCACGCCCCAGTCGCTGCGCGCGTGGCTGAAGACGGCGCCCCAAGACATCCTGAC
>Ga0209131_1002814_pt1 | contig 11691 bp, 9 predicted proteins | sample GraSoi_2013_40cm_FD_185826 | JGI IMG/M metagenome (GOLD analysis project Ga0209131, IMG submission 185826) | Grasslands soil microbial communities from the Angelo Coastal Reserve, California, USA - Sample 9_17_2013_40cm (SPAdes) (version 2) | ecosystem: Environmental > Terrestrial > Soil >...
GCCCGCGACGGATATTTTTTCGAGGCGATGGCGGCGGTTCATCCGCGCTTCCGCACGCCGTCCGTGGCGATTGTTGTGCAGTGCGGGCTGGCGATCCTTCTGCTGTTGCTCGGAGGCAGTTTTCGGCAATTCTTTTCGCTTGCGATTTTTGCGGAGTGGATGTTCTACATGATCGCAGGCAGCACCGTGTTTGTTTTCCGTCGACGCGAACCACACGCCGAGCGACCTTATCGCGTTTGGGGATATCCAGTGGTTCCGGCGGTGTTTGTGCTGGTTTCCGCGGTCCTTCTCTACTACACGTTCACTGACAATCTGAAAAGTTCGGCGGGTGGATGTGTGGCGATTCTGGCAGGCGTCCCGGTATTTTATTTTTTTGTGCGCCGCCGGGCTGCGGCACTAAAGTAATCGGCCATTAGCTGAATGCCACAATGGTGGTTACCAAAGGACAGGCGCAAGCGACACGTTTACCCCCTGCCCAATCTCCTCTAAGGTGATGACTCCAACCCCGAGCGCACTCCCCCGCCCTGGGCCCCCTTTTTTTGGAGTCATGGATGCCTACGTACGATTTAAGTTATCAACTCGGCTTGTTGCCTGAAAAGAAGTGGAACTGGCGGACCTTCGTAGCGAGCTACGGGTTTCTTACAGCACTTATTTTGCTTCTTATTCTTTTCGGCATCATAATGCCCGATAGCCTACTCATCACCGCCAACTATCACGTCACGGAACTGATAGCGCGGCCGGCGCTGAGGCCCGAGGCGCTGCCCAAGCCGAAGCCGCTGCCGGTGCATGCAAAGTTGCTGCCGCGGGAGCCAGTATTTCAGGCGCCAAAACTGATCGTGCCGCACGAAATCCGCGCGCCCAAACCGCAACCACAGGAAATTGAGCCGCCCAAAGTGGCGATGAACAACTTCGCGCCGGCGGTGTTGAAGGCCACGAGCGGAGCGCGTCCGGTGCTGATTCACACCGGAGAATTCCAGGGAAGCTCGGTGACCCCGACGGTAAATGCTCCGATTGAGAAGGTGCAGACGGGCGGGTTCGGCGATCCGAATGGGCTGAAGCCGAGTGCCAACAGCAAGCCGAACGGCAAACTGATCGCTTCCGCGGCGGGCTCGTTCGACATGCCGGTGGGACCGGGACAAGGCAACGGATCGGGTGGCGCAAAAGGAATTAAGGGAACAGTTGCGAGCGCCGATTTCGGCAATGGCGTGGCGACTGGGGGACAAGGAGACGGGCGGAGGAGTGGTCGCGGCAACGCGGGCGTGCAGACCTCGGGCTTTGGCTCGCAGGAAGTCGCGCAGAACACGCCACATATTCAGCGGGTGGATAGCGGCCCGCCGACCACCTCGGTTGAGATCACGTACAAGCCGAACCCGGTTTATACGGACGAAGCAAAAAATCTGAAACTGGAAGGCGAAGTCCTGCTGGAAGTGGAGTTCGCGGCGAACGGACAGCTACACGTGAATCGCGTGGTCCGGGGTCTGGGTCATGGACTTGATGAAGCCGCCGTAGCCGCCGCCAACAAGATGCGTTTCAAGGCGGCCTTGCGAAACGGGCAGGCTGTGGATTCGACAGCAGTTGTTCACGTGTCATTTCAATTGGCATATTGAAACTTTGGAGATAAGAGTCATGCGGAGAGTTATGCAGAAGATGATGAGCACTATGAACTGGATGGTTTTGGCTCTGCTAGCGGTAACCATAACGGCAGTGGCCCAGCAGCCGGCGTCCGCGCCGCAGAACCCACAGACGGTTGCGGCGACGAAACCGGAACCGACGGCTGCTCAGCCGAGTGCCGCCCCGTCAGATCAGGCTCAGGCAAGCCTGGCGCCTCCGACCACGATGGATCAGGTTGTCGATCGCGTGATTACACGCGAGAAGGATCTGATCAAGTTTTTGACGCCGCGCACGCCAATTGTGGAAACTTATCTGCAAAACCTGACGCAGGATCCGCAGCTGGGGCCAATCCCGCAGGATGATCATTACTTTCTCGGACGCATGGACCTGAGCGACTCGATCGACCGGAGCGACTACCTTCAGGAAAAAGGCAAGGGCGAAGGCGAGGGGATGGAGAAGCGTCTTCTGGGCGGAATCACGAAGAGATTCAAGTTCCAGTACCAGCCCCTGGGCTTTTCGTGGATGATCTTCGCCGACCGCAACGACTTTGACCGGCAGCACTACAATTTCCACTACGCGCGACGCGAGTTTCTCGGCGACGTGCGATGCCTGGTATTCGATCTGACACCGAAAAAAGACGCTGGACGCGGACGCTTTCTCGGCCGTATCTGGGTTGAAGATCAGGATTTCAGCATTGTGCGATTGAACGGCACTTATGCGCGCGCTCCGCGGAACAATTATTACTACCACATGGACAGCTGGCGGCTGAATTTGACTCCGGGCTACTGGGTGCCGGCCTACATCTACAGCGAGGAAGGCGACTTCACGGCGGGAGCCAAGAACAAGATGTGGGGATATAACCTGAAGACGGGAACGGCGAACGACGAACTCACCCAGATCCGCGTGGATAGCGTAAAAGACGACACGCCAACCGCACAGGATGCAACCCCGCTGGCCGCCGAGCGTGAATGGCAACAGCAGGCGGAAGACAACGTAATCGAACGACTGCAACGTGCCGGGTTGCTGGCGCCGGAAGGCGATGTGGACAAGATTCTGCAAACCGTGGTGAACAACCTGGAGATCACCAATAACATTGAACTGCCACGGCCAGTCCGGACGCGGGTGTTGACGACTTCTCCTCTGGAAACGTTCAGCGTCGGTAACACGATTGTGGTAAGCCGCGGCCTGATCGACGTGCTTCCCGACGAGGGCAGCCTGGCGATGGTACTCTCGCACGAACTGGCCCACATTGTTCTGGGACATAACCTGGGCAGCCAGTACGCGTTCAATGACCGCATGCTGTTCTCCGACGAGGGGACTTACCAGAACCTCGGTTTCAAACACATTCCCGAAGAGGAAACAGCCGCCGACAAGAAAGCCATCGAAATGCTGAAGGCATCGCCGTACGCGCAAAAGCTGGAGTCGGCCGGGCTTTTCATCAAGGCTCTGCAGACACGCGCTCCGCAATTAAGCGCTCTGCTGCAAGCTCACCTTGGCAATAGCATCACCGAGAATGGGACGGTGACACGCATGGCGCAGCTGGCCACCTCGGCTCCGGCGCTCGATTGGAACAAGCTGGACCAGATCGCCGCGCTGCCTCTGGGTGGACGCGTCAAGCTGAACCCATGGGACGACAGAGTGGAGATCGTGAAGGCACAGCCGGTCGCGATCACGTCGGCGCGCGACAAGATGCCGTTCGAGGTCACGCCGTTTTTCCCGCGACTTTCGCGGTACAACGTTGCGGGCACATCTGCGGTGACTACCGCAGCAGCGCCAAACGCGGCGGCAACCACCGCGAACGCCAATCCCACTCCAAAGAACTGAATCCGCTGTTAAGTTGATAGAAGCGCGGGCCGGGACCGGAAGAAATTCCGGGCTCCCGGCCTGTGTCTATTGTAGTTCAGTTTCTCAGTTTCTCAGTAGGACCTGTTGGCACGCCGAGAACTCCGACCTGACAAAATGACAACTGCTCTGTTGTTTTGTATACACAAAAATGACGGACCTGTGACAACCCCGTTCCACGTCCTTGCTACGCTGCTCCCAGTCTGCAAGAGGTTTCGGAGGTGGCTATGTCACGGATCAGTTTTGGACTTTTAGTGGCAATCACATTGATGGGCGTCGGATGCGGCTATTCCCACAACTACATGAATGGGAACGGGATGCCTAAGATCACACAACTCGTGCCGAGCACCGCCATGGCGAACAGTGGGGCATTTGTTCTAACGGTGAATGGCTCGGGTTTTGGCACGGACTCACTGGTTTATTGGGGCACGGCGACGCGGACAACGACCTACGTTTCCACGTCCAAGGTGACGGCGAATATTACGGACGCGGACATCATGAATCCGGGCACGGTGCAGGTCTACGTGCACTCGGGCGGCGCGAACTCGAACTCCGTGCCTTTCACCATTCAGTAACGAACGACGCAATTGGGCCTGAACTAGAAATGAGCCTTCAGGTCGGCGAACGTCTCCACCACAAGCAGCCGCTGGTCTGGCGGCGCTGTCGCAACTTCCTCGTGCTCCAGTATCCAGGTCTTGTCGTGGGGCACGAAAACGGCGTGCAGGCCTGCGGCGAGGGCGGGGTTGATATCGGACTTTGGGCTGTTGCCTACCATCCAGGTGGTGTCCGCCGCGAGGGCGTACTTGGCGATGGTGGAGCGGTAGGTCGATTCGTCCTTCTCGGCTACGATCTCAACGGCGGAAAAATACTCTTTCAATCCTGACCGTTCAACTTTTCCGGATTGCTCGGCGGGATTTCCCTTCGTCATCATGATGAGGTGGTGCCGCTCGCCGAGATACTGAAGGGTCTCGGGCACGCCCAGGAGAACTTCGATTGGATGATCAGCGATCTGGTGGGCAAAGTCGCGAATGCGTTCGTGCATGTCGGGCGTCACTGGATCGACGGAAAGCTTCTCAAAAGTTTCTACCAGCGAATGCGCGAAGCTATGCAGGCCATAGCCGTGCGTCAGGATGGATTCCCGTTCCACGTCGTTCAGCACCAGGCGCACCATCTCGGGTGAGTGTTCGCGGTGGTCAAGGAACGAAATGAACTTCGCGATCGCCCGTTCGAAATAGACATTATTTTCCCACAGGGTGTCATCGGCATCGATGAGCAGTGTCTGGGCGCCATTCTCTCCCCGCATGTATTTATGATAACGGCTCAGGGCCGGATTGGCCCCTTTGATAGACTTGAATGCACATGAAGAAACGGCATATTAAAAGCTTTTTAACGCATGGCGGGCCATTTTTGCTCGGGGTTCTTTTGATTCCCACCTTTGGGCCGGCGCAGCAGAAGAAAAAGACGATGACGGGTTCAGCGGCGAGGGGACCAGCCACGGCCAGTTTGAAGGTTACGGCTGACCTATCGCAACGCCTGGCCAGGTTCCGGCGTGTCCAAATGCAGTTCCAGACGGCCACTCTGAGCACTCGCGAACAGCAACTGGTTCGCAAACTGGTGGAGGCCTGCGGCTACCTCGAAAGTATCTATTGGCGGCAGACCGATCCCGAGGGCCTGACCCTGTATCAGTCGCTGGCATCGGCCCGGAACCCGCGCGATGTGCAACTGCGACGCTACCTGTGGATTAACGCTTCGCGCTTTGATCTGCTTGACCAGAATAGAGCGTTTGTCGGGACGGAGGCCATGCCGCCGGGCCGTGGATTCTATCCTGCGAACCTGACGCGGGCTCAGGTGGAGCAATACGTCAAGGAACATCCGGATCGGAAGGCGGCGATTTACGATCAGTTCACGATCGCGCGCTGGCATCAGGACAAACTGGAGGCCGTTCCCTACCGGATTGCGTTTCGCGCTTTTCTGGAGCCTGCTGCCAAAGCTCTACGGGAGGCCGCCGAGCTTAGCGATGATGCGGCGTTCGCGAAGTTCCTTCGACTGCGGGCCGATGCACTGCTCAGCGACGATTACTTTCCGAGCGACCTGGCATGGCTGGAGTTGAAGAATCCGAAATTCGATATTATTTTTGCGCCCTATGAAACTTATCTGGACGGATTACTGGGCGTCAAAGGTTCATACGGCGCAGCGGTGATGGTGCGAAACGAAAGCGAGAGCAAGAAGCTGGAGCTGTTCCAGAAATATGTACCCCAAATTCAGGATGCACTGCCGCTGGCGGCGGAAGATCGGCCGTCGAAACATGGTCTGGAGACGCCGATGGAAGTGATGGACGCTCCGTTTCGAGCGGGAGACCTGGCTCACGGATACCAGGCGGTGGCCGACAATCTCCCGAACGATCCGCGAGTGCATGAGCAAAAGGGCAGCAAGAAACTCTTCTTCAAGAATTTCATGGACGCGCGCGTGAACTACGTTGTATTGCCGGTGGCACGCAAGCTGATGGAGCCGGAGCAGGCGGTTAAAGTATCAGGCGAGGGTTATCTTGTAACAACAATTATGCACGAGATTTGCCATGGGCTTGGTCCGGCGTTTGCGCGCACTTCGTCAGGTAAATCGGCGTCAGATAAATCAGGGTCAGATAAATCGGCCGGCAAAGTCGATATACGGGAAGCGATCGGTCCGGAATTTAGCGGTCTGGAAGAAGCGAAGGCTGATGTGACCGGGATGTTTGCTTTGAAATGGCTGGTCGATCACGACGCGCTTCCGAAAGAAAAGCTGGAGGAATATTACGCTTCGTATGTGGGCGGAGTGTTTCGCACCGTACGCTTCGGAACGGCGGAGGCGCACGGCCAAGCGGAGATGATGGAATTCAACTATCTCTCGGAGCGCGGCGCGATCCGGCGGAATGCCAACGGCCGGTACGCTATTGACTACGAGAAGATGCCGGGTGCATTGGCGGATCTAGCCAAGGAACTCCTGGAGATCGAGGCCACCGGGGACCGCTCGCGTGCGGAAAACTGGTTCAAAAAGTACGGCACGATGCCGGAAGAATTGAAGGCGTCGTTGAAAGCGGCGGCGGATGTTCCCGTGGATATCGATCCGGTGTTTTCTTTTCCGCAGAGGGTACGGTAGGGCGGCTGCCAGATGAGCAGACTCAGTGTTCAACTCATTATCCTGACTCTAGCGTTGTGCAGTTCAGCTTCGTTCAGTAAAGACCAGCATACCTTCGCATGCAACGCCCAGAGCTTTGATTTAAGCTCCTTTCAAGGCCAACCATCGATTTCGTCACCTGACGGCAGGAAGCATATCCAACTACGAAGGGACTACAAGTACGCGGTGTTTGTACGTGACAAGCAGGTGACAACCCTGGAATATTTGGATACCAATTGCTGCATCGAGATCGGCTGGTCGCCGGATTCGAGTCAATTCTTCGTCAGCTACAGTAATAGTGCGACATATCATCAGTACAAGACCCATTTGTTTTCGATTGGGGGTGAGCGAGTCTCGGAGAATCGTGCCCCTCAAACCGTGTTTGATGATTTTGGATCGCAACACTCTTGTCCCTCTCGTGGCGGAAATAACCTCTTCCTGCTTGGATGGACGAAGGATTCTCAGAGTGTATTCCTCGTTTCGGAAGTAACTTCGACTGGTGATTGTGGAAAAGAGGCCGGGGTTTACGGCGGATACCTTGTGAAAGTGCGAGACGGGACCATAGGTCACCGCTACGGACAAAAGCAAACGGACACAATCGAGAAGGCTTGCCGAGCGAGCGGTATCCTCCACACAGATTCGCTAAAGTAGGGCCTCCGGGCTGGGCGCGGGTGAAAGCCAGCAGCTTCCCTACACCCACTCCACGCGCGGCGTCTGCGGAATAATCCCCGCCTTATGCCCCATGTCGAGCAGCCGCCGCACCGCCTCTCGGCCGTCGTCTCCGTAATCCAGAGTGCGTTCGTTGACGTACATGCCGACGAACTTATCGGCGAGTTGGGTATCGAGATCGCGGGCGAACTGCATGGCGTAGCTGAGCGCTTCTTCGCGATGATCGATGGCGTACTGGATGCTCTCGCGCAGCGCCTGCGTGACGCTAGCCATCGTTTCAGGACCGAGTGAGCGCCGGATGGCGTTTCCGCCGAGCGGCAGCGGAAGTCCGGTGACTTTCTGCCACCACCTGCCGAGATCGACAACGCGGTGCAGTCCTGACTTGTCGTAGGTAAGTTGTCCTTCGTGGATGATGAGGCCGGCTTCGTATTTACCCTCGAGAATCTGTGGAATGATTTGATCGAAGGGGACGACTTCCACGTCAATGCCGGGCGCGAACAGTTCGAGCGCCAGGTAGGCGGTGGTGAGCTTGCCCGGCACCGCGATCTTCCTGCGTTTGATCTCGTCCTGCGTGAAGGGCCGGGTGGAAACGAGCATGGGACCATAACCGTCGCCCACGCTGCCGCCGCACGACATCAGCGCATAGTCTTCCTGAATGTAGGGAAAGGCGTGGAATGAAATTGCGGTTACGTCGTAGACGCCCTCTTGCGCCTGCCGGTTCAGCGTCTCGATGTCGCAGAGGGTATGGCTGAACTTCAGTCCGGGCACGCGAACTTTGTTCGTCGCCAGGCCGTAAAACATGAATGCGTCGTCGGAGTCCGGGCTGTGCGCCACGGTGATTTCGCGAACTGGAGCAGATACGGTACTCATAAGATTCCTTAATCCTGTTCTATAAACTTCAGTGGCAGAAAAATTCACTCGAGTCATGCTGAATTTCCCGTAGAGACGCGGCTTGCCGCGTCTCCCGCCGGGGGAGTGAGACGGCAAGCCCCGTCTCTACAGAGAAGTCCGTCGGTGCCAGCGAGCGGCCACGGCGGCCGCCATCAACACTTTGATGACTTCCGCAAAAACGAACCAGTAGAGGCCATACTTGAGCGCCATAGAAACCGAGTGCGTCAGCACGGCAAGCCAGCTAAGTCCTCCGGCGAAGAGCACTACTTCCGCAGCCGCGGCTGAAACCGCGGCCCAGGCGAAACGGCGAGAGGTGTGCTCGTAGATATAGCCAGCAACGAATGCCACGAGCGGATAGGCCATCAAGAACCCGCCGGTCGGGCCGAGTATTCGGAGAACTCCGACGCCCAGAGAAATTGACGGGCTGAACACGGGGAGTCCAAACGCGCCTTCTACGAGGTAGAGCGCAAGCGCTGCGAAACCGCGACGAGAACCGAGCAGTAAGCCTACAGCCAGGACTCCGAAGTTTTGCAGCGTCAGCGGAACTGGCGTGAAGGGTAGCGGCACAGTCACACGCGCGCACAACGCGACGAAGAGGCTGGCGGCGATCACGATGGCCGCGTGCCTGGCCCATTCCCTTCCCCGATCAATGGTTTGGGGACGGGTCTGCTGTCCGAACTCTTCCGCCGCTAATGTGGTCGCTTGTCTCGACATCGCTTTCCTTTCTTCATGGAGGCGTCGGGAATCACGCCTCAGGCGGCGAATGGTCGAGGCCGTCGAGTTCCGCTCTGTGGGCCGCCGAAAGCTTCATCTGCCGCCGAACCCGCATGTAAAGCGTAAGCGCAAACGACACGACGACCAGAGTACTGACTCCCAGTATGAGGAACCACCAGAGCATCCGCACAACGTATTCAGGATAGCAGATAGGCGGCGACGAACATGTCCACAGAATTACGAGGTGAATTCCCGGCTGCGGTCAGCTCTTCTTGGCCGTCTTGGCCAGCGCCTTGCGCCGATTCTCAATATTCTTCAAGACGCGTTCCAGACGCCTGCGGGCGGTCTTCGATCTGGTGGCTACTTTTTCGATATGGGCGAAAGCGTCGGGATTGTTGGTCTTCTCACGAAATTCCTTAAGGAATGGATGAATCTTGGCAAAAATGAAAAACATTTCGCCGCTGCAGCCCGGCTGCACAAAAAGCTCTTCATTGAGCGCGCCGTGCAACACCAGGGTCGCGGCCATATCCCAATAGCCTGCCACCTGGCGAACCCATGCGTTCTCCTGGCTGGGAAACGAATTCATAATCTTTACCAGATCGTCAGCGCTCCGAGGCCAGAAATCCACAGTGAACCAGTGTCTTGCCTTGCGCATCTCCGCCTCACGGCGGAGGTCGTAGAGCTTCAGAATCAACTGTGCATCGTGCGCGGTTGCTTTCTTTGCCATATTTTGCCTCGCTAAATGTTCCCGCAACTGGTTCTGCTTCTGAAACGTGCCTTTGTCAGACTTTCGAAACGTCCGCGGTTGCGCCTTCCACCGCGCGCTCGTAGTCGCACTCCTTATTCGGACATGCGATCACCGTTCCGTCTTTACGGAGCCGCTCCACCAGGTATTCATGCCCGCAATCCGGACACTTCTCGGGGATCGGCTTTGCCGCGGAGGTAAATTTGCACTTCGGATAATTTCCGCAGCCGTAAAAAGTATTTCCCTTGCGCGCGCGTTTTTCGACGAGTTCGCCTTCTTTGCATTCGGGGCACTTCACGCCGATGAAGTTCTGCTTCACGTATTTGCATTCAGGATATCCGCTGCAGGAAGTGAACTCGCCGAAACGGCCGTGCCGCAGGATCAAGTTGCGTTTGCACAGCGGGCAGGTTTCATCGAGCGGAATGTCGGGCACTCTCTTGCCCTGATCGAGCCGCCGCGTCGTCTTGCAATCGGGATAGCCGGTGCAGGCCATGAACTGGCCGAAGCGCCCGCGCTTCAGGACCATGACGCGACCACAGTTTTCGCAATATTCCTCTTGCGCCGTCTCCTGTATGTCGGCTGAGTCGAGGTCGGGCAGATTAATGGGATTCTCTTTGGTGAACTTGCAGGTGTCAGGGTTTTCCTTGTCATAAGTGCTGCACGCATAGAACGAGCCGTGCTTGCCCCACTTGATGACCAGCGGCGCGCCGCAAAGCTCGCACTTTTCGTCGGTAGGTTTCTCCATACGCTTGATGTTTTCCATGTGCTTCTCGGCGTATCGGAGATCTTTGGAAAACTTCTGGTAAAACTCCGTGAGCGCGTCGTTCCCGGTCTGCTTGCCTTCTTCGATCTCGTCGAGCTCTTCTTCCAGGCGCGCGGTGTATTGGAAGTCGAAAATGTCTTTAAAATTCTCGACCAGCAGGTCGGTGACGACCAGGCCGATCTCCGTCGGAGTGAACTTGCCTCCGACTTTCTGCGCGTACTGCCGCTCCTGGATGGTGCTCAAAATCGTCGCATAGGTCGAAGGCCGGCCGATGCCGCGCTCTTCAAGCTCTTTGACCAGCGAAGCTTCGTTAAAGCGCGGAGGCGGTTCTGTGAAATGCTGCTCAGGGAGCAGAGATTTTAAGGTTAGCTTCTGCCCGGCTTCGAGCGGCGGGAGCTTGTGCTTCAGTTCCTCGTCTTCCTCGTCCTTGCTGTCTTTGGATTCTTCATAGACCTTGAGGAAGCCGTCGAATTTCATGACCGATCCGGTTACACGGAACCAGAACACGTCGCTGCCCGATTTGGCATCGATGTCAACCGACGTCTGGTCGAACACGGCCGGGTTCATCTGCGAGGCGACGAAGCGCTGCCAGATCAGTTTGTAGACTTTGAATTCGTCCTCCTGTAGGTATTGTTTGACCTGGTCGGGATGGCGCGCGGCCGAAGTCGGACGAATCGCTTCGTGCGCCGCTTGCGCTTCTTTCTTCTCCTTATATGTATTGGGAGAAGCCGGTAAATAGTTGGCGCCGTACTCGCCGGTGATATATTCGCGGACTTCGGTAATCGCCTCTGCAGAAACCCGGGTCGAATCGGTTCGCATATACGTGATCAGGCCGACCAGCCCCTCGTCGCCGAGTTCAATGCCTTCATAGAGACGCTGCGCGATCATCATGGTGCGCTTCACGCTGAAGCGCAGCTTGCGCGAGGAATCCTGTTGCAACTTGCTGGTGGTAAACGGCGGAGTGGCATTGCGCCGCCGTTCTTTCTTTTCCGCTGAACGGACGACCCAATCGGCCTTTTCGAGCGCCAGACGGATTTGTTCCGCTTGCTCGCCGTTAGTGACTTCAATTTTCTCTTCGCCCTTGCCCAGGAACCGGGCGTCGAATGCAGGAGGCTTAGCCGCCGCGAGATTGGCGTCGATCGTCCAATATTCCTTTTTCTCGAAGGCTTTGATTTCACGTTCGCGGTCGACAATCAAGCGGAGTGCTACGGTCTGCACCCGTCCGGCGGAAAGGCCGCGGCGGACTTTGTCCCACAATAAAGGAGAGACCTGGTAGCCCACGAGCCGATCAAGCACGCGTCTA
>Ga0209131_1002815_pt1 | contig 11690 bp, 8 predicted proteins | sample GraSoi_2013_40cm_FD_185826 | JGI IMG/M metagenome (GOLD analysis project Ga0209131, IMG submission 185826) | Grasslands soil microbial communities from the Angelo Coastal Reserve, California, USA - Sample 9_17_2013_40cm (SPAdes) (version 2) | ecosystem: Environmental > Terrestrial > Soil >...
ACTCCAGCAATGGCGCCACGTCCGGATCCTTGCCGTAGAACGCCCTGAATAGTTCGCTCGGCTCCTGCGTGCGGCCTCGCGAGAGGATTTTGGCACGCAGCACGGCCCCGTTCTCCCGCGTCAGGCCGCCGTGCCGATGCATCCATTCGCCGGTATCGCGGGCCAGCACCTCGCTCCAGGTGTAGGCGTAGTAGCCCGCCGAGTAATCATCGCCAAACACGTGGCGGAAATAATTCGCGTGATAGCGCGGCGGTACGGTGCGCAGTGCGAGGCCCGACTTGCGCAGCGCCGCCTGCTCGAAAGCGGGGAGGTCCTTGGCGGCCGGCGCCCGGGCCGCACTCACCTCGTGCAGTGCCAGATCGATCACCGCTGCGGCGAGCCGCTCCGTATAGCCATAGCCCTGGTTGAAGTTCTGCGCGGCGATCATCTTTTGCAGCAGGTCCGCCGGCATGGGCTCGCCCGTCTGGTAGTGGCGCGCGTAGTGCGCGAGGACCGCGGGCTCGCGCGCCCACATCTCATTGTACTGCGAAGGGTACTCGACAAAATCACGCGGTGTGCGCGTGCCCGACAGGCTCTGGTACTTGACGTCCGAAAGCATGCCGTGCATTGCGTGGCCAAATTCGTGGAATAGACCTCTGACGTCGTCGAAACTGAGCAGGACCGGTTCCCCGGCGGGCGGCTTCGGAATATTGAGATTGTTGACGATGACCGGCTGCTGGCCGAAGAAGTGGGATTGGTCGACGTAGTTGTCCATCCACGCGCCGCCTTGCTTGTTGTCGCGCGCAAATAGATCGGCAATATACAGGCCGAGCGGCTTCTCGCCCTCGTCCAAGACTTCGAACACGCGGATGTCCGGGCCGTACACCGGCAGGTCGGTGCGTTCGCGAAAGCTCAGGCCGTAAAGTTCATGCGCGGCATAGAACACGCCGTCCTGCAGCACCCGATTCAGTTCGAAATAGGGCCGGATCTGGGCTTCGTCAAAATCGTAGTGCGCCTTGCGCACCTGCCCGGAATAAAAATCCCAGTCCCAGGGCTGCAGCAGCGCACCGGCGCGCCCGCCCGGCGCCTGGCTGTCGATGAGCTTCTGAATCGTGGCCGCCTCGCGCTCTGCGCCTGCGCGTGCCGCCGGGGCGAGCTGTCGCATCATCGCGTCCGCCCGGGCTGGAGTGCCGGCCGTTTCATCGTCGAGGACGCTGGCGGCATGGTTGGGATAGCCCAGGAGCCGCGCTCGTCCGGCGCGCAGTTTTACCAGTCGTGCCACGATTGCCGTGGTGTCATCCTTCCCCCCGACGCCGCGATTGACGGCAGCGCGATACAGCCGCTCGCGCAGCGCACGGTTGCGCAGCTCCGCGAGCATGGGCTGCGTCGTGGTGTTGACCAGCACCAGCAGCCATTTGCCCTTGAGGCCGCGTGCGCTGGCCGCGTCCGCCGCGGCGCTGATTTCCGCCGCCGTCAGGCCCTCAAGATCCGCAGCCTGCTCGACACTCACGCCCCCATCGGCGCTTGCCTGTAGCAACCGCTGGCGAAACTGCGCCATCAGCGTCGAGATCTCGGCGTTGTAGGCGCGGAGCCGCACCTTTGCAGGCTCAGGCAACTTCGCTCCGGCGAGCACCATTTCCTTGTGCTGGCGCAGCAGCAGCTGGAAGGACTCGGCATCGAGGAGGAGGTGCGGACGCTCCTGGTACAGCGTGTCCAGGCGCGCAAACAGTTTGGGATCGAGATTGATGGCATCGAGGTGCGCGGCCAGGAGCGGGGCCAGCTCGGTCTCGAGCTGGCGCATCGGGTCGTCGCCATTCGAGGCGTTGAGATTGACGAAAGCCTTGGTGACGCGATCGAGCAGGCGGCCGGATCGCTCCAGCGCCAGCACTGTGTTTTCAAAGGTGGGCGGATCCGGATTGGCCACGATCGCCGCCACTTCGGCGAGCTGCTCGGCCATTCCGGCCTGATACGCCGGCATGAAATCACCGTCCCGGATGCGATCAAAGGGCGGCAAACCGTAGGGCAAGGTGCTCGCGGCGGCGAAGGGATTGTCGGGAGACAGTGTCGGCGGCGTTGCGGCGTTCACCGCGATTACTGCCGGTCCCAGGACCGTGAGTAATGCCGTAGTCAATGCGGTCATCGACGTTCGCATGCGTTGCTCCAGCCTTTGTCGATGCGCTAGTGTACTCGCGTCAGTTTGGCACATCCTCCCGGGTGAAATTTTTGTCCAATTCCGCCCTGCTTCCCGCTCGCGCGCTGCCCACCGCCGCAGTCGCGCTGTTGCTGCTCGCCGGCAGTTGCGCGAGCGCGCGTGAGCTCAGCGAGCTCGGCGCCGCGGCCCGGGCAATCCTGGGCGCGGACCAGGGTGTCTACGTCGAAGCCGCCGACGGCGAGATCCTGCTCGCGCAGGCTGCGCGCCGGCCCGTACACCCGGCCTCCGTGTCGAAGGTGCCCACCACGCTCGCCCTGTTGCACCGGCTCGGCCCCGACTACCGCTTTACCACGACTTTTTCCGGTGAGGGCGCCCTGCACGACGGACTCCTCGAGGGCGACTTGATCGTCGATGGGGGTGGTGATCCCTTCTTCGTCGATGAGAATGCGTTGCTGGTCGCCGCGCGTCTCAGGGAACTCGGCGTCCATCGCGTTGCCGGCACGCTGCGCGTGCGCGGCACGCTGATCTTCAACTGGCAGGCCGAGGCCGCCGAGGCGCGCCTGCGTGCGGCGCTGTCCGGCCGGGCACCGTCGTCCGCCTGGGAAACGGTGCGCCCGCTCACGAGTGCTTCTCCCGAAGCGTCATCGACGGCGCCAGCCGCCGCCCTGGAGTTTGAAGCGGGGAGCGTCGCGGATCGGCCCGCTGCAGCGCAGCCCGCTGCGGTGCGCCCGCTCATCGCACATCGCTCGCAGCCGCTGCTGTCGCTGGTCAAGGCTCTGAATGACTACTCCAACAATGTGTTCAAGCCGCTCGCCGACGCGGCTGGAGGAGCTGCGACGGTGCAGGAGCTGGCCCGAAGTCTGCTGCCTTCGACCATGCGTGCCGAGATCACGCTCGGGGACGGCGCCGGGACCGATCCGCGCAATCGGCTTAGCCCACGCGCCGCCGTGAAGATTCTGCGGGCGCTTGAGCAGGAGTTGCGGCTCACCGATCACAGCCTGTTGGATGTGCTGCCGGTCGCCGGGTTCGATCCGGGCACGCTGCAGGACCGCCTGAATGGTGCCGGCGAATCCGGCTGCGTGGTGGGCAAGACCGGCACCTTCGGCGAGTACGGCGCCAGCGCGCTGATCGGCGCCCTGCGCAGCCGCGACCACGGTACGGTCTACTTCGCGATACTGAATCACGGCATACCCGTTCCCGAAGCCCGGCGCCGCCAGGACCGGCTCCTGCGCGTGCTGTTCGAGCGGCTGCAGGTGCAGCCCTGGACCTACCAGCGCGACACGCGAGCGGCGGTGGCGCTGGCCGAGGCCATTCCGGTCGGCAATGAGGCGCCTTGAATTGCGCTGCCACGGGCAATTGCGTAGCGTTGCGCGCTGTGCCGACTCCTGAACCCGCCACTTCCGACCCGCGCGATCTGGCGCCGGGCGCGATCGCTCTGGCGCCGCATCCGGCATTCGGCCCCGGCCCGGTGCGCTCGCTCCACGCCCACACGGCTTTCGAGCCCGGCGGCCGCCTCACGGTCGAGTTCGACCTGCGTGGCGATCTGGCGCGATTGCAACTCGCGCCCGCGTCTGCGGCGGCGCGACGCCGATCAGAGCTGTGGCGCCACACTTGCTTCGAGCTCTTCGCAGGACGACACGCGGACCATGGCTACCTGGAATTCAACTTCGCGCCCAGCGGTGACTGGGCGGCCTGGGCCTTCAGCGACTATCGGAGCGGTGCCCGCGAACTCGAAGCGGTGCACGTCGGCGTCAGCACCGGTGGCGTGGATGCCGGCCACTGGCGCCTGCGTGCGCAGGCCGAGTTCACCGCAGCCCACGACTTTGCGGACACTGCCGGAAGATCCGTGATCTGGTGGCTGAATCTGGCGGCCGTGATCGAGGCGGTGGATGGGAGCCTGACGTACTGGGCCGCGCATCATGCGGGCGTGCGCCCGGACTTTCACGATCGCGCCAGCTTTTGCGTACCGCTGCGGACGGACCGCGCCGCCACGCCGCCGCGAGCCGCCGGGCCATGAAATTCGGCATTGACCGCCTGATCGCCGAGCCGGCTTTGCGCCGGCCCCTCACCGGTCGCCGGCTCGCCCTGCTCGCGAATCCGGCTTCGGTGACCGCCGGGCTGGTTCATTCACTTGATGCCATCGCCGCACTGCCCGGGCTGCGCCTGAACGCCGCATTTGGTCCCCAGCATGGGCTGCGCGGCGACAAGCAGGACAACATGGTCGAGTCGCCCGATTTCGAGGACCCGCAGCACGGCATTCCGGTGTTCAGCCTCTACGGCCAGGTGCGCCGGCCGACAGCGGCGATGATGGACTGCTTCGATGTGCTGCTGGTCGACCTGCAGGACATCGGCTGCCGCGTTTATACCTTCATCACCACGCTCCGTTATCTGCTGCAGGACTGCGCGGCGCAGGGTAAGGCCGTGTGGATCCTCGATCGCCCGAATCCCGCGGGCCGGCCGGTCGAGGGCCTGCGGCTCGAGGCGGGCTGGGAGAGCTTCGTCGGCGCCGGCGCGCTGCCGATGCGTCACGGCCTGACCATGGGAGAGCTGGCGCGCTGGTTCGTGGCCGAGTTCAAGCTGGAGGTCGATCTGCAGGTCATCGAGATGCAGGGCTGGAAGAGCGATGCCGCGCCGGGCTACGGCTGGCCGGTGGCGGAACGTTCCTGGATCAACCCGAGTCCGAACGCCGCCAGCCTGTCGATGACCCGCTGCTATCCCGGCACCGTGCTGCTCGAGGGCACGACGCTGTCGGAGGGCCGCGGCACCACTCATCCGCTCGAGATGGTGGGCGCACCCGACGGCAACGCCCAGGCCCTGCTGCGCTGGCTGCGCCAGTTCGCCCCGGACTGGCTGCAGGGGGTGCGCCTGCGCGAGTGCTGGTTCGAGCCCACTTTCCACAAGCACGCGGGCCAGCTGTGCAACGGGATCCAGCTGCACGTCGATGCCGACGCGTATCGGCACGAGGCGTTCCGGCCCTGGCGGGTGATCGCGGCCCTGCTCAAAGCGCGGCACGCGTTGCAGCCCGACGCCACGCTGTGGCGCGATTTCCCGTACGAATACGAACACACGCGCTTGCCCTTCGACGTAATCAGCGGCGGACCACGGCTGCGGCAATGGATCGAGGCGGATAATTCCAGCGCCGGGGACCTGGATGCCATGGCGGCAACCGAAGAGCGGGCCTGGATCGAAGCGCGTGCGAGCGCGCTGCTGTATCGGGACTGAGCCGGCGTGCTCGCCTGCGCGCCGCCTACTCAGTGCTCCCGTGGCGCTGATCCACCTTCAGGCCGCGTGACAACGCCCACAGGCGCAGGTATTTGCGTCGCACATAGCCCGCCTCGACGATGTGGAACAGCCAGCCGCGCCAGCCGTCAAGCAGCCCGCCCTTGATGAGCAGACCACGCAGCACTCGCCACGCCGGGTTCAGCAGCACGGGGAGCAGGCCGCAGCGGCGCCCGGCCGCATACATCTGGACCGCCATCAGGGAGGCGTAGCGATCGAGCCGGACCAGCTGATCATCGAGGTCGCGGTAGGCGTAATGCTCGAGTGGCGCGCCCAGCGCGCCCACCGGCCCGCTCACGATGATCTTCTCGTGTACCTCGTAACCTGTCCAACGCGCGGCCCGGCGATCGTAGAGGCGGATGTGCCGGTCGGGCCAGGCATTGCCGTGCCGGAGAAAACGGCCGAAGTATTCGGTCAGGCGCGGAATCGTCCAGCCGCGCGCCCCGGTGAAACCGCTGTCGCGGAGCGCCTCGATCTCGGCACGCAGAGCCGGCGTGACGCGCTCGTCGGCATCGACGCTCAGCACCCAGTCGTGCGTCGCCGCGTCCGTGGCGTACTGCTTCTGCGAGCGGTAGCCCGGCCAGTCGCGCTCGATCACCCGTGCGCCGAGCCGCGCGGCAATCTCGCGGGTCGCATCGCTGGAATGGGCGTCGATCACCACGATCTCGTCGCAGAAACTCACGGCAGCGAGGCAATCGCCGATGCGCGCGGCCTCATTGCGCGTGATGATGCAGGCGGTGAGCCCCGGCACGCGCATGTGTGAGCGATCCGCCGCTTTACCGGGCCGGGCCCGGGCCCGCGCGCGCCAGCGTCCGTTCCGCCTGGCGCAGATGCGGCAGATCGAGCATCTGTCCACCGAGCTGCAGGGCGGCGACGCCGGGGTTGGCGGCAAACAGGGCTACGATTTCACGGGCCGCGGCGATCTCGGCGGCACTCGGCGCAAAGCACTCGTTGATGATCGGGACTTGCTCGGGATGTATCGCGAGCTTGCCGCTGAAGCCGTCGCGGCTCGACAGCGCACAGGCGGCGCGCAATCCGGCCGGGTCGCGAAAATCGGCGTACAGGGTGTCGATGGCCGCAACGCCCGCCGCGTTCGCACCAAACAGGCACAGCGCGCGCACCATCTGGTAGGGTGCCGTCCACTCGCCGGCCGCATCCTTGTTGGCGGTGGCACCGACCGCCGCACTCAGGTCCTCGGCACCCCAGGTCAGGCCGAACAGCCGCGGGCCGCAGCGCGCGTAGCCACCGAGGCTGAAGACCGCCGCGGGTGTTTCCGTCGCCACCGGCAGGATGCGTACCGCCCCGACTCTGAGGCTGCTCTTGCGCTCGAGCGCCTCGAGGCGGGTTGCAAGCGCCAGCACGTCTTCCGGCCCACGGACCTTGGGTTGCACGATGCCGTCCGGGCGGCTGGCGATGAGCGCGTCAAGATCGGCGCGCGCGTCGGGCGACTCGAAGGCATTGATGCGCACCCACAGCTGCGTCGCGCCGCGTTCGGGGTGGGCGCCCAGGAATTCGCGGACGCGCTCCCTGGCCGCCGCCTTCTGGGCCGGCGCCACCGAATCCTCCAGATCGAGGATCACGAGATCGGCGCCGGCGCTCAGGCACTTGGCGAGTTTCCGATCGCTGTCGCCCGGCACGAACAGCAGCGAGCGCGCCCTCACGGCACCGGCCGCCGCAGCATCAGGGCCGAGCGCTTGCAGATGGCGACCAGCTCGTCGTGCTGATTGAAGGCGCGATGCTGGAACACCACGATGCCGTTGCCGGGGCGTGAGCGGCTGTCACGCAGCTCCAGCACCTCGGACTCGCAGTGCACTGTGTCGCCGTGGAACAGCGGCTTGGGAAAGCGCACTTCGTCCCAGCCCAGGTTTGCCACCGTCGTGCCGAGCGTCGTGTCGCCGACCGAAACGCCGACCATGAGGCCGAGCGTGAAGGCACTGTTGACGATCCGCTGGCCGAATTCGGTCTGGGTGCGGCAGTACTCCTCGTCCAGGTGGAGCGCCGCAGGGTTGTGCGTGAGCGCCGAGAAGAAGACGTTGTCCGCTTCCGTGACGGTGCGGCGAATCGCGTGACGGAAGACCTGACCGACGCGAAACTCTTCGAAATACAGTCCGGCCACGAATTCCTCCCGTCAGCCGCGGCCGCTGCGGCGCCACGGGCCATTGGCAGTACCGCGGGTATCGTACTAGATTATCCGCGACACCGCCCGGCGCCCCTGGAGACGACAAAGCATGGTTAGTAAAATTGCCGCATGCAGTTGCGGAAAGCTGCGCGTCATTTGCAACGGCGACGCCGTCAGGATCTCGATCTGCCACTGCCTCGCCTGCCAGCGCCGCACCGGCGCACCGTTCGGCGCGCAGTCCCGATTTCACCGCGACCAGGTCCACATCGAGGGTGAAAGCACCACGTACGCGCGCTCGGCCGACAGCGGCAATCACCTGAGTTTCCACTTCTGCCCGAGCTGTGGCTCGACGGTCTACTGGCAGCTCGGCGCCTATCCGGAGTACATCGCCGTGGCACTAGGGATGTTCGCCGATCCCGCCTACGCGGCCCCGAGGATTTCGGTGTGGGAGAGAACACGGCATCCCTGGACGCAACGCCTCGCCGATTGCACCATGGAGCACTCGGACTAGAAGCGCTCAAGGCAGGCGGGTGCGCCCCATCAGGAACCGGTCGCACTCGCGCGCCGCACCGCGCCCCTCGTTGATGGCCCAGACCACCAGGCTCTGCCCGCGGCGGCAATCGCCGGCCGCGAACACGCCCCGGGTGCTGGTCGCATAGCGGCCGTGCTCGGCCTGCACGTTGCCGCGAGCATCCAGCGCCGCGCCGAGTTCCTTCGGCAGCCCCGGTTCCGGGCCGATGAACCCCATCGCCAGCAGCGCCAGCTGGGCCGGGAGCGTGCGCTCACTGCCCGGCAGCTCCACCGCAACAAACTGGCCGTCGCTGTTGCGCTCCCACTTGATCACGACCGTCTCCAGCGCCGCCAGCGCTCCGCCTTTGCCGGTGATGAATCTCCTGACCGTGGTCGCGTAGCTGCGCGGATCGGCGCCGAAGCGCGCGGCGGCTTCTTCCTGCCCGTAGTCCAGCTTGTAGACCTTGGGCCATTCCGGCCAGGGATTGTCCTCCGCACGCTCGTCGGGCGGGCGCGGCAGGATCTCGATCTGCACCAGGCTCCTGCAGCCCTGGCGCATCGCGGTGCCGACGCAGTCGGTGCCCGTGTCGCCGCCTCCGATAACCACCACATCGAGATTACGCGCGTGGATCGGCGCCGCGTCGGCGCCGCCATCGAGGAGCGCTTGCGTGCTGACGGTGAGATAGTCCATCGCGAACCGCACGCCCGCCAGCTCGCGCCCCGCGACCGGCAGGTCACGCGGCTGCGTGGCACCGGTGCAGAGCACGACGGCGTCGAAATCCCGCTGCAGGAGTCGCGCTTCGACGTTCTCGCCCACGTTGGCGTTGCACAGGAACTTGACCCCTTCGCGCTCGAGCAGTTCGATGCGCCGCAGGACTACCTCGCGCTTGTCGAGCTTCATGTTCGGGATGCCGTACATCAGCAGGCCCCCGGGCCGGTCGGCGCGCTCGAGCACCGTGACGCTGTGGCCGGCGCCATTGAGCTGCGCGGCGGCGGCCAGGCCGGCGGGACCCGAACCGATGATCACCACTTTCCGGCCGCTGCGCACCGGCGGTGGCTGCGGCACCACCCAGCCGGACTCGAATCCCCTGTCGATGATCGCGTTTTCCAGCGTCTTGATCGTCACCGGCGGTGAGTTCAGGCCGAGCACGCAGGAGCCCTCGCAGGGCGCCGGGCAGACGCGGCCCGTGAACTCGGGAAAATTGTTGGTCAGGTGCAAACGCTCGAGCGCTTCGCGCCATAGCCCTCGGTACACCAGGTCGTTCCATTCCGGGATCAGGTTGTTGACCGGGCAGCCCGAGGCCATGCCGCTGATGAGCTTGCCGGTCTGGCAGAAGGGTACGCCGCAATCCATGCAGCGCGCGCCCTGCTGACGCAGGTGCCGCTCTTCCATGTGGTGATGGAATTCGCCCCAGTCGCGCACCCGCTCCGCCGGCGTGCGATCAACCGGCAGCTCGCGCAGGTACTCGATGAAACCCGTCGGCTTGCCCATGGTGTGCGCCGCTCAGTTGCCGCCGACGCGGGCCAGATCCCGGGCGTTTTCTTCGAAGGCGGCCATGATCGCCTCCTCGCCCGACAGCCCCTGCTCGTGCGCGCGGCGTACGCAGGCGAGCACGCGCTTGTAGTCCTTCGGCATCACGCGCACGAACCGCCCTGCCATTTGAGCCCACTGCGCCAGCACCGCGGCGGCACGCGCGCTGCCGGTGTGCGTCGCGTGCCGCTCGATCAGTGTGCGCACCGCCGCGATCTCCTGCGGCTCGGCGAGCGGCTCGATGCCGACCATCTGCGTATTGACGCGGCGCGCGAAATCACCCTGCTCGTCGAGTACGTAGGCCACGCCGCCGGACATGCCGGCGCCGAAATTGCGCCCGGTACGGCCGAGCACCACGACGCGGCCGCCCGTCATGTACTCGCAGCCGTGATCACCCACGGCTTCGACCACGGCGTCGACGCCGCTGTTGCGCACCGCAAAGCGCTCGCCCGCCATGCCGCAGATGAAGGTCTCGCCGCTGGTCCCGCCATAGAGCGCAACATTGCCGACGATGATGTTGTCCGCGGCAACGAAGGACGAGCCTGCCGGCGGATGAATGATGAGCTTGCCGCCCGACAGGCCCTTGCCGACGTAGTCGTTGGCATCGCCTTCCAGCTGCAGCGTCATGCCCGGTGGCAGGAAGGCGCCGAAGCTCTGCCCCGCCGAGCCCTTGAACTTCAGACGGATCGTATCCGCGGGCAGCCCCTTGGCGCCATGGCGGCGCGTGACTTCGCTCCCGGTGATCGTGCCCACGACGCGGTTGGTGTTGCGGATCGGCAGCTCGGCGCTTACCGGCTCCCCGCGCTCGATGGCCGGCGCGCACAGCGCCAGGAGCGTCGTGAGATCGAGGGATCCTTCCAGTCCGTGTTGCTGCGCGGTGCTGCAGTAGCGCCCGACTTCCTCGCCCACGTCCGGCTGGTACAGGATATTGCTGAAGTCGAAGCCGCGCGCCTTCCAGTGATCGATGGCCTTGCGCGGCTCGAGCCGGTCGACTCTGCCCACCATCTCATCCACGGTGCGGAATCCCAGCTGCGCCATCAGCTCGCGCATGTCCTGCGCGATGAAGCGCATGAAATTCACCACGTGCTCGGGTTTCCCGGCGAAGCGCTCGCGCAGGCGCGGATCCTGCGTGGCGACGCCCACCGGGCAGGTGTTCAGGTGGCACACGCGCATCAGGATGCAGCCCACCGAGACCAGCGGCGCGGTGGCGAAGCCGAATTCCTCGGCGCCCAGGAGCGCGGCGATGATCACATCGCGCCCGGTCTTGAGCTGCCCGTCGGTCTCCACGACGATGCGGCTGCGCAGGTTGTTGAGCACCAGGGTCTGGTGTGCCTCGGCGAGCCCGAGCTCCCAGGGCAATCCGGAATGCGCGATCGAGGTCTGCGGCGCCGCACCAGTCCCCCCGTCGCACCCGCTGATCAGCACCACGTCGGCGTGTGCCTTGGAAACCCCCGCGGCGATCGTACCCACGCCCACTTCTGCGACCAGCTTGACGCTGATGCGGGCCGCGCGATTGGCATTCTTCAGGTCATGGATCAGTTCGGCCAGGTCCTCGATCGAGTAGATGTCGTGATGCGGCGGCGGGGAGATCAGGCCGACCCCGGCCGTGGTGTGCCGGGTCCGGGCAATCCACGGATAGACCTTGTTGCCCGGGAGCTGCCCGCCCTCACCCGGCTTGGCACCCTGCGCCATCTTGATCTGCAGTTCGCGCGCGCTGAGCAGATATTCGCTGGTGACGCCAAAGCGGCCCGACGCGACCTGCTTGATGGCCGAGTTCTTCGAATCACCGTTCGGCAGCGGCCGGTAGCGCTCGGGATCCTCGCCCCCTTCCCCGGTGTTGCTCTTGCCGCCGATGCGGTTCATCGCGATTGCGAGGGTCTCGTGCGCCTCCTGGCTGATCGATCCGTAGGACATCGCGCCCGTCTTGAAGCGCTTCATCAGGGTTTCGACAGGCTCGACTTCCTCGATCGGCACCGCCTCACCGGGCTTTAGCTCGAGCAGGCCGCGCAGCGTGCACAGCTGCCGCGACTGGTCGTTGATCAGCTGCGCATAGGATCTGTAGGTCGCGAAGCTCCCCGTGCGCACGGCCTTCTGCAGGCGGTGGATCGATTCGGGGTTGA
>Ga0209131_1002816_pt1 | contig 11689 bp, 12 predicted proteins | sample GraSoi_2013_40cm_FD_185826 | JGI IMG/M metagenome (GOLD analysis project Ga0209131, IMG submission 185826) | Grasslands soil microbial communities from the Angelo Coastal Reserve, California, USA - Sample 9_17_2013_40cm (SPAdes) (version 2) | ecosystem: Environmental > Terrestrial > Soil >...
GAGCCGCTCCGCGATCTGCGGCGAATCCTCGACGACCAATGCCTGCATCAGCTCTTCATCCGTGGTCTTGGTGTCGAAGCCGAGCGCGCCGATGTTCTGCCGGGGCCGCGGGCTGTCCTCACGCGCGGCGGTCGTGAATCTCTCGACGTGCCCAATGGAGGAATGTCTCGGTTTCGGTGCCGTTTGGGGTTCCGGCATGATCAATCGGCGCATGTCAAGCGATGAGTTGATTCTTCACCGCGTAGTAAGTGATGTCGGCATTCGATTTGAAGCTCATCTTCTCCAGGATGCGCGAGCGGTAGGTGCTCACCGTCTTCACGCTGAGGAAGAGCTCCTTGGCGATCTCGGAAACGCTTTGGCCGGCCGCGAGCTTGCAGAAAATCTGGAATTCGCGCTCGGAGAGCTGCGTGTGCGACGGCGAATCGGCCGCGGGACCCGACAGGCCCTGCGCGAGCTTGTCGGCGATGCGCGGGCTCACGTAGCGCCGTCCCTGCGCCGCGGCGACCACCGCCGAGACGAGGTTCTCGGGCGGCGCGTCCTTCGCGACGAATCCGGAAGCGCCCGCTTTCAGCAGGTTGATGGCGTACTGGTCCTCGGGATAGCCGCTCACGATGAGCACCGCCATCTCCGGACGGATCGCCTTGCTGCGGTTGAGCACATCGAAAGGTCCACCAGCGCGACGTCGAAGGTCTCGCTGCGAACCAGGTTGATCGCTTCCTCGCCGGTGCGTGCCTCGCCCGCGACTTCCATGTCGACACGGCCGGAGAAGACCTGCTTCAGGCCCATCCGCACCACATCATGGTCATCGACCACCAGCAGTCTGATCATGGCATTGGCCTTTGTTGGATCGCTTCTGTGACCCATTACAGCACGTCCTTCCTGTAGGACTCGTCGGCGGGCGCGGATTCGAATGTAGGAATAATCCTACACGCTCCTGCGAGAAAAAGTGAATCAAAACGAATACTTGAAAACGATCCGGTCGCGCTTGAGAGAAATATTCTCAGCCTGGAGCCCCCGAACGTCGGGCATGAGCTGCCGGGCGGGCTTGTAGATAATGTGGCCCGACTGCGCGTCGTAGCAAAGATCGCGGCCCGATTCGCACGACGAGCGGCTCTGGTCCTCGCGTAGGTCGCGGTGCGGAACCAACGGCGCGGCCTCGGGTTCTCCGAGCGGCTGCACGAAGGGCGCCGAGCGATGCGGCACGACAGTCGCGATCGCCGACTTGCTCTTCAATTGCAGCGGGTGCGCATCCTCGGCCAGGGCGCGGGGCGCCGCGAACGCGAGGAGCATCAAGGCGAGAAGCGTGATCTTCATGCGACTGATGATCCCGCTTGCCGCGGCCCCGGTATGCCAGCGGGAAGATGCACCTTCTGTCCCCCTCGCGCACCAAAGGGCGTAGGACGGTACCGACGATTGATGATCAGCGTGAGACCACAAATTGCGGACGCTGGTCTACCGAGAGCGCGGGGGCGCGAAGGATGCGAAGCAACGCGGCTTCCTCGACGCGCAGCCCGTGCGCGCGCGCCGTCGATCGGCGCCGCGCTCGCCGCCACGTGAGAGGGTCGAGCACGCGCGGGTGCACATAGCTCTTGCGGCAAATCGCCGGCGTATTGCCGAGGCGCTCGGCCGCTTCGCGAACCGCTTGCGCGATGCGCGACGGGCTGGCGGGATCATCCGAGCGCGCGAGCCGCGATGCGACCAAGAGGCTTCCGGCCCAGGTGCGGAAGTTCTTCGTGCTCACTTCGCAGCCGGCGATCCCGCGAAGGTAGTCGTTCACGTCCGAGGAGCTCACCGACTGCACTTGCGCGTTGTCGTCGAGGTATTGAAAGAGCTCCTCTCCCGGCAGGCCGCGGCAGTGCTCGACGATGCGCGCGAGGCGCGGGTCGTCGATCGCGATGCGATGGAACTTGCCGCTCTTGCCGCGGAAGTTGAACTCCACCCGCGCGCCCTTCACGCGCACGTGGCGGTTGCGAAACGTCGTGAGCCCGAAGGAGTCGTTCTGCTCGGCGTAGCGCTGGTTGCCGATGCGGATGCAGGTCGACTCGAGCAGCCGGACGATGGCGGCGAGAACCTTGCGCCGCGGAAGCCCGGTGAGCGCGAGATCCTCGCGCACGCGCCGGCGAATCGCGGGCAGCGCCTGCGCGAATTCCGCGAGATGCTCGAACTTGTCGGCCTCGCGCGTCGCGCGCCACGCCGTGTGATAGCGATATTGCTTGCGCCCGCGCGCGTCGCGACCGGTGGCCTGCAGATGCCCGCGCGCGTCGGCGCAGATCCAGATATCGGTCCAGGCCGGTGGAATGACGAGAGCGCGAATGCGCTCGAGGACGCCCGCGTCCTCGACCGGCGCGTCCCTCGCGTCGCGATACTCGAAGCGCTTCGCGTCGCCGCGGCGCGTGAATCCCGGCTCGCTGGCGCTCGAGTAGCGCAATCCGCCGTCGGGCGCGGCGCTTCTACTTTTCGTGGCCTTTGCAGACATGCACCTACGAACCGGCGGTGGCGGATTGGTTCAGCGGCGCGCGCAAGGCAAAGGAAACGGCGTCCGCATGGGACGCCGTGATATTTGGTGGAGTGGAAGGGGATCGAACCCTCGACCTTCGCATTGCGAACGCGACGCTCTCCCAGCTGAGCTACCACCCCTTTTCCGCGGTTGAAATTATAGCATCGCGAGGACGGCAATCCGCCTCGGGCGGGACCGATTCCTACACTGGCCGGCGAGCGGCGCTGACAGACTCGCGCAGCTCTCCCGCCTACGATTGCAGTCGCCGCGCGAGGCGCCGCGGCAAAGGAGAACAAATGAACGGCAACCGCGCCCTGGTCGTGCTCGCGACCGTGGCGGTCATCTTCCTGCTCTATTGGGGCGAGCCGTTTTTCGTGCCGCTCCTCATTGCGCTATTCCTCTCGTACGCGCTCGCGCCGGTGGTGGGTGCGATCACGGGGGTCGTGCGCTATCGCGTGCTCGCCTCGGCGCTCGTGGTCCTCTCGATCATCGCGCTCGGCGGCGTCGCGGCCTGGGCGTGGAGCGACGACGTCGAGGCGCTGTGGCAGAAGCTGCCCGTCGCGGCGAAGACCATCTCGCGCTCGCTGCAGAAGATGGCGCAGAGTCCCGGCAGTCCGATGGCGGAAGTGAAGAAGGCCGCGGCCGAAGTCGAGTCGATCGGCCGCACAACATCGACGGCGCCACCGCCGTCGGCAGCGCCCGCGTCCGTGCAACCGTCGGCGCCCATGTGGCAAATGCTGTGGAAGGGCTGGACGAGCGTGATGCAGGCCGCCGCGCAGGTGATGGTGGTCCTCTTCCTCCTGTTTTTCATGCTCGCTTCGGGCGACCTCTTCAAGCGCAAGCTCCTGTCGCTCGCGGGCGACCGCCTTTCGCAACGCAAGGATGCGCTGCGCGTGATCGACGAGATCGATCAACAGATACGGCGATATCTCGGCGTGGTGCTCATCTCGAACGTGCTCGTCGGCCTGGGCACGTGGGTCGCTTTCAGGATCCTTCACGTCGAGTACGCGGGGCTCTGGGGGCTTGCCGCGGGCATCCTGCACACGGCGCCGTATTTCGGGCCCGCGATCGTCGCGGCCGCGAGCCTCGTCGCGGGCTTCCTCCAATTCGGCGAATGGCCGATCGCCTTCGTCGTCGCGGGCAGCACCGTCGTGGTCGCGACCCTGATCGGCCTCGTCTTCGCGACCTGGCTCGCGAGCCGCAGCACGCGCATGAACGCGACGGCATCGTTCGTCGGCCTGCTCTTCTTCGGATGGATCTGGGATATCTGGGGCGTGCTCCTCGCGATTCCGATCCTCGCGATCGTGAAGACGATCTGCGACCACAACGACGACTGGAAGCCCGTGGCGGAGCTCCTCGGGCGCTGATACACACGTAAGGAATTGTTTCGCGCGGAACTTGGGGTGCATGCAAGGCTCCCAATTCGGAGCACATCCCTGCCATCAACCCAACGAGGAGATGCATCGTGAAACGACGATTCCTGTACCCGCTCGCTGCCGCCGGCGTGATGGCCTCGGGCCTGGCCGCGGCGCAGTCCGATTGGCGCATGGACGGATTTTCCGGCTACGTCGGCGCGAGCGCGGGACAGTCGCATTTCAGGAACGATTGTTCCAGCGTGTTCAATTGCGATCGCAAGGACAGCGCGTGGAAAGCGTATTTCGGCGGCAAGTTCAACCAGGTCCTCGGGCTCGAGCTGGGATACACCGACTTCGGCCGGATGCGCTCGTTCGGCGGCGATACGGAAGCGAAGGCGACGAACATCAGCCTGACCGCCGGGCTTCCGGTGGGCGATCGTTTCGCGATCTTCGCGAAGGGCGGCGGCGCGTACGGGCATACCGACGTGCGCGCGGACCCGTCCACATTCGTGTCCACCGGAAGGAAATCAGGGTGGGGCTCGACGTGGGGCGCGGGGGCGAGCTTCGCGATCACGAAGACCGTCGCGGCGCGCGTCGACTGGGACCGCTACAAGCTCGACTTCGTCGGCGGCAACCACGACGTCGATCTTCTGTCGGCGGGTTTGCAAATGCGCTTCTGAGGCGGCGGGATCGTCGATAATGGCGCGATGAAAAACCTCTTCATCGCGCTGGCGCTCCTCGCTTCCCTCCCTTCTTTCGCGCAGCAGGACGTCGAAAGCGCCCGCCGCGCGATCGCGTCGATCGACAACCTGCTGAAAGAGCGGCCGGCCGATCCCACGCTGTGGTTCTATCTTTCGCGCTATCAGTCCGAGGCGGGCGATCGCGCCGCGTCGGTCGCCGCGCTCGAGAAGGTGCTCGCGCTGGGCAACGGATTCCTTCCCGCGCGCGACGGATTCGAGAAGGTGTGGGACGACAAGGCATTCCAGGCGACCCGCGCGAAGCTCGAAGCGAAGTTGCCGCGGCTCGATTACGCGCCGACCGCATTCCAGCTCGAGGACCGCACCTTCATTCCCGAGGGCATCGCCTACGACGCGCATTCGCACAATTTTTTCGTCGGCAGCGTCGCGCAAGGGCGCATCGTGCAGGTCGGGCCCACCAACACGGTCAGCGATTTCGCGACCCCGGAGGCCGGGCTCGATTCGGTGCTCGGCCTCGCCGTCGATTCCCCGCGGCGCATTCTGTACGCCGTGAGCACCTCGGCGCTCACGACGAAGGGCGAGGAACGCCGGCGCAATGCGGTCGTCGCCTTCAACGTCGACAACGGCCGATTGCTTCGCCGCGTCGATGTGCCCGCGGCCCGGCAGCTCAACGATGTCGCCGTCGCGCCGGGCGGACGCGTCTTCGCATCGGACTCGGCGAGCGGCGCCATCTACGAGATCCCGGTGGAAGGGCCGGTGCGCGAGCTGGTCGCGCCCGGAATCGTGCACGGCAGCAACGGCCTCGCGGCCTCACCCGATGCGACGCGCCTCTACGTCGCGCACTCGACGGGAATCGCGACCGTGGACGTTTCGACGGGGGCTGTTCGGCGCGTTCCGCTCCCGGAGCGCGAAACCGTCGCGGCGATCGACGGGCTCTACGAGTGGCAGGGACAGCTCATCGGCGTGCAGAACGTGACCACACCGGGCCGGCTGATCCTGATGACCCTCTCATCCGACGGCGCTTCGATCACGCGGGTGCAAACGCTGCTCTCCCACCACCACAACGCGCTCGACGAGCCGACGACGGGCGTGATCACCGAACGCGGCTTCTTCCTTCTCGCGGCCACCGGCGTCACGCACTTCAACCGCGACGGCAAGCTCGATCGCCCCGAATCGCTCCCGAAGCCCACCGTGCTTCGCATTCCGCTGCCGCGCTGAAGAAATCAGTTTTTCTTGGCCGACCAAATCCAAAGGGCAATTCCCGCGGCGATCATAGGGATCGAAAGCCATTGCCCCATCGATAGGTTGAAAGCGAGCAGGCCGAGGAAGTCGTCGGGCTGGCGCGTGAATTCGGCGATGAAGCGCAGCGCTCCGTAGCCGATCAGGAACGCCGCCGACACCATGCCCGCGGGCCGCGGCTTGCGCGAGAACCACCACAGGATCGCGAACAACGCGAGCCCCTCGAGCGCGACCTGGTAGAGCTGCGAGGGGTGGCGCGCGAGCGGCGTCGGATCCACTTGCGGGAACCACATTCCCCACGGCACGTCCGTCGGCCGGCCCGGCAGCTCGCCATTGATGAAATTGCCCAGACGTCCCGCCGCCAATCCCAGCGGACAAAGCGGCGCCACGAAATCCATCACCTCGATCCAGCGCTTCTTCCGCCGCCAGCAATACACCGCCACCCCGAGGAGCACGCCGAGAAATCCGCCGTGAAAGCTCATGCCGCCGGTCCAGATCTGCAGGATTTCGGCCGGATGCGCGAGGTAATGCTCGGGCTTGTAGAAGAGGACATACCCCAGCCGCCCGCCGAGGATCACTCCGATCACGCCGTACGTCAGCAAGTCGTCGACATCGCCCACCGCGAGCCCCTTGCCCAATCCGCGCCGGATGCGCAGGCGCGCGAGCGCGACGAACGCGACGAACCCCGCGAGATACATCAACCCATACCAGCGGATCGGCAGGCCGAAGATGCTGATGGCGATGGGATCGAACTGCGGATGAACGAGCAAGCGGTGTCCCTGGCGAAGCCATGGTGGCGCGCCGCATTATAGAATGGTCACGATCCCTCGCCGCGTTCCAATCCATGGCCAACAAATACCGCTCCTTCACGATCACCAAGGGCGTGGCGCGCTCGCCGAACCGCTCGATGCTGCGCGCCATCGGCTACCAGGACGCGGACTTCGAAAAGCCCATCGTCGGCATCGCCAACGGCCATTCGACGATGAATCCGTGCAACGCGGGGATCCAGCCGCTCGCGGACGCGGCCGATGCGGCGGCGCGGGCGAGCGGCGCGATGCCGCAGATGTTCGGGACGATCACCGTGACCGACGGCATCTCGATGGGAACGGAAGGCATGAAGTATTCGCTCGTGTCGCGCGAGGTGATCGCGGATGCCATCGAGACCGCGGCGCAGAGCCAGTTCATGGACGGCGTGCTCGCGATCGGCGGCTGCGACAAGAACCTGCCCGGCGCGATGATCGGGATCCTGCGCATGAACGTTCCGGCGATCTGCGTCTATGGCGGCACCATCAAGCCCGGGCGCCACAAGGGCAAGGACCTGCAGATCGTCTCCGTCTTCGAATCCGTCGGCGCATTCACGGCGGGGAAGATGTCGCAGCAGGATTTCGAGTGCATCGAGCGCAAGGCGCTTCCGGGCGTGGGCGCGTGCGGAGGCATGTATACGGCGAACACCATGTCCTCCACGGTCGAGGCCGTGGGCATGTCGCTTCCGTATTCCTCGACGATGGCAGCCGAGGACGAGGAGAAACGCGAGAGCGCCGCGAAGAGCATGGAGGTGCTGGTCGAGGCGGTGAAGAAGAACCTCCGGCCGCGCGACATCGTCACGAAGAAATCGATCGAGAACGCGATTGCCGTGATCATGGCGACGGGCGGCTCGACCAACGGCGTGCTGCACTGGCTCGCGATCGCACACGCGGCGGGCGTGCGCCTCACGCTCGACGATTTCGAGCGCATCCGCAGGAAGGTCCCGGTGCTCTGCGACCTGAAGCCCTCCGGCCGCTACGTCGCCGTGGACCTGCACAAGGCCGGCGGCGTTCCGCAGGTGATGAAGATCCTGCTCGAAAACGGCGTCCTGCACGGCGGCTGCATGACCATCACCGGCAAGACCGTCGCGGAAAACCTCACGGACGTTCCTTCCGAGCCGCGCAAGGACCAGGATGTGATTCGCCCCTGGTCGAATCCGATGTACGCGCAGGGCCACCTCGCGATCCTCAAGGGAAACCTCTCGCCCGGAGGCTGCGTGGCGAAGATCACCGGCCTCAAGAACCCGGCGATCACGGGGCCCGCGCGCGTGTTCGAATCCGAGACCGCGGCCATGGATGCGATCCTCGCCGACAAGATCAAGCCGGGCGATGTGCTCGTCATCCGCTACGAGGGCCCGAAAGGCGGGCCCGGCATGCGCGAAATGCTCGCGCCCACTTCCGCTCTCATTGGCAAGGGCCTCGGCGAGTCCGTGGGCATCATCACCGACGGGCGCTTCTCCGGCGGCACCTGGGGAATGGTAGTGGGGCACGTGACGCCGGAAGCATTCGACGGCGGGACGATCGCCCTGGTGAAGGAAGGCGACTCCATCACGATCGACGCGAAGAAGCGGCTCATCCAGCTGAACGTAAGCAAGGCCGAGATCGCGCGGCGCAAGGCGAAGTGGAGGCAGCCGAAGGCGAAGTACACCACTGGCGTGCTGGCGAAGTACGCGGCCCTCGTGCGCGATGCGAGCCACGGCGCGGTCACGGACTAGCGTGGGCTCCGACGTCATCACCAAACGGATGACCGCCGCCATCGACGGCGAGGTCGTGGTGTTCCTCATCGGCATGCGCATCAACCGGTTCTGGAAGCTGCACCAGTGGTTGCCGGTGGCGATGGCCATGCCGCGCATGATCCGCGAGCTCGCCGGGAACAAGGACCTTGGCTTCCTGCACGCCGAGTCATGGCTCGGGCGCACCACCATCCTGCTGCAGTACTGGAAATCCTTCGAGGCGCTCGAGGCGTATGCGAAGAGCAAGAGCCACGAGCACCTGCCTGCCTGGGCCGCCTTCAACCGCAGCATCGCGTCGAACGGCGACGTGGGCATCTGGCACGAGACCTATCGCGTGCGCGCCGGCGAGTTCGAATGCTTCTACAACAATATGCCGCCCTTCGGCCTTGCCCGCGCGACGAACCTCGTTCCGGCCACGGGCTCGCGGGAAGGCGCGGCCGGACGTATGTCGGGCAAGGCGCCCGCATGAAGGTCGCGAGCACCTTCGCCAAGATCGGGCACTAATGGATCCGTTGCTGTCCCTGATCGGCAACACGCCGATCGTCCCGGTGACGCGGCTGGACACGGGACGCTGCCAGCTCTTCCTCAAGCTCGAGAACCAGAATCCCGGCGGATCGATCAAGGATCGCATCGGGCTTTCGATGATCGAAGCGGCCGAGCGCGACGGACGCTTGAAGCCCGGCGGCACGATTGTCGAAGCGACCGCGGGCAACACCGGCCTCGGCCTCGCGTTCGTTGCGGCGCGCAAGGGCTACAAGCTGGTGCTCGTCATTCCCGACAAGATGAGCCGCGAGAAGGTCTTCCACTTGACCGCCATGGGCGCGGAGGTGGTGATGACGCGCTCGGACGTGGGCAAAGGCCATCCCGACTACTACCAGGATCTCGCCCAGAAGATCGCGGCCGACACCGGCGCCTTCTTCGTGAACCAGTTCGGCAATCCGGCGAACCCCATGGCGCACGAGACCACGACCGGGCCGGAGATCTGGGAGCAGATGGAGCACCGGCTCGACGCGGTCGTCTGCGGCGTGGGCAGCGCCGGCACCCTCGCGGGGCTCACGCACTACTTCAAGAAGGTCGCGCCGAACGTCGCGATGGTGCTCGCCGATCCCGCGGGTTCGATCCTGGTCGACTACGTGAAGACCGGAAAGTACGGCGAGGCGGGATCGTGGCTGGTGGAGGGGATCGGCGAAGACTTCGTGCCGCCGATCGCGGATTTCTCCGGCGTGAAGGAGGCTTACAGCATCACCGACGCCGAGAGCTTCGAGGCCGCGCGGGAGCTGCTCGCCGAGGAAGGCATCTTCGGCGGCTCGTCCACCGGGACGCTCCTCGCCGCCGCGCTCAAGTACTGCCGCTCGCGCACGAAGCCCGAGCGCGTCGTCTCGTTCGTCCCCGACAGCGGCAACAAGTATCTCTCGAAGATGTACAACGACTACTGGCTCACCGACCAGGGATTCCGCGAGCGCGCGCACCACGCCGACCTGCGCGACTACATCGGCCGGCCCGCGGAGGAGCGCGCGACGGTGAGCGTGGGCCCGGACGACACGCTCCTCGTCGCGTTCGGCCGCTTCAAGCTGAACGATGTCTCGCAGCTCCCGGTGCTCGAAGGCGAGCGCATCGTGGGAATCATCGACGAGTACGACGTGTTGGGCGCGGTCACCCGCAAGGAGTCCCACTTTCGCGACGTCGTGCGCAAGCACATGACCGCCGACCTGGAGACGCTCGCACCCGGCGACACCCTGGACCAGGTCATCGCGATCCTCGACCGCGACCACGTGGCGATCGTCGCCGATCGCGACAAGTTCTATGGCCTCATCACCCGCATCGACCTCCTGAACAGCCTCCGGCGAAAGCTCCAATGAAGAATCCCAAGAAACCGCCGCGTTTCGCGACGCGCGTGATCCACGCCGGCCAACCCGCGGATCCGCAGACCGGCGCCGTCATCACGCCGATCTACGCCACTTCGACCTTCGCGCAAGCGAGCCCGGGCAAGCACCAGGGCCTCGACTATGGCCGCTCGCACAATCCGACGCGCTGGGCCTACGAGCGCTGCGTCGCCGATCTCGAGGGCGCGACGCACGGATTCGCGTTCGCCTCGGGCATGGCGGCGACCAGCACGGTGCTCGAGCTGCTCGACGCGGGCAGCCACGTCGTTGCGCTCGACGATCTCTACGGCGGAACGCGGCGCGTGTTCGAGCGCGTGCGCCGGCGTTCCGCCGGGCTCGCCTTCACCTACTCGGGCCTCGCCACGCGCGAGGACCTCGTGGCGGCGCTTCGACCGGAGACGAAGATGATCTGGGTCGAAACGCCCTCGAATCCACTGCTCAAGCTAGTGGACCTCGCGATGGTCGCCGAGGTGGCGAAGTCGCGCGGGATCGTCACGGTCGCCGACAACACGTTCGCATCCCCGTGGGTGCAACGGCCGCTCGAGCTCGGTTTCGACGTCGTCGTCCATTCGGCGACCAAGTACCTGAACGGCCATTCGGATGTCGTCAGCGGCATCGCCGTGACCGCCCGCGCGGATCTCGCCGAGAAACTGGGATTCCTGCAGAACGCGGTCGGCTCGGTCGCAGGCCCGTTCGACGCGTTCCTGGTGACTCGCGGGCTGAAGACGCTGGCGCTGCGCATGCAGCGCCATTGCGAGAACGCGATCGCGATCGCGCGCTGGCTCGAAAAGCACCCGAAAATCGAGAAGGTCTACTACCCGGGCCTCGAAAGCCATCCGCAGCACGCGCTCGCCCGCACCCAGATGCCGGCGGGCTTCGGCGGGATGGTGTCCGCGATCGTGAAGGGCGGCGAACCAGCGGCGCTGCGCTTCCTCGAGCGCTGCCAGATCTTCACGCTCGCCGAGAGCCTTGGCGGGGTCGAGAGCCTCATCGAGCACCCGGCGATCATGACCCACGCTTCGGTGCCTGCCGAGGTGCGCGGCGAGATCGGCATCAGCGATGCGCTGGTGCGGCTATCGGTCGGCGTGGAAGACGTCGACGACCTGATCGCCGATCTCGAACAGGCCTTAGGCTGACACGCCCGCGACGCAACCCTCGATCCTCTTCATCACCTCCGGCGTCAGCTTCGGCGCCACGTCGACGGCGCGGAGGTTCTCCTCCACCTGCGACGCGCGTGACGCGCCGGTAATCACGCTCGACACGTTCGGATTCTTCAGGCACCACGCGAGCGCGAGCTGCGCCAGCGTGCAATCGAGCTCGCGTGCGACGGTCTCGAGCGAGGCCACCGCGGCGTTCTTCGACTTGTCGGTCAGCGTGTCCACCAACCAGCTCATGCGCGGAATCGATCCGCGGCTTCCCGGCGGAATGCCGTTGCGATACTTCCCCGTCAGCAGCCCCGACGCGAGCGGGCTCCACGTCGT
>Ga0209131_1002819_pt1 | contig 11687 bp, 7 predicted proteins | sample GraSoi_2013_40cm_FD_185826 | JGI IMG/M metagenome (GOLD analysis project Ga0209131, IMG submission 185826) | Grasslands soil microbial communities from the Angelo Coastal Reserve, California, USA - Sample 9_17_2013_40cm (SPAdes) (version 2) | ecosystem: Environmental > Terrestrial > Soil >...
CGATCGCGGCGAACTCACCCCTTGCGACGTCGAACGAGACGCCCCCCAGGGCCGCCACGCCCATGTCCCCCACTCGATGGACCTTGTAGACGCGATCCAACCGGATGAAGGCGGAATCAGCTCCGTGAGCGTGCGTGAACGGCCCGCCTGGCCGGGCATGGCCGTCGTGGCGTTGTCCGTTGATGCTCATTCTGGTTCACCTCGCAGGACCGCCGCAGGTGAGAGCCGGCGGAGCCTCATGGTGGCAACCAGGAGCGTGCCGGCCAGCGAAGCGGCGGCAACTATCGCGGCGGCCGCGATCGCTGGCCAATCGACGACGAGACCCGTGGCCGCGGGTCCGCCCGCGGGCGCGGTCACGTACGAGTTCGTGGCGGCCAGCAGGCCGAGGCCCACCGCCATTCCGACGGTCGCGGCGCAGAGAACGACGGCACCGTACTCGAATGCGAGCGTTGCGACGACGTTCCTGAGCTTCGCGCCCAGCGCTTCGAAGGATGCCGCCTCGTACTCATACCGGCGCCCTCCGAAGTACGCGGACAGGACGAGTGCGAGCATCGCGAGTGCCACGCCGGCGATCGCCGCGGCGAACTCGATGCCGATCGCGAGGTTCTCCTGACGTGACGCGAGCATGGCCTCGATTGCCGCTGCGCTCGAGACTGCGGTGACCTGGAGCCCGGCGCGCCTGGTCAGGGCAACCGGGCTCGCGTCTCCCATAGAGAGCACCACGAACACACCGCCGGGTGGCTGAAGTGCCTGCTGGAATCGCTCGATCAGTGCCCGCACAGGCACCACGGCGAAGGGAAGCCCTCGCTCCGTGGCGGCGGGGAAGGCGTTCATTCTCCCCACGATCCTGACCGGAAGGACCAGCGAGCCGACCTGAAGAGTAGCGCGGGTGAGCGCCTGGCCACGCCCTACTCCGCCGATCAGAGCCGGCACGCGCGAAGACGCGGGAGCGATGCCTGCCAGCGACCCGCCCTGCGACACCGTGAACGCCGCCTGAAGCCCTCCAGCACCGACAGGCGTGACGCCGACCTTGGTCCCGTCGGCCTCCAGGCCGCGCCAGGCCGACAGGTCGACTGCCCGCTCGGCGCCGGCTCCGGACAGGACCAGGTCCTCGAAGGAAAGACGAACCTTGGGATGACGAAACAGCTTCTCTACCGCTTGCGGAGAGCCGCTGAGCATGATCGAGAGGAGCCGGGAGGCACCGTCGAGCCGCGCCCGATACGTTGTGGTTCCTGGCCGCAGCACACCGAGGGGGCGTCGAAGGAAATTGTCGGTCGACGAGGAGAGCACAACCCACAGCCGCAGGCCCGTTCCGCCCGAGGCGCTCACCCGAATATGAAGTGTCTGCGCTCCGTGCGGCAGCGCCATCCCGATGGGCAGAGATGAGAGCCTGGACAGCAGAGATGGCAGCGGCTGGCTCGCGTCCCTTGCCTGCCACCATCCGGCTGCTGCGTAGGACGCCGGGTCGACCCCGATGATCGTTGCCAGCTGCAGGGCGGGGGCGGATGAGGCCGCGGCCGATCCGTAGAAGGCCAGCGTGGCTCTGGAGCCGAGCCTGTTCGCGGCGGACACGCCCTGCTCCGGCCAGCCGACGGACAGGCTCCAGTCGGCGCCGACCTGCGCCCGCGCTGCGTGCTGGTTGCGGGTGAGCTCGGTCGTCCTGAGGGTGGTCGCGAAGGTGAACAGGGCAGCGGATAGCACCAGCAGCAGCGCGAGCCAGGTGGTTGAGCCCGATCGCGACAGCCTGCGCAACGCCAGGTAAGAAGAAGGCTCGCGAACGTTTACTGCCACCCGGTCGAGCTTTCTTGCGCCCGCGATCAGCAGGCGCGCGGCCAGCGCCGCGACTCCGAGCAGCAGAAGCGTGGGAGCGGCAAGCGTGAGCGGATCGAGCCCAGATCCCGTGCCGCCGTGCTGATGACGGCGCAACTCCGTCAGCGCCGCGGCGCCCAGCAGCAGAGGCAGGAGCTCGTACGGGAGCCGTGCCAAGATGCCGCGTCCGGTCCGGGAGAGCCGCCCGCGCTCCTGGATGACCGTCTGGCGAAGCCGCGGGAGCGAGACAACCACCAGGGCCAGACCACCAAATGCAACGCCGCCGATCGCGACCTGGACGGCTTGCGCATTGAGGCCGATCGGGAAGAGCGTTCCCGGCAGCGCAGGACCATGGGCAGCGCGTGCGACGAGCGCCAGCCCCAGGGCGGCCAGGAGCGAAAGAGGGAAGGCCGCGATCGCGGCGATGGCCGCCTCCCCGGCCTGTATGGCGACGAGCTCGGCCAGGCGAGCCCCGCGCGTTGTCAGGACCGCCAGCTCGAACGACTGACGCTCGAGCTTCAGCAAGCTGACGCCGAGCAGCACGCCGAGGCCCACGAGGGCGACCTCAGCCGCGACTGCGTAGATCGGCGCCAGGCCCGTGGTGACCGCCTGTGAAACTCCAGGTACGAGAGACGACAGGTCGGACGAGACGGTCGTGCCGCCGAGCGTTGCCCGTATCCTTGCGCTCGACTGCTCCTCTCGCGGTCCGAGGGCCCTCAGATCGGCAAGGCTCAGCCCGGCGAAGGAAGGCTCGGCGTCCCATTCGATGGCAATGTCGGTTGTCTGTCCGAACGAACGCGTGAGCGTGTCGAAGCCGGCGCGCGTCGTCAGCAGGGGCGAGGCCGACGGCTTGGATAGCAGCCGGTGGCGCGCGTACACGAGCGCATCCTTGCCTCGCGCCGCCCAGTAGATGCCGCTGACCGTGGCCTGGGTGGTGGCATTATGGCTGAGGGAAATGCGATCTCCCGGGGCGATTCCCAGGGTCGCGGCAAGCGGCTGAGGAACGAGAACCTCGTCCGGCCTCGATGGGTCCCGTCCCTCGACGAGCGGCAGTTTCCTGAACAGGCCGTCGCGGTAGGCGAGGGGAGCTTGGGCCGACCGGCGGCCGAGCGAGACCACGCAGTTTCCTGACTCCTCCTGCAGGGTCAGCTGCGAAATGTGCAGTGGAGCGAGCCCGGAGTGTACGCGCTGGGAGGCATTCGACATATCGAAGCCCGGCCAGGTCAGCAAACTCACAACGGTATCTTTGGTCAGGGGATTTGCGCTGCGCATGTACGCGTACACGATCGCCTGCTCGGCGCCCGTCGCATAAATCGGACCGGCGGCCAGAATCCCAACGCAGAAGGCCAGCGCGCAGACCGTAGCCGCCGTCAGGAATCGCTGCGCGATAGCGCGCCTGGCTGCCAGGCCGAGATGGTCCACCACGTAAGTATGGTCGAATTGGCAACACGCACGTCAGCCCTCGGCGAGGATGCGCAGGCGCTTGGGGTCGTAGAACGGGGCGATCTGGAGCCTGGCCGGCCAGTCCCGCTCATCGCTCCGCACTCGGAAGTCGCCCGACTTCAGCCATTCGGCGGTCACGCCGTCCTCGCAGGTCACCTGCGCTAGCGCGACCGGGCCGCCGACCGTGTAGCCGTAAGCGGCGGCGCGGACGTAGCCGACCCACTGATCGGCGAGGAATACGGGCTCGTTGCCGAACAGGTCGGCGTCCGGATCATCCACGGCCAGTCCGACGAGCCGGTTCCGTGGCTGGCCCTCGGCCCGCGCCGCGAGCAGGGCGTCCCGGCCGATGAAGCCGCCGGGCTTGTCCCAGGCGACGGCGAAGCCGAGGCCGGCCTCGATCGGGGTGTCGGTGTTGTCGATGTCGACGCCCATGTCGCGGTAGCCCTTCTCGAGCCGCAGGCCCGACATGGCCGACAGGCCGACGTTCCTGATCCCCAGATCGGCCCCCGCCGACATCAGGTCGTCGTAGACGCCGGCCGCGTACTCGGCCGGCACGTGCAACTCCCAGCCAAGTTCGCCGACGTAGGTGACTCGCAGCGCGAGCACCGGCGCGTAGCCGACATGGACCTCGCGTGCCGACAGGTACGGGAACGCTTGGTTCGACAAATCCGCGTCGGTCAGCCGGGAGATCAGTTCCCGTGCAGCGGGGCCCTGCACGGTGAGCAGCGTTGTGCCCGAGGTGACATCGGTGACGGTGACGAACTCGCCGTCACGGGTCTCGCGGCGGATCAGCGGCTCGATCCTGCGGTGGATGATGTCGCTGGCCACGACCAGGAACTTCTCATCCCCGAGGCGGGTGACGGTGAGGTCGGCGACGATGCCGCCCGCCTGGTTGAGCCAGGGGGTGTAGACCAGGCGGCCCACCTCGCGCGCCACATCGTTGGCTGACAGCCGGGACAGGACAGCGGCGGCGTCCGGTCCCTGCACGATCAGCTTGGCCATCAGGCTCATGTCGATAACGCCAACGGCCTCGCGAATCGCGCGGTGCTCCCGCCCGACAAGGTCGTGGCTGGCCTGGCGGCCGTAGTCCATGGTGGCTTGCTGGTGCTCGCCGGGTCCGGCGAACCGCTCGGGGAACTCCCAGCCCGCCGAGACGCCGAAGTGGGCCCCGGCCGCGGCCAGCCGGTCGTGCAGAACCGACCGGCGCACGTTGCGGGCAGACTTGGGCTGCCAGGCAGGCCAGACGGCGTCGCCGAACAGGACGCCGAGCTGCTCGACTGTCCGCTCGGAACGGAACCGGCGGGAGGTCTCGTAGGTCGCTGTGCGGTCGATGGCGACGGCGGTAGCGTCAAGCGGCGGCACGCCGTCGACGATCCAGTGCGCGATCATGTTGCCGACCCCGCCGCCTGAGAGGATCCCGAGCGAATTCAGGCCGGCTGCGACGAAATACCCGTCAAGCTCCGGTGCCGGACCAAGCAGCGGGCGGATGTCCGTGGTGAAGGACTCCGGTCCGCAAAAGAATGTCCGCACCCCGGTCTCGGCCAGCGACGGGATGCGGTCCATGGCCCTGGCCAGATAGGGCTCCATCCGCTCCCAGTCGGGAGGGAGCTTGCCGAACGCGAAGTCGCGCGGTATCCCGGTCAGCGACCACGGGGCCCCGACCGGCTCGAACAACCCGACCAGCATCCCGTCACCCTCGGGCCGGTAGTAGCCATAACTCTCAGGATCCTCGATGACCGGCAGGTCAGGATCCATTCCGGCGACCGTATCGGTAAGCAGGTAGTAATGCTCGGCGGCCTGCAGCGGCACCTGCACGCCGGCCAGCGCGCCGAACTGGCGCGCCCACATGCCGGCCGCGTTGACGACGACCTCCGTCTCGATCTCGCCCTGCTCGGTGCGGACGGCGGTGACCCGGCCACGGTGGGTCTTGACCCCGGTTGCCGCGACGCCTTCGATCACCGTGTTGCCGAGCTGACGGGCGCCCTTGGCCAGCGACGTCGCGACGCCTACCGGGTCGGCGCGGCCCTCGTCGGCCACGTAGAACCCGGACAGCACATCGTCGGTCCTGGCCAGCGGCCACATCTCGGCGAGCTCGCCAGGCGAGATCTCGGTGTCCTCGACGCCGAAGCCGTGCATCCACGCCGCCTCGCGCCGCAGCGCAGTCTGGCGCTCCGGAGTGGTCGCCACCGAGATGTGGCCGACGGCGCGGAATCCCGTCGAGTGACCAGTTTCGGCTTCCAGGCGGGCGTACAGATCTCGCGAGTACCGGCTGAAGAAGAGTGCGGTCTCGTCGGTCATCCCGGCCGAGGCGATGAGTCCCGCGGCGTGCCAGGTCGTCCCTGCCGTGAGCCTGTTCTGCTCGAGGAGAGTGACATCCGTCCAGCCCAGATGGGCGAGGTGATAGGCGATGCTGCAGCCGGTCACGCCGCCACCGACAATGACGACCCGGGCACGGCCCGGCAAGGAAGTGGTCATGCCTGTATTCCGCCGATGATCAACGACATTACCAGCATGATCGTGCCGAGTGCGTCCAGTGCGGCCCTGTCGTAGCCAACGTCACAGTCGTGTTGCGATCGTCGCGCGTGAGTTCATGGGGTTGCGGAAGCCGGTTGTCGGTACGAAAATTCCGATTGACTCACCAGTCAGGGTCTGATTTCTCGAGCGATCGAGAACGTGTAACGAAAGGGCGTGCGGCGATGACACGGCATCCGAAGGAGCGACCGCCTTGGCGCGGTGACGGTGACATGACGAGGAGGGAGGTCCTCAAGCGATCCGCGGCGGCTTCTCTCGCGCTGCCCGGGGCGGCAGCGCTGCTCGATGCGTGCTCGAAGCCCGGCACCGTCACTTCCGGCGGTGGCGGGCACGCGAACGGCCCTGGAGTGGGCAAGTACTGGCCGGCAGGCTCGCCGTATCCGCTGGCTCGACAGGACACGCCCGTCAACTGGAAGCTTTGGCGTCAACCGATAAAGTCGGGGCTCGCGCCGGAGAAGGGGGCGACTCTCCAGATCTACAACTGGTCCGACTACATCTTCACGAAGGTCGTGAAGGAGTTCTGCGCGGCTCACAACTGCCAGTTCCAGATCACCACGTTCAACAACATGGACGAGGCGCTCGCGAAGATGCGCACTGGGCAGCTGCAGTTCGATATCTTCTTTCCGACCCCGGACATTCTCGGCAAGCTCGTTACCGGCAAGCTGCTCCAGCCGCTGAACCACAGTTACATTCCGCACATGGTCTCCGACGCCTGGCAGACCTACCAGAATCCGTTCTATGACCAGGGATGGCACTACACGGTGCCATACACCGTGTACACGACCGGCATCGGTTACCGGCGTGACGTCATCCCCGATGCTCAGATCCGCGGCATGTCGAACCCCTACGACATCTTCTGGGACGCAAAGTTCAAGGGCAAGGTCGGCATCTACGACGACTACCGCGAAGCCATCTCCATGGCTCTGCTGAAGAACGGCATCGCAGACCTCAACACCGGGAACTCGAAGTACATCAACCAAGCGCAGAGCACGCTGGTATCGCTCATCAACGCGGTGAACGTGCGCAAAGACATCAACGGCTCTTACATCGGCATCCCGAAGGGGACCTACGACATCCACCAGTCGTGGTCGGGAGATATGGTGGCGGCTTATTCCTATACGCCGCAACAGACCATGAAGGGGTATAAGACAATCGGCTACTGGTTCCCGTCGGACCGTAAGGGCCCCGTCTTCAACGACCTCATCACCATCCCCGCGACCGCGCAGAATCCGGTTCTGGCCCACATGTTCCTCGACTGGATGATGACGTTCAAGAACGCGATGATGAACTTCTCCTGGAACGGTTACCAGCCGCCGCAACGGAAGGCAGATCCTGCGACGCTCACCACCACCAAGAACTACTACGGCGAGCCATACGTGTTCCCGTGGCTGTCGGACGCGATCGTCTACGAGAGCGATTTCCACACCGGATTCTTCGAGGAGGAACTCACCCCCCAGGTAGATCAGCTCTGGCACAACGCGTGGCAGGCGTTCAACAGCGGTGTCAGCTGAGGAGCCGGCCTCTCAGCCTCGCCTCCGACGGAGAGTGCTACGACGGAGGCGGTCGAGCGAGGAGGCCACAGGGGCCTGGTATCCACGTTGGTACTGGCCGGGATTTGCGTTCCCAGGCACGTTCTGGATGGTTGTTCTCTTTCTGCTGCCGTTTTACGTAGTCGTCTCGATCGCGTTCGGCACGGTCGATCCGGTTTTCCAGAGTCCGCTGCCTGTCTACGAGCCGTGGTTCTGGACCAGCAAATATCTGGCGCAGGAGTGGCGCTTCGTCGTCGGGGAGTTCCGGCCCGTGGAGCTGCGGACGCTCGTTTACGTCGTCCTGGCAACCGCGGTCTGCCTTGCGATCGCCTATGCAGTCGCGTATTACGTGGCCAGGTTCGGAGGGAAGCGAAAGGGGCTCTTCCTGACGCTCCTCATTGCGCCTTTCTTCATCAGCTACCTGATGAGGATGCTCTCCTGGGTCGAGCTCCTGCAGCCCAACGGCTACGTGAACAGCGTGCTGACGTTCCTGCACATCACCCCGCATCCGATCAACTGGCTGGCCGGCGTGCCGTTCACCGTCGTGATCGGCCTGGTGTACGGCTATATCCCGTACATGATCCTGCCGCTTTACGGGTTCCTCGACCGCATCGACCAGAGCCAGGTCGAGGCCGGGCGTGATCTCGGAGCGAACCCCTTCTGGACGTTCGTACGGGTGACCCTGCCGCTGTCCAAGCCGGCCATACTGGCCAGCCTGGTCATCGTCACGCTGCCGATGTTCGGCGACTACTACACCAACAACCTGCTCTCGGGCTCCCCGAAAACCACGATGTTCGGGAATTTGCTCGACAACTCTATGGAGGCTACCGGGCAAGGTCCTCAGGCGGCCATCCTGGTCCTGTTCCTGGCCGTGTTCTTGATGATCCCGATGCTGTATTACATGCGCGAAACCGCGAAGACGCAGAGGAACCGATGAGCGAGACGGTAAGGGCGCGGCCCGAGGTCGAGCGCCGGGAGGAAGCAGCTGTTCCCCCGGTCGCCGCGAGAAGCACCAGGACGCCCCTGGGATGGTGGCGGAACCCATGGCGCCGGCCGCACATCCTCGCCACAGCCACTTGGATGTACCTCGCGTGGTCGTTGCTACCGGTTCTCATCGCCATCGCAATCTCGTTCAACTCGGGACGATCGAACTCCATTTGGCAGGGGTTCTCCACTCAATGGTGGTGGGGACACCCTAGCTTCGATCCTTCCGGGGCGCTGTTCGTCAGTCCGGAGCTGCACGCCGCGCTGATCCAGAGCCTGCGCCTGTCGTTCCTCACCATGTTCATAGCGGTGCCGCTCGGAGTTGCATTCGCGATCGGCATATCACGCTGGCGCGGGCCGGCGCCAGCCGGCGCCAACTTCCTGATGCTGTTCTCTTTTGTGATACCCGAGATAATCATCGGGATATCTATGTTCCTCTTCTTCACCTACTTGCTGAAGGTCGTGCATCTTGGCACCTGGGCGCAGCTGCTTTCCCTGGTGACCTACCAGGTTTCGTATCCGGTGATCATCGTCCGAGCGCGGTTGCTATCGATCGGCAAGGAATACGAGGAGGCGGCGACGGACCTCGGCGCTTCCCCGACGCAGGCCGTCCGCAGGGTGCTGCTGCCCCTGCTGTACCCCGCAATCCTGGTCAGCTTCGTGCTGGTGTTCGCCGATACGATCGATGACTTCATTACCGTTCGGTACCTGTCCGGTGGTGCCAGCACCGAACCGCTGTCAGTAAAGATCTATAACTTCTCGCGAGGGACTCTCACGCCGGCCATAAACGCGGCCGCTACCTTCCTTCTGTTCTCGACGCTCGTGATCGCTCTTCTCGGGGTGTTTCTGTATCGTCGAATTACGAGCGGTCAACGGGGCAAGACTCAGGAGATGGCCGATTACCTGACCTGAGGTGCCTGGAGGCGCCCAGTGATCGCGAGTTGTAGACGCCTGTGCAACTGGGGTTGCCTAGCGCTGGCCGCGCTACTGCCGTGCTGCGCTGAAGACGCGGGTCCCGTCCCGGCCTGCCACGGCGGTTGGCACGTGCTGACGGGCCCGGCCGACCGTCGTGAGTCCAACGAGCTGCTCGGCGTCTCCGTCGCTTCTGCGGGGGACGTGTGGGCGGTTGGGGTCGCCCGGCGCTCAGGACGTCCAGCCAAGACACTGGTGGAGCGATGGCAGGGGGGAAAATGGCGCACCGTCCCGAGCCCTGATCGACCCTCCGGAGACAACTTCCTGAACGCCGTCGTGGCCCTCTCGGCTTCGGATGCTTGGGCAGTTGGGCTGTCACGCTCCCCGGGCGGGCCGGCCAGGACGCTGGTCCTGCATTGGGACGGACGGCGGTGGGCCATCATTGCCAGCCCGAATGCGGGACCTGGGGACAACTCCATCGAGTCTGTGGCGGCGGCATCGGCGCGGGATGCGTGGGCGGTCGGCTTCCGCGACGCCGGGAACGTTTATCGGTCGCTGGTGGAGCACTGGGATGGCCATCGCTGGACCGTCGTGCGGCTGCCGCGGCTCGGCGGCCTGGGCGATGGGCTGAATGCGGTCGACGCGGCCGCTTCGGGCGTCGTGTGGGCAGTGGGTGGATCGGCCGGGGCCCGCGGCCCCTCTCAGCCGCTGGTCCTTCGCCTCGCTGGACGGAGCTGGTCCTTCATCCCCGCTCCGGCGAGCCTGCACAGCGCCACGCTGAACGGAGTCGCCGCTTGGGGCCGCAGAGGGGCATGGGTTGTTGGCGCCACAAGGAGCAGCGGCGGAGATCGTGCCTTCGGCCTTCACACAGATGGCCGAAACTGGCGCGTCGTCCCCATCGAGCTCGCGGCCGCGCTGAGCGTCGACCTCAACGCCATCTGGGCGGCCGCACCTGACGACGTGTGGGCGGTCGGAAGCTCGTTCGATGGCCGCTGGTACCGGCCGCTGGTCGAGCACGGCGTCGCCGGGAGGTGGTCGAGCGTTCCCATCCCTGCCATCCCCGGCTCCGACAGTCGTCTGATGGCCGTGGACGGGCTCGCCGGTGGAGAGCTGTGGGCAGTCGGGAGCGCCGCGCGAGGCGCCGGTCCCCAGCGTGTCCTGATCCTCCACCGCTGCGCCAACTCGCCCTCGTGAGGGCGGAGGCCATCACGAGGTGGCGACCGGCGCCTCCTCGTCGCGCACGTCGGTCTCGTCGACGAGCACTCGAATCGCGTCGGCGGGCAGATAGACGCTCACGGCCGTTCCCTGCTGCCAGGGCGGGTCTCCGCCGCGATTCTGCATCCACGCCTGCAGGGTTTCGCCATGCGCGAGGTGAACGAGGACCTGGATGGTAGAGCCCACGTAGAGCACGCGCTCGACCATGCCAGGGATCCGGTTGTCGCCGGAGGTTCCGTGATCCTCGAGGTGGACCCGCTCGGGACGGACGACAACTCTTATCGGTCCTCGGGCGTCGAACTCACCGCGTGCGGCCGTGAGCTCGAAGTCACCCAGGCGCACCCGTCCTCCGCCGTCCCCGTGCGCCGACATCAAGTTGGACACCCCGAGGAAGTCGGCGACGTACGCGGTGGACGGATCTTCGTAGACCTCCGCCGGGCTGCCGATCTGCTCGATCCTGCCGCTCGACATCACGGCCAGGCGGTCGGACATGGTGAGCGCCTCCTCCTGGTCGTGGGTGACGTAGATGAACGTGATGCCCACTTCCTCCTGCAGCGCCTTCAGTTCGATCTGAAGAGCCTTGCGCAGCTTGGCGTCGAGGGCGCCGAGGGGCTCGTCAAGCAGAAGTACAGCCGGGTTCAGGACGAGGGCCCTGGCCAGCGCAACCCGCTGCTGCTGGCCGCCCGACAGCTGGCCGGGACGGCGCTTGTGGTAGCCCTCGAGTCGCACCAAGGCGAGGGCCTCCGCCGTCTTCTTCCTCGCCTCGTCCTTGGTCACCGTCTGGTAGCGCAGCCCGAACGAGACGTTCTCCTCAACTGTGAGGAAGGGGAAGAGCGCGTATGACTGGAACACCGTGTTGACGTTCCGCTTGTGGGGCGGAGTCTGGGCGACGTCGCGCCCATCGAGGAGGATCCTTCCCTCGGTGGGTTGCTCGAAGCCCGCGATGAGGCGCAGGGAGGTGGTCTTCCCGCAGCCGGACGGGCCGAGCAACGAGAAGAACTCGCCTCCGGCAACGTCCAGATTGATGCCGTCGACGGCAGTGACCTCGGCAAAACGCTTGACGAGGTCGACGATCTGAACCTGGCCACCTGTCATGAGTCAGGATCTTAGGCGATTCGCGAGCGTTTCGACATGAGCCACGAAGCGGTCCTTCGCGGCCATTGCCATGACGTAGGCGGGCGCGGGCTGGCATCAGGACCCGCTACGTGACGAATCGCGACGTACGACGTTCCACGCCTGCCGCCAGAGCATGTCGACGGCCGG
>Ga0209131_1002820_pt1 | contig 11683 bp, 9 predicted proteins | sample GraSoi_2013_40cm_FD_185826 | JGI IMG/M metagenome (GOLD analysis project Ga0209131, IMG submission 185826) | Grasslands soil microbial communities from the Angelo Coastal Reserve, California, USA - Sample 9_17_2013_40cm (SPAdes) (version 2) | ecosystem: Environmental > Terrestrial > Soil >...
GAGCAGCCGAGCCGCTTGTGTGCAGGCACGAAGTCCCTAAGCTTGCTCGCAAATCCCTTCCAGCGTGGGGAAAGCCCTCTCCGCCGCCCCAGGCGACGTCCGCATAGGAATAAAGAGTGATGGCCGACGACGGGCTCCCCGTCATTGCACGCTTCGAGGTGCGCCGGCGCAGCTATCTTGCGCCCGACGGCACGCTGCTGCGGCCGCTCCCCGACTTTGCCTCCGACATCCCGACGCTGCTCGCGCTTTATCGCGGCATGGTGCTCACGCGTGCATTCGATCTCAAGGCGGTGTCGCTGCAACGCACCGGCCGCCTGGGAACGTACGCGGTCTCGCTCGGTCAAGAGGCGGTTTCGGTCGGCGTTGCCAGCGCCATGCGGGCGGAGGACGTGTTGCTTCCCTCCTACCGCGACAACGGCACCTTGCTCTGGCGCGGCACGAAGATGGAGGAGATTCTTTTATTTTGGGGCGGCGACGAGCGCGGCAATCTTTCCTCCGGGCCTGCGCACGATTTCCCCTATTGCATCCCGGTTGGATCCCAAGCACCGCAGGCCGCGGGCGTCGCCTACGCGTTCAAGCTCAGAAAGGAGCCACGCGTTGCGGTTTGCCTGTTCGGCGACGGCGCCACTTCCAAAGGCGACGTCTGGGAAGCGATGAACTTTGCCGGCGTGCACAAACTGCCGCTGCTGTTCGTCGCCAACAACAACCAGTGGGCCATCTCCGTTCCGCTTAAGCTGCAGACAGCGTCACAGACGCTGGCGCAGAAGGCGATCGCCGCCGGGTTTATCGGCGAGCAGGTCGATGGCAACGACGTCATCGCCGTGCGCGCGGCGGCGGAGGAGGCGATCGCGCAGGCCCGCGCGGGCGGCGGACCGCGGCTGATCGAGGCGCTGACCTATCGGCTGAGCGACCATACGACGGCTGATGACGCGGCGCGCTACCGCCCACCCGAGGAGGTTCAGGCACGCTGGAAGGAGGAGCCGATCGCGCGGCTGCGCGCCTATCTCGTGAGCCAGAAGGCATGGGGCAAGGCGCAGGAGGAAGGACTCGCGACCGAGTGCCAGAAGGAGATCGAGGCGGCGATCGAGCGCTATTTGGCCTCCTCGCCGCGCGCGCCTGAGACGATGTTCGACCACCTCTACGCCGAGCTGCCGCGAAGCTACGCGAGCCAACGGGCGGAGCTCAGCGGAGGCTCGGATGCCTGAGCTAACGCTGGTCGAAGCGATCAATCTGGCATTGGCCCGCGCCATGGAAGAGGATGCCAACGTGGTGGTGCTGGGCGAGGACGTCGGCGTCAACGGCGGTGTTTTCCGCGCCACCGTGGGACTGCAGCAGCGGTTCGGCGCCGCGCGGGTGATCGACACGCCGCTCGCCGAGCTCTTGATCAGCGGGTTGTGCGTCGGCATGGCGGCGCAAGGGCTCAAGCCCGTGGGCGAAATCCAGTTCATGGGCTTCATTTATCCCTGCATCGATCAGCTCGTGAACCATGCATCACGGCTGCGTAACCGAACCCAGGGACGGCTGAGCTGCCCCATGGTGCTGCGCACGCCGCACGGCGGTGGCATCCGCGCGCCCGAGCATCATTCGGAAAGTACCGAAGCCATGCTCGCGCACATCCCCGGCCTGCGGGTCGTCATGCCGTCATCGCCGGAGCGCGCCTACGGACTCTTGCTCGCATCGATCCGCGACCCGGACCCGGTGGTGTTCCTCGAGCCGACCCGCATCTATCGCGCCGCAAAAGGGCAAGTGGAGGATAGCGGCGAAGCGCTACCGCTCGACGTTGCCTTCGTGCTGCGGCAAGGCCGCGACGTGACCCTCATCAGCTGGGGCGCGGCGGTGAAGGAGACGCTCGCCGCCGCCGCCGAGCTCGTCGGCCACGGCGTCGACGCGGAGGTCATCGATCTTGCCACGCTGAAACCCTACGACGAGGAGACCGTGCTCGCCTCGGTGACGAAAACGGGACGCTGCGTCATCGTGCACGAAGCGGCGCGCACCGGCGGCTTCGGCGCCGAGATCGCCGCCCTCATTGCCGAACGCGGGCTCACCTCGCTCCTGGCGCCGGTGGCGCGGGTAACCGGCTACGACACCGTCATGCCGCTGCCGCGGCTCGAGCAACGCTACATCCCCTCGGTCTCCCGCATCGTCGCAGCAACGCGCAAAGTATGCGAGTTCGCCTGAAGCCTACGGGAACCTTCCCATGCGCCAATTCTTGTTGCCGGATCTCGGCGAAGGCCTCGAAGAAGCAGAGATCGTCACGTGGCACGTCAACGAAGGTGATCGCGTGGTCGTCGATCAGCCGCTGGTGTCGGTCGAGACGGACAAAGCGGTGGTCGAGGTTCCCTCCCCCTGGAGCGGCCGCATCGCGCGCTTGTTCGGCGGCAAGGGCGATCTGATCAAGGTCGGTGCCGCCCTCGTCGAATTTGCCGAAGGTGAGCAAGGCGATACCGGGACAGTGGTGGGCGAGCTCGGCCAAGGCGAGAAGACTGTCCGAGAAGCGGAGGCGCCGACTCCGGCGCCGGCGCGTACCTTGCAAGTGCTTCCCGCCGTGCGGGCGCTGGCGCGCAAGCTCGATGTGGATCTCAACCTTGTGCAGGCCACCGGCCCTGGCGGCACCATCACGCGGGCGGATGTGGAGCGCGCCGCAAAGAGTCTCGCCGAAGCGGGCCCGGCCGAGCCGCTACGGGGCATGCGCCGCGCGATGGCGCAGCGGATGGCGGCGGCGCATACCGAGGTGGTGCGCACAACGGTGACCGACGAAGCCGACATCGAGGATTGGCGAAAGGGCGAAGACGTCACCATCCGGCTCGTGCGGGCGATCGCGGCAGCCTGCCAAGCCGAGCCCGCGCTCAACACCTGGTACAATGCCGAGGCGGGCGAGCGGCGGCTGATCAAGCGCATCGACATCGGCATCGCGGTCGATACCGAGGGCGGGCTCATCGTGCCCGTCTTGCGCAATGTCGGCGAGCGGGACGCGCGCGACTTGCGCGCCGGTCTGGACCGGCTCCGCGCCGACGCTGCGGCGCGCTCGATCCCGCCGGAGGAGCTGCGCGGCGCAACGATCACGCTGTCGAACTTCGGCATGATCGGCGGGCGCTTTGCAAACCTCATCGTCGTTCCGCCCCAGGTTGCGATCATAGGTGCCGGCCGCATCGATCAGCGTGTATTGGTGCACAACGGTCAGCCCGCCGCGCGGCGCGTGCTGCCCCTCTCGCTCACCGTCGACCACCGGGTGGTGACGGGGGGAGAGGCGGCCCGCTTCCTCGTGGCGCTCAAGGCGGATCTAGAGCGCACGTCCTAGAAGGCGAGGCCGCAGCCGCCTCCAATGTGGGAAGCCACGCAGGCGTCTCCTCGCAAATCTGTCAGGCGATCGCGGGCTGATGTCCGCTTTGCGCCTGCTGACCAGTCCTGCCGAAAACGTCGAGCGCCGCATTCACGGCGGCCCCATCCTCGAATGGGTAGCCCATCTCCCGGATGACGATTTCGAAGGCCCCGAGCGCGGCGACGATGTCAGTCTCGGCGATCGCCCCCATCGTCCCCCAGCGCCACATCTTTCCGACCATCTTGCCCTGTCCACCGGAGATCACGACGCCATGCTCATCGAGCAGCTTCGTCAACACCTTCTTGTTGTCGAGGCCGCACGGCGTCAGGATCCCCGTGACGGTGACCGAATGCACGCCGTCACGTGAGAAGATCTGCATCCCAAGCGCCTTAACAGCTTGATGAAGCGCCTCGGTGTAGTGTGCGTGACGCGCCCAGACGTTCCGCGCTCCTTCCGTTGTGTAAAGGTCGATCGCGACGTCGAGTGCAAAAGCGACCGAGACGGGTGGCGTCCATGGCGGCTCGCCTTTGTCGAAAAACTCCTTGTGCTTCTGTAAGTCGAAGTAAAAACGAGGCGCCTTGTTCGACTTTATCTTCTCCCATGCGCGCGAACTCACCGCGACGATCGCGAGGCCGGGCGGACACGCGAGCGCCTTTTGTGACGCAGCACAGACGATATCGAACTTCCACTCGTCCATCTTGAATTCGCTTGCGCCCAACCCGCTCACCGAGTCGACGATGACGTACGCGGGATGATTCCCGATCGCGCGCGAAATCGCGCCTAGGTCGATTTGCACGCCAGTGGACGTTTCGTTGTGCGTCAACAGAATTCCGGTAATCTTCTTTTCTCGGTCTGCCCGCAGCCGCGCGGCCAGTGCTTGGGGGTCGACCCCCGCGCCCCACGGCGTCTCGAGCATCTCGACGGTGCAGCCCCATATCTTCGCGATCATGGCGATCCGCTCGCCAAAAACGCCGGTCGGACACGCCAGGAGGGTATCACCCGGGCCGAACATGTTCGTCACCGCCGCCTCGAGGCTGCCCGTCCCCGATGAGCCCATCAACAATACGTCGCCTTGGGTTGCGAAGATCGACCGCATGCGCTCCGCGATGCTGTGGAGCAGGCGCGCGTACTCGGGGCCACGATGATTGATGAGCGGCTTCGCCATCGCGGCGAGCACCGGTTCGGAAACGGCAACGGGTCCAGGGATAAACAGCAGGCTCTTTGGCATATGGACAGGCTCGGGGCGGAAAGGCCGTTTGGTGCTGCACCCAAACGATAGCACACCACGCGGGGGAGAGCCCCGGCCGTTCGACGAGGCTACCAACCCATCAATTACTTGGTAGCATGCTCCTTGCCCAGGCTGCGCTTACCCTCCGGCCATAGGTCACTGCGTGCGCGAGGGGGCGCGCCACAGGCTCTTTGACGTGAGACAGTGAACAGCGACTTCGCGCTCGGTTGGCGGGGCGATGCGGCAATCCATGGCCACGCTGGCCAAACCATAGGCATCGAGGCGATCAAGTTTCCGCTTCTCCGAGAGCAAATTGATCATGGCCATCGATGCCGCATCCATCGCCTTGTTAAGATCGACATTGGTGCCAACAGTCACATAATCGGTAGCTGTTTCCTTGCTGGGCAGCGCCGCCGGCGGCTTCGCCCTGGCGTCCTTCGGATTGAAGCAGAAAGTGCCCTTCACGATGTCGACGACTTCAGAGATGCGGCAATCCCAGCGCTGCATCATGATGCGCTGAGCGTCCGCGGCGCTGACGCGTCGCTCCTCCGTGATGAACCTCACGGTCTCGGACTTGAGGATGTCGAGTGCCTTGTTGAGGTCTTCGTCATAGCCGACCGTAAGCCAATGCGTCGGGGTCTCGACGCGAGGCCATTCGAGCGGCCGGCCCTTGATGACGTCGACAGTAATGTTGAACTCCCTGAACGCGGTCTCGATGCCCGTGAGGTTGATCTCGCCATTGCCTTGCGCGGCATGCGCATCGCTCGCCCACAGCAGCGCGCCCTTCACGAACACCGGCAGATAAAGGGCCGACCCCGCGGTCAGCTCGCGCAGATCCAAATTGCCGCCATAACGTCCCGGCGGGACGGTGCTGTAGCGTCCGGGCTCGGCGCGCGCGACGCCAAGGATTCCGGGAAACGGCCGCAGCGGAACGAAGACGCCGGGCAGGAACTCGGCGACCTTGTTGTCCCAGTCAAGATAGACGTACCGGATTCTTCCTTCCGGAAACTCCTTCGGAAATTGTCCGGCAATTCCGGGATAGTTCATGTTCACGCCGTAGGAGCGCGGCACGATCTTGTTGATCTTCACCTTGAGCACGTCACCGGGTTCAGCGCCTTCGACATAGATCGGCCCGGTGAGCGTATGCGCGCCGCGGCCCGGAACCTCCTGACGAATCTTGGCCAGCAGGTCCAACGTCGCGCCCGGCACGAGGCGATCGTGAAAATGCATCATCGTTTCCATGACGACGCTGTCGCCGGGCTTGATGGTAAGCACCGGCTTCTGCGCATTGTCGTACCAGCCCAATTGCGTGGTCTCCATGGTTGCTGGAAGCAGATGCATTTTTCCCGGCGCTCCGGTCGCGACCGCGACCGTCTGCGCCGTCGCGGCGTCATTGAAGATCGCAAGCAACGTGCCGGCGAGAATGCCCAGCGCTATCTTGGACTGCGTCTTCATCCCAGCCTCCCTTGTCCCATGGACGAACACCTTTGGTCGATCGCACCCGCTGTCGCTGCGGGGATTATCGTCTCGCGCAAGGCGCTTCAGCAAGGGCAGAGTTCGCCGCGCGCGTCGCGTCGCAGCACGTCATTCGCCGATGACGGCGATGGCGTTGATCTCGATCAGATATTCGGGCGAAGTCATCTTACAGACCTCGACCATGGTGGAGGCCGGAGCGGGCGGCCGGAAATATTCGCGCCGCACTTTGTGGATCTGCTCGAAATGCTCCATGTTGCGGACATAGACGTCGACGCGGCAGATGTCGTCCATGCTGCCGCCCGCCTCCTCGACCGCCGCTTTTAGATTTTCGCAGACCTGGCGCGTCTGCGCTTCGATATCGCCGATGCCGGCGATCGTTCCGTCCGCTCGGCGCGAGGTCATGCCGGAAATGAAGACGATGCGGCCGCGCGCCTCCACCATCGTCGCGTGGGAAAAATGGCCGGATGGCTGGCGGATCTTTTTTGACGTGATCTGCTGCTTGGGCATTGCTTGCTCCTGAATGCGAGACAGTCAACCTGCCGCGGCTTTCCCTCCCCGCGCGGTCGCTTTGATTTCGACGAGGACGTTTCGGTACTGCCAATGGCTGCAGTTGAGAAGCTCACGGGGGATGCCGGGCTCGCGCCAGATCACCTCTCCCGGCTTTTCATCGGTTTGGCGCAGGCGGGGGCATGCAGAAGGATCAAGTGGACGTGCGAAACGACTGATCCGCAGGCGCTCACCCCCCTCCCCAACCCTCCCCCGCAAGCGATCGCAAGCGGGGGAGGCAGTAGACCGAGTTCGCGGCTCCGACTGGTTCTGAGAACGCGGACTTGCTCTAGAAAAACGCGAGCGTGCGGATTTCGATGCTCTCACGCGGTCGCGCGTTGGGGGGCGAGGTCGGATCCTCGAACGCGGTGTGCGCGGACCAGCGGGCGCGGCCGTCCTTCGCCGAATCGTAGACCTTGAACACCAGCGCCTCCTCGCGCCGCATGCGCGGCAGATAGTACCAGCGGTGCTCGGGATTGTAGGTGATGGCGTAGGTTTGGCCGATGCGGTTCGGGTAGCGCCGTTCGCTTATTAGGAAATCGCTCGACAAGATCGAGCGCGCATCGCAGATCGCGAGCGGAAAGCTCTCGACCGGATGCCGGATCGGCCGCCACACCTGCACGATGGCAAAGCGCCGTTGCAGGAGCTCGTCGGCCTCATCGGGGAGCAGGTCGCGCACGCGCTGTGGGCCGGACCATTCGGTATAGTCGTTGTGAACGCGACGTACGACCTCGCGGATCTTGCGCGCCTCGCGTTGCTCATCATCCGCCGTGCGCAAGGTGTGATCGAAGACGACAACGCGCGAGGCGCCGCTTTCGGCTTTCACCAGCGCTTCCATCTCCGGATAATAGACCCTGCGGATCTGGTCCTCGTCGAAGAAATCCGCCACTTTCGTGTCGTGACGAACAAAACGGAAGCCGTGGCGATCGAGCACGAAAGGCTCCGTATTGAGCCGCGCATTGCGGATCGTCACGCGATGGGGGTCGACCGTGCCGCCGCTGCGCACGTCCGTCGCGCCCGCCGCCGCCGTCTGAGTGAAGATCTTCTCCCCGTTATCGAGAACGTAGTTGACCGTCGCCTCGATGGCTTCGTTGACCGTTTCCCGTTCGATAACCTCGACCATCGGCAGCTCCCTGGCGTTGCGGCTGCACGGCTGTGCCACCCTCGCCGGCAGCGCGCGCCCAGATATAAGTCCGCCTGGCGGGCAAGACAATCCACACAGGATATTGTCGCGGCTCCGCCATGCCCGCGCGGCGGGGCTCAAATCAGCGAGCCTCGGGGCGACGGGGAATATTGCTGCTTGAAGCGGCGAATGCGCAATGTTCTTCTATGCGAACGCGCTGCCCGAGAGATCTCTCGCGGCATGCGCCTGCCGGGAGGAGCGCCGATGACCGACTACACTTACGATTTCGTGAACGTCAGGGTGCGCGACGGCGTCGCCTGGGCGGCGCTCAACCGGCCGGAAAAGCGCAACGCCATGTCGCCGGCCCTTCACTACGAGATGGACGACGCGCTGGCGCGTCTCGAGGTCGACGATAACGTCAAAGTCGTGGTCGTGACCGGCGAAGGCGGCAATTTCAGCGCCGGGCAGGATCTGAAAAAGTTCTTCCGCGAGCTGGAAAACAATCCGGCCGAACGCAAGAAGGCGGCGGCGGCCGCCAATCGCTGGCGATGGGAGCGGCTCTACGGCTACGACAAACCGACCATTGCGATGGTGCACGGCTATTGCGTCGGCGGCGCGTTCATGCAGCTCCTCGCCTGCGACTTCGCGATCGCGGCCGAGAACGCGATCTTCTCGCTCTCCGAGGTCAACTGGGGAATTCTGCCCGGCGCGCTCGTATCCAAGGCCGTCGCCGACACGGTACTACCGCGGCATGCGCTCTATTACGCCTGCCTCGGGGAGCCGTTCGACGGCAAAGAGGCCGCGCGCATCGGCATGATCAACTACGCGGTTCCCGCCGAGAAGCTCGAGGCGGCGACCGTTGAGCTTGCGCAGAAGCTCATGAAGAAAAGTCCGGCCGTGCTGCGCGCCACCAAGCAAGCGATCCGCCACGTGCGCACGATGGACGTCCCGCAGGCCTATGATTACCTCGCCGAAAAGGGCAAAGCCATCAAAGCGGCCGACAAGGAGGATTCCTACAATATGGGCCTGCGGCAATTCCTCGACGAGAAGTCCTACAAACCGACGTTCGAGCCGTTCCGGCTTGCAACAAGCGAGAAAAGATCGAAAGCGGAGGCGAAGAAATAACGTTCTGTCGAGCGGCAACGCGAGTCGAATCTATGACGCAAAAAGGGTTGGTCCTGCTGGTCGCGCTCTCGGCGCTTCTCTTTCCAGACGGCGCGCATGCCCAGTTCTACAAGGGCAAGACCCTTACCATGATCATCAACTATCCGGCGGGCGGGCCGAGCGACATCGAGGGACGCATCGTCGCTCAACATCTGCCCGCGCACATTGCCGGAAAACCAAGCATCGTCATCAAGAACGTTGGCGGCGCAGGCGGCGTGATCGGCACCAATCAGCTCGCCGATGCCGCGCCCGACGGCGAGACCATGGGCTTCTTCACCCTCGACGTCGTCGCGCAGCTTCTTGGCAATCCGGCGCTGCGCGTCAACTACGCGGATTTCGCGATGCTCGCCGCAGTGGAGGAGCCGCTGGTCGCGTATGCGCGCAAGGACACGCCGCCCGGGCTTAAGGTTGCGACCGACATCATGCAGGCCAAGGAGTTCAAGGCGCTCTCGCTCAACGCGCAGAACAGCAACACCATCAACCAGGCGCTCTCGCTCGACCTCCTGGGACTCAAATACCGGCCGATCCCCGCCTATCGCGGCCTAAAGGAGGTCGAAACCGCGATCCTGCAGAACGAAGGCCAATTCGCCAACACCTCGCTGCCGGGCTGGACCGCTTCGGTCGAGCCCACCATGGGCGACCTCGTTCTGCCGCTGTGGCAGCTTGCGCCGCGCGGCAAGGACGGCAGCTATCCGCGCAGCGCGGCGCTTCCCGATTTGGCGACATTCGAACAATTCTACGCCACGGTGAAAGGCGGCAAGCAGCCTTCTGGCTTCGCCTATGAGGTCTTACGCGCCGGGAGCGACCCGCTGGTCGCGATGTTCCGTACCGCGCTGATGCCGCCGAAGGCGCCGAACGACCTTGTCACGCTGATGCGATCCGCCTTCGTCGAATTGTGGAAGGACCCCGCGTTCATCCGCGACTATGCCAACGTGGTCAAGACCAAGCCCATCCTCGTGACCGGCGAGGAGGCGCAGGCCATGGTGGCCGCGCTCGCCAAGGTCAAGCCGGAGATCAAGGCCTTCCTTCTCGATTACAGCAATCGGCTGGTCAGGTAGCTGCTCACGCGCTCCTAAGCTGACCGACTGAGGGCGGGCTAGCGGAGAGAGGAATGCAAACGCGCAGGTCGCGGTTGCCGATGAGCGTGCTTCTGCTCTTTTGCGTCCTCGTGGGATTTGCGGCGCAAGCGGAAGACTACCCCACACGATCGGTGAAGCTGATCACCCAGGGCGCGGCGGCAAGCGGCCCCGACGTGGTCGCGCGCATCGTGGCCGAGCCGCTCGGCCGGTTGTGGGGGCAGCAGGTGGTGATCCTCAATCATCCCGGAGCGGGCGGCAGCGTTGCAGCCCGCCAAGCGGCATCCGCCGCCGCGGACGGCTACACGCTCTATATGCCGGCGACCTCTGCCTTCATCGTCATGCCGGAAATGTTTCCAAATCTGCCGTTCGACCTCGATCGCGATTTTGTTCGGATCGGATTTGTCGCCGAGCAACCGATGGTGATCGCGGTGGCGCCCTCGCTCGGCGTCAATTCGCTTCAAGATTTGATCGCACTGGCGAAGAGGCGGCCGAGCGAAGTCCTCTACGCCGCCAATGCACGCGGCACGCTTCCGCACCTCACGGCCGAACGCTTTCGCAGCCAAGCAGGCATCGAGCTGCGCTTTGTTCCGTACGCCGGCGCGGCGGCCGGGCTGCAGGATCTGGTGGGCGGACGCATCTCGATGATCGTGGAGAGCTTGGGACCTTTTTTGGGCGCTATTCAAGGCGGCTCGCTCAAAGCGCTCGCGGTTGCCTCCGCGCAGCGGCTGCCGAACTTTCCCGACCTGCCGACGGTCGCCGAAACAATTCCGGGCTTCATCGCAACAGGTTGGTTCCCGCTGCTCGCGCCGGCCGGCACGCCCGACTGGATCGTGCGCAAGGTGGGCGGGGATCTGCGCGTCGTGCTCGATCAGCCGGCCGTGAGGCAAAGGCTTGCCGACCTCGGCACGTTCGCGCGGCCGATGTCGCCGGCTGAGACGACCGAATTCATCCGCCGGGAACAAGAGCTGTGGCGGCCGGTGGTGAAACAGATCGGCGTCTCGCAATAGCCACTGGCTATCGTTCTCCTCTCGCTTGCCGACGGCAGCGCTCCTTCCGCACTGCCGATTTAAGACATAAGCTCGGCGAGTTGACACGGAGGAGTCTCGTCATGGCAACAGTTGGAATTATGCATAGTGGCTCGCAAGAGACTGCTCAGAAATATGTCAAGATACTTACAGATCGACTCCAAACGGACTGCACACCCCCTCCGGCCATTGAAGTCCGTTATGCCACTCAAAACGATCCTCTTCCAAAAATAGCTCAGTACTTCATTGAGAATGGTGTCAACTTGCTCATAGCGGCGGGCGGCTCCCGGTCTGCCGATGCGGCAATCAAAAAAAGGGGTAGCGCAAACAACCCTATCATCGTTTTCACAAGCGTGGCGCCGTATATCTGCAACAACATAAACAAAAACACTACAACCGGAGTATGCGCGCACACTTCGGATCATGACGTGGACAGATTAGACTGGCTGCTCAAGATGCCGCTTAAGGGAAGAAGGATAGGAGTGCTCAGGAACTCTAGTCGTGGCGACCATGCAAAGCAGAAGGGCGCCATAGACCAAGCAATGACAGCCTGCAACTGCACTCCTGTCCATCGGGACATAAACGGCCCCAATACGATTAAAGATATTTTCGACTTGTTCAAAGGAGACATTCACGGATTGCTTGTCGCGGCCGATCCATTCTTCAACAATGATCGGCAGGAAGTAGTCGACAAGACAAATGCTGACGTTTATCCGGCGATTT
>Ga0209131_1002822_pt1 | contig 11681 bp, 15 predicted proteins | sample GraSoi_2013_40cm_FD_185826 | JGI IMG/M metagenome (GOLD analysis project Ga0209131, IMG submission 185826) | Grasslands soil microbial communities from the Angelo Coastal Reserve, California, USA - Sample 9_17_2013_40cm (SPAdes) (version 2) | ecosystem: Environmental > Terrestrial > Soil >...
TTTCAAGCAGCGCTCAAAGATGCCGAACCCATCTCACAACCATACGGCTATCGCGGCACATCCAGCCGCTGGCGTCATTACGAACAATTGGAACGCTGGCCCGCCAGATACATCGTGCTCGGTGATGCCTTTTGCGGTTTCAATCCCATTTACGGGCAGGGCATGTCTGTAGCCGCGTTATCCGTGGCAGCATTAGCAAAACAACTTCAGAACAGCAACGGCAATCTCGATGGCGTGCCACAGTCCACGCTGCGAGAGATCAGCAAGATCACACAAGGCGCCTGGCTGCTTGCCACCAGCGCCGATCTTGAATGGCCCGGCACACAGGGTGGTACGATCCGCAATAGTGCTGCCGACCGCTTTGGGCGCTGGTACGTGGACAAGCTGCTGGATGCAACCGCCTTTGACAAGCATGCACGGCTGGCGTTCATTGCCGTTCAGCAGCTCCTCAAACCCGCTTCAAGTTTATTTGCGCCGGGAATCTTCTTCCGCGTGATGAAACATACACTGCTGAAAAAACGAGGGTGAATACTTTGAATCATTAACGTTACATCATCACTCTTATGCATATCGCGTCTCACGTGTTACATTCACAAGCAAGCGCCGTCAGGTAACATAATAGTAGAATTAGCAGATATAAGTCTAATGGAGTGAGTGATGGAACGAAAAACGCAGTCAGGCTATTTGGTATTGGCGGATATTTCCGGCTATACCTCTTTTGTGGCGAAAACCGAAATCGAACACGCAGATATCGCGCTCTCGATCCTGCTCGAAGTCATCGTGGAAAAATTAAGCGGCTGCCTGACCATCTCCAAGCTGGAAGGTGATGCAGTCTTTTGCTATTGTGAGGCCGGCAAACTACCGGAAGGCAAATCCCTGTTGGAGTTGGTCGATCAGACCTATCTGGAATTTCGTGATAAAGCCCAGGATCTATGGGCTCACGCAACCTGTGACTGTAAAGCGTGCAAAGCCATTCCCACGCTCGACTTGAAGTTCATCGTGCATCATGGCGATTTTATTGTCCAGCAAGTGGCAGGCATCAAGGATTTATTGGGTACGGATGTCAATCTCATTCATCGGCTCTCGAAGAATCATGTAGCTGAATCTACGGGCTGGCATGGTTACGCCCTCTTCACGAATCAAGGCTTGGAACAAATGCAAACCGATAAGAAGGCTTTTATTCAACAGGCTGAATCTTATGAACACCTTGGCGAGGTTGAAACTTACATCATGGATATGCACACCCGCTATCAGGCAATGAAAGCTGCATAGCAAATCAATTTTTATTTTGAAGCATCTGGTGTGATACTAATCAGGGGGATCTTCAGAACTTCGTGACCCGTATTATCGTAACAACTGCAACTCCGATCACCGGAATTTAACGGCGGCATTCCGCTGCCCGAATAGCCCTTTTGCGTGCAGAAATCAGCGCACACTACCGAGTCCGATTTGGGTCCGAGGTTGCCTACGCTCCATTGTTGGAAGACGATAAAAAGGATAAAGAGTGCTGTCAGGCTCATCGAGACCAGAACATGTTTCCGGTCCACGCTTGAATCGTTTTCCAGTCTCCTACCAATCCTATAACCGAGCACTATCAAACCGATCCACAGTATCAAAAAGATAAATACGAATAAGATTGAAGTGAATGTTTCGGTTGAGGCGGGCCGTGGGTTATCCCAAAAATAAAAATCCATAAAACGCCAAAGAAAGCGCCAAAAAAGAATAGAGAAATAATTCCCGCAATAAAAAATCCGGGGATTCCAAATAGCAATGTATACAGGTATCTTTTTTTCATGCTGCCTCTAACAATGAGGTTCATTGTAATGTGTTGCCGAGTTGGCAGGACGCCTCCACGGAATGGATTTACGAACGAACTCACCCAAATTTCCCATTTCACTTCATGCCGCTATCATACGTTTTTAATCACCCCTTAATTTCCGATCGGTAAACCTAATATAGGGCCGCAAGTCATTGCGGTCTCCAACATTGACACAGACCAAAGAAAGGAGCTTAGGATGAGTCAATTAAGTGATACTGGTCGAATCAAATCGACGACAGGCAAGACTTCCGCGATGCGGGTCTTTATCATCAGTGAGGAAACCCTGCAGCGCCTCACGGGTCTGATCCAGTTGGGCTTCGGCGTGCTGAACGGGCTCATCGGTTTACGCTTCCTGCTGAAACTGATGGCTGCCAACCCTGCAAATCCCTTTGCGAGTTTGGTCTATTTCGTCACCTCGCCCTTCCTATGGATGTTCCAAAACCTCACCCGCACGCCCAGCTTTGAAGGCATCGAGATCGAATTCTTCTCCCTGATCGCCATCATTGTCTATGCGTTGATCGGGTGGATCATCGTTCAGTTGATGTGGATCCTGTTCTCACGCATGAAATAGCTTCCACCCAAACCTGTTACAACAACACCCCAGCGTTAAAAAATTTAGTTCAACGATTCCGTCTCAGACATAAAGAAAGGAGTATGAGATGAGTCATATCACCGATACAGGCCGTGTTCGCTCCATCACTGGTCAAGCCAGAAAAATGGAGACCGCACATCTCGATCAAGAGATCATGCTACGCGTCACCGGATTGATTATGTTGGGCGTTAGCTTGCTCAACAGTCTAATCTGCACGCGCTTCCTGCTCAAGCTGATGGATGCCAACCCGGCGAATCCATTTGCTCAATTCGTTTATAGCACCACCGCGCCATTGCTGACCCTATTCCATGGCTTGGTCCAAACCGTCACTGCGAATGGCAACGTATTCGAATTATCGGACCTGGTCGCGATCGCGGTTTACGCCATGCTGGGCTGGTCCACGGTGCGCTTGCTCCGCATCCTGTTCGCCCGTGTCAGGTAAAACTGCACTGTCGATAAATCAAACACCCTCATCATGTTTAACGATGAGGGTGTTTGATTTCAATTTATATTTTCCAATTTTTTGTTCTAGCGCATATTATCGCGGAAGGTCAGCAGCATGATGTAAGCCTGCAGCGGGTTATTACGATACACCTCCGCTACAAACTCATCCTGCAGGAACTGACTAAAGCCAGGTTCATTTTTGACATCTGGGTTATCCAAATTTTGAAATGCCATTTGCCAGGCTGGGAACTGGCGCGTGGAAATCTGCTCACGCGAAAGAATAGTCAAATCCTTATGACGCGGATCCGCCTCAATCTTTTTATATATGGCTTCCACGGACTCATCCGGTCCCTCAAGGACCTGCATAAAGTTTCCGCCCTTATATAATAAAAGCCCGGTGATATCTTTGCCAGAATTATTCTCGCGGCTGACCTTTAGAATATCCAACAACTCTTCGTCGCTTAGAAGTTTTACAGAGGTGCTGACATAAATAAGAGAAAGCATATTTTTCCTTTCCTCAATTATATCGTCAAATAAAAACCTGATCTGGTTGCATGCAAAAATGCAATCAAAGCTAGAAATTACATTGTATTAAGGCTATCATATTAACGAGAGACAGAATCTTGATACTATTTAAACGGATGTTTCAGATCATGCGCTGACGCTCAAACCCTTGCAGGACACACGTAAAATGGGTTATCGCAGCAAGTAAACCTTGGAGCAAACGGTATATTATTAGATGGGTATTATCCCTGTTTATAAAGAAGTGGGGATTTTTTATTGTGGCGTTTTTTGAGCCATTCGTGTGTTACACTACTACAGGCTTTTCGTAAACAAGATGTTTATTATTTGGGGAATATGGAGGCTGTTCCATAGGGAGCATCCATCAAGACCCAAGCCCGTTAATTGATTTTAGTAGGATTCGAAGTAAAGGAAATGAACATGGATTCCAAAGAAACAGTGCAGGCGCTCATGGATTCGGTCCAGCGGGGTCGTTTTGATACTGCCAGGACTTTCCTCTCCGATGATTTTCAGATCAGCGGCTTTTCTCCAAAACCGCTCAACAGTAAAAAATGGTTGAACATGATCGCCAATTTAAAGATGGCTTGTGCCGACCTAAACTATCATTTCCAGGTGGATGGCGCCGAAGGCAATGTAGTCCATACTACGTCACAGCTGAGTGGAACGAATAGCGGCGCGTTTGATTTCACCGATATCAATATGGGCGTGATCTCCGCAACAAATAAGAAATTCTCCATTGCCAGAGAAAAGACTCAGATTACTGTTAAGGGTGATAAGGTCACTTCATGGGCAATTGAACCTACCGAAGGCGCGGGCTTTACCGCGATCCTTGGTCAACTTGGGGTCAAATTGCCAGCAACAAAAAATAAGGGAAAGCGGCAAAAGGCTTAGATCAAGGCCCGGGCTGCGGAATCAGACCAAGGCTTGAACGCGATCCGCAAACAGTGCGCTGTTCAAATGTTGACCGCGTCATAATCTACAAGCTTGAAGTGTGGTACACTGAATCCAACAGTTGAGAACGAATAACTGGATTTGTGTGGTGTTTTAGCCGCCGACCCTGTTATGGGGTTGGCGGTTTGCGCTTAAAAAATAGCCGCTGAACAAAAGGAGATCACTGTGGATGATCTAAAAGCAATCACAAAAGCGCTCATGTATGCCATTCAAACCAGTGATTATGAAAAAACAAAATCTTATTTGACCGCTGATTTTAAATTTAGCGGGTCTGTTCCCAAACCACTCAAAGCCGACGCCTGGCTTACCATGCATAAGAACTTAAAAAAGGCGTTCCCAAACCTTGAATACCACTTCCGAGTGGAAAGCGTGCAGAGTGGCGGCGTTGTAAAGATCTCATCTGAGCTCAAGGGAACGCATAAAGGCGACCTCGATCTGACAAACATGAAGTTAGGCGTGATCCCAGCCACGAATAAATCTTTTGCCGCAGGCCGCGAACATGGCAAATTGATCATCCAAAATGACAAGGTTGTCTCGTGGGTTGTCGAACCCAATAAAGACACTGGTATGCTGGTGATCTTGAACCAGCTTGGTGTGAAGCCATTAACTAACTAAACCTAGAACAACTTGCAGGATCGCGAAAGAGTGAAGCTAGTGATCCAAATTATTTCCAGCACACACATTTATCAACCCATCAAACGCGTCTTTGAATTTATCAGCAATCCTGAAAACGACTTTCAATGGCAATATGGAACGCTGTCTTCAACCCGCACTTCCGAAATCATCGCCGCGTTGGGCGCTTGCTTTCAAACCACCGGTAATTTTATGGGGCATCGCATCCAAAGCACATTTGAAGTGACCGAGTATGATCTCAACAAAAAATATGGTTTCAAATCTCTGACCGGTCCTCTGCAATCCTTTACGACCTATACTTTTGCATTGGCGAGCGGCTATACTCAGCTCAACTTGTTGACACAAGCCAATGTGGTCAATTTTATAGAACTCAATGAAAATATTCTCGAAAAGAAGCTAAAAAAACAACTTAAGGAAAATCTGGCAATGCTCAAGAATATCCTTGAGGTTGGATAATTTCTCCCCTAATTCAACTAAAAACAATCAATTAAACTGATATAACCAACAAATAGACCCGCTTTTCAGCGGGTCTATTTGTTTCTTAATAGCAATCTGGAAATTATACGGTTAGGGAATTACCAATGCTGTTGAAGGTATTGTTGACCTTCTGGCCCAGCGTAGTCATTACGGCAATCACGACGATGGCGATCAAAGCGAGAATAATCGCATATTCGACGAGCCCCTGACCTTTTTCTTTAGCTGCAAATAACATGATACCTACTCCTTTCTCTAAACTATTCCTAGTAGCTGAGAAACGCTCCCAGTATGGCAACATGATGCTAAACGCGTCAAATAGTTACAGTCTCTTTACAAATTAAGTTAAATTTCTAATCTAAAATTAATTTTGCACGAATTCAGAGCAAGTGGCTAAAAAACAGATGTTTTTAAACATCCCCAAAAGTCTGGTTGAGGCGAAGAATATTTCCACAAATGGCATACTTATAATCATGGAATTTTGCAATCTCTTCACAGAACAACTATGTAGCGTGTTTTCGTTCTATAATATGGAAGATTATTATTTCTGTTATAGGACGGTATTATGAAAGATTTCGAATCATCCAATCCCTTTTTTCGCGTGGATCTGTTGACTGGCTGCAACAATTTGGTCAGTTTTTCAAAGGCGCTCGATAATAATTTCGAGAACCTGATGCTTGAGCCGGTATCGCTCATTGTGGTGGACTTGTATCAATTGCGCGATATTAACAAAGCCAAAGGTTTCGATTACGGTGATAGCCTGCTGCGCTGGCTGGGCATTGCCATCAAAGACGAGACTGAATCCATTGTGTATCGCATCTCAGGCGATAATTTCGTGGCTGTATTGATCGGGGGCAAACACAAAAAGCATCAAGAAACAGCTCAAAGGTTGTTTGACCGCTTAAATAGCGAAACCCAGCAACTCGATTTAAATCCACCAGTTGCGCGCATGGCAGTCATCCACTTTCCGGGTAATAATCCACTTAATCCGCCCGTGGTCTGGAAAAACCTAAACGAAAAAATGGCACAGACTACAGCCGAAGAATCCTACAAAATTTTCCAGGCTGACACATCCGAAGAAGACCAAGCTACCCTGCATGCCATTGAACTCATGGCGAAGCGCATTGAAACTCTTGGTGGTACGCTTCAATATACATTCAAGCTGGCTTATACAGACCCAATCAGCAGCGCCCCAAATATGCTTGCCATCCAGCGCAAATTGGACCTTTCGCTAAGTGAGGCGATCCTTGAGCAAAAACATCTTAGCATTTGTTTAATTGATGGAGATAGCCTCAAGCACTACAACAGCAAAGGCTATGCGGCCGGTGACGATGTGATTCGTAAGATCACGAATACCTTAAGTACGGCACTACGCCCCAATGACTTTTTAGGGCGCTGGCGTATGGGCGACGAGTTCATCGTCATCCTACCGGCTACAACTGTGGAGCAAGCCTCCATGGTTGCAGAGAGATTGCGTGCCTCTATTGAATTGGCTTCGCAGGGTTGGCTTTTCCCAACTACGATCTCAATGGGTATCTCGTATTATCCCAAACACGGACACACCACCAATCAACTCGTCGAAGCTGCAGAAAAAGCTTTAGGACTCGCAAAAATGTCTGGCAAGAACCGCGTCATCGTTGCATCGTAGATTTGAGGACGGGTTCAAAGACTTGCCAGTCATCCGGAATAGAAATCATAAAGGAGCATATCATGGCGAAGATCCTGTACATTGAAGACATTCAGGACAATATCACGCTGGTCGAGAAGATTGTCACATCGCGCGGCCATGAATTCCTATATGCAAAAAACGCCGAACAAGGTTTGGAACTTGCGTTCAATTCCACCCCTGATCTGATCCTGCTTGATCTGGGCCTGCCCGACGCTGATGGTCAAACCTTGTCGGTCTGGCTGAGGGGTAATCCCGCTTTGGAAAATATCCCGATCATCGTATTGACCGCTTGGCCTGAGGAAGTGGTACAGCATACCGTGGAGGCATATAACTTGAACGGCTATTTATGCAAGCCCTTCAACATGCGGGACTTACTGCAAATCATTGATAAAACTTTGGGTGCAAAAGCACTATGACCATTGAACTGATTCCGGCGGAACGTTTCAGTATGCAGGAACTCACCGAACTTTATAACCAAACCCGCGTAGATTATCTGGTGCCCATGCCCATGAACGCTGACCGTCTCGCCGAATACGTCCACGATTTTGATATTGACCTCGCCCATTCATGCGTTGCCCGCACCACAGATGGTCAACCGCTGGGACTAAGCATGTTGGGTGTACGCCGTGAAAAAGCCTGGATCACACGCCTCGGCGTTTTACCCGCCTCACGCCGCACTGGAGCCGGATCTGCATTAATGGATTTTATGTTTGCGGGCGCCACATCCCTGGGGTTGAAAGAAACCGATCTCGAAGTAATCAAAAACAATACACCTGCCTATAATTTATTTTTGAGCAAGGGCTTCACAGAAACTAGCGAATATCTTGTCATGCGTCGCGCACCGCACCCCATCACTAATCCATTACAAGGAATCGTATCCTGGCTTAAATTTGATGAAGCGCTGGCAATACTTCAATCCTATCCACATCATATCACCTGGATCAATGCTTACGAATCAATGCGCAACTCTCCAGACTTTGAAGGGCTGAGAATTGAGCTACCAAACGGCGGTGCAGGCTGGCTGGTTTATCGCAATACAAAATACACACTTCGCTCCACCCTCAGTCATTTGATCATCCACACCGAGCACGGCAACCCACAAGAAGTGGGCGCTCAACTCTTATTGAATCTGCATAATCACTATCCACACCACGACACCTATGCAGAAAATATTTTTCAGGGCGACCCTCATCTATCCGCTTTTAAAATATTAGGATACTTCGCAAACTTCTCGCGGATAGAAATGCGCCGCCCATTCACCGTGTAAATATGCGACACTCCGCCTCAAGCTTGGGCTTCGGCTGGCTTCCATCCGATAAACTTATCTTTCATCCAAAGCTTTCCCAACTACTCGACTCGTTCTAGAAAGACTTTTATAGCATTTGACAGTCAACGTGTAGACTCTGAGAGTCACTTTTGGATATGCTGAAACAAATCCTAAACGGAGGTGTTGTTATGAAAACCATATCCATCTTTCTATCTCTGATCAATTCACTGTTGGCAGGTGTGATCCTGCTCGCCAGCCTGACTGGCAGTGAAGTCCATGATGCGCTGTTATTATGGTTAATGACCAAAATACTCGCCGCATTAGGCATTATCATGATCGGTGTCATCACCTGGCTGGGAAGTGTATCCGCGATCAAGCCAAATTTGATGGCATTGAGCAGCGTAAGTCTGGTTGCGTTAGGCGCAGGGACCGTAGTATGGACCATCCATCTGGCAATTGTGACGGGTGGTATGGAATATTATATGATCGTCTATGGCATAAGCCTAATCATACAAGGCATGGCTTCGCTCTTTGGCTTCGCAGAAGAATTCAGAAATATGACCGTATCATAGGCGCAAATAATATTTGACTTGACAATCCCTGTAAGAACTGTAAAATACCCGCCATCATGAAAATGATGAAATACTCCAACTCTTGCTTGTGTCTATGGCGGGGTTCGTAACCACCACCTGAGACTTCCGCCTTCATAAGCAGTCAACGACTCAGGACATTGGAACGACCCCCGCACACAAATCCCAATGCGCAGGATTGATTTGATGTCCTTTTGTTTTTACGTTGACTGCTTTTTATTTTAAAAAAACTTTAAAGTGAAAAGGAAAAAAGAAAATGTCTTACGTACATCCCGAATACCTCGTAGAAACCGCCTGGGTCGCCGAACACTCGAATGATGCCAATATTCGCATTATCGAATCAGACGAAGACCCATTGTTATATGCGATCGGTCACGTCCCTGGTGCTGTGCAAGTGGATTGGTTCAGTACATTGCAACATCCTTTACGCCGCGATTTTCTCACAAAAGAAAAGTTTGAAGAAGTAAATTCCAGCCTTGGCATTGGCAATGATACAACCGTTGTATTCTATGGCGATAAGTCCAATTGGTTTGCATGCTATGCTCTGTGGCTCTTCCAGTATTATGGTCACAAGAACGTGAAGATCATGAACGGCGGACGCCTTAAATGGGAAAAAGAGAATCGCCCTCTTGTGAAGGAAGTTGTCTCGTATCCCCAAGCCTCGTACAAAGCGAAAGAAGCGGATAAGTCCATTCGTGCATTCCGCGATGAAGTGCTCAAACAAAGTAACGCCAAGAAACCGTTGGTGGACGTCCGCTCGCCGAAGGAATATTCTGGTGAACTGATTTCGATGCCTGCCTATCCACAGGAAGGTGCGACTCGCGGTGGACACATCCCTGGCGCTGCAAGCATCCCATGGGCACAAGCTGTCAATGAAGCGGATAGCACATTCAAGACCGCCGATGAATTGCGTGCGCTTTATGAAGGCAAAAACATCAAAGCGGATAGTGAAGTCATCGCCTATTGTCGTATTGGCGAACGTTCTTCATTGACCTGGTTCGTGTTGAAATATCTGCTCGGTTATCCCAACGTCAAGAACTATGATGGTTCCTGGACGGAATGGGGCAACCTCGTCGATGCACCGATTGAAAAATCATAATATTACGTAGGGGCGGGGTAACTCCGCCCCTACAATAAAGCAATATGCCCTTACCTCCCAAACTTCAAGAGATTGTGGATGACTTCGCCAGCATGGCACGCGAAGAAAAGCTCGAAACGCTGATCGCATATGCCGAGTCCTTTCCGACTTTACCCGATTGGCTCAAAGAAAAACGCGACAGCATGGAAGCTGTGCCAGAATGTATGACACCAGTTTTTTTGTTCGGCGAAAAACAACCGAATGGCGGCATTCATTTTTATTTGGATATTCCACCGCAATCTCCCACCGTCCGCGGACTTGCCAGTCTCCTCGCCAATGGTTTGGACGGCTGCACGCCTGAAGAAATACTCACAGTACCTGGTGATTTTTATCTACCGATGAATCTTCAGGAGGCAGTTTCACAACAACGTATTAACGGCTTTACTGGTGTATTGGCACACATGAAACACGAGGCAGTTAGATTAATGCAGAATAAATAAATGCATCATCAAACTAGCACCTTTGGGGGATAAATTTTAAGGAAACTCCATATTGCATTTTCAAAAAATTCGTGCTAAACTATTGAAAGTTCTCCCCGACCTGCCCCCCTCAGGCCGGGGAGAACTACTTAAAGGGCATTTATTCTCAGGCGGGTTTTAGTACAATCAAGCCATGAAAAACACAAAATTTATTTTGCCGATTATTTTGACCCTGACTATAGCAGCCTGTAATTTAAGCAGCATAGGTTCAGTTCCCGCTTCAACCTCACCCGTGCCTGCTGACACATCAACCAGCCTTCCCGCCGCTGAAACTTTGACTCCCCTTCCCGCGCTGATAGCTTCAGCCATACCATCAAAAATATTCACGCCTCTTCCAACCGATACGCTGATACCTACCGCTGCGCCAACAGAAACACCGCTACCCACAGTGGATAGTTTAAAGGCACAAGTAACCGCTGAAAAATTAAGTTGCCGTTATGGTCCTGGCGCGGAATATTTGTATTTATTTGCATTCAACGGAACCGCAAACATAAAGTTGGTGGGACGCACCGATGCCAACAATTGGGTTTGGGTGGCAAATAAAGACAACAATAACAGGGACAACAATTGTTGGGTGAACGCCAAGTTTTTAAATATTCAAGGCGACCCGAAAATGCTTCCCATTGTATATCCCGGTTTGAAACTGCCGGTATCGCCATATTATCCGGGTCCAAGTTGGGCAAAGGCAACTCGCAACGGCAACAAGGTAGAGATCACTTGGGAGGCTGTTCCAATCAGCCCAGGCAAATATGCTGACGAATTCATGCATCAATACATTATCGAAGTCTGGCGCTGTGAAGGCGGACAGATCATCTTCGAAACGCTCGGCACGAACTCCCCCGTGATCACCGTTAAAAATGATGAAGCTGGATGTAATGTTCCTTCGCATGGGAACGTTTATGTTCAGGAAAAACATGGTTATGGCGGGCCGGTGGAGATTCCATGGCCGAGTCCGTAATTGAAACAGAATCAGTTTCCTGCTAAGTGCGAAGCGGTTTGATAAATCTGGTGTTTCAATAAGCGCAGTCATCCTGTATCAAACAAGGAGGTCAGCCGCGTATAGAAAATCTGATTCGTTTTTATCGAAAGAAAAACATCTTATT
>Ga0209131_1002823_pt1 | contig 11681 bp, 17 predicted proteins | sample GraSoi_2013_40cm_FD_185826 | JGI IMG/M metagenome (GOLD analysis project Ga0209131, IMG submission 185826) | Grasslands soil microbial communities from the Angelo Coastal Reserve, California, USA - Sample 9_17_2013_40cm (SPAdes) (version 2) | ecosystem: Environmental > Terrestrial > Soil >...
TCACCCGCTATAAACGATAAGCACCCGAATTCGGGTGCTGTGTCAACATCTAATACCTTACAATGCCCCCTACCTTCAGAGGCAGACCAATTAATTATTTCAGGTCCACCACTATAGATTGTCTTTTTTACTAGCAGCCAATTTCCACAGTCTTGGCATTTCATATTGCTTTCCTTCGATACTTTCTAAGTTTAGTATCAGCACGCTGCGCCAAATTTATCGGTATAGGGTATTCCTCCTCAAGGTCACACCATTCCTCGATCACTTTAAGAATATTAACTTCATCATCAAACATAACAAATTTAGAATAATCGCTAGGCTTGCTATCAAGATAATCACTGGGCCATCTGCAAGGGACATGACGCTGAAGTGTATCCAACAGCCAAAAAACACCACGTGGCTTTAATATCTCCATAAGTAAATGAATTGTTTCTATAACATATAAAACATGCTGAAGCGCCCACGCTGAAACTACTCCATCTGCCCTTAATCCGTTGGCAGATAAAATTTGCAGTGTCTCTGGTCTGACACATGAAAATTCCAGCTTTTTGACATAAATTTCAGAATGGACACGCATAGACTGAGAAATATCTACCCCTAAGACAGGATTTTTAATTTCTTTAGATAATCTACCTATTCCGCAACCAAAATCAATTACAAGCCCAATGTCATCATTAAACTTTATTTGTTCCATTAACCACTTTGTCTCTTTTTCCCATCTTTCATCTGTATTTAATTCATCACCTGGGGTTAAAATAACTTCCTTTGCAGTAGCAATACTTTCCCTAAAGAAAAATTCAGGGGCATATTGAAGTGCATCTTTATTGCCTTCCAAACGAACTTGGAGGAACTTCACAGGACTACCCCCACTCCTTATCCCTTTGGTGACGTCTAAAAAATTTTTCCTCAATCTCACACTTGCTAAGCCACGTTTTACATGGCTTAGCTGCACATTCCAAGCAAATCAGTTTCATACAGCCCCTACAAATATCTACATGCTCATGCATCTTCCGCATTGAAGGAAATTCAGTAATTCTTTGGCAGTGAGCACAGGTTGAAGCATGTACTTCCTTTATTTCATAGGGACTAAAATATGTAGAAACACCCCCAGGTTTAAACCGTAACGACATGTCCCAATTCCCGATTACCTTTACGAAGATTATCAGGCTGCCAAAGAGGTTGCAAGTTAGTGTGATGAAAACATTTACGCTGTTGCTCTGGCTCAGTCAAATCAAATGAAGAGCAAGGGGTAATATGATCTATATGCCACTTATTTGATCCTAAGCCATAATTTTCCCAAGTCATTCCCGGTAAGAATTTATTTTCTAGGTAATTCATTAGTTCTGATATTGTACAGCCGACCAATTTCATTGTATTTGCTGATTTATTTCCTAAAGCGTTTCGTATTGCCATTGCTAATCTACTGGCAAGATTAGCCCTGATTCGTTTTGCTGGATCTTGCCGTCGTTTCTTAGAATAGGCCCTGATCTTTTCAGGGTATTTTTTCTGATAACGGCTGACTTCGGCAACATGCTTTTCCGGAAATTTTTGACGATAACGTTTTGCTGCTCTTGCACCTACTTCGGGATTTTTCTTGCCATATTCGTTCCAATAATCTGGATTATTGTCCTTGAAACGTTTATTTTTTTCTCGTTCATATTCTTTATTAGCGGCTGACCACTTTCGGCAATCAGCCTTACCACATTCATAGCAAGAGCCAGCATCAACCCGCCTAAATCCTATGTGACCATACTTTTTACACGGTCTTTCAGACCAGTAGTACCATAAGCCACATTCAATCGCTTCTGCTTTAGTAACTTTTTCCATCATATTACTAATATACTGATGGTATTAAGAATTACCTTTCAATAAATGAAAGATTCCCTATCGCTGACTGGTTAGCATTGGCACCAGTAATTGTCTGCTGCCTCAGACCAATTCCAAGCTGGGCTGTCGCTGGGATGATGATGTTATCACCATCATCAAGTGCACGCCAGCGGTAACTCCCGCGCTGGTTGATTCCCCAGGATTTCAGCGAAAGTCCGAAACCAGCGGTAGTGTAGGTCGGATCAGTTGTGAGATTGTTCTGAAATATACTAAGTGGGGAAACGTCGGCTGAGTCCATTGAATTTGGTACGACGCTTGTTCCAACAAGACCAGCTGTAGCACCAAATCTACTTAAGTCCCACTGAACCTGAACATCGGTTGATGCCAAGCCACCTGCTTGGCCGAATTCAACCTCATAAACTTGAATACGCCGCTGTGTCGCAGTGACCGTATTCACATACAGAACGCCAGCTGAACGAAACGCAGTTGTTACGGTTGCGTTTAAGAGAGGAGATTCGTAATTTGCCATTTAAGTCGTCCTTAAGTTGGGGTTGACTTTACTACAGATTTACTGGCTTATCAAGATAAGCACGCTTAGTTTTAAAGGCTAAATTTAAAATAAAGGTTCCATTATAAAATCCTGATCACCAAATATACGGCAACGGTAGTTAGGAATAATACGACAATAATCTTCTGACTTGAAATTTCTTTCAATTATAATAATTGGGCGACATCTTGAAATCGTCTCTTTGGCACCCTTAAGTACTTCTGGTTCCATGCCTTGTACATCTATCTTCATAAAATCTAAGCGTTGAAGTCTAAGATCATCAATAGCAATAGCCTGAACTTTTGCTTCACCTATCGATTCATAATTCATATCATCTAAAACTTTACCAGTCAAAGACAGACCCCCGAAATTAGCTTGTTCACAGGGATCAAGTACAGGTATTATCATAGAACCTGATTTTTCTGTTACAGCGGCCCATATTGCCTGTACATTGAAGCAATTGTTAATGGCGATATTGCCTGCTAACGCATAAAATATTCGTTCCTGTGCCTCTATGGCAAGTATGCCACCCCATTCATGCATTCGGTGTGCCCACCCAAGGGCGTAAGTCCCTATGTTTGCTCCTATATCTAAAACTACGACACCTTTACCAAACTCGTAAAATCTAGATTCAATTATTCTAAAACACTCATCAATTTCAGGTCGTCTATATGCATTCGTTTCTAAAAGTTCACGTCCTACGCCATCGACATACAGCACGCCTCCATTCATTTTTATAGCAGCAAAATCTAGACGGTTGACAATCATAGGGCCAAAATCAGTAGCGGTAAGAATGAAAGCATTGCGTATCATAAACTATTAACTTTGCCCATTTAAGATACTAGAACTGGTTTCTCAGAAACCTTCGTTCGTGTCATACTCTCCAACTCCTTAGATATATCTTCTATAACTTCGTCCCAGAAATGAGGTTCATTAAATCTGTGTTGCCTGAATATTCTCATTGAGGGATACCATGGTGAGCTTTCATTCCAAGAGGCCCCATCACGGTAACACATTAACCACCACGATTGCGCATCACGCAGGCACATTAACCATGTGGGCTTCCCCATAGCGCCTGCCAAATGTGCAATTGCAGTATCTACTGATATAATTAAATCCAAATTCTCAACTAAAGCAGCCGTCTCATCCCAATCGGGTTTATCGGGTAGTAAATCATAAACACACGACTCATTATTTTGACTACGATCAGGACCTACTTGCAAAGATACGAAATAAACCTTATTAGCATGATTAAACAATGATTTAAGATTTTTCAAATTCATCGATCTTAATCGTTGATATTTAATCATTCCTAGATCATCGTAGGTGCCTGATGACCAACAGAGTCCTACTTTAAGTTTGTCTTTAGGAAGAAGATCACTATATTTCTTTACTAACTCAGGATCAGGCTTCAAATATGGACCGAACCATGGAACTGTATCTATGTCAGTTTCAAATATTCTAGGCAGCCAGCCGATTGGCTGATGATAATCGGATAGTGGAATATCTATAATGCCTGGATAATCTACAGATTGAGGCATAATTTTAACTTCAGGGAAACTACGGGACATTAACCCTACCATATCTTCATAAGTTTCATATCTAACATCATAACCTTTATCAATCAAAAGCTTTAAATATCGTGAGCAACGAAGATTATCACCGTGCCCTGCCTCAGCGTGGATATGAATAGAGGCAGGGGGTGGTTCATTATTCCAAAGCGGCAAAGGAAAACGTCTAATTTGTTCCGGAAGAACTGCCTGAGACTGTTTTAAAATCTCCCAATTATATTCTAACCTTGCTTCACGGCCCCTACCAATCAAGTGGAGTGATTGGCTCTTACACCATTTGACTGTAAATGGAGCACTAACTCCATATTCTAATGCCTTATCAAATAATTCAATGGCTTCTTCATGCTTACTTTCATCAAAGGCGATTAGTGCAAGGCAATAGTAGCCTTCACCCTTTTGATCGGTCTCAATGATTTTATTAGCTAGTTTCTTAGCCTTTTCATAATCTTCGTTAAAAAGTAATACTGATATGACATTTATTAGGGCATGCAAATCAGGGGCTAGCTCAATTTGTTTCTCATAGCAAGCTATTGTAGCCTTCTCATTACCAATGTCACGTTCCAAATCACCAAGAATTCCCCATGCTTTGGCATTATTCGGTTCTATTTTAGTAGAAATTAGTGCCTCTCGTCTGGCTTCTTTGAGATTACCTAATGGTTTAAGAACTTTAATTGCTAGTTCTAATCTGTATTCAATTACTTTCGGATCAACTTCTAATGCTTTACGATACCAATCTAAAGCCAAGCCATGTTTATTTTTCCTTAATGCCGACCTAGCAAAAAATACACAAGCCTCACCGTTTCCTATACATTCAATCACAGTTCTTGGTTTATCAGTTAGTTTTAAAATAAGCCTATAAAGGTTAGAAGCATTAATACCTCGATTGCCTTCAAACGATTCGCGGGCTCTATTAATTAATTTCTTAATATTGTCGTCCGATGTAATAGTTTCTAATGATGTTTCCTTTTGCTTCATACCAGTCCAGCCAACTTGATAAGCACAAAACTTCAGGTCGGCAGCAACTTCAAAGGCATGTTTAGCAACCAACCCACCCTTCCCCGTAACTTCAACATAACCAAACTCATTGATTACAAGTGGGGAATCATCAACCACAACTAACGTCTCATCATCTATCAGGTGCATCGCAGCATTAAGCTCATTAAGATGATGTGCTTCACTAGCCAATGGTCTTGTTGCATCTAGATCATAAGAATCAAGGTAGAGCAAATCAGGGTTTAGACTTGAATTCTTTAAGAACTCAATACTATCTTGAGTATATAAAACCGTATTACCATTAACCAAACCACGGCAAAGTTCTGTGGCTTTAGGATTGATGTCAACTGAATGAACAGAACCCCCATTAGCTGTTACATATCTATCAAATAAAACAGTACTGTACCCAGCCCCACCCCAATCATCAAGTTCCCTGACACAACCTGTTTCTACAATACAAATCGGTCGCTTAATACCAAGATGTTTTCGTGTCATATTTAGATGATCTAGATATTTAAACATCTCAGCAAAAGTTTTCGATCGATCAAACCATGAGAAGGTTGCCAGTTTTGGACTGGCTTCAGCCTCAAACCAAGACCAGAATTCATTCATATTACAGTCTTTTCAGTCCTTATTTAGGTAAGGTAAATTGACCAATCCCACATTCTGTAAGCCATATTGCTCTATCAGGACCAATCGTAAGGCCGTTTGGACCACATCCTGGCGTGGGTACACGATAGAAAGCAGAAGCACCATCACTAGGTGCAAAACGTCCTATAAAATAATAATTGGGGCTTGGGGTACTAAATTGCATAGTAAACCATAAAGCACCGTCCGGTCCTACTATTATTTGCCGTGGATTAGAACCTCCAAAAATTGGGTATTCCGTAATCACACCAGAAGTTGTTATTCTTCCTATATTATTCACACCTTGTTCAGTGAACCATAATGCCCCATCTGTACCGGCTGTGATACCAAAGGGTACACTATTAGATGTGGGAGTGGAATACTCAGTAATAGAACCGGAAGTTGAGATACGACCAATCTTATTACCAGTATTTAAATTCTCAGCGAACCATAGAGCATTATCAGGACCGGCCGTAATACCTGTCGGTGTGCTTGACGCTGTTGGTATCGCATATTCCGTGATCACACCAGCCGTTGTGATACGGCCAATATTATTACCGTTAGTCTCAGTAAACCATAGATTGCCATCTGGCCCAGTCGTTATATATAGAGGACCACTACCAACGGTTGGTACTGAATATTCAGTGATTACACCAGCAGTTGTAATGCGCCCAATCTTATTCCCACTATATTCAGTAAACCAAAGCGCCTTATCAGGTCCAACTGCAATACCATATGGTGTACTAGAAGCAGTAGGAATTGTGTATTCCTGAAAAACAACGGCACCTGTCACAGATACAATCTTATCATTGCCAGCCGTTACAGCACGTCCAATTTTATTTGCAGTACTTTCAGTGAACCACATCGCACCATCAGGACCTGTAACAATAGAAAGTGCACCACTTCCAGTTGTGAACGTTGCGAATTCATTGAAACTCTGCGTGACACCATGCATAGTGGCAGCAAAAACTATTGCCACACCAACGAATAAGATCTTGTATTTATTCCTCATCTGATTTTCCTTCTAGGTTACTATTATACCCTTACAAAGGGGCCTATCTTTGGCACACCACTCGGTATCACAAAATGATAACGTGGAGGTTCATAATGTTCTTCAGAAGTTGCAGGTTCTAAGAACCTATCTTTCGTTAAATCCTCACGCACAAAGAATGCATTTGAGCCAGTGAAGTTACAACCTACGATCTTATAACCTTTTCTATGTCCAAGCCGTACAAACGCTTCAAGGGAAGCGCCAAAATAATTTGTCATATCCCATTCTGCATCTGCGTCATATCTAACCGCCAATGATAATGGTGGCCGTAATGCCGAATTGTACTCAATAACAACTACACGTGGTTTAATAACATCTATAGCTTTCCAAATCCAATAGTCATTAAAGTCAATATCAATACTCAATAGATCAATTTGTCCAGTTGTATGTCCGCCAATTAAGTCATTGATATTCTCAGCGGTAACTTTTGCTTCCTTTACAGTTAAATTACTATAATTAGGCAGAATATCCCTATTTATGAGTGCCACCGCATTATGATTAGCTTCAATCCATAAACCTTTCCAAGAATCGACCAATAATTTCGCCGTATTACATTCAAGACCAACCCCTACACCAAATTCAATAAATGTTGCGGTATCAATTCCTATACGTTTAAAAATTTCTTGAATTATGCCATCCTCATCATTCTGTGAATATATTTTATACCCATAACGAAGCAACCGTTTGGGGTCGGCATTACGTGGTTTTGTCAATTCTTCCTGCCAAATCTGATAACTTTGTACTGCCCGTGTAACTTGCAAAGTATATAAGATGTGATGATCTTTAGTAGTATCCATACTTACTTCCTAATTACTCTACCAAACGGCTTATATCCCGATCTATTTTACTGATCTACGGAATGCAACTGTAATTGTTAAATTCTCAGTACCATCACCGCCTGTAAACGCTGGCTTGATCCAAGATGTTACTTCTGTAGTTTGACGAATGGATGGAGTGCCGATATTAATCGTATTCGAGAAAGGATCAGTTAATGCATGATAGTTCCCGTTAGTAATTGTTGTGGCATCATTACAGTTCCTGACCCAAAAGAACCTTCACACTGAATGCTGTGATCTACAAGGGACGCAGAAATTACAGGTTGGAATGTGTCACCAAACTTAGCCCCTGGCCCCCATTGTACAGCAATAGGATCAATAGTGCCGGGCACTATTATCTGAACTGGAATCCAGAAAGTCATTTATTCTCGTATCCTTACGGCAATTGTAGCTGTAAGTAATTCTGTACCGTTACCTGCCATAATTGCTGGCCTGGTCCAAGCCGACAATTCTGTTATCTGAACTAGCGCAGCACTTGTAATACTGATTACGTTACCGAACGGATCATGAAGAGCGTGGTAATGTCCATTTGAAGTGGTCGTAGCATCATTTGATCCTTGAACAGTTACATTCGTTGTACCACTAAATATTCCTTCAACTTGAATTGACCTATCAACAAGATCACCTCTGGCTATCGGAACAAAAGTATCACCCATTGTAAATGGTCCCCATTGAACAATCTCAATATCAATAGGATCTAAGACTACAATACTAGGTGAGATAAGTGGCACTTACAACCCTTTAAGTTTATTGGCAAATTCAACAATCTCAGTTTCACGTTGAAGAACCAAAGCCTCACGACGTGAAATTTCATCATGTTTTTGGGCTGCTGACATCAATTGTTGTTCTAAATGCAATTGTTTTTGATTGGCATCCTGATCTTTAGCCAAAACATCATTCGTCATACGTTGAAGGATCTGATGTTGATCTGCTTTCTGCCTTTGAAGTTCAGTTTTGAGATCATCAACTTCTTTATGTTTAAAGTTATAATCGGCTATCTGCGCATTTAACTTACCACTTAAGTCATCTAATGTTTTTTGCCTTGCTTCAAGTCTAGCCTCTGCCTCATCATGTAAAACTTGTTTCCTGGTTAGTTCCTCAATAACTTTTAAAGCATCGGCCTTAGTTTTCTTATGAAATTCTGCCGCTTTGGAATGCTCAATGGTAGCCTGTCTATGGGCATCAATCGTAGCTTTCGCCTTATTAGGATTTGATAGAAAGTCCAGCAGGTCGTGTCTCTTACGACTGCTTCCCATCATTGGCATGTGGTTCATCCACTTGGGGTGAAACTCCAATCACTGCAATTCTTTGTCCTGGCGCTGTACCATAAAATAATCTTTCGTGCGCCCCCAAAAAATGATAGCCCTCCTCAGCGACAGGGAGAACACCAAAATCTATGAAACAGTCGACGTCCGATATTATTTCTATAAACGTCGTGTAGCCAGGAAAAGGCTCGCTGGCATTTGATTCTACGCCAATATCAACATATGCCTCCGAAAGGGGTGGCGTCATGGGGGCAGCGATGATTTTGTTAAAATCATCAACACCTTGACTACGATAACAAGAAATATATAAGCGCCCAAAAGACATTTAAATCACCTTAGATACCCGATTGCCCCGGTGTAAAATACAATTGGCCTGCTGTTGATGGCGTTACTGTAACAATTACGGCTACATTCGTTTTGCCGGTAGGATTGGGGTTTGCATACAAATGAACCGCTGCCTGAGATGCATTTGCAACCATTGGAACATCAGTATTTGTAGCAACGATGCTGGTCCCCTCAATTGTCAACCTCACATAAGCTACAACAGGGGCTGCCGATGGGTTCATATGGGTGACTAGAATATTAGGGTTCATGCCACCTGTACTATCAAGCACAAACGCCTGAGACGTAGCAGCACCCGCACCAATAGATGCTATGATGGTGGGACCTGCTGCGCCCCCTTTAGCAGTTGGGGCAAACGGCGTGAAACTGGCGATCTTAGCCTCCTATTACGCAGCCACAAACCTAGAATGGAACTGTAACTGCCATCTTTATCTCACTTTGGAAACAGGTGAACACCGCCTGAAATAAATGGAGCAAGTGCCCGCCAAACTAATAGAATTACAATCAGTACAACAATTACCCAAAAAATTTGGACGACCTTAGGAGGTAAAGCAATACCTAACTGTTCTAGAACCCAGATAACCAAATAGCACAACCCAACGACTAAACAGACATAGATCAACAGCATTATGACATTTTCGACCATGATTACTCCCCATGTGCTCCAAATTGCTTCTTATAAGCACTTACCCAATCAGTAGAAATTTCACGCTGTGCTTCTTTTAAATCCATCTTTCCATCACATACAAGTTTATGTAATCTGTTTTCCAATCTATCTTTTGTGTGAGCATTCCATGGGCCACCAAATGGTTGAGGCCATAGGTTTTTAATAGAATTTTCACCCCCTATCGTCAATGCAACCAAATGATCTACTTCGCAACCTTTAGGGGCACAAGTCCCTTTGAAGGGCTGCATATTATAAAGCGCATATGCTTGACGCTTCATAGCAGACGTAACATGACGATAAGCCTTTGTAGTAAATCCTTTAGCGCAAATCACATCCATAGTTAAAACTGGGTTGACCTCACCGGGCGTAAGGTTAGTATCAGGCAACGGATTGGCCATTGCCTGAAGGGTAAAAACAGCAAAGATTGCTACTAAGATTAATTTCATTTGAGGATATCAGCCCCTAGATACTTAGACCCATCTTCTAGATACCGCATAACTCTAAAATCTTGTGCTGGGGGCTTAGAACCGGCTAGATACCATCTTCCAGCCTTATCTTCAATCTTACCTGTGTTCTTCAGACGATCTACAGCTAGTCTGATTGATTTCTCACTCAAACCACCCTTAATAGGAAAAGCAGACATCTTGCTAGCAATATCGGATGTCCTAAGTCCGGGAGTTTCACTTAGAGACGAAACTATGCCGTCCTGCACAATCTTATCAATTTCGGTTGGTACATAAGGTCTAGCTGGCACAACTTCTTCATCACTTGCCCTATCACTAACCCGTCTAAAATCTTCTTTAACCTGCTCAACACCATCATCAAAACCGCGTTCATAACTTTCCTGTGCTACAATATCTTCATGACTAGTAAAGCATTCAATCACCAATGCTAGTGCATCACTAATTGCTTTCTGGGCCTTTGCACGCCGTGCTGAGGGCTTAGGTGATACTGATGTATTCATAAGAGTGCCTCTAAAGGATGACAGGTCACTTTACCAATCTTAAAGGGTAAAGTCAAAGCTAAGCTCGCCTGACTTTACCAGTGTACATAGTACGAACGTCTTCATCGGTCCCATGATCAAAAATTATGTAAGGGTCGTTTCCTGGACCGTGATGAGGAGCGTAGAGCCGTTTACCATCTATTTTGAAAAATTCACAAGCTTCATGACGTTCAACTAAAAGAAACTGTTCCAATAACCAACGACGCCAAGACTGTTCATTGTAAGCCGCTGGAGGAACTGGCATATAATGCCAAACCCGATAAGACTGCCCACGATCTGGATGATAAGAATCATAACCAAGTGATAATATTTTCAGGGTTAAACCTTCTGATCCCTGACCTCGATCTATATGTTCTAGTAAAACTCTCCACCCCGGTCTGTATTCCAATTTGTCAACCAAATTCTTTAAGATTTCAGGATATGGTGCCTTCTGCACATATTCACTCATATTTCACCTAAATTATCTGATTAGTGCTGAAGGTCTGTACAAAGGCGGCTGATCCCTTCAGCAAAGGCCGCCGGCCACACTACGGCTTTTCACCTGAATTATCTGAAAGGGGGCGGCTATGCCGGTGCAAACATAGCCTTTAATCCATATCGCAAAGGACCCTTCTGGAACCCCGTGAAGGTCTATCTGGCTCTAGTCGTTCTAGCATACCTGACAGTTGGTTGCTTGAGTTTCGGTGCTGAAGGGAACTTGGAGGGTTTAACTGCTGCAACTTTCTGTGGCTTTGGGGGAACAGTCACTCCTTGAGTTATAGGTCTGATCCTTTGGGGTTTGACCTTAGAACCAGAAGGAAGGACTTTCCCGGGCTTAGGGAAGTTATATTGACCTATCTTCGAAGGCATAAATCACTTCCCTCCGTGGCCGGAGCTGCTGCTACCACCTCCACCGTGCCCACCTCCTCCACCGGAGCTGCCACCATGGCCGCCTGCACCCCCGTTAGAGCCA
>Ga0209131_1002824_pt1 | contig 11672 bp, 11 predicted proteins | sample GraSoi_2013_40cm_FD_185826 | JGI IMG/M metagenome (GOLD analysis project Ga0209131, IMG submission 185826) | Grasslands soil microbial communities from the Angelo Coastal Reserve, California, USA - Sample 9_17_2013_40cm (SPAdes) (version 2) | ecosystem: Environmental > Terrestrial > Soil >...
ACATGATGGAGGAGGGCGGGCTCGGCGAGCGCGCGGCCACCAACGAAGTGCTGCGCTACATGGCATGGCCGGCGCAGGCGTTGGGCTACAAGGTGGGCGAGATCACGCTGCGCGACCTGCGCAGCCAGGCCGAGCGCAGCCTGGGCGATCGCTTCGACGTACGCGACTTCCATCAGTGCGTGCTCGGGGAGGGGCAGGTGCCCCTCGACCTCCTGCGCGAGCGCGTCCAGGCATGGATCGCCACGCGGGTGAAGGCCTCCACGACGCGGTAAAACGCGATTTCGCGGCTTGCCACAACTTTGTCATGCGTATCTCGTCTAAAATGCCGCCTCGTCCCGGCATCCACGCAACATGAAAAAACCGTTCCCCGTCCCCGTTCGCGTGAGCTACTCGTGCGCGAAGTGTCCCGCGTACTGCTGCACGTACAACCAGATCGAGATCACGACCCGCGACATCGACCGGCTCGCGCGCCATTTCGGCGTGAGCTACAAGGTGGCCGAGGAGCGCTACACCAAGCCCGACGCGAAAGAGACGATGCGCATGCTGCGCCATCGCAAGGACAAGGTATTCGAGTCCGCCTGCATGTTCCTCGACCAGGAAAAGCGCCGTTGCACCGTGTACGAGGCGCGCCCGGGCGTGTGCCGCAAGTATCCCGACAGCTCGCGTTGCGGCTACTACGACTTCCTCAGGTTCGAGCGCACCCAGCAGGGCGACGAGGAGTACGTCGCCCTCACGTGAGGCCCAGCCGCCGGCGGGCGGCGCGGCCCACGAGCCACGTGACGGCGAGCGTCGCGGCGATTCCCGCGGCGATGAGGCCCCAGCGCGCCCTTCCCGATAGCTCCATCGCCGCGCGTCCCGTCGTGCCGAGCGAGGTGAGCACGAGGGTCCCGGGGAGCTTGCCCAGGAACGTGCCGATCACGTAGTCGCGCATGCGCACGCGCGACACGCCGAAGAGATAGTTCTTCACCGCGAACGGAATCACCGGCGAGAGCCGCAGCAGCGCCACCGCGCGCCATCCTTCGCTGCGCAACGCCATGTCGATCGCCGCGGGAGTGCCGTCGCGGGTGTAGTGGCGGCAGATGCGCTCGCGCAGGAGATGTCGCGCGATGAGGAAGGCCGCGACGGCGGCCGCCATCGACGCGGCGGTTACGACGCCGATGCCCCAGGCGAGACCGAAGAGCGCGCCGGCGACGATGTTCAACACCGCTCCCGGCAACAGCAGCAAAGTGGCGAGGACGTAGATCGCGCCGAAGACCACCATGCCCAGCGCGCCGCTCGCATCGACCCATTCCTCGAGCAGCCCCGACCAGTCGGCGATGGGCTCGAAATAGTGATATGCCGCGCCGGCGGCCGCTGCCACGACGACGATGGCCGCGATCCATGCAAGTCGCTGTCGATTTCGCGCCTCGATGGCGAGCTCCCTGGAGCGATGTGTACTCCGGATGGACTGCTGCACCCAAGGGTCGTTTCGCGGGCTAGTGCGCATGGCGCATGCAGCAGCGTAAGGTTGCCGACAGCGTGGGGTCGGACAATGCCGACTGGAGACCTTGCCGTCCCCTCCGGCGGCATGGGATTTGGCCCGGGGCACCTCCCGCACCGGGCCATTTTTTTTGGGCCTCGCGCCGATGGTATGGTTACGGCCATGGCCCCCGCGAAGAAGAAATCGAGCGGCATCGGCGAATCCATCCGCAAACGCGCGCTCTCCTACCCGCAGACCCACGAGGATTTCCCGTGGGGCGAGTCGGCCTTCAAGGTGAAGGGCAAGACCTTCGTCTTCATGAGCGATGGCGAGGATGGCGTGAGCTTCTCGGTGAAGTTGCCCGCTTCACGCGACCTGGCGCTCTCGCTTCCCGGGTCCGAGCCCACGCACTACGGCCTGGGCAGCAAGGGCTGGGTGACCCTCCGCCCGACCTCGAAGACCTCCGCGGCCGTGTTGCAATTCCTCATCGACGAGGGCTACCGCAGCGTAGCGCCGAAGAAGCTCGTGGACGCGCTGGGCGATCCGCCGCGCTTGCCGATTCCCGCTTGAGGCTTCGCCGCGCGTTCTACGACCGCGACACGATCGAGGTCGCGCGCGAGCTCCTGGGGAAGCACCTCGTCCACGTCGTCGCCGGCGTCGAGCGCGTCGGGCGCATCGTCGAGACCGAGGCCTACCTGGGCCCGCACGACCTCGCCGCGCATTCCGCGCGCGGCCTCACCCATCGCACGCGTGTGATGTTCGGCCCGCCGGGGCACGCGTATGTCTACCTCATCTATGGCATGCACTGGTGCATGAACGTGGTGACCGAGGAGGAGGGTCACGCCTGCGCGGTGCTGCTGCGCGCCCTCGAGCCGGTGAGGAACATCGAGGCTCGAACGCAGGGACCGGCGCTCCTCACGAAGGCGATGGGCATCACGGGAAGCCTCACGGGACACGATCTCGTGAGCGACACGCTGCACATCGACGATCCGCGCGACGGCCGGGCGATCCGCATCGTGAAGCGTCCGCGCATCGGCGTCGACTACGCAGGCCACTGGGCGCGTCGCCTGCTGCGCTTCTACATCGCGGGCAATCCCTTCGTCTCGAGGAAATAGGGCTAGCGGGGACGGTGCCAGCCGTCGGGGGCGTGGAGGAAGCGCTCGACGGGACCGAGCTCGAAGATTTTCGAAAATGAATTCCACTGCCAACGCTCGATCGAGACGTCCAGCGCGGTGAGTCGAAGACAGTTGAAGCTGTTCGTCTCGCCGCGCGCGCGTGTGGAGGTCGCCGTGCCCGCCTGCACGATGAGCCCGATGCGCCCCGCGGTCTTGTAGCGTTCGCCGGAGGACGTCGTATTGGTCTTGTGCAGGTGGCCCGAAAGGAGAAGATCGGCGCCGCACTGCAGGAAGGCCTGCATCGCGCGCTCGGCCTTGTCCACGATCTGCGCGTCGTTGTGGTCCTCGGGCACATCGAAGGGATGGTGCGTCACCACGATCTTCACCACGCGATCGTCCAGGCCGCAAATGCGGCTTCTCACGCGTTCGACCTGGCGGCGGTTGATGCTGCCGTCCTTCCAGACCAGCGAGCGTGCCGTGTTCACTCCCACGACGGCGATCTCCCCGTCGATGTACTCGGGCTCGAGGTCGCGCGAGATGATCCGCTTGTACTTGCCGAATGGCGTGAGCAGTCGCTGGAACACGTTGTAGAGGGGCACGTCGTGGTTGCCGGGCACCACCACCTGCGGGCGCGGGAGTGAATCGAGGAACGCCTTCGCCTCGCGGAATTGGTCCAGCTTCGCGCGCTGCGTGAGGTCGCCGGATACCACGACCAGGTGGGGCTCGAGCGCGCGCACGCGATCGGTGAGGGGCTGGAGGAGCTCGCGATCCACGCGGCCGAAGTGCAGGTCCGAAAGATGCACGATGGTCCTCACGCCGCCGCCGCGTCCTCGCGAGCCGGCACGACGACCTCGAGCGCCGCGGGGCGGTTCTCGTAGCGTAGTGGCGTTTCCATGATGCTCACCTCGCCATCGGTGGCCACCGCGAGGTGGCGCCTGCGACTGGCGATGGTCATGTCCGTGGTGGTGAATGCCTCGAGGTCCAGCGCGTCTCGCAGCGACCCGAACATCGAGCGCAGGCCCAGCGCCACGAGCCCACGGCGGCCGTGGCGGCGCGTCACGTAGATGGCGAGCTTGCCGTCCTGCATCCCGTTGCGCCTGCCGGCCTGTGGCCCCTCGATCATGTATTCGTTGTTGCCGATGAAGACGAGGGGGGTGCGCTGGTGGGTGACGCTGCCGTTGGCCTTGAGCGCGAGGTCGAGCATCGGATGCTTGCGAAGGACGGTGAGCGAAGCCCAGAAGAGCGCCGTCCATTTGCCGCTGCCCTGGCGCCGGCGCCGGTTCTCGCGCCGGATCACAAGCGTCGGGTACAGGCCGATGCTCGAGTTGTTCACGAAGATGCGCCCATTCACGACGCCCACGTCCACGCGGCTGCGATGGTTCGCGGCGATCGTTCTCACGGCGCCCTCGATGTCCAGCGGGATTCCCGCATCGCGTGCGAAGTGGTTGAGCGTTCCCATGGGTACGACGGCTAGGGCGCTCTTCGTTCCAGCCACCTGGGCGGCCACGGCGTTCACGGTGCCGTCGCCGCCCGCGGCGACGACGACGTCGTGGCCTTCGCGCACGGCGCGGCGTGCGAGGAGCGAGACGTCCTGCCCCGGCATGAGCCGGATCTCCAGCCCCGCCGCGGCGAACGCCTCGCGGATGCGCGCGGCCGGGTCGTCGCCTTCGCTCGCCGAGCCGGCGCCCGTGTTCAGGATCACCGGGATCGGCCGAGGCATCGCGCTCAGGCCACGCCCCGGTGATGGGCGAGCGCTCGCACGGCGAGTAGGCAAGCCACCAGCCACACCATGCTCATGCTCACGGCCGCGAGGACATCCGAGAGGTAATGCACGCCCAGGTAGATGCGCGAGAAGCCGACCAACGCGACCATGAACGTGCAGCCCAGGACCGCGAGCACGCGCGGCCACGCGGTCTTCATGTTCCAGACCATGTACGCGGCGAGGAATCCATAGAAGAGCGTGGCGCCCGCCGTGTGCCCGCTGGGAAAGCTCGCTGACGAGAGCGTAAGGATCGGGTCCTCCCACACCGGGCGCGCGCGGTTGAACGTGAGCTTGATGATCGTGTTGATGAGAAGGCCGCCCGGCACGGCAAGCCCGAGCGACAGCGTCCAGTAGTGGTGACCGGCGCGCCAGAGCAGGAATGCGAGCAGGCACGACATGATCGTCATTCCGAGCGGCGAGTGGACATCGGTGATCGCGAGCAGGAACGCCGTGAAGACGGGACTGCCGTGCGTATGCAGCCACACCGATACCTGCAGGTCCTGCTTGAGGATGGGCGCCTTGTCGGAGACGGCGTCGGCGATCAGGGCAAAGGATGCGCTCGCCGCGAGCAGCACGGCGATGGCGATCCAGAAGCGCACGTCGCGCGGCCCGGTGATGTGCCTCATGGGGCTTCGACTCGTTGACGGGCGCGAGGTTTCTGTCAGAATCCGCCGATGCTTCGCGCCGCCTTCCTCCTCGCAGCCCTTTTCACTGCTTCCTGCGCCATGACTCCTTCCGTTCCCGAATCCGTCCGAACCGAAATGGCGCCCGGCGGCGTGCTGCGCGCCGGCATCAATCTCGGCAATATCGTGATCGCCCAAAAAGATCCCGCGGGCGGTGCGCCGCGCGGCGTGGGACCGGAGCTCGCGCGCGAGCTGGCGCGGCGATTGGGCGCACGCATCGAATACGTGATCTATCACGACGGCGGCAGCACCGCCGACGGGGCGAAGGAGGGCGCATGGGACATCACCTTCCTCGCGGCGGATCCCAAGCGCGAGAGCGACATTGCGTTCTCGGCGCCCTACGTGAACATCGAGGGGACCTACCTTGTGTGGGCGGACTCGCCCCTGCGGCGGCTCGAGGATTTCGACCGCAAGGGCGTGCGCATCGCGACCGCGAAGAACGCCGCGTACGACCTGTGGCTCCAGCGCAACCTCAAGAACGCCGAGCGCGTGCTCACGCAGACATCCGCAGAAGCGGTCGAGCTCTTCCGCGAGCAGCACCTCGACGCCGCCGCCGGCGTGCGCAATCCGCTTGTGGTGGCCGCCGCCCGCTACGGCGGCCTTCGCGTCATCCCGGAAAGTTACGTGGTGATCGGCCAGGCCGCCGGCGTGCCCCGAAACCGTGAGGCATCGGCCCGCTACCTGCGCGAATTCATCGAGGAGATGAAGGCGTCTGGATTCGTCGGGAAGGCGCTCAAGGATTCGGGCGCGGAGGCGACGGTCGCGCCCCCCGGGTAATTGGGGCCCAATCACCTGGGAAGGTTCGCCTCGATCAACGCGCGCGAGATCGATTGTGGCGGCGAAAGCTCGGGCAGCTTGTCCCCGGGGCCGAACCAACGCGCCTCGGCGATCTCGTTGGGGTCGCACCGGATCTCGCCGCGCGAGTACTCCGCGGTGAATGCGATCATGAGCGATCCGGGGAACGGCCACGACTGGCTGGCGAAGTAGCGCAAGTCCTTCACGAAGAGCCCCACTTCCTCGTAGACCTCGCGATGCACCGCGTCCTCGACCGATTCGCCCGGTTCGAGGAATCCCGCCAGCGCACTCATGCGTCCCCCGGCCGGCACCGCGATGTTGCGCGCGAGCAGGATCGCATCGCCTTTCTTCACGAGAACCATCATCGCCGGCGCGATGCGCGGGTACGCGGTATGCCCGGATTCGCACTTCATCGCGCGCTCTCCCGGGACCACGGCCATGGGCTTTCCGCACGTGCCGCAGAAGCGATGGTTGCGCGCCCAGTCGGCGATCTGCAGCGCGCGCCCGGCCACCGCGAGCGTGTCCTCCTCGATGCGGCCCCACAACGTGCGCAGCCCCTTGAACACGTAGCCGGGCGGCGGCTGCGATTCCTTCGGCACGTACGCCGTGCAGCAATATTCCTTGCGCAGCAGGCCCACGGGAAAAACGTTGCCAGGCGCGATGTCGAGCGCCTTCACCGCCGCGGGATCCGGCAGCGCCGCATCGGATTCACGAACCAGGAGGTCGTAGCCGCGGAAGGCGAACGTCACCGGGCGATCGTGCGCGACAGGTGCCGAGAGGGGTGTGAAGGACGACGGCGTGACGATCAAGCGCGAGCCGCGTTCGCGAATTCCATCCGGGCAGCTTACCCGATGTGGCTACGCGCGCATCCGGGGATGAGCGCATGCTTGTGGCCTGGGTTGCGCCCATGCGCCAAGAGCGCACAATCAGGAACCGATCAGCAGGCGTGCCATGCCGCGCAAGAAACGCCCCGAGACACCGCCCGATCCGAAGGACCCCGTCCTCCCGGGCGTCGATCCCGCAGCAGAAGACCCCCTTCGGCCCGACGAGAGCCTGCCGTTTCCCATCGTGGCCATCGGCGCCTCCGCCGGAGGCCTCGAAGCGACGTCGCTGCTGCTCGCCGGGCTTCCGAGGGACACGGGCATGGCGTTCGTGATCGTCCAGCACCTGTCGCCCACGCACGAGAGCATGCTGAGCGAGATCCTCACGCGCAACTCGAGGATCCCCGTGACGCAGGTGGTGGACAACATGCCGGTCGAGCCGGACCAGGCCTATGTGATTCCCCCCGGCAAGCACATGGTCTACTCGCGCGGCGCGCTGCGCCTGGAGCCGCGCATGGAGCTGCGGGGGCAGGCGCGGCCCATCGACCACTTCATGCGCTCGCTCGCCGAGGAGCACGCCCACAGGTCGATCGGCGTGGTGCTCTCGGGTACCGCGAACGACGGCTCCATGGGGATCCAGGAGATCAAGGCCGCGGGCGGCATCACCTTCGCTCAGGACGACACGGCCGAGCAGTCGAGCATGCCGCGCAGCGCGATCGCCACCGGCGCCGTGGACTTCGTGCTGCCCCCGCGGGAAATCGCGCGCGAGCTGGGGCGCATCGCGCACCACCCGTACGTGCGCCCGGCCCCCGGCGAGGCAAACACCGCGCTCAACGAGGCGGCGATGCAGCGCGTCCTGGGCATGCTGCGCCACCACATGGGCGTCGACTTCGACGGATACAAGCGCAACACCATCGACCGGCGCGTCACGCGGCGCATGGTGCTGCATAAGCTCGACGGCATGACCGACTACGTGCGCTTCCTCCAGGCGAACCCGGCGGAAGTCGAGGCGCTCTTCCAGGACCTGCTCATCACCGTCACGAGCTTCTTCCGCAATCCGGAGGCCTACGAAGCGTTGAAGACGCACGTGTTCCCGAAGCTCACCGCGGACCGCTCGCGCCACGATCCGGTGCGCATCTGGGCGCTGGGCTGCTCCACGGGCGAGGAAGCCTATTCGCTCGCCATGACGTTCACCGAATACGTCGAGGACACCGGCCTGCATGTGAACGCGCAGGTATTCGCCACCGACCTGAACGCTACCGCCGTGGAAAAGGCGCGCGCCGGCATCTACGCCAAGGGCGTCGCGCAGGACGTGTCGCCCGAGCGCCTCAGGCGGTTCTTCGTCGAGTCCGACGGCAGCTATCGCATAGCCAAGCCGATCCGCGACATGTGCGTGTTCGCGCGGCAGAACGCCCTTGCCGATCCGCCGTTCTCACGCCTGGACCTGGTGGCCTGCCGCAACATGCTCATCTACCTGGACGCGGCGCTGCAGCAGCGGCTCATGCCGACGATGCACTACGCGTTGCGCAGCACGGGGTTCCTGTGGCTGGGCGCCTCCGAGACTGTCGGGTCGTATCGCGACCTCTTCGAGCCCATCGACCCGAAGCACAGGATCTTCGCGAAGAAGGCGGCGACCTTGGCGATCCCGATTCCGAAGGCGCGGTTCGAGGGGCACCCTGAAAGCGGGCGCGCCCTGCGGCTGGCGCAGCGCGAGCCTGGGGGCCCGGATCCGCAGCGCGAAGCCGATCGCATGCTGCTTGCGCGCTATTCGCCCGCCGCGGTGGTCCTGAGCGCCGATCTCGAGATCCTCCAGTTCCGCGGCGATACGAGCCCATACCTCACGCCGGCGCCGGGGCGCGCGAGCCTGAACCTCATCAAGATGCTGCGCGAAGGCCTCATGGTGGGCGTGCGCGGCGCGATCACCAAGGCTCAGCGCGACGAGCTTCCCGTGCGGGAGGACGGGCTGCGCGTGCGCTCCAACGGCGGCTTGCGGCAAGTCGATATCGAGGTGGTGCCGTTGCGCGGGAATGGCGGCGCCGGGGGCTTCGTGGTGGTCTTCGAGGAGCCCGCGGCGCAGCTTCGTTCGCGCGCCCGCCAGCTGCAGGCGCGCGCGCAAACCGACAGCGACCACGCGGCGCGCAACCGCGCGGGCACGGAGCAGAAGGAGCTCGAGCTGATGCGAAACGAGCTCGCGTCGACACGCGACTACCTGCAATCGGTGATCGAGCAGCAGGAGGCCTCCAACGAGGAGCTGCAGAGCTCGAACGAGGAGGTCCAGTCGGCCAACGAGGAGCTGCAGAGCATCAACGAGGAGCTCGAGACCTCGAAGGAAGAGATCCAGTCGGCCAACGAGGAGCTCGCCACCGTCAACGACGAGCTGCAGAATCGCAACGTCGAGCTCTCCCGCAGCAACAACGACCTCACCAACCTGCTGGGCAGCGTGCAGATGCCGATCGTGATGGTCGGCTCCGACCTGCGCATCCGCCGCTTCACACCGAGCGCGGAGAAGCTCTTCAACCTGATCCCGGGCGATGTGGGGCGCCCGATCTCCGAGGCGAGGTTCAACCTCGCGGCCCCGGAGCTCGAGGCGATGGTGGGCGAGGTGATCGAGACGATGAGCACGCGCGAGCGCGAGGTCCAGGACCGCAACGGCCGCTGGTACCTGCTGCGGGTGCGTCCCTACCGCACGCTCGAGAACAAGATCGAGGGCGCGGTCATCGTGATGCTCGACGTCGACGCGATGAAGCGCGCCGAGCAGGCGTTGCGCGAGAGCGAGGCGCGCTTCGAGGTGCTCGCCAACACCGCTCCGGTCATGATCTGGATGAGCGACCTGGAGGGCGTTCGCTTCGTGAACCGCGCCTTCGAGGATTTCGTGGGCCACGTGGAGACCGAGGTCCGCCAGTCGAACATCTCGCGCTTCGTGCACCCGGAGGAGCGCGCCGCGTTCGAGGAGGGCTACCGCGAGGCGGTCGCGGCGCGCCGCCCCTTCGAGTATCGGGCAAGGTTCCGCCGCGCGGACGGCGAGCACCGCTGGATGAAGACGGTCGCCACGCCGCGCTTCCATCCCGATGGGCGGCTGGTGGGCTACGTGGCGGGCACCTTCGACATCACGGACATGAAGGAGGCCGAAGCGGCGCTGCTCGAGCTCGACCGGGGCAAGAACGAGTTCCTCGCGATGCTGGCGCACGAGCTGCGCAATCCGCTCGCCGGCGTGCGCAACGCGACGCGGCTGCTCGCGCAGGCGGGCGAGCCCGCAGTCATCGCGCAGGCACGCGACATCATCGAGCGCCAGACCTCGAACATGGTTCGCATGATCGACGACCTGCTCGATGTCTCGCGCATCACGCAGGGCAAGATCCAGCTTCGCGTGGAGGACCTGGACATCACCGAACTGCTGCGCCGGTGCGTGGAATCCACCGCGCACGAATGGCAGACGGGCGACCGTTCGCTCACGCTCACGCTGCCCGACAGTCCGGTGTGGGTGCGCGGCGATCCGCTGCGCCTCGAGCAGGTGGTCGCCAACCTGCTCAACAATGCGGCGAAGTTCACGGGTCCGGGCGGGCGCATCTGGCTGTCGCTGGAGACGGACCGGGGTGCAGGGGAAGGACGCTGGGCGGTCGTTCGCGTGCGCGATAACGGCTCGGGCATCGAGCCCGCGCTGCTCACGCGCATCTTCGACGTGTTCGTGCAGGCCGACGATCCCGCCCACCGCCCGAGCCCCGGCCTGGGACTCGGGCTCACGCTCGCCAAGCGGCTGGTCGAGCTGCACGACGGCACGATCGAGGCGATCAGCGGGGGTGCGGCGATGGGAAGCGAGTTCGTCGTGCGGCTGCCCGCGCGCGAAGCGCCCGCCAAGCCCGCCGCGCCCGCGCCCGCGACGCGCCGCCGGCCCGGTCCGCCGCGTCGCATCCTCATCGTCGACGACAACACGGATTCGGCCGAATCCATGGGGCTCATGTTCCGCATGGCCGGCCACGACGTGCGCGTGCTGGGCGAGGGCGCCAAGGCCGCCGACGAGGCGCTGCAGTTCCGTCCCGATGCCGTGCTGCTCGACATCGGCCTGCCCGACATGGACGGTCACTCGGTCGCGCGCGCGATGCGCAAGATCCCCGAGCTCGATGGCACGCTGGTCGTGGCCGTCACGGGCTACGGGCGCGAGGAGGACGTGCGCAAGAGCCGCGACGCGGGCATCGACGAGCACATGACCAAGCCCATCGACCCCGACCGGCTGTTCGATCTCATCGCGGCAGGGCGCGGAGCAGCGGGCGACAGGGCGGAGTAGGTGGCGGGCGGCGCCGTACGTCGCCGCGGCGCTCACCGGGTCGAGCTCGATGTTCGCCGAGGCCGTGCGCTCGACGGCCCGCAACTCCGAGGCGCGCTTCGACTACCATCTCGTGAAACCGGCCGTCGTGGAGATACTGCAATCGATCCCGTCCATGAAAAACCTCCAGGCGAGCGCCGACGCGACGCGCCATTGAACCTCGCCGTGGACGCCGCGTCGATTGCCGCGGCCGCGCGGCGCATCGCGCCGCACATCCGGCGCACTCCGGTGATCGCGGTGGACGGCGGCGATTTCGGGCTTGCCGGCACGCGTCTTTTCTTCAAGCTCGAATTCCTCCAGCACGCCGGATCGTTCAAGACGCGCGGCGCATTCAATAGCCTGCTGTCGCGCGACATCCCGCCCGCTGGAGTTGTCGCTGCCTCAGGCGGCAACCACGGCGCGGCGGTGGCGTTCGCCGCGATGAAGACGAAGCATTCGGCGACCATCTTCGTCCCGAACGTGGCCTCGCCCGCAAAGATGGAGCAGATCCGCGGCTACGGCGCGCACCTCGAGATCGCAGGCGAGCGCTACAACGACGCGTTGATCGCGAGCGAAGCCTTCGTCGTGAGGAGCGGCGCGGCGGCGATCCACGCCTACGACCAGCCGGCCACGCTCGCGGGGCAGGGGACCGTCGCGATGGAATTCGAGGAGCAGGCGCAATCGCTCGACGTGGTGCTTGTCGCCGTCGGCGGAGGCGGGCTCATCGGCGGTATGGC
>Ga0209131_1002825_pt1 | contig 11671 bp, 8 predicted proteins | sample GraSoi_2013_40cm_FD_185826 | JGI IMG/M metagenome (GOLD analysis project Ga0209131, IMG submission 185826) | Grasslands soil microbial communities from the Angelo Coastal Reserve, California, USA - Sample 9_17_2013_40cm (SPAdes) (version 2) | ecosystem: Environmental > Terrestrial > Soil >...
GGGAATTATCGACAAGCTCAGTCATCACTCCGTAGAGGAAACCGTCGACAGGCTGAAGGGAATTCTGCAGAGTAAGGGAGTGGCGCTGTTTGCGATGATCGACCACAGCGGCGAGGCACAGAAGGTAGGAATGAAAATGCCGCCAACCAAGCTGCTCATCTTCGGCAGCCCGAAGGCAGGCACGCCGTTAATGCTGGCGGCGCCCAGCGTAGCGATCGATCTGCCTCTAAAAATTCTGGTGTGGGAAGATGCGCAAGGAAAGGTCTGGGTCTCGTATAACAGCCCGGAGTATTTGCAAGAGCGCCACGGTATAGCGCCAGAGTTGGCGCCAAACATAGCGGTGATAGGAACGTTGGCGGCCAAGGCAGCAGAGTGATTGCGGACTCTGCGACGCCTCGAGAGCCTCATCCGGTAACGGGCGGCTGAACCAGACTGAGATACTAGCGCTGCACGCGGAGCAGCATGCCACTACCGCTCCGAATCTTCACCGGTCCTCGTTCAGAAACCAGGACGATTTCGCCCTCCGGATTGGTCCGCCCCGCATGACTAATCGTCAGGGTGGGAAAACCGTAAGCACCGCAAGCGTCCGAGGAGAAAACCCAGAATGCCTGCGGCCGGTCATCTCCTTCCACATCGCCGCTGCATTTGGTGCCTTCTTTCGAGTTCACCTGAGCGAGAACTCCATCGTTCACGGATCGGCCCACGACTCGATCACCGTTTGTGACCTCGCCCCCTTTTCCGTAAACCACTTCGCCGCCAATCTGGACGGTGGGCAACCAGTCGTAAACATCACCCTTCGCGGGGCCAGTGGTTGGAACCTGGGCGAACTCGACTTCCAGAGTAGAAGCAAATGCCCGGAGGTGCGTGAGCACGGGAATACGCTCTTTGCCTTGCAGGATGGTATCGAATTCTATGGCGAGCGCCGCCTTCTGGCCCGGGATCACGGGACGCACGTCGATAACGTGGCCGAGAACGGTTGTGCCGGCGCGCAGCTTAAGGCCGTTCTCTAACGGAACGTCTTGCATGATTCTGGCCTTGATAATTTCTCCCCTCTTGCTTTTCTCCGACGAGAGGCCGCCGATGCGCACAGGAAGAATGGTGCCCGCCGGAATGTCTGTAGTGTGAAGAGATGATTTCTGGCCGGGTGGGACGGTATTTGCCTTCGCATACGCGGCATCGACTCCGAGTACTGACAAACCCGCCATGAGAATCGCTACAGATCGGAAACTTCGCCAACTAGCGAGCAATGCTCCTCGAATCCATTTCATGCGCACTTCCCACGAGGTTCCGCCGGCTGCGGATGCCGCGGTCTCTGACAGAGCCTTCCTATTGAATTCTGCTCCGCTTGCCAGGTCAATTTGTCCCATTAATGTGATGCGCTGGCCATTGTCGACGTTGTGCTCAGATGATTGTTGCGCCTTTGTGCTCGGCAGGTGGCGCCTCTCTGGCGTTCTCGTATCTATCGTCGTACCGTGAAATGAATGGCGTGAGGCACGAGCCGCCGTCGTGTGTGAGGCCTCGGCGAAGCTGCCAGGTTGGTGCGGCTGAGATCGATGCAACGCTTTGTCGCAACTTCCCGTCCTATGAGTGTCCGTGGGTGTTGGGTGGGGATGATGCTTCGATGTGGAAAGATTTCGTGTGTCGCTGGGCTGCTGCTTGCACTCGTTGCAGGCGCTGGGAGCGCGGCAGCTCAAGATAAGCCCGAGGCTCCGACGCCGAAGACCCCGTCCACGCCCCAATCGCAAGCCGCAAGCAAGCAGAATCCGTCTGCCGCCCCTGGCCTAACTGCTCCGCAGGACCAAAATCCCAAGCGAATCCTGGGAATCATTCCAAATTTTGAGACGAAGAACGACACGCCGGCGGGTTACGAGCCGATGTCGGTCAAAGAAAAGTATGTGCTCGCCTGGCATCAGTCGGTCGATTTCAGTGCGCACTTTGGGAATGCATTTCAGGCGGCGCTGCAGCAGGCCAGCAACGGGCAGCCTCATTACGGACAGGGTTGGGGGGCCTACGCGCAGCGATTTGGCGCGGCGGAGGCAGACCAAGCCACGTCGGCGTTTTTCATCTTCGGATTTTTGCCCCACGTTTTACACGATGATCCGCGCTACTTTCGACAGGGCAAGGGCTCCGTGTGGTATCGCATTCACTATGCGGCCACGCGGACGGTGATCACGCGCAGAGATTCCGGCGATCCAACTTTCAATACTCCGCAGGTTTTGGGTCAACTGTTGCAGCAGAGTATTTCGACCGCCTACTATCCGCAGCAGGACCGCTCGGCAAGCGCCGTGTTCCAGAATTGGGGAGTCAACCTCGCGTACACCAGCGCGTACAACGTCTTGAAAGAGTTTTATCCCGACTTTCTCCGAATCGTGTTTCACAAGCATCGGGAACGAGCCGACGGCACGCCTGCGAACTAGCACTCTTTGTTCGCATCACCTAGCAAGACATTTTGCCGCACAACCCTTCGCACCTAAACCGCAGCCGCCCGGCTGCGCGCGGTCCGGACGAAGTTCAGAAAACGATGCGCCAATTCGCGAATTCGTCCCTCCTGTCGCTTTTGCACCGCTTCGCTGGGAATTAGCTCGCGACCGATGCCAATGGCAACCGCTCCCGCCAAAATGAAGTTTGCCGCCGTCTGCTGATTTACACCTCCTGCGGCGATCAAGGGGATTTTAGGGAAGGGCCCCTTTAGGGCGCGGATGTAACTCTCACCGCCGACTTGGGCGCACGGAAAAACTTTTACGAAGTCCGATCCGGACTTCCACGCGGTGACGATCTCCGTGGGAGTGAGTGCTCCGGCCATCATGGTCAAATGTTTTTCCTTGGCGAATTCCACGATGCTCAAATCGAGACCCGGGCAGGTCAGAAACCGTACGCCCGCATCCACGCAGAGTCGCGCGGTTTCAATATCCAGGACGGTTCCCGCGCCGACGATCACATGCGGAAGGCTTTTCACCAGATGCGAAATTACTTCCAAGGCGCCGGGCACGGTCATAGTGATTTCCACGATGGGAATGCCCCCGCGAGCAACCACTTCGGCGGCGAAAAGGGCATCTTCCGGGGAAGAAGTGCGGACGGCCGGAACGATTCCAACTTCCTGAATCTTGGCGCAGACCTCATTCTTGTCCAACGAGTCTCCTCCGAAATGCTGCCCGCAAGCCGGGTAAAGGTGAATTCATGGGCATCAATGATATGCGTAAAGCTGTGGGTTTCCGCGCCCTGGATGATATCCTTTACAACGTGGCATGAAACTGGTCAAGAGCATGCGGCGGGTCGCATTGCTGCGAGGTTTTCGGATTCGGATGATATGAGAGCGGGAAATCCCAATAGTTTTGCTCGGCGGATTGGCTTGTGGGCCTTTGCGGCATTCTCTATGCTGCTTGCCCTAGCGGGACGAGCGAGTGCCGCGCCCGGTGGCTCTGTGCGAGCGGCGAGCCATTTTACGATCGCCGATTTCGATGGAGATAACCGCCCGGATTTCGCCAGCGTTCATGTCGGTCAAAGCGGTCTGCAGGATACGCGCTACTGGATCGCATTCCAACTGAGTGGCGGCTTCGGCCAAACCGTGAGCGTCACGGCGCCCACGGGCGGGCTTCGGATCACAGCGCGCGACGTAAACGGAGACAGTTTTCTCGATGTCGTCATTACGACGCTGTGGACGAACAAGCCTGTAGCTATCCTTTTAAACGATGGCTTGGGAAACTTTACCGCTACTAATCCCTCTGAATTTCAGAGCGCGTTCGCAGCTCCCGAGACTTCTTGTACGTCCGCGGCAGACGAAAATAGGGACGCCACAGCGCTGTTTTATTCGCGCTCGATTCCCGGCGATTGCGGTGAAGAGAGTGGATCATTCTCGCGAAGAAGTATGAGCGGGCTCTTTTCGCCGAGGTCTTGCCGCGACTCAGTTACTCCTTCCGTTTCGCCGTTTGCTGGCCGAGCTCCACCTCGTCTATAGCAACTTTAACGCGCTGTAACAAATCCATAAAAGTGCGCTTAATGGCAGCGCGATAAGTCTGCGCAGAAGGGCCAACACGAATTGATCGTATCGGCCGTGCGGCGTACTTACCGTACTTCACATAAACTGTTCGGTTCAGTAGATAGGATTAGGACACTGGGAGGCTTCATGAAGCGGTTATTGAGCCGCCTGTGGTTCGGGCTCTTCCTTGTTGCGGTTTCCGCGCAGAGCGGTTGGGCGCAAAAGGCGCTGACCTGGCAGGAGGTTCGGGATAAGTTCGAGTCGGCGAACCCGACGTTACGAGCCGGGCAGATTGGGATCGACGAATCCCGCGCGCAGGAAATCACGGCGTTTCTTCGTCCGAATCCGACTTTCACTCTGTCGACCGATGGGACTCAATTCTCGCCCTACAGGGGAGTCTGGAAGCCGTTCGCCGGTAGTCAGTTCTCACCCAACTTTAGCTATCTGCGCGAACGCCAGCACAAGCGGGAATTGCGGCTGGAGAGCGCTCAAAAGGGAACCGGAATTGCTATTTCTGGCCAGGCGGACCTGGATAGAACTCTTCTCTTCAGTTTGCGAATGGCCTTTATTCAAACGCTTCAGGAAAAAGCCGTCTTAGACCTGGCAAAAGAAAATCTTTCGTATTACGACCATCTTCTGGACGTGAATCGCGAGCGTTACAAAGCAGGGGCGATCGCGCAGGTGGATTTGGACCGTCTGGAATTGCAGCGCGTGCAATACGAATCGGATTTACAAACCGCGGAAGTAAATCTGCGAACGGCGAAGATTCAGCTTCTGACGCTATTGAACGATCGCACGCCCGTCGAACAATTCGACGTCACCGGGCCCTACGGTTTTTCGACGCAAATTGCTCCGCTAGAAGAGGTCCGGCAGATGGCATTGGATGCGCGGCCGGATCTAAAGGCAGCGATGGAAGCCATAGACAAAGCCCAAGCCGATCACAAGCTTGCTATTGCCAACGGCTCAACCGATCCGACCCTGAGCGCGTGGTATACGTACAACCCTTCGTTCAACAACCCGTTTGCGCACCAAACGATCGGCCTCGGTGTCAGCATCCCTCTGCGCATCTTCGACCGGAATCAAGGAGAGAAGAAGCGGACGGAACTGGACATCGACCGGAATGAAAAACTGATGGAGGCGACGCGGGCGCAAGTCTTCAGCGACGTGGATTCGGCGTACGCCACGGTCAACAGCACGGTAATCCTGCTCCAGCCCTATAAAGACAGGTATTTGCAACAGGCGTCGAGAGTCCGGGACACCATCGCGTTTTCGTACCAACATGGTGCGGCTTCTCTTCTGGATTTTCTGAACGCGCAAGCCGAGTACCGGAGTGTTCAGGTTAGCTACCTGAACTTGGTTGCTTCCTATCTGAACGCCGCAAGTCAACTGAATCTTGCCGCGGGACGTGAGGTTATCCCATGAACCGCGCGCGCCTCGCAACGATGGCCGCGTCTTTTGCCGCGAGTTTTTTCCTGGCGGCTTGCAGCGGCGGCAAAGCGGATCCGAAGGCGGAAGCTCCGCCAACACCTACGGTCGAGCATGAGCAGGACCAGAATGTTGTACAGGTGGACCATCCGGAACAGTTTCCGCTGGCCACGGCCATCGAGCACATTTCCACGTCGCAGTTGACGGCTACGGGCACGGTCAGTCCGGACATATCCCGAAGCGTGCCTGTCATTTCGATTGCCACCGGGCGCGTAGTGGAAATCAAAGCGCGGCTCGGAGACACCGTGAAAAAAGGTCAACTCCTCCTGCGCCTGCAGAGCGCAGACATGTCCGCGGCCTTTTCCGATTATCGCAAAGCGGTCGCCGACGAAAAGCTCGCACGAATACAAGCCGACCGCGCCAAGCTGCTCTACGACAAAGGCGCTATCTCTCTGAACGATTTCCAGACCGCGGAGGATGTCGAGAACAAGGCCCAGGTCGACGTGGAGAACACCACGGAGCGGATTCGCGTCCTCGGCGGCAGCATCGACCACCCTACAGCGACTGTTGACATTGTAGCTCCGGTTTCCGGCGTGATCACCGACCAGCAGGTCACCAATGCCGCGGGCGTGGCGGGCCTGGGCTCGCCCAACCCATTCACGATTTCGGATTTGTCGAACGTCTGGGTTCTCTGCGATGTTTACGAAAACGATCTAGCCAACGTGCATATAGGCGAAACGGCGGAAATCCGCCTGAACGCATATCCCAATCAAGTATTCACCGGACGCATCAGCAATGTTGCGCCGGTGCTCGATCCGACGCTGCGCACGGCCAAAGTGCGCATTGAGGTAAGCAATCCAGGAATCATGCGCATCGGGATGTTTGTCACCGCCACATTCCATGGACAGAAGAAGGAAACGCGCGCCGCCGTACCGGCCACAGCGATTTTGCATTTGCACGACCGCGATTGGGTCTACGTGCCGATAGGCGGCAACAAGTTCCGGCGTACGGAAGTCACGGCCGGAAACAGCTTGCCGGACAAGATCCAGGAAATCATTTCCGGTATACGGCCAGGGCAGCAAGTGGTCAGCAATGCCTTGGTGCTGCAGAACACCGTGGAGCAATAGGTGGATCTTCGCTACAGCGTCCGAGCGGGACTCCGGTAATGCGTCCCCTCATCGATTTCGCGCTCAACAACCGCTGGATGGTAATAGCTCTCGCGATTGTGTTGCTCCTCTGGGGCGCCATCTCTTTTCATAATCTCCCCGTCGAAGCTTACCCAGACGTTGCCAATAACTACGTGCAGATCATTACCCAATGGCCAGGCCGAGCGGCAGAGGAGGTCGAGCAGCAAGTCACCATCCCCATTGAAATTCAGATGAATGGAGTGCCGCACCTAACGCACCTGCGCTCCGTCTCGCTCTTTGGACTTTCCAGCGTGATGCTCATTTTCGACGACCAATCCGAAAACGACTGGAATCGTGAGAAGGTGTTGGGAAGACTCTCGCAGGTCACACTGCCAAATGGTCTACAGCCAAAGATAGGTACGGACTGGAGTCCGGTGGGCCAAATTTTCTGGTACACGCTCAAGAGCACGAACCCGAAGTACGACCTGATGGAATTGAAGTCGATCGAGGATTGGACGCTCGAAAAGCAGTTCAAGTCCGTGCTTAGTGTCGTGGACGTTTCCAGTTTCGGAGGCATCACGCGCGAGTACCAGGTTCGTCTGGACCCCAGCAAGCTGGTTGCGTACGGCCTGAGCATCAGCCAGGTGGAGCAGCAACTCGCCAATAACAACACCAACGCGGGCGGGAGTTTCGTCGAAGCGGGCCTGCAACAGATTAATGTTCGCTCGCTGGGATTATTTTCTAACGTGGGGGACATCGAACAAACGCTGATCAAAACACAGAACGGAACGGCGATCCGCGTAAAGGACATCGGCGTCGTCTCGCAGGGACCGAGGATTCGCTTGGGGCAAATCGGCAAAGCTATGCGACGCACGGACGGCACGATAGTGGATAGCGACGATGCGGTCGAAGGAATCGTCCTGCTGCGCAAGGGCGCCAATGCGGACGAAACCCTCGTAGCCATTCACGAAAAAGTGAAGGAGCTGAACGAGCGCATTCTCCCGCCGGGGGTAAAGATCGTCCCTTTCCTGGACCGCAGCAACCTGGTGCACCTGACCACGCATACCGTGCTTCACAACCTGACCGAAGGCGTGCTGCTGGTTTCCGTAATTCTTTTCTTCTTTCTCGGCAATGTTCGCGGCGCCATCATTGTTGCGCTCACCATTCCCTTTTCGTTGTTGTTTGCCTCCATTTGCCTCGATCTCAACAAAATTCCCGCCAATCTTCTCTCCCTGGGCGCGCTGGATTTCGGCATGGTGGTCGACGGCACGGTAGTGATCATCGAAAACATCGTTCGACACTTCAGCCTGGCGGCCAGCGCGCACAAGACTCCTCTGGAGCGAATTCGCGACGCGGTACAGGAAGTATTACGGCCGGTCTTCTACGCGCGCGCCATCATCATCGCTGCGTACCTGCCAATTTTTACCCTGCAAAGCGTCGAGGGGCGCCTCTTCAAGCCCATGGCCTGGACGGTTTCGTTCGCGCTGCTCGGTGCGTTGGTCTTTTCCATACTCATCGCGCCGGTGCTGGCTCTGATGCAGTTCCGTCACGGCATACAAGAATGGCACAACCCACTTATGCACTTTCTGCGAGAGAGATACCGCGTGGCGTTGAAATGGGCCATCGAGCACCGTCTCGTAACCGTCGGAGTCGGTGCCGCGGCTTTCGCAATTGCCGTGTTCCTGATGGTCAGTGGCGTGATCGGCTCGGAATTCCTGCCGCATCTCGATGAAGGGGCTATCTGGGTGCGCGGAACGCTCGCGCCGAGCACCGGCCCAACCGAGGGCGTGCGCGTCGCCAATCAGGCGCGGGTTCTGTTGGCTTCGTTTCCCGAAGTCAAAGTGGTTACCAGCCAGGTAGGAAGGCCTGACGACGGTACGGACACTACGGGTTTCTTCAACACCGAATACTTTGTCGATCTCAAGCCCAAGAACGAGTGGCGACCGGTATTCCACGAAGATAAAGAAGAACTCATCGCTGCGATGGATCGCGAGCTCAGCAAGATGCCCGGGATCCTATGGAATTTTTCTCAGCCTATCGCCGACAACATGGAGGAAGCAGTCAGCGGCGTGAAAGGGGAGCTAGCTATCAAGCTGTACGGCGAGGATCTGCGTGTACTCGAGGAAAAAGCCGACCAAGTGGTCGGCGTCATGCGGCGCGTTGCCGGTGTGGAAGATCTCGGATTGTTTCGCGTGCTGGGGCAGCCCAACTTGAACATCGCGGTCGATCGCCAGCAGGCTGCACGTCACGGCATCAATGCGGCGGATGTGCAGGATGCCGTGGAAACGGCGGTTGGTGGAAAAACGGTCAGCCAGGTGCTCCAGGGTGAGCAGCGTTACGACCTGGTTGTGCGCTACCAGGCTCCGTATCGCGACACTAAGGAAGCCATCGAGAATGTCCGGCTGGTTTCTCCGACCGGAGAGCGCGTCGCGCTTGCGCAACTCGCGAGGGTGGAAGTGCGCGACGGAGCCTCGGAGATCTACCGCGAAGAGAATTCCCGCTATGTCGCCATCAAATACAGCGTTCGAGGCCGCGACCTCGGTAGCGCCGTAGAAGAAGCGATGCACCTTGTGGGCAGGGAAGTAAAACTGCCGGTTGGCTATCACATCGACTGGGCGGGCGAGTATGAGAGCCAGAAACGCTCCCAGCGGCGCCTGATGATCGTCGTGCCTATCACCATCCTCGTGATCTTCATAGTTCTGTACGCAATGTTCGCTTCTGCTAAATGGGCCGGATTGATCCTTGCCAACGTAGCCATCGCTCCGATTGGCGGACTGCTAGCGCTTCTGATGACCGGCACGCACCTGAGCGTGTCTTCAGGTGTGGGGTTCCTGGCGCTTTTTGGCGTGTCGGTGGAAACTGGCGTGATCATGCTGGAGTACATCAATCAGTTGCGCGCCGCTGGTCATACGATCGAGTCCGCAGCTATGGAAGGCGCTGTTCTGCGGTTGCGCCCCATTATGATGACCATGTTGGTCGCGACTTTGGGCTTGCTGCCCGCCGCGCTGTCTCGCGGCATCGGTTCCGACTCGCAGCGCCCTTTTGCCATCGTGATCGTCGGAGGCCTCATTGGCGCTCTGCTTCTGAGCATCTTCTTACTGCCGGCCCTGTACGTGTGGGTTGCGCGCGATGGCGATCGCTTGCCGCAGCCAGAAACCGAGTTTGGCGAAAGCGTATAAGAAGAGTCGTTTAGCCGCTCGAAAGATAGCGGTGTACGAAGGTGACCGCCATGGCTCCTTCGCCGACTGCGGAAGCGCAGCGCTTCACAGAGCCGTGACGAACGTCGCCAGCTGCGAACAGCCCCGGCACATTCGTCTCCAGGTAGTAAGGGCTTCGATCCAGCGGCCACCCGCCATTCGACGACCGGCCTTCAACATGCAAATCCGGCCCCGTAACCAAGTACCCTGCTTCGTCGCGCACCACACCGGCTTCCAATGCCCAATCGGTGTGCGGAGAGCCTCCGATGCAGACAAACAGCCATCTTGTCTGAAAACTCTTTTCCTCGCCGGTCTTGCCATTCACCAGCGTGATCGACCGCAGCACTTCGTCTCCCTCCAGCTTCGTCACTTCCGTATTGGTGAGCACTTCCATATTCGGCGCGGAACGGATTCGGTCGATCAGATAAGTGGACAGCGTGCTCTTCAAGTTGTCCCCGCGCACCACCAGGGTTACCCTCCTCGCGTAGCGCGAAAAATACAGCGCCGACTGTCCGGCCGAGTTGCCGCCTCCAACAATGAAGACGTGCTCATTCCCACACATCGACGCCTCGCTCGCGCCGGCCCCGTAATAGACGCCCGCGCCAATGAAGTGATCCTCGTTTGGCAGATCCAGCCGCCGATACTCAACTCCCGTGGCGCAGATAGCCGTGCGTGCCACGATCTTCGTGCCGTCGGCCAGGTAGCCGGTACGCTTGCCTGCTTTGAAGTCCCCGCGCACACCTTCACGCGCCAGCAGAATCTCCGCGCCAAAGCGACAGGCTTGATCGCGGGCGCGCTCCGCCAAATCCGCCCCGCTGATACCCGCGGGAAAGCCCAGATAGTTCTCGATTTTGGGACTGCTCCCCGCTTGTCCCCCGATCGCCGATCTTTCCACCACGACGGTCTTCAATCCCTCGGATGCGCCGTAGACCGCAGCGCTCAGTCCCGCCGGTCCAGCTCCATAAATCGCCAGATCGTATTCGCTGCGCGACGGAGTGCGAAACCATCCCAGCTTCTCGATAATTTGTCGAATCGTGGGCCGTTCCATGCGCGTGCCGTCCGCAAACACGCACACGGGCAGCCGCGGATCGTGGACCTGATCGATGCCGATCTCGCGTGCTTCCTGATTATTATGGATTTCCACCCACTCGAACGGCACATCGCTGCGATGCAGGAAATCGCGAATCGCGTAGGCAGCGGGAGAACCCACCGTCCCGAACAACTTCAGCTTGGGCTGCTGATCCTGTTGCTCAAGCGGCATGTGGGGACGCTCTCCCGTTGATTTTACCTTACGAACGGCTTCACGCCAGCATTATCTGGTCGACATAGAGTAGGGAAGACTACGCTAGCTCCGACGCCAGCCGCCGGGCGGCGAGAGACAGCATCAGGCGCGAGACACCGCTGAACAACATGCTGAATCCCACGAGGATTCCGAGCACCCATCCGGAGTTCGCCGGCCAAGTTCGCCAGATAATGATGGCAAGGACCAAGGTGATGATGGCATCGACGAACAGCCATCCGGAGCCATGCATCGGTCGCAGCCGGACCGCGAGGATGAATTCGAGTATGCTCTCCGCGAATAGGTAAATCGCGAGCGCGAGAGTCAGCGATACCATGCCTGCGAGTGGGTTCCACAGCAAGTAAGCGCCCGCTCCAATGTACACCGCGCCCAGAAGCAATTCCCATAGGAGCCCGCCCGTGCTGCGCGTCTGCCATCCGAACACCCAGTGTGCTAAGCCGCTGAAGACAAACAGCCACCCGAACAGCACCGTCACTGCGATTCCGGCCGCCGGTGGTATGACGATCGCCAGAATCCCCGCTACGATCATCAGCACGCTCAGCCCGATGGACCATCCAAGCGACTTCCTCACAATTACGGGAATGGGAGTTGATGTGACACTCATGAGATTCCTCCGAAGGCCCCTCTGGGACCTTCTGAACTATTC
>Ga0209131_1002826_pt1 | contig 11670 bp, 13 predicted proteins | sample GraSoi_2013_40cm_FD_185826 | JGI IMG/M metagenome (GOLD analysis project Ga0209131, IMG submission 185826) | Grasslands soil microbial communities from the Angelo Coastal Reserve, California, USA - Sample 9_17_2013_40cm (SPAdes) (version 2) | ecosystem: Environmental > Terrestrial > Soil >...
CCGCGCGCAATCGACGTAGGGATGGATCATCGTGCCGCACGCATAGGGCTTGAAGGCGATCGTCGTCGCCACCCAGCGCTCGCCGAAGTCGCCGACGAGCCGCTCCCACGATCCTCCCGTGGTATTCGCGAAACCGTGCAGTAGCCCGTGCGTGCCTTCCCACACGGTGCGCGGGCCGTCGAAGCCGGCGCGCGCAAGGTCCACCGCGCGAAGCCCCGACTGCGCCGCCCACCCGGGATGCATGCGTTTGGTCGATGCGCCGTCCGTGAGGTACTCGATGATGCCGCTCGCCATGGATCCCGCGATGCCTTGCGCCGAAGCGAATGTCTTTTCATCGCAACGTAACGCCGCGGCCACGCCGGCCGCCGCCCCCATCGCCCCCAGGACCGCGGTGGGATGGAAGCCCGCCTGGTGGATGCGCTTGGGCGCGACCAGGCTCGCGCGGCACATCACGTCCACGCCCACCGCCATGCCGAAAAGCACATCGGGGCCGGCGATGCGGTGGCGCTCGGCGGCCGCGAGGAGCGCCGGAACGATGACCGCACCCGCGTGCACCGGGCCGCCCTCGAAGGTGTCGTCGAAATCCTCGCCGTGGGCCGCGGTGCCGTTCACGAAAGCGGCACCCGCCGCATCGCGCGCCGTGGGATGCCCGATCGCCGTCACGTCGCCGCGCGCGTCCCAGCTCTCGTACGCGGCGCGCACGTAGTCGGACCGCCGCGCCGCCACGCACAACCCCGCGATGTCGATCAGCAACATCTCGAAAGTCGGGCGCACCTTGGGAGGCAACGCGCGCGAGCGAGCGGCCGCCACCGCGCTCGCCAAGCCTTCGGCGATCGAAGGCGCGCTCACGTCACCACCCACGCATCGACGTCTTCGCGCAACCCGATCGAGGCGAGGCCGTTGGCGATCGACACGAATTCGTTCCCCGACTCGACGCGCTCGCCTCCGAAGCGCCGCTCGAAAATGCGCCGCACCGCGGGGACGAAGGAGCTGCCCCCGGTGAGGAAGACGCGATCGATGTCGCCGATGGCGATCGAGGCGTTCGCCAGCACTTCGTCCAGCGCGCCCTCGATGGCGGCGAGCTCCTCCTCGATCCACGATTCGAACTCCGCGCGCGTGATGATCGCCTCGATCTCGAAATCGCCGGCGCGGAATAGGAAGCGCGTCGACTCGTCGCGCGACAACGCCTCCTTCGCCTCGGAGACGGCCTTGTACAGCGGGTAGCCCTGGTCGGATTGCACCAGCCGGATGAAGCGCTGCACCAGCTCGGGCTCGTTGCTGAACCGGGCCACTTCCTTCAACTCCTGGAAGCCGCGCGAGGTCTTCATGATCGACAGCTCGTGCCAGTGGGCGAACGCGGAGAAGCACGAGCGCGGCAGCTCGAGGTTCTTGCCCATGCTGCGGTAGGTCGTGCCTTTGCCGAGCCGCGGCAGCACCACGCGGTCGATCAGCCGGTAGTCGAAGCGGTCGCCGGCCACGCCCACGCCGGAGTGTCCCAGCGCCTTGGCGCGCAGCCCGCCCGCGCCCACCTCGAAGGAAACCACCGAGAAGTCGGTCGTGCCGCCGCCGAAGTCGGCGACGAGAACGGTGGCGCTGTCGTCCAGCGTCTGGGCATAGAAGAAAGCCGCGGCGACCGGCTCGTAGACCTGGCGGATGCGCTCGAAGCCGAAGGGTGCCAGTGCCAGCTCGTAGCGCTTCCTCGCGAGCGCGGCATCGGGCCGGCTGCCGGCGTATTGCACCGGCCGGCCGACCAGCACGTCCTTGGGAAGTTGATCCAGCTGCGGGGTCGCGTGCAGGCGCAACTTCTTGAAGAACGCCGCGAAGAGATCCTCGAACCTGAACGCCCTGCCGAAGATGCCGGTGCTCTCGAAGAGGCGGCTCGCGGCGAAGGTCTTGAGCGACTGGATGAAGCGGCATTCGCCCGAAGCCTCGATGAATTTCTGGATCGCCCACGGCCCCGCCTCGGACATGACCTGGGGATGGCTCTCGTCGCCCTCGTCCCAGAAGCACAGCGCCGAGCGAAACGAGAAGAGCCGCGAGGTGAGGAACTGGAACATGACCGGGTCGGCGGCGCGATGCGCGTGCGCCCACGACAGCACCGTGTTGGTGGTGCCGAAGTCGAGTCCCAGGGATTTCAACGCACCACCTTGATTCCCGCCTGCGTGAATTGCTCGCGCAGCTGCTTCTCGATCTCGACGATCGACTTGCGCAGCTCCGGCCCGGGGCGGAAGCTCTCTTCAAGCTGGTTGTCGTGGACGTATTTCTTCCAGGATGGCGTTTCGCACAGCTTGGCGAAGCGCCCTTCCCAATACGCGACCGCGTCCGCCGGCATCTGGGGAGGGGCCACGACGGCGCGGATCTGCGGCGTCGGCGTGACATCGAACCCCGCCTCCTTCAGCGTCGGCGCGTCGGGGTATCCGGGAAGGCGATGGTCCGCGAGCTGCGCCAGCACGCGCAACTTCCCCGCGCGCACCTGCTCGCCGGCTTCCTGCGGCTCGATCACCATGATGTCGACGTGGCCGCCGAGGAGCGCGGCGAGCCGTTCCCCGCCGCCCTGGAACGACACGAACGCCCACTTGGTCCCGGTGGCGTGCTGCAGCTGCTGGCGGACGATGTTGTCGCGCGAAGTCACCGATCCGCCCGATTGCTTCATCTGGCCGGGCTTCGCGCGCGCCGCCTCGACGAAATCCTTGAGGGTCTTGAACGGGGAATCGGCGCGCACGGCGAATACGGCCGGCTCCATCAGCAATTGCGCGACCGGCTTCAGGTCGTAGAGGGTCACCTTGGCTTCGCTGGTCGTGAGCGGATTGGCGATCCAGACGCTGGTGATGAGCCCGAGCGTGTGCGGGTCGTCCTTTTTCTCGGCGATCGCCGCCGCCGCGACGGCGCCGTTTCCGCCGGGCTTGTTCAAGACGAGCATGCGCACCGGAACGAGTTTTTCCTTTTCCATCATGTTGACGATGGCGCGCGCGAGCACGTCGCTGCCGCCGCCGGGGCCGGTGTGGACGATGATCTCCACCGGCTTCGTGGGCTTCCATTCGGCATGCGCGAGACCCGCGGCGAGTGTGGCGGCCGCCAACATCGCGAGCGCGTTCATCCATCGAATCTGAAACATGAAGATCTCTCCCGTGGAAAGGGTATTCAGGATTCGCGTTCGATCACCTGGATGCGAATCGCGTTGATTCTCTTGAACAGCGGGACCACCAGCAGCAATGCGGCCAACGCCAGCAGGACGCTGGGAATCGGACGCAAGAGGATCGAGGGATCTCCCTGCGACATCATGAGCGACTGCCGCAAGGCCTTCTCCATCGGATCTCCCAGCACCAGCCCGAGCACGAGCGGCGCGGTGGGGTAGTCGAGCTTGCGCATCGCATAGCCCAACAGCCCGAACACCGCGAGCAGCCCGAGCTGGAACAGGCTCGAGGAGGCGGTATACACGCCGACGATGGAAACCCCCAGGATCAACGGGTACATGGCATAGCCCGGCATCCTGAGGATCTGCGCGAAGACGGCGACCAGGGGAAGATTCAAGATGAGGAGAAGCACGTTGCCGATGTACATGCTCGCGACCAACCCCCAGAACATCTGCGGATTGTCCTGGATGAAGAGCGGTCCGGGCTTGAATCCCCACAGCACCAGGGCGGCGAGCAGGATGGCGGTGGTGCCGCTTCCGGGAATGCCGAGCGTGAGAAGCGGCACCAGCGCGCCGCCGGTTTCCGCGTTGTTCGAGCCTTCCGGCGCCGCCACGCCTTCGATGGCGCCCTTGCCGAACTCTTCCGGATGCTTCGACACACCCTTCTCGATGCCATAGCTGATGAACGAGGCGATCGTCGAGCCGGCGCCGGGCAGGATGCCGATCAGGAACCCGACGACCGAGCCGTTCAGGAACGCGAAGCGGCATTTCTTCATGTCCTCCCAGGTCGGCATCAGGTTCTTCAGGCCCTTGGGAACCGGCAGCATCTCGGCGGGCTTGGCGGGCTCCATGTTGCCGAGCACTTCGCCCACCGCGAATACGCCGATCGCGACGATGATGAAATCGATCCCCCCCAGCAACTCGGTGCGATCGAAGGTGAATCGCGACGTCGCGGTGAAGAGGTCGGTCCCCATGCTCGCGATCCACAAGCCGACCAGCATCGCGAGAAATGCCTTGGTGAGCGAATCCCCCGCGAGCAGTACCACCATCGTGAGCCCGAAGACCATCAATGCGAAGTACTCCGGCGCGCTGAAGGCGAGCGAGAGCCTGGCGAGCGGTGGAGCGACCAGCATGAGCGCCACCACGCCGAACGTCCCCGCGATGAACGAGGCGATGGCCGCCATTCCCAGCGCGGGGCCGGCGCGGCCCTTGAGCGCCATCTGGTAGCCGTCGATGCACGTCACTACCGAGGAGGATTCGCCCGGCACGTTGAGCAGGATCGATGTGGTGGACCCGCCGTACTTGGCGCCGTAGTAGATGCCCGCCAGCATGATCATGGCGCCGGTCGGGTCGAGCTTGAACGTGAGCGGCAGCAGCATCGCGATCGTCGCCGGCGGCCCGAGTCCCGGCAGCACGCCGATGATGGTGCCCAGCACCACCCCGACCACGCACATCACGAGATTATTCGCGGTCAGCGCGACCTGGAAGCCCTGCAGGAGCCCGCTCAGGATTTCCATCGCGCCTCGGCCTAGAAAAACATTCCCTTGGGCAACGACAGGTCGAGCGCCAGCTCGAACAACGCGTAGAAGCCGAGCGCGCCGCCGATCGCGAGCGGAAGTGCGACGCGCTGCGGCTGGCGCGCCATCACCGCGACGATGAACCAGGTGAGGAGCGCGAAGGAGATCACGAAGCCTGCGAGCGGCATCAAGGCGATGCACGCGACGAATGCCACCCAGCACGTGAGCGCCCTGCGCACGTCATCCCATCGGACGGAAGGCGGTTTTTCCCGCGGTGGAGACTTCAGAACCGCGCCGGCGACCAGCACCAGGGACAGAACCACCATCGCGCCCCCGTACCACATCGGGAAGAAGCCCGCGCCCGGGCCGTCCTCTCCCATGTACACCCAGGTCCATGCACGGCTCACGATGTAGGCGCCCAGCGCGGCGAGCGCCAGCCCCGACCAGAGGTCCCCGCTGCGCGCGAAGAATTTCATCGCCCGATCAGCGCTTGTAGCGCCCGACCGGCACCAGCTCCGCGATGGTTCCTCCGGGAGCGCGAAACTTGACCGGGATCACGCCCGGGTCGCTCACGATCTCCGAGCCGTACGCCTTGATCTGCTCGGTGGCCCCGCCCAGGTCCCGCACCTCGATCGCGAAATGGTGGATGCACGGCCCTTCGCCGGCGGCGGTCGATTCCTTCGACGTTGTTCCCGCGTCGTATTGCATCAGCGTGAAGTCGATCTCGCCGTCGGTCATGTGCCGCGAGGTGTGGTCGCGCGTCTTGCGCGTCACGGCATCCTTGAAGCCGAAGACTTCCTTGTAGAAGTCGCCCGCCCGGACGATGTCGTCGACCTTGAGCGACAGATGGACGATGGGCGAGATGGGATGGTCGCTCGCGGCGCGCTTGTAGCGCCCGATCGGCACCAGCTCGGCAACGGTCCCGCCGGGCGCGCGGAACTTGACCGGGATCACGCCCGGATCGCTCACGATCTCGCAGCCCCACTTGCGGATCTCCACGGTGGCGCTCGCGACGTCGGCGACCTCGATCGCGAAGTGGTGGATGCAGGGTCCGTCGCCCGCGGCCTTCGATTCCTTCGACTGCGTGCCGGCGTCGTACTTCATCATCGTGAAGTCGATGTTGCCGTCGCTCATGTGGCGCGAAAGATGGTCGCGCGTCTTGCGCGTTTCCGCATCGAGGAACCCGAAGACGTCGTGATAGAAGTCCCCGGTCCTCTGCACATCGTCGACCTTGAGGGAGATATGGACGATTCGGTTCACGTGAGACGCCCGCCCTGCTAGTGCTTCAGCTGCAGGCCCTTCTGGGAGGAAAAGTAGGCCGCCAGATCCATCATGTCCTTGGCCGTGAGGTTGGTCACCTGCGCCTGCATGATGGGATTCTTGCGCTTGCCGTTCTTGTAGTGCTTGAGCGCGGCCTCGAGATAATCGGGATGCTGGCCGGCGAGGTTCGGGAATTCGGGAGTGGGGCTGATGCCGTTCTCGCCGTGGCACACCGCGCAGGGCGTGGACTTCTTCTTCCCGACTTCGGGATCGCCCGATGCCGCGGCGACGGGAAGGGCCACTGCAAGAAGTGCTGCAACCACGAGGATCCTGGGGGTCATGGCGGGCCTCACTTCTGCGCGGCGGTTGCCACGGGGGCCGCGCCGTAGTACGCGGCGAGCTCTTCCATGTCCTTGTCGGACAGGTCGGCCGCGATCGCGCGCATGGTCGGGAAATCGCGCTCGCCGCTCTTGTACGCCTTCAGCGCGGCGACGAGATACGCCGGCTTCTGCCCGCCAAGCTTGGGAACGCGGTAGACCTCGGGAAACGCCGTCTTCCAGTCGGGAATGCCGTGGCATCCCTGGCACAGGGCCTTCTTGTTCTCGATCGTGGTGACGTTGTTGTCCGCGGCCTGGGCGCCGAGAACGCCGGTCGCGAGCGCGACCGCGGCGAGGATTCTTTTGGAGGGCATGGCGCTGGGTTTTTTTCTGGGTATCCGGCAGCCGCGAATTATACAGCAGCCTTCTGCTCGAAGAGCGTCTCCCAGGTCCGGGGCGGCGAGAGGTGGAAGCCTTGTCCCAGCACCACGCCGATCTGGGTGAGCTTGCGCGCGATCTCCTCGCTTTCGACGTACTCGGCGACGGTCTGCAGGCCGAGGCTCACGCCGATGCGCTGGATCGATTCCACCAGGGCGTAGTCGAGATAGTTCTTCGCCACTCCCTTCACGAAGAGCCCGTCGATCTTGATGCCGTCGACCGGGAAATGCTTGAGGTAGTTGAACGACGACAGGCCGCTGCCGAAATCGTCGAGGAAGAAGCGCACGCCCATGCCGCGCAGCGTCTCGATCAGCGTGCGCGCGCGCTCCACGTTGGCGATGGCGGCGGTCTCGGTGATCTCGAAGTACAGGCACTGCGGCGGCACGCCGTACTGCGCGAACTTCTCCTGCATGAAGTCGGCGAAGTCGGGGCTGGACAGCGTGTGGCCCGACAGGTTGATCGAGAATTCCGCGGGCGAGGGATCGTCGCGCAGCTTCGCGAGCCGCCGGAAGTCCGAGAACGCGCGGTCGACCACCCAGCGGTCGATGGTGCGCATGAGGTCGTATCGCTCCGCCACGGGAATGAACGACATCGGCAGGATCAGCTCGCCCCCGGTCTCGCTCATGCGCAGCAGCGCCTCGACCCGCGGCGTGCCCTGCATCTGGGGATGGTCGATGGGCACGATCGGCTGGTAGAGGAGCGTGAAGGCGCCCTCGGTGAGCGCGTCGTTGATGCGCTTCAACCACCCGCGGCTCGTCTGCCGCATGTATTGCGAGGCGCTCGCGTCGTGGAAGGCGAAGACGCGGTTGCGTCCCTGCTCCTTGGCGGTGAAGCACGCCGTGTCGGCCTCGCTCATGATCGCCGAGAGGCTGGGCGCCAAGCGCGTGATCGCGACCACGCCCACGCTCACTCCGACCTGGAAGGATTTTTCCTCCCAGTCGAACTGCCATGACTGCACCGCGTCGCGCAGCTGGGTCGCCGCCGCGTGGGCGAAGTCCGCGCTGCAGTTCTCGAGCAGCACCGCGAACTCGTCCCCGCCGATGCGCGCAAGCGTCTCGCCCTCGCGCAGGCTCGACTGCAGGATCGGGGTGATGCGCCGCAGGAGCTCGTCGCCCGCGAGGTGCCCGAAGGAATCGTTGATGCGGTGGAAGAAGTCCACGTCGGCGTAGAGCAGCGCGTGCGTGCTTCCCTGGCTCTTGGCGCTGGCGAGCGCGCTCTCGAGCCGCTCCTCGAGCGCCTTGCGGTTGGGCAGCCCGGTGAGCGCGTCGTGGTTGGTGAGGAAGAAGATCTGCTGGCGCGCGGTGTCGAGGCGCTCCTGCACGCGGGCGTGCTGGCCCTGGAAGTCCTGCGCGAGCCTGAGCACGTCCTGCTTCAGGTTTTCCAGCGGCGGGGTGAGCTCGGGGAATTCGGGCTGCACGCCGCCGGCGGCCACCTGGCGCACCGCATCGCGCACCGCCTCGACTTCTCCCACCACCGTGCGCGCGGCGAGCGAACCCAGCAGGAACAGGCTCGCCACGCTCGCGGCGAGCGCCACCGAGAGGACCCATGCCTGCGCGGCGATCGTATCCATGCCGAGGAAAGCGCGCGCGAGGACGTAGACGGCGCAGAAGATCGCGATCGGGATGGCGCCGAGCGCGACCAGCCGCGCCGCGAGCATCTTGCGCGGCTCGTGGCCCGCTTCGGCCGTGGCCGGCTTCAGCTCGCCGGTGCGATCCGCATCCACAGGCAGCCTGCCTTGCTTTCGCGCGCGATGCGCTCGCACATGGCCGCGTGCGCGGCGAGCTCCTCGACGCCTGCGCGCAGCACGCGCACCGCGGCCATCAGCGGCGCCTCGCCCATTTGCAGCGACGCGGCACTTTCGACCACCAGCGCCATGTCGAGCGTCTCCTGCCCGCGCGTCATCGCCAGCCACACGTCGGCGAGCAGCTGCGCGTCGAGGAGCGCGCCGTGCAGCGTTCGCTTGGAATTGTCGACGCAATAGCGCTCGCAGAGCGCATCGAGCGAGTTCCTCTTGCCCGGATGCATGTCGCGCGCCATCTCGAGCGTGTCCGACACGGTGCACACGGACTCCACCCGCGGACGACCGATGCGCTCGAGCTCGGCGTTGAGGAACGCCACGTCGAAAGGCGCGTTGTGGATCAGGAGCTCGCTGCCGGAGACGAAGTCGAGGAACTCGTCGGCGATGTCCTCGAACTTCGGCTTGTCGGCGAGATCCTCGAGTGTCAGCCCGTGCACCTGGCTCGCGGCGAACTCGATCGCGCGCTGCGGATTCACGTAGCGGTGGAAGTGCCGCCCGGTCGCGCGCCTTCCGGCGAGCTCGAGGCACGCGACCTCGATGATGCGGTGGCCCTCCGCGGGCTCGAGGCCGGTGGTCTCGGTATCGAGGACGATCCTTCTCATCGAACGGTTTCCGCCCCTTTGTTGGCGAGCGCGTCGGCGCGCTCGTTGCCCTCGTGCCCCGAATGCCCCTTGACCCATACCCACTCGATATCGTGGGTCTTGATCACTTCGTCGAGCTTTTTCCACAAGTCGACGTTCTTCACCGGTTCCTTCGCCGCGGTGCGCCAGCCCCGCGCCTTCCAGCCGCCGATCCACTCGGTGATGCCCTTCTGCACGTACTGCGAGTCCGTGTGCAGGATGACGCGGCAGGGGCGCTTCAGCGCGGCGAGCGCCTCGATCACCGCGGTCAGCTCCATGCGATTGTTGGTAGTTTGCGCCTCGCCGCCGAAAAGCTCGCGCTCCTCGCCGTCGAACTCGAGCACCGCGCCCCAGCCGCCGCGGCCCGGATTGCCCTTGCACGCGCCGTCCGTATAGATGTGAATGGTCTTTCCCTCGGCGATGGGGAGGGCGGAGGCCGTGACGCGCTTCAAATTACTTGACGATCTTCAGGTGCGCGGCGGGCTTCGAGGAGAAAGCGTCCTCGGGGCTCGAGGCTCTCGCGCCCTGGCGCTTGGCGGCCGCGACCATCGCCTTCTCGCGCGCGGTCTTCTCCTCGAGCCACGCCGGCGTGAGGAGCCGCATGCCGCGCACGCGCTTGATCGCCTGCAGCATGTACACCGCCCCTCCCACGGCCCACCAGCGGTCCCCGGCGGGCTCCATGAAACCGAAGCGGCGCAGGAGCCGGGCGTTGGCGAAGGGCGGCGCGTAGGCGACCAGGCGCCCCGCCGAGACGTCGAAGCCCAGGAGCGAGAGCCAGTCCTTCACGCGCAGCAGCGAGACGAAGCGCCCGTTCCACGGAAAGGCGTTGCGCGAGAAGCCGACCGCGCTGCGCAGGCCCCACAGGCTCCACGGATTGAAGCCGACGATGACGAGCCGGCCCTCGGGCATCATCACCCGGTCGACCTCGCGCAGGATCTCGTGCGGCTTGGCGGCGAACTCGAGCACGTGCGGCAGGACCACCAGGTCGATCGACTGCGTGGCGATCGGCAGCTCGTGGTATTTCGCGTAGAGGTCGGGCGTTCCGGCATCCCCGATGCGAATGCGATGCGCGATGCGGCTCCCGCGCAGCAGGTCGATCGAGGTCATGCCCAGCTGCAGCGCGTGGAAGCCGAAAATGTCGGGCGTCACGTCGTCCACGTACGCCTGTTCCTTCTCGAGGAGGTACTGCCCGAGCGGGGTGGCGAGCCAGTCCTGGAGCGTGTTGGTCGGCATAATGGAGATTCTAATGGACTCGGCCACATGATGGAGATCCACGCGGTACCCGCATTCAAGGACAATTACATCTGGGTCCTCGTGGACGGCGGCAATGCGGTGGCCGTCGATCCGGGCGACGAACGTCCGGTGCACGAATTCCTCGACCGCAAGGGACTTTCCTTGAGCGCGGTCCTCGCCACCCACCACCATGCCGACCATGTCGGCGGTCTCGTGGGCCTCGCGAAACGCTGGCGCTGCCCGACCTTCGGGCCGGCGAGCGAAAATGTTGCCGGCCTCGATCAGCGCCTCGCCGAGGGCGACCGGATCTCGGTCCCCGGTCTCGGTCTGGATCTCGGCGTGCTCGACATTCCCGGGCACACGGCGGGGCACATCGCCTTCGCGGGCACGGACCTGCTCTTCTGCGGCGACACCCTCTTCGCGTGCGGGTGCGGCCGGCTCTTCGAGGGGACGGCCGAGCAGATGGTCGATTCGCTCGGCAAGCTCGCGCGCCTGCCCGAGGCCACGCGCGTCTTCTGCGGGCACGAATACACGCTCGCCAACATCCGCTTCGCCGAGGCGGTGGAACCGGACAACGCGCGGCTCAAGGCGCGCAAGGCGCGCGAGAGCGAAAAGCGCGCGCGCGGCGAGCCGACGTTGCCCTCGACCATCGCGGAAGAGCTCGCGACCAATCCGTTCCTGCGCTGCTCACAGCCCGCGGTGATCGCCGCCGCGGAGCGCCACGCCGGCCGGCGGTTGCCGGATCCGGTGGACGTATTCGCCACAATCCGCGAGTGGAAGAACAATTTCTGAAAGAGACCATGGCCCAAGATTTCTCGATCCGTCCCGCGACCCCGAACGACGTTCCCGAGTTGCTGCGCCTCATCCGCGAGCTCGCCGTATACGAGAAGCTCGCCGACATGGCGGTGGGAACGCAGGCGCGCATGCATGAGTCGCTCTTCGGCGCGCGCCCCGCTGCCGAGGCGCTGGTGTCGGAACGTGGTGGGCGCACGGTGGGATTCGCGATCTACTTCACGACGTTCTCGACCTTCCTCTGCAAGCCCGGCCTGTACCTCGAGGACCTGTTCGTCGAGCCCGCGCATCGCGGCAGCGGCATCGGCAAGGCGCTGCTGCGCCGGCTCGCCTCCCTCGCCGTCGAGCGCGGCTGCGGGCGCTTCGAATGGCGGGTGCTGGACTGGAACGAGCCCTCGATCCGCTTCTACGAATCCCTCGGCGCCAAGCTCATGCCGGAGTGGGTCCTGGTGCGGATGACGGAGCAGTCGATGGCCCTGCTGGCCGCATCGCGCTGAGAACGCCGCGCGGGCCGCCTACGCCTTGACGCGCGCGCCCTCGAGGATCTCCTGGATGGCGCGGC
>Ga0209131_1002829_pt1 | contig 11668 bp, 8 predicted proteins | sample GraSoi_2013_40cm_FD_185826 | JGI IMG/M metagenome (GOLD analysis project Ga0209131, IMG submission 185826) | Grasslands soil microbial communities from the Angelo Coastal Reserve, California, USA - Sample 9_17_2013_40cm (SPAdes) (version 2) | ecosystem: Environmental > Terrestrial > Soil >...
AGCGCCGGCGAGGCCCCGCCGGGACGCAATTACGTGACGCGCGCGTTGGGCCGCGTCGAGATGGTCTTCGTCGCCGCACCCTTCCACGAGATCACCCGGGCGCCGCTCCCCCTCAGCGAGGACACCATCCGCATGCACCGCGCGGTGAGCATCGCCGATTCCTCGCGACTGCTGCCGCCGCGCACCGTGGGACTGCTCTCCGGCCAGGACGTGCTCACCGTGGCCTCGATGGAAGCCAAGGCGGCGGCGCACATCGCCGGCCTCGGCGTGGGCTTCCTGCCGAGCTGGGTGGCCGAGCGCGAAGCGCTCGCCGGGACCTTGCGCATCCTGCCCGTCGAGGGCGCGCATCGGGGCGGCGAAGCGCTGATCGCGTGGCGGCCGGGCCACGAGGGCAGGGCGCTCAAATGGTTCGTGAAGCGCCTCGAGGATCCGCTCGTCGCCGCCGAGCTCCTCTCGTGAGCTATCGCGGCCGCTTCGCGCCCTCGCCCACGGGGCCGCTGCACTTCGGCTCGCTCATCGCCGCCACCGCGAGCTGGCTCGACGCGCGCGCCGCGGCGGGCGAATGGCGGGTGCGCATCGAGGACGTCGACGAGACGCGCTCGCTTCCCGGGGCGCCCGGGGCGATCCTGCGCCAGCTCGAGGCGTTCGGCTTCGATTGGGATGGGGAGGTGGTCTGGCAGAGCCGGCGCAAGTCTCTCTACGAGGCCGCCCTCGATCGATTGCGCGCGTTGCGGCTCGTCTACCGCTGCCGATGCACGCGGCGCGAGGTCGCCGACTCGGCGCTCGCCGGCATCGAAGGCGCGGTGTACCCCGGCACTTGCCGTGGGCTCCTGGTGGACGCCGCGACGCCCGGCGCCGAGCGCATGCTCGTCGCCGAGGGTGCGATCGAGTTCGTCGATCGCGTGCAGGGCCGCATCGCGCAGGAGGTGCCGCGTGCGGTCGGCGACTTCGTGTTGAAACGCCGTGACGCGCTGCACGCCTACCAGCTCGCCGTCGTCGTCGACGATGCGGACCAGGGCATCACCGATGTCGTGCGGGGCGCCGACCTCCTGCAATCGACACCGCGCCAGATCCTGCTGCAGCGGGCACTCGGCCTTGCGACGCCGCGCTACCTGCATTTTCCCGTCGCCACCAACGAGCGCGGCGAGAAGCTCTCCAAGCAGACGCTCGCCGTCGCCGCCGACGAGAAAGGCGCGGCCGAGCTGCTGCGCGCGGCGCTCGACTTTCTCGGCCAGGCGCCGCCCAGGGCCTGCGCCCCCGGCGAGATCCTGCGCGAAGCCATCGGCCGCTGGTCGCCGGAAGCGATCCCGCGACGTACCGCGATGGTCGCCCCGTCCGGTGTGGGCGCGGCAACCCCGGGCGTATAATTCGCGTCACGGCGAGCGGCGAATCCAAGAGCGCGGACTCCGGCATCCAACCGGATACAAGCGCGGTCCCCATCCGGGAAATACAAGCTCCGCACGGAAAGCTGCCATGTTCTCCCGCAAGAAGACACCCGCTCGCGATCGACCGGCCCCGGGCCGGCGCCGATTCTTCAAGCCCGCGATGATTGCGTTGGGCATTGTCCTGGCCGCGGGTTCCCTGGTCGGACTGCGCGCGACTCAGGCCAAGAAGGACGACAAGAAGCCCGCCGCGACGGTCGTCCTCGAATTCACCCCCGCCGACGTGGCCGTCGTGGAACTTCGCGAGCTGGTGCGCTCGATTCCCTTCTCGGGGTCGCTCGCGCCGGTGACGCAGACCACCGTGAAGGCGAAGGTGGCCGGGGACCTGAACAAGGTATTCGTGCGCGAAGGCGAGAGCGTCGCGCGCGGCCAGCTGTTGGCGCAGATCGAAACCGCTGACCTCCAATCGCGCATCGATGCGCAGGTGGGCGCCCTCGAGGAGGCGCGCGCAAAGCTCTCCATCGCGGAGAAGAACCGCGAGAACGGCGAGCAGCTCCTGCGCCAGAAATTCATCTCGCAGAACGCCTTCGACACCACGCACAGCACCTACGAGGGCAACGCCGCGCTGATGCGCGCGGCCGAAGCGCAGCTTCGCATTGCGCGCAAGGCGATGGAGGACGCCGCGGTGCGCGCGCCCTTCGGCGCGATCGTCGCGCGCCGGATGGCCAACCCCGGCGAGAAGGTCGGAATCGACAGCCCCCTCTTCACGCTGGTCGACCTGGCCAAGATGGAGATCGAGGCGCCCGCGCCCGCCGCGGAAGTACCCGCGGTGAAGCCCGGCCAGGCGGCGAGCTTCCGCGTCGACGGCTTCGGCGATCGCGCCTTCACCGGGCGAGTCGAGCGCATCAATCCCACGGCCGACGCGGGATCGCGCTCGATCACGCTCTACATCTCGGTCGAGAACCAGGACGGCGCGTTGAAGGGCGGGATGTTCGCCAAGGGCGACATCGTCGTCGACAAGACCGCGCGCTCGGCGGTGATTCCGTCGAGCGCGGTGCGCGACGAGGCCGGGCAGTCGTACGTATTCACGATCGAGGGCGGCAAGATCGCCAAGCGCGCGGTGAAGCTCGGCGCGAGCGACGCGCGCGCCGGCGTGGTGGAGGTCGCGAGCGGGCTCGAGGAGGGCCTGCAGGTGGTGCGCGCGCGCGTGACCGGCTTGAAGGCGGGCGCCCCCGCGGTGCTCAAGGCCGCCGCGCCCGCAAGACCGGCGTAAGCCGCCATGTGGATCACCAAGACCAGCATCAATCAGCCCGTGTTCGCCACCATGGTCATGGTCGCGCTTCTCGTGCTCGGCGTGTTCTCGTACAACCGGCTGCGCGTCGAGCGCATGCCCGAGGTCAACTTCCCGATCGTTTTCGTGAGCGTGCAGTATCCCGGCGCTTCTCCCGAGGCGGTCGAGAACGACATCACCAAGCCGATCGAGGAGGTGGTCAACACGGTGAACGGCGTGCGCCTCATCCGCTCGAACTCGTGGGAGGGCCGCAGCGAGACCGGCATCGAGTTCCGCCTCGACGCCAACATCGAGCGCGGCGTGCAGGACGTGCGCGACAAGATCGCGCTGATCCGCCCCGCGTTCCCGCGCGAGGTGAAGGATCCGCTCGTGCTGCGCGGCGATTTCGACAACGCGCAGCCCGTGGTCTCGCTCGCGGTGAGCTCCGCCACGCGCAGCCTCCGGGAGCTCACGACGATGACCGACCAGATCATCGTGAAGCGCTTCCAGAACGTGCCCGGCGTGGGCCAGGTGCAGGAGTCGGGCGGCGTCGCACGCCAGGTCCTGGTGAACCTGAAGCCCGCGCAGATGCTCTCGCAGGCGGTCGGCGTGGACGAGGTGATCCGCGCGATCCAGGGGGCCAACATGGACATCCCCGCGGGCAAGGTGGTGCTCGGCCCGAGCGAGCAGCTGGTGCGAGTCGAGGGCAGGATCAAGGACCCGCTCGCCTTCGGCAAGATCATCGTCGCGCGCCGCGCCAAGGGCCCGGTGCGCCTCGACCAGGTGGCGGAGGTGATCGACGGCGAGCGCGAGGCCGATTCGCTGTCGCGCATCAACGGCCGCCCGGGCCTGAGCCTGAACGTGCTGAAGGTGCAGGACGCCAACATCGTGGAAGTCGGCGCCGGCGTGAAGGCCGCGACCGAGGAGCTGAAGAAGACGCTGCCGCCCGACGTGACGATCGAGATCCTCTACGCCGACGTGGACTTCATCGAGAAGGCGCTGCACGGCGTGAAGGAGACGATCGTCGAGGGCGCGCTCCTCACCATCTTCATCGTCTTTCTCTTCCTGCACTCGTGGCGCAGCACCGTGATCACCGGGCTCACGCTGCCGATCTCGGTGATCGCGACCTTCATCGCGGTGTATGTGTTCGGCTTCACGCTGAACTTCCTCACGCTGATGGCGCTATCGCTGTGCATAGGGCTCCTCATCGACGACGCGATCGTGGTGCGCGAGAACATCGTGCGCCACCTCGGCATGGGCAAGGACCATTTCCGCGCCGCGCGCGAGGGCACCGAGGAGATCGGCCTCGCGGTGATGGCGACCACCTTCGCGATCGTCGCGGTATTCGTGCCGGTGGCGTTCATGAAGGGCATCATCGGCAAGTTCTTCTACCAGTTCGGCATCACCGTCGCCGTGGCCGTCCTGGTCTCGCTCTTCGTGAGCTTCACGCTGGACCCGATGCTCTCTTCCATCTGGCGCGATCCGCCCGAGAGCCGCTTCAAGCGCTTCCCGGGGATCGCGCGGATGATGGGCGCCATCGAGCGCGGCATCGAGGGGGCGCACGAGCGCTACGGCGAGCTCCTCGAATGGTCGCTCGCCAACCGCTTGAAGGTGATGGCGATCGCGGTGGTCGTGTTCGTCGCGAGCTTCGCCATCGTGCCGCTGGTCGGCACCGAGTTCGTGCCGGAGGCGGACGAGGGCCGCTCCTCCTTCCGCCTGACGACCCCGGTGGGATCGAGCCTCGAATACACCGACGCCAAGGCGCGCCAGGTCGAGGAGCTCCTGCGCGCCTATCCCGAGGTCGAGATGATGATCGCCAACGTCGGCACGGGCGACGGGCGCAACGTGGCGCGCATCGACGTGCGGCTGGTCGACCGCCACCAGACGGCGCGCATGAAGCAGAAGGAGTTCGAGGCGATGGTGCGCGAGCGCATCCGCGCGATTCCCGGCATCGAGCTGTCGGTGGGCTACCAGAAGCCGATCTGGATCAACCTCCTCGGCCCCTCGCCCGAGGGGCTCGCGGACCTCACCCAGGAGATCGTCGACAAGCTCGCGAAGGTGAAGGGGATCACGGACCTCGAGACCAGCAACAAGGCGCAGAACCCGGCGATCACCATCAAGCTCGACAACGAGCTCGCGAGCGACCTCGGGCTCACGGTATCGCAGATCGGCGCCGCGGTGCGGCCCTTCGTCGCCGGCGACGTGGTGAGCCATTGGCTCGCGCCCGACGGCCAGAACTACGAGGTGAACGTGCAGCTGCCCCAGGCGGGCCGGCGCATCACCGCGGACCTGGGCGAGCTGCACGTCGTGAGCAGCCGCGTGAACGCCGACGGCACGCCGATCCTCGTGCCGCTGCGCCAGGTGGTGGAGTTCAAGCCTTCGACCAGCCCGCAGATCATCAAGCGCCAGGACCTGCAGCGCCGCGTCGGCATCTACGCGAACGTGGAAGGCCGGCCGTCGGGCGACGTGGGCAAGGAGGTGGCGACGCTGCTGAAGACGATCCAGCTGCCGCCCGGCTACCGCTTCGACATCGCGGGCGACACGCAGCAGATGCAGGAGTCGTTCAACGCCGCGCTGGCCGCGCTCGGCATGGCGGTGATCTTCATCTACCTCATCCTCGCCTCGCAGTTCGCGAGCTTCCTGCAGCCGGTGGCGATCATGGCGTCGCTGCCCTTCACGCTGATCGGCGTCTTCCTCGCCCTCCTCGTCACCGGCAGCACGCTCAACATCTTCTCGATCATCGGCGTGATCATGCTGATGGGGCTCGTCACCAAGAACGCGATCCTGCTGGTGGACTTCACCAACCAGGGAATGCGCGAAGGAAGGTCGCGCCACGACGCGATCCTCGCCGCGGGGCAGGTGCGCCTGCGCCCGATCCTCATGACGACCATGGCGATGATCTTCGGCATGCTGCCGATGGCGATCGGCCTTTCCGAGGGCGGCGAGCAGAACGCCCCGATGGCGCGCGCGGTGATCGGCGGCATCATCACCTCGACCCTCCTCACGCTGGTGGTAGTGCCGGTGCTCTACACCTACCTCGACACGCTCGGGCGCCGGGTCTCGGCGCGCCTCGCGCGGGCGAAAGTGCCGGGCGGGGGCGGCGCGCGGGTCGTGCCGTCGTCGCGCGAAGGCGACTAGCGCCGGCGCTCAGCCGGCCGCGTTTCCCGAGCCGCGGCGCGCGGTGATGCGCTCCACCGCCCCGGCGCGGTCGTGGACGTCGAGCTTCAGGAAAAGCTGCTTGATGTGGTAGGCGACGGTGTTGCCGGACACGCCGAGGCCCTCGGCGATCTCCTGGTTGCTCTTGCCCTGCGCGATCATGAGGGCGATCTCGCGCTGCTGCGGCGAGAGCGGGAGCCGCCCCATGGCCTGCACGAACCTGAGGATCATCGGCTCCTGGCGCTGGATGCGCACGCCGATCAGCGCGTCGCGCGACTGGAAGTCGTCGTCGCGCCCCACCGCGTCCAGCCGCGAGCAGAGCGTGCGCAGCGCGGTCGCGGCGCGCTCGTTCACCGCGGCCTTGAGGCTCGCCGGGTTGATCTCCGAGGTGGTGGCGAGGAGGAGGAGGCGCCGCGCCTTCTCCGAGCCGTGGCGGATGGCCCCGCCGCGATCGGTCACCAGCATCGCCTCGTCGTCGGAATCCTCGTACGTGAAGCTCGCCGCGGGATCCTTCGGGCGCGCGTCGTCGCCCGCGATGCCGTGGGCCACGTAGCGCATCACGCTCGCGAGGTCGGCGCGCTCGCGCGGCGTGAAGGCCGGAGCGTCGAGCGGGCGATAGAGGGAGAGCTGGCCGAGCGCGGCGCCCTGCTCGCGCACGACCCCGTACAGGACATGGTGCGCGTCGAGGCGCTTCAGGATCTCGTTGTAATAGTCGGTCCTCCTCAGCTCGCCGTCGGCGCTCATGGAAACCACGCCGTCGGGGGCCGCGGCGCGCTCGAGGAAGGCCTTGCGGAAGGATGCCTCGCGCCCCTCGTAATAGCGCTCGAAGTAGAGCGACATCACGTCGGCGGGCAGCAGGCGCTCGGCGTACAGGTTCTGCATCTCGCCGCGCGAGTCGACCCAGAAGAAGGCCGCCGAGTCGCTCGGCACGAGCTCGCGCAAGGCGGGCAGGAGCGAGGCCATGAGGAGCTCGCCCGGCAGGCCCAGGCAGCAGAGCTGCCGGATGCGCGCGCGCACGGCGGACTGCTTCACCGCCTCACCCCGCGAGCCCCTTGAAGTCGAGGAGGCGATAGGCGCGCACCGGGCGCTTGAAGCCGTGCAGGCGCACTTCGCCGATGTCCTCGGCGAAGACGCTTTCCTCGACTTCCGCGAACACGCGCTGCGACACGAGGATGTGACCGGGGTCGGCGAGGTCGCACAGCCGGTTGGCGAGGTTGGTGACGGTGCCGATGGCGCCGTAGTCGATGCGGCCCTCGAAGCCGATCGCGCCCACGGTCGCGTAGCCCTGCGAGACGCCGATGCCCAGGCCCAGCGTGTAGCCCTTCTTCTTCCACTGCGCGGCGAGCTTCAACGCGTCTTCCTGCATCACGAAGGCCATCTCCACCGCGCGCGCCGCCGGCTGGTTGATCGGCAGCGGATCATTGAAGAAAACCATGAGGCCGTCGCCCGTGAAGCGCTCGAGCGTGCCCTGGTACTCGAGGATGCGCCGCCCCATCGCGTGGTGGAATTCGGAGAGCGCGGCCATCACCTCCTCGGGCTCGGCGGTCTCGGCGAAGGCGGTGAAGCCGCGCAGGTCGAGGAACACCACCGTGATGTCGCGGCGATGGCTCTCGAGCGGGTCATCGGCGCCGCCCGCGAGGATCAACTCGGCCAGCTGCGGCGAGAAGAAGCGCTTCAGGCGCCCGAGCTTCTCCACGTGGCGCACCTGCTCGACCACGCGTGCCTCCAGCGTCTGGTTCCACGCGGCGAGCTGTTGCGCCTGCTTCTGCACCGTATCGTAGAGGCGCTTGATGCGAAGGAGCGAGCGCACGCGCGCGAGGAGCTCCGGGGGGTTCACCGGCTTGGAGAGGAAGTCGTCGGCGCCCGCGTCCAGGCCCTTCACGCGCTCCTCGCGGTCCTCGAGCGCGGTGACCAGCACCACCGGCAGCATGGCGAGCGCGGGATCGGCACGCACGGCGCGGCAGACGTCGTAGCCCGACAGGCCCGGCATGAGGACGTCGAGGAGCATGAGGTCCGGAAGGCGCTCGCGGATCGCCTCGAGGGCCTCCTCTCCAGAGGTGGCCGCCTCGACCTCGTAGCCGTGAAAGCCCAGCAGATCCTCGAGGAGCTTCACGTTGGCGGGCGTGTCGTCGACCACGAGGATGCGCGCCGGCGCGCACGAGGTGGCGTCCTCGCTGTCCAATTCGGCTTGCGCGTTCAAGCCCTCACCCTCACGAAGAGCTGATCGAGGGTCGCGAGGAGGTCGCGGATGTTCACCGGCTTGGAGACGAACGCGTCGAAGCCCGCGGCGAGAATCTTCTTGCGATCCTGCTCCATGACCGAGGCCGTCACCGCGATCACCGGCAGGAGCGCCCCGCAGCGGCCGGGCTCGCGCAGCGCCGCGAGCACGTCGAAGCCGCTGATTCCCGGCAGCTGGATGTCGAGGAGCGCCGCATCGGGCGCCCTCGCCTCGGCCGCGCGCAGGCCCTCTTCGCCGCTCGCCGCCGCGGCGATCTCGTAGCCGTGGTAGGCGAGCACGTCGGAGAGCAGGCGCCGGCTCTTCTCGTCGTCCTCGACGATCAGGATGCGCCTAGCCATGGTCGGCCCCGGGGCAGGCGCCCGGAAAGCGCGCGGTGAAGGTCGAGCCGCGCCGCGGCACGCTCTCCACCGTGAGCGTGCCGCAGTGCAGCTCCACCAGGCGGCGCGAGAGCGAGAGTCCGAGCCCGGTGCCCTCCTGCTTGGCCATGCCCTGCAGCGGCAGCTGGTGGAACTCCTTGAAGATCGCGGCGCGGTCCTCGGCGGCGATGCCGATGCCGGTGTCGCGCACGCTCACCACGAGGAAGCCCGCCTCGATCCAGGTGCGCAACGTCACCACGCCCCCCGCGGGCGTGAATTTCACGGCGTTGGTGAGCAGATTCAGCAGCACTTGCTTGAACTTGCGCTCGTCGGCCGGCCACTTGCCGACGTCGGGCTCGACCTCGCAGGAGAAGGTGAGGCGGCTCCTCTGCGCGCGCTCGCGGATCAGGGTGCAGCAGTTGTCCACCGCGGCGCCCACGTCGAACTCGTGGATGTCGAGCGCCATGTGGCCCGCCTCCACCTTGGTGAGGTCGAGGATGTCGTTGATGAGCGAGAGCAGGTGCTGGCCGGAGCCGAAGATGTCGCGCACGTACTCCATCTGCTTGTCGTTCAGCTCGCCGAACATGCGCTCCTTCAGGACTTCGGAGAAACCGATGATCGCATTGAGCGGCGTGCGCAGCTCGTGCGACATGTTGGCGAGGAACTCGCTCTTGTGGCGGTTGGCCATCTCGAGCTGCGCGGTCTTTTCCGCAACGCGCCGCTCGAGGCCGTCGGTGTACTCCTGGAGCTGGTCGGCCATCTTGTTGAATTCCGTGGCGAGGAGCTCGACCTCGTCGCCGGTCTTCACTTCCATGCGGTTCTTGAAATTGCCCTTGGCGAAGGCGACGGCGCCGGCTTCCAGGGCGAGGATCGGCCCGCTCAGGCGACGCGCGTACCAGAGGCTCACGAGAAAGGAGAGGACGAGCGCGCCGAAGAGGATGCCCAGGGCGCCGAGGAGCGTGCGCCGCAGCGGGGCGATCACCACATCGGCCGGCTGCTCGATCACGACGGTCCACGGAGGGATGCCGATCGAAGCCATGCTCGAGTAGCCCGGATGTCCCTCGAGGGAGGTGGTCTTGAGCGCGGCCCGTTTCTGCCCGGCGCCCGCGCTGTCGCGCGCGAACGCAAGGATCGCCGGGTCCCTCACGAAGGTGCGCCGCAGCATGAATTCCACGCGCGGATGCGCGATCACCATGCCGGACGTGTCGACCAGGTAGGCGGTGCCGCCGCCTTCGACGGCGAGGCCGGCGATGGACTCGGCGACGTGCTCGAGGTCGATGATCGCCTTCACCCAGCCGCCGTCGCCGAACGGCCCCTCGCGAACGATGGAGGCGACGAAGGGCTCGAGGGAATCCCTGAATTCCACCGGGCCGTACGCCACGTCCTGCGCCGCTTCGCGCTCGGAGGCATCCAGCATCGGAGCGGCGGCATCGCCGATGCGATCCTCGTTCATCCGCGAGACGTGCAACGTTTCGCGGCCGTAGGAATCGTAGCGGGAGATCGCGCGGATCGCGGGGACGCGCTTGAGAAGGCGCTGGAATTCGTTGCGCCGCTCGTTCTCGCTCAGTCCCGTGGGCCCCCACGGCAGCGCGGCGGTCTCGCGCAGCTGGCTCACGATGGCCGACAGTTGCGAGTCGACGTGCGATGCGGCGGCGTCGGCGCGAATCGACTGCACACGCTCGATGGTGCGGATGCCCTCCGCATAGCTCAGGATCATCTCGATCACCACCGCCGGCAGGAGGATCCCGCACGTTCCCAGCGCCATCACCGTGAAGTAGCGGCGGAAGAGCCGGCTCGTCGCGCCGCGGATCTGCCACCACTTGCGCGGCGCGGGCGGCAAAGTCATCACCGGGGAATCGGCAGCGATCATAGGACGCGGTCGGCGCGCGACAGCAGCTCCGTCGGCAGGCGCATTCCGGCGCGCCGCGCGGCCGCGACGTTGATCGACAGGGTGAATCGCTTGGGACGTTCGATGGGAATGTCCCCCGGGTTCACCCCTTCGAGGACGCGGTCGAGCTGCCGCGCCATGGCACCGACAACGTCGTCGAATACGGCCTCGTAGGCCATGGTCGCTCCAGCGTCGACGTCGACCTGGGAAGGATAGATCGCGGGACGGCGCGTGGCCGCGATGACCGAGATGAAGCGCGCGCGATACTCGTCGAGAGCGCTTGCCTTAGTCACGAACCATGCATCGACGGGGCCGGCGCGGCGCACGTCGCTCTCGAACGATTCGATGGAAACGACCGGCACAACCTTCCACTCCAGCCCGTGGCGCCTGGCGGTGTCGTCGAGGAACTGCGCAATGCGGGGGTTGGCCGCGAGGTCACGATCGACGATGAATCCGACGCGGCGCGCGGCGGGCGCCGTCTCGCGCAGGAGCTCGAGGACTTTCGCTTCCACGCCCAGGTATATCGAGATTCCCGCGAGGTTGGAGTTGCGCTGCGCGAGGTTCGCGGCGAGCTTGAGCTCCACCGGATCCTGGTGCGTCACGAAGACGATCGGCACGGTCTGGGTCCGGTTCATGGCCACCAGGACCGCCGCGGCGCTGGGCGCGACGATGGCCGCGGGCGAGCCCTCGAGCTCGCGATCGAGCGCGCGCGCGAGCGCGGGACCGTCGGTCACGTCGACGCCCAGGAACCTCAGCTTCACGCCGTGGCGTTCCTCGAGCCTGATCGCCTCGCATGCCGCCTCGAAGCGCGCAAAGCCGGCGCGCGCCCTCTCATGATCGAAGTTTACGAATATCACCTGGCGGGAAGTCCGCTGATCCGGCATCGAGCAGCACAGCAATAATGCAGCGAATGCGGCGACAAATGCGCGGGAGGCCATCGTTTCCGCGCCGATCCTACCGGAACGGGTAGGGGTCTCGTGAGGCATCGTCATGATGAAATCACCTGGCGCACGCTGCCGGTCGCATCGCGCAATGACCGACAGAATACTAGGAGAACACCAATGACAACCACCTATCGTTATGCTTGGCTCGCGGTGCTCGACGGAAAGGGCCGAAAGAACCTCAACGACGAGCTGCTCTCGATGGACGAGGCGCACCCCGCCCTCACCCAGCAGAACCAACCGGGCGCGATTTGGGTCGTGTACTGGGACAACTCGCCGGCGCGCCTCGCCACCACCGCGTTGAGCGGCAACCTCGGGCGCGACCAGGACATCGAGGTCGTGATGGTCGGCATCCAGGGAACCGAGGACAACATGAAGGACTGGATCGAAACGCCGCAGGGTCGCAGCCTCAAGTCGCACGCGCTCGCGGTTCAGC
>Ga0209131_1002830_pt1 | contig 11667 bp, 11 predicted proteins | sample GraSoi_2013_40cm_FD_185826 | JGI IMG/M metagenome (GOLD analysis project Ga0209131, IMG submission 185826) | Grasslands soil microbial communities from the Angelo Coastal Reserve, California, USA - Sample 9_17_2013_40cm (SPAdes) (version 2) | ecosystem: Environmental > Terrestrial > Soil >...
CTTTGATGTAGCACGAGGAAATTCGTTCGGGGTGGGGTCCGGATCGGCGCCGATCGGGACCCCGGTTGTCTGCCAAGTTCACGAACTAGATCAACGGGTTGGCCCTCACGTAGCCCGGGGTCTCACTTCGGTGCTTATTCACAGGCGCCCGCGAATCGAGATCGAACTGCGTGCGCTGATCCGGCAGATGAGCACGGAGAATTTGCTTTGGGGTGCGCCGCGCATCCACGGTGAGCTGCTCAAACTCGGGTTTAGCGTCGCCCAATCAACCGTCGCCACGTACATGGTCAAGCGTCGTGGACCTCCAAGTCAGGGATGGAAGACCTTTTTGCGAAACCACGCTCCGGACATTGTCGCCATGGATTTGTTCGTGGTCCCGACCATCGGCTTCAAACTGCTGTATGGCTTCGTGATCGTACGGATTGATCGCAGAGATCTCGTCTGGATCAACGTGACAGCCAACCCGACAGCGGAGTGGGTTGCACGCCAGATCACCGAGGCATTTCCTTGGGATGTGGCTCCGCGTTATATGATCCGGGACCGCGATCGGATCTACGGCGCCATTGTCACACGCCGACTTCGCGCCATGGGCATCCGAGATAAGCCAATTGCACCAGCCTCGCCCTGGCAGAACGGCTTTGCCGAACGGATTATCGGATCGATCCGGCGCGAGTGCTTGGACCATATCGTCATCCTGGGCGAGGCGCATTTGCGTCGAATTCTAAAATCCTATGCCGACTATTACAACGGCGTCAGAACGCATCGGTCATTGAACAAAGATGCGCCGATTTCCCGTCCGATTCATCAGACCGGAATCATTCATTCACACCCGATCCTCGGCGGTCTTCACCATCACTATCTCCGGGTTTAAGTTTCGGTACACACACCCCTCGACGAGGGTCATGATCGCAGCAATTTCATTACAGCGAGTGCTTATCCCTCCACCTTGCGGGCGGTAGTCCGAATTCCCGCTTGAACGCCCGACCAAAGGCCTCCTCAGAGTCGTAGCCGATCGAATAGGCTACCTGCGCAATCGCTTTTCCGGTCTCTCGCAGGTGCACTTTTGCGGTCTGAAGCCGCCAGAGAGTTAGATATCGGATCGGGGGTATACCCATGAGGGTCGTGAAGCGATGCACGAATGCGCTGCGCGACATTGAGACCTCCTTCGCGAGGGCTTCTGCCGACCAGGAAGTGCTAATGCTCCGATGCATGAGGGCTAAGGCTCGCCCCACACGCGGATCTTCGAGGCCCTTCAACCATCCGGCGTCTTGACCGCTGGGCGTCGCTAAATATTGGCGCACCGTCTCAACAAACAGCAACTCAGAGAGCCGTGACATAACGCTTGATGAGGCAAATCTGCCTTGTGTCAGTTCACTCGCAGCGAACCTCACCGACGCATCGACCCAGTCACGCCACGTGCCCTGACGGACGTCAAGCTTGAGCATTCTTGGCAAGGCGGCAATCAGGGGATTGTAGAGATCCTCGCTGCTGAGAAAGCCACACACAAGGTGCGTCGTTTCACCACCGCCGCCGTGAGATATTTGCGCCAGTCCACCACCCGTCGAAGGTTGGATTAGATCATGCGTGCTCACCGCCGCGAGACCCGAGCCGCTTGCCATGGTGTGAACGTCATTGCGGGGCAACAGAATAACTTCACCGGCGCGCACCTCGATTGTGGGCTCACCTTCGGTAGTGAGAAGAAGCCTTCCGTCGATAACGAAGTGATAGGCGATCAAGAGAGAGGGGGCCGTCAAGAACGGTCCGCAATCCTCAGCGGTGAGCCTGGAGACCACGCACCAAGGCGCCGTGAAGTGAGCGTCTAGGAAGACGCCTCCTGACAGCCGAAAAGACCGCAGCACATCCGATGATTTGTCCGAACCGGCGATCATTTCAAAATCCTACAAGCCCCGATCATATGTCTCGATTGCGGCGAAAAGGTTCCGCGACCTTGCTGCCGGCCCTTGAGCAACATGGCCGATTGCAGCGGCGAAGTCGAAATTCAGGCCTTCCGCGAGCAGCGACAGCGCTTCGATTTCCAGCGGTAGCTTTTCGATCAGCGCCATCTTGTCTTCGGCTTCTAATTTGGTCGCCCCGCACACCGGTGTGATCAGGTTGCAAAGAAGCATCCGGTCAGGATCGCGGCCCGCCTTCGTTGCCTCATTCCGGATCGCACCATAGCCTTGCTTGTGTGGGCCAGATCGCGCGTGGTCATGACGATGACCTCGCCCCAGCGGCCCGCAAAGCGCTGGCCGCGACCGCTGGCGCCTGCCTGAATAATAACGGGATGCCCCTGTTGCGAGCGCGGCACCGTAAACGGCCCACGCGAATTGAAGAACGCTCCGCGATGATCGAGCCGCTTGACCTTGTCGGGATCGGCGAACCGGCCGGACTTCTTGTCGATCAGCAGCGAACCATCTTCCCACGAATCCCAGTGCCCGAGCACCACTTCCATGAACTCGTCGGCGCGATCGTAACGCAGATCATGTTCGAGATGCCGATCGCGCCCCATGTTATGGGCCTCGCCGTCATTGACCGACGTGACCACGTTCCAGCCGGCGCGGCCGCCGGTCATCAGGTCGAGCGTGGCGAAGCGGCGGGCGACGTCGAACGGTTCGTAATACGTGGTCGAGCAGGTCGATGCGAGCCCAAGTTTTTCGGTCACCATTCCCATCGTGGTCAGTACCACGATGGGATCCATCTTCACGCAGCGGATGCCGTATTCGACAGTGTGGGCGTGATCGTTGCCGTAGCGATCCGGCATCGCCAGCCGATCGTCGAAAAACGCCATGTGGAATTTTCCGGATTCGAGAATCCGGGCAATCTCACGGTAGTAATCCGCCGACATCGAATCGTTGCGCGACTCCGGGTGGCGCCACGAACTCGGCAGGTTGGTGCAGTTCTGCGCTTGCAGGAAACCAATCATCACCATTTGCCGTCATGTGCGGCTCTCTCTTGCAGGCAGAATCAGATTGCGGCTCAACTTTGATCCTCGCCATATGGCCGTTCTCTGGTTGTCGGTGCCTAGCTCACGACAGCGTGCAACGGTAGATGCTGCGCGCTACGACATCATTTCAATGTTGGGCAAACGCGTTACGGCTGTAAGATCCCCCTGGTGGTGGCTCGCGGCTTGGATTTCTGCCATATCAACGCCCGACGCAACGGCGAAGGGGATCGTGGATGAAGCTCTTTATTTTCGGGCTGGGATATTCGGCAACATACATCGCGCAACGACTGGCGGCCGGCGGCGTCACAATCACGGCAACGGTCCGCTCGCAAGCGAAAGCCGATCTGCTGTCTGGCTCAGGCTATACGATGCGGCTGTTCGCCACCGCCGACCGTGATGAGACGATCGCGCGCGAGCTTGCGGACAGCGATGCGGTTCTGGTCTCGGTGCCGCCCGGCGCACAACAGGACCCCGTGCTTCAGGTCTATCACGACGATCTGGCGGCGACGGCGCACTTGCGCTGGATCGGCTATCTGTCGACGGTCGGGGTCTACGGCGATCATCGCGGCGGGTGGGTCGATGAAACGACGGTACCGACGCCGATGAACGAAGCCTCTCGCCGCCGGCTTGACGTGGAACGGCAGTGGCTGGAATTCGGCCAAACGTACCGCATTCCGGTCCATATCTTTCGCTTGGCGGGGATTTATGGCCCCGGCCGCAACCAGCTCATTCAGCTCGCTGAAGGCAAGGCGCGAAGGATCGTCAAACCTGGGCAGGTGTTCAACCGGATTCATGTCGAGGACATCGTCCAGATGATCGAGGCGTCGCTCGGTCGGCCGCGGGCTGGTGCCATCTATAATGGAGCCGACAACGAGCCCGCTCCGCCGCAGGATGTGGTGGCGTTTGCCGCGGCACTCTGCGGCGTGGAGCCGCCACCGGAAATCCCGTACGAGCGCGCGGAGTTGACGCCGATGTCCCAAAGTTTCTTCAGCGAAACCAGGCGCGTCCGCAACAGGCTTCTGCGCGACGAACTGGGCGTCGTGCTGCATTATCCGACCTATCGCGAGGGATTGATCGCCTTGCGCGCCGCCGGCGATGGTCCGCCCTGAGGCTCGAACACGGCGGTATAGGTCGGCCCGTGTCGGTCGGAGGCGAGCGTAGCAGGGCACTGCGGGATTCGAATTAGGACACGAGGGCTTAAATAAGGACAGCACCAGCCTTGGACGGCGTTCCTGTTCCGACCGTCTCTACTCTAGCTTGGGAGCCAGTATATCGAGGTCCACCGGCGGCAGTGCTGCCAGAAGCAGGTTATCACTTCCGGTTACCTGCACTATGGTCATCACGAATTGACGACTTCCGGTTTTGGACGGACATGCCGACTGAACTGCGCGATGTCCGCTCTGAGGGGCAAAGCGGAAAACATATGCTCGCATTGCGACGCGGCGCTCGGAGTTTGCATGGGAACGACCGTCAGTTGGACTGTTTTCGCGATTGCAGCGGTAGCCATCTCCGCATCCCCCAACCTGCTCTGGCGCAAAACGCTCAGACCATTGCTGACGTGCCGTCCGTTCAATCAACTTTGCCCGCCACCGCTGAAGATTTGAAAGACTTGCGTCTTGCGCGACCGTTATCGCGCAATGAGGAGATTGCCGTAAGGCCGCTTGATCAGTTCAAGGAGTGTGAAAAGTGTCCGGAGATGATCATGGTCCCCGCAGGTCACTTCTTGATGGGGGCGAAGGACGGCGAAGCGGCAAGTAGCCCCGATGAAGGGCCACAACGCGAGGTAAGCTTTGCACGGCCATTCGCCATCGGCCGCTTTACCGTGACAATGAGCGAGTGGGACGCTTGCGTGGCGGCGGGTGGCTGCAGCTATCGACCCGTCGACCAAGGTTGGGGGCGCGGAAGGCAGCCCGCGATCAACCTGCTGTGCGCGGCCAGCTCCGGCACCGTCCAGGCGCGCCCTACATTCGCATGCATCGCATCAACCGCGCGCCGAACGCTGCGCGGCAACAACAGTTTATTCGATGATTTGTCCGAACCGGCGATCATTTCAAAATCCTACAAGCCCCGATCATATGTCTCGATTGCGGCGAAAAGGTTCCGCTTCCGGATAGTCGTGTCGCAAACTGGATAGGCGCCCGCCCTTGGCCTAACCCTCGGCCAATCAGTCCAGGTTGCGCCGTCAAAAACCCAGCGCATCCGAAAGCGGATCCATCATAGTAGTCTTCTCATATTTGGACGAGCGGTCAGTTGTTCCGGTCGGACGATCATTCGCAGCCGCATTGGCACATTCTAAATACGGCCAGACAAGCACGGCGGCCAACGCCGCTGCGCTCATTGCTTCACTCTCAACCTCCGAAAAGTAACACATGCTGGATTTAAGCAAAACGACTTCTCCCGCTGCCACGCCCGACTTCGAAGCGATCAAGCAGCGTCAGCAAGCTACCTGGTCCGCCGGCGATTACGCCGTGGTTGGCACGAAACTACAGATCGTCGGCGAGCGCCTCTGCGAGGCGGTCGATCTGCGCGCAGGTGAGCGCGTGCTCGATGTAGCCGCCGGCAACGGCAACGCCACACTTGCGGCTGCGCGTCAATTTGCGCAGGTCACCTCGACTGACTATGTCGACGCCCTTCTCGAAAGGGGCAAAGAGCGTGCCGCCGCCGAGCGTTTGCAGGTTACCTTCAAGCAAGCGGACGCCGAGGCGTTACCCTTTGCGGACGGATCCTTCGATGTGGCGCTATCGACTTTTGGGGTGATGTTCACGCCCAACCAAGAGAAAGCGGCTACCGAACTCTCTCGGATGGTTTGTAAGGGCGGGCGTATCGGTCTCGCTAACTGGACGCCCGATGGTTTTATCGGCCAACTTTTCAAAATCATCGGTAAGCACGTTTCGCCGCCGGCTGGAATTAAGTCGCCCGCTCTTTGGGGAACCGAGGGCCGCCTCGGTGAGCTGTTTCCAGGCCACCAGCTAAAAACCTCGAAGCGGGTCTTTAGCTTCCGATACAAGTCACCGAGTCACTGGCTGGATACCTTCAGGGCGTACTACGGCCCGACCAACCGCGCATTTGCAGCGCTTGATTCAGCAAAGCAAGTCACCTTGGAAGCGGAAATTATCGAGCTGCTTGAGCGGATGAATCGCGGCGGCAAAGACACCCTCATTGTACCAAGCGAGTACCTCGAGGTCGTCGTCACGAGGCGGTGAATATTTGGCGAGCCGCTTGATGGCGTAGAGCGCTACGTCGGGGTCAGCCGTTTTGCGGAGGGCAATGTCCACGCCACGCTAACGGCTGACGCTAGGACGTCTCCAAATAACATTCCGTAAAGACTGGGGCTGCGTTATGAAAGTTGCGAACGCAATCGAACCTAAGAGCCAGTAACCACAATTGAGATCGCTCAACGCGTTGGTCCGGCGGGCAGGGTCGTCGGTCTTGACTGTTGTGGTGCGTTCCTCGACGCGGGTCGCGCGGATGCCAAGGCAGCGAATCTAGCGAACAAGCAGTTCAACAACCAGGAGAAGAAGAGAATGACCAAGACGACAGGTTCGAACGCCGCCAAGATCAACAACGGCGTCAACGTCGATGCGCTGTTGGGTGCCCGCGAGGCGCTCGAGCAGACGCCCGAGGCCGCCCAGTTCAAGTGGCGCGCAAGCTGCGAATGGGTGACCGGAACGCACAGCCGCTCCGTGATCGGCAACTACTTCGGCCTCGGCGCCGAGCAGTCCCGCGACAAGAATTTCCGCGTGGAAGCTGATCATCCGAAGGTCTTCGCGTCCGAGGACAACGCGCCGACCCCGGTGGAGATCGTTCTTTCCGCGCTCGCGAGCTGCCTCACTGCTGGTGTTGCCGCCGTCGCCCAGCGCCGCGGCATCCAGCTTCGCTCGGTCAAGGCCACGGTCGAGGGCGACATGGACATCCAGGGCGTTCTCGGCATGGATGACGACATTCGCAACGGCTTCGGCGGCATCCGCGTCCACTTCGATATTCGCGCCGATGCGAGCCCCGATGACATCAAGTCGCTGGTCGCCCAGTCGCAGAAGCGGTCGGCGGTGTTCGACATCGTCACCAACCCGACGAATGTCTTCGTCACCGTCAACTGACGACGAGCGGAGAGGCGAGGAGGTATCGTGCGGCACGCAACGACCATCATCATCGGGGCCGGCCAGTCCGGACTTGCCATGAGCAAGCACCTCACTGACCGCTCGATCGACCATGTGTTGATCGAGCGGGGCGAGGTCGCCAACTCCTGGCAGACGGAGCGATGGGACTCGCTTCGCCTCCTCACGCCGAACTGGCAGAGCCGCCTTCCCGGATACGCCTACGACGGCGACGATCCAGACGGCTACATGAGCGTGACTGAGGTCGTCGGCTATCTGAAGAGATATGCCGGCGCCTCAAGCGCCCCGGTCCACGCGCGCACAAAGGTCACGCGCGTGCGCCAGGTGGACGGCGGCTACGAGGTGGCAACCGACCAGGGTCCGTTGCGGTGTCGGACGCTCGTCCTTGCAAGCGGCGCCTGTAACATCGCGACTGTCCCGGCTGTCGCGGCCGGCCTGCCGCCGGAGATCGCCAGCCTCACGCCGATGCAGTACCGCAAGCCGGACGAATTGCCCGATGGCGGCGTGATGGTCGTCGGAGCCTCGGCGAGCGGCGTGCAGCTTGCACGCGAGATCAGGGCCTCGGGCCGAAGCGTCATTGTCGCGGCCGGTGAGCATGTTCGGGTGCCCCGCATCTACCGCGGCCGGGATATCAAATGGTGGATGGATGCGATCGGCGCCATGGAACTGCGCTACGACGCGGTCGACGACATCGATCGGGCAAGGCGTCTGCCATCGCTTCAGCTGATCGGCACGCCCGGGCGCGAAACCATCGATTTGAACAGCCTGCGCAAGGCCGGCGTCGAGATTGCCGGGCGCCTTGCGGGTATGCATGACGGAAAGGTGCAGTTCTCCGCGGCGCTCCCGAATCACTGCGCGCTCGCCGACCTCAAGATGAACCGGCTGCTGGCGACCATCGACGCGTGGATTCTCGCCAGCGGGCAGGAGGATCGCTTCGCCGCGCCGCATCGCTTCGAGCCGACGGAGATTGACCCGCAGGCCAGGCTCGGCATGGACCTGAATGATGGATGCGTCAGAACCGTGATTTGGGCTACCGGATATCGCCCCGACTATTCGTGGCTCGATGTCCCCGTCCTCGATCGCAAGGGGCGCATCCGTCACGATGGCGGCGTCGTGGCGGCGCCCGGGATGTACGTCATGGGTCTTCCGTTCATGCGCCGACGCAAGTCGTCTTTCATCGACGGGGCCGGCGACGATGCTGCGGAACTTGCCGCGCACCTGAATCTCGGCCTGCGTCGCTCGGCCGCCTAACGGAGCAGTTCAGATGGATACGCCTCGTCACTTCCAGCCGCACTACGACGCGGTGATCGTCGGAGCCCGATGCGCAGGGGCCGCCACGGCGATGCTTCTCGCGCGCGGGGGGATGAATGTTCTCGCGATCGACCGTCAGGCCTACGGCTCCGACACGATGTCGACTCACGCCCTGATGCGGACGGGAGTCCTTCAGCTCGAGCGATGGGGATTGCTGCCGGCAGTGATGGCCGCGGGAACACCGGAAATTCGCGCAACGACGTTTCATTATGGCTGCGAGTCGCTGCGTCTGAGCATCAAGCCGGAGTATGGCGTCGAGTATCTCTGCGCGCCAAGGCGGACCGTGCTGGATCGCATTCTCGTCGATTCGGCCCGCAGCGCGGGCGCCGATGTGCGTCACGGCGTCGTTCTGTCTCGCCTTCAGATCGATTCCAAAGGCCGGGTCGTTGCTGCATTGCTGAGGGACGCGGACGGCAATAGCACGGCTGTTCGCTCGGACATTGTGATCGGCGCGGACGGCAGGCAGTCCACGGTTGCCGCGCTGGTCAAGGCTGGGACCTATCTCAATGGCCAGAGCACAACCGGCTACGTCTACGGATACTACGAGGACCTCGAGCGGTACGGATATCACTGGCACTTTGCGGAGAACGTTGCGGCAGGTGTCATCCCCACGAACCACGGGCAGCACTGTGTGTTTGTCGGCGTGCCGGGCACGGCCTTCCCGACCGCGTTTCGCGGAAATGTCGAGGGCGCCTTCCTCCAGGTCCTCGCGGCAAACTCGCCGCATCTCAGCGACGATGTCAGTCGCGCTCGCCTGGTGGGCCGCCTGCGTGGCTTCGCCGGCGTCCCCGGGCATCTCAGGCAGTCTCACGGTCCCGGTTGGGCGCTGGTCGGCGATGCCGGATACTTCAAGGACCCGCTGACCGCTCACGGAATAACCGACGCACTCAGGGACGCGGAACTGCTCGCCCGCGCGATCCTGGATGGAAGAGGGCTCGAGGCCTATCAGCGCGAGCGCGACGTCCTGTCGGAGCCGCTGTTCCGCGATACGGAGGCGATCGCCTCGTTCCGGTGGAATCTCGATGGGATCAAGACCCTGCATTCAAGCCTCAGCGCGTCCGTGCAGGCTGAGTGTGAGTACATGGCAGGCTTGCCTGCGCCGGTGCGCCGCGAGCCGCAGACTCGATCAGCAACGTCAGATCGAAACGCGGCACTGGCGTCGGAGGCCTGCTAGTCCCCTTGCAGCTTAGGAGCGCGACAATGACGGCAAACGATTCCCCCTGGAAGCAGACACTGGCCGGCCAGCCGCGGATGGGCGCACGGGCCGAGCGGCGGCGTCCGACGTCGATGCGTGACGTCGAGATGTTCACGGAAATGACGGGGGACAGGAATCCGATTCACTATGATGCCGACCTCGCAGCGAGGTCTCCGTTCGGCGGACTGATCGTTCAAGGCGGTATCACGACCGGCCTGTTGAACGCTGTAGTCGCAGAGGATCTTCCCGGGCCCGGCACTGTCTTCCTTGAGACGAACTGGCGTTTCGTCAAGGCTGTACGCGTCGGGGAGACGATCACGGCTACAGTCGAGGTTGAACATGTCCGCAGCGACAAGCCGATCTGCAAGCTCGTGACGACAGTACGCAATGCGGCGGGAGAAGATTGCGTTCTTGGTACCGCGACGACCTACACGATGCCCTTGCTTGATCGGCAAGATGGCGCCGCACGATAGGAAAATCCCATGAGCGCGCAGGAAATCGGAAAGCCGCCAGTGGCGCGGTCCGCTACCGCCCGCCATCGCGGCACACTGGTGGTCCTCGCCGCCACGCTCGTGATGGCGATGGGATTTGGCGGCCTGGGCCTGGTCTCCGTCTTCATGGCCCCGATGGAGGCAGATCTCGGTTGGACCCGGTCCAATACAAGTCTCGGTTATTCACTCGCCGCGACCGGCATGGCGGTCGGTGGCCTGCTCTGGGGCCGGGTCTCGGATCGAGTCGATATCAGGCTGCCGCTGGCAATCGGCGCGACCGGCATGGTCTCGTCGTTGTTCGCGATGGCCATGCTGCAGTCGCTGACGACCTTCTACATCGCCAACCTGATCTATGGCGGCTTTGGCTTCTCGGCACTCTATGCGCCTCTCGTTTCGACGAGCGGCGAGTGGTTCCCGCGGCAGCGCGGGCTCGTCACGGGCGTGGTCACCGCGGGGGGCGCGCTCGGACAAGGATTGTTGCCGTTCGCAGGGAGGTTCCTGATCGAGGGATTCGGCTGGCGCACTGCGTTTGCCGGAATTGGCGGCGCCATGCTGGCAGCACTTGCGCTGAGCCTGCCGATCCTCAGATGGCCGCAAGGGACCATGGCGCCTCCTGCTTCTGTCACGGACTCGGGCGAAGCGGGCGCGGCCGAATACAAGACGGTGGCTTTGCTGGCGCTCGCCGCCTATCTGTGCTGTGCGTGTATGGGCGGACCCCTGGTGCATATGGCAAGCTTCGTCGGCTCCGTCTGCGGCTCTCCGGCGATCGGCGCGACCAGCCTTCTGATCGCCATGATCTTCGGCGCGATCGGACGAGTTTGCTTCGGAGTGGCGGCTGACAGGCTGGGCGCGCTGACCAGCTATGCGATGGCGTCCGCGACACAAACGGCGTCCGTGCTCGTATTTCCGGCCCTCGGAGACAGCCTGTCATTTATGGCCCTGTCCGCTGTGTTCGGCTTCGGATTTGCCGGCAACATGACATCCCTTTCGCTGTGTGTCCGCGATGCGGTGCCGGCACACCGTTTTGGCGGCGCGCTCGGAGCAGTCATGATGGTCGCATGGGCGGGAATGGCGTCCAGCAGCTATGTCGGGGGGCGGCTGTTCGACGCCACCCTCAGCTACAATCTTTCTTTCATTCTGGAAGGCGTTGCCGGTGTACTCAATCTCATGGTGCTGGCCCTGCTCAGCTTCAGGCAACGAACCGATGTCGCGCAACATTTCGATGGTGTCTTCACTGAAACGAACAGGAGATCGAAATGAAAACGATCAAGACCATTCCCACGCTAATGCTCGCTGCCTCGCTTGGGGCCGGGATGATTCTGGTTTCGGAAGCCGCTCTGGCCCGAAATAACGATCATCAAGAACACAGTGACCATCAAGACCGTAATGGGATGGGAAGCGACAACGGCAATGGATCCGCAACGTGCAGCGGCAGGGATTCCGGCGCCACCAACAAAAACGAAAAGAGCAAACCAGGGCCTGAACGCGGCCTTGTACTTCGGCCCGGGAGCCGCCTCCAACAGCCGTGCGATCTCCTCCAGGCTCAAGATCACCGGGATCTTGCGTGGCTCCCGCACGAACGTGAGGTGCCGTGCCATCTCGGGGCGGTCG
>Ga0209131_1002831_pt1 | contig 11667 bp, 9 predicted proteins | sample GraSoi_2013_40cm_FD_185826 | JGI IMG/M metagenome (GOLD analysis project Ga0209131, IMG submission 185826) | Grasslands soil microbial communities from the Angelo Coastal Reserve, California, USA - Sample 9_17_2013_40cm (SPAdes) (version 2) | ecosystem: Environmental > Terrestrial > Soil >...
GATCGGGCGGTCGAAGACGATGCGCTCTTTCGCATACGCCGCGGCGCGCGCGACGGCGCAGCGGCCGAGGCCAACGAGCTCGGCGGCGATCAGGATGCGCTCGGGGTTCATGCCGTGCAGGATGTACTCGAAGCCCTTGCCCTCCTCGCCGATGCGATCCTCCTCGGGCACCGGCAGGCCGTCGAAGAACACCTGGTTGGAGTCGACGGCGTGGCGGCCCATCTTGTCGATCTCGCGCACTTCGATGTGCTTGCGGTCGAAGTCGGTATAGAAGAGCGTCAGGCCTGCTTCCGCGCGCGCAAGCAGGAGGACCTTCTCGGCGACCTGCGCGGTGGAGATCCAGACCTTCTGGCCGGAGATGAAATATTTTCCGTTCCGCTTCTCGGCCTTCACCTTGAGTTGTTTTGTGTTGAGGCCGGCATCGGGTTCCGTGACGGCAAAACATGCTTTGTGCCGGCCTTCGATCAGCGGGGGAAGCATCCGGGCCTTCTGCTCCGCGTTGCCGTAAACGACGACGGGGTTGAGGCCGAAGATGTTCATGTGAACCGCCGAGGCGCCCGAGAAGCCGGCGCCGGATTCGGCGATCGCCTGCATCATCACCGCGGCTTCGGAGATGCCCAGGCCCGAGCCGCCGAACTGCTCGGGCATCGCGATCCCGAGCCAGCCGTCGCGGGCGAGCGCCTGATGGAAGTCGGCGGGGAAAGCATCCTGCTCCGCCTTGTCGCGCTCGAGCCAGTAGTCGTCGCCGAAGCGGGAGCAAAGCTTCGCGATGGACTCGGAAATCTTCTTCTGCTCTTCGGTAAACGAAAAATCCATCAGGCGAACACCGTCCGGCTCTTGAAGAAGTCCGCCACCTCGGCGTCGTCGAAGCCCAGCTCCACCAGGATCTCGCGCGTGTGCTCGCCCATTTTCGGCACGCCGGCGCGCAAGGCGCCGCCGCGGCGCCCGTCGGCGAACACCGGAAAGGTGGCGAAGCCCTTGGTTGCCGCCTGTCGCTCCTGCAACTGGCGATTCTGAGCGGCGGCCTCGGCCGGGGTCACGCAAAGGTCGACCGGAATATCGTTCGCTTCCAGCAAGGAGATCCATTCTCCGGAGGTCCTGGCCTTCATCGTCTCCGTGAGTTTTTTCGACAGCAGGTCACCATTGCTCCGGCGCGAGGCGTCGGTCGCGAACTCGTCGCCGTCGAAGCCGGGCACGGCCTTGCGGAAGTTCTCCCAGAAGTGCTCCTCGAGGATGCCGAGCGTCAGCCGCTTGCCGTCCTGGCACTCGAAGATGTCGTTCACCGGAAAGATGTGCGCGCGCGGGTCGACCCGGGGATCGAGGCCGTGGCGCATCGCCGCCATGAAGAACGCCGACTCGAAGAGGGAGAGATCGAGGAACGCGCCCCGGCCGGTCTGGTCGCGCTGGTGCAGCGAGGAAAGGATCGCGATCGCCGCGAACGAGCCGCCCGCCATATCGGCGACCGGCAGCGAGGAGCGCGCTGGCGGCTTCAGCCACTGGCCGGGATAGGCGAGCCCGCCCGCGGCGGCGACGTAGTTGACGTCGTGCCCGGGGCGCTCGCGCCACGGCCCGGTCTGGCCGTAGCCGGAGATGGCGCAGTAGATCAGCGTCGAATTTATTTTCGACAAGGACTCAAAATCGATGTGCAGCCGCTTCGCCACGCCGGGCCGGAAGCCTTCGATGACGATATCGGTACTCCGGACGAGCTTTTCGACGACGCGAGCGGCCTCTTCCTTCTTCAGGTCCAGGGAAAGGCTTCTTTTATTCCGGTTCTCCATCTTGAACTGCACCGGCACATACGCGCGGCCCGGATCGCCGCGGGGTGCCTCGACCTTGATCACCTCCGCGCCGAGGTCGGCGAGGATCGCCGAGGCGAACGGCCCCGGCACGAACATCGAGAAGTCGACGACGCGGATGCCGCGAAGAGGCAGCCAGGGCTCGGACACGCGGCGATTGTAGGCGAAGCAGGCATAAAAAAAGGCAGGCGGTTCGCCTGCCTTTCTTCGGCTGCGCCGTCATGCGCTAGCCCGAGCGTCCCCGGTCGTTGTCACCGCCGCGGCGGTCGTCGCGGTCCCGGTCCGCATCTTTGTCCTTGTTCTTGTTCTTGGACCAGCCCTCGTGCTTGCCGTTGTCGTGCCGGTCCTCGCCGCTTGCGCCGCTGGAGGAGCTTTGGCTCTGGTCCTTGCCGTACTGTTGGTTCTGGTCCTTGGACTGGTTGTAACTCGGGCTCTGCTGCGAACCTTGCGGGTAGGCGCTCGAGCCCGTGGCGCCGCTGCCCTGCGGCTGCTTGTTGTATTGGTCGGAGCTCTGGGCCGGCTGGCTATAGCTGCCGCCGCTCTGCGACTTCTGGTCGTAGCTGCCCTGCGAGAAGGCAAGCGAGCTGAACGACGCCGCCATGACGCCGGATACCAACAATGGCGCGAATTTACGCATCAATTTCTCTCCTTACGTGTGGACCCGCAAGGACGCGGGCCGGTACCCGTTCCGTCGCAAGCTCTGTACCCGGAGGCCCGCAGGGGTTTGGCATTTCTTACAAAGCCGGCGGCGGCTTCTGCTAGACTGTACGGTCTAGTCTAAATAAATATAAATCCAAATAAAGTAGCCGAATGCCACCGGCCCCCAACCGTCAGCGCGTGCTGCGCGCCGCCACCGCCTCGTTCCTCGAGGACGGCTACCGCTCGAGCGTCGAGCGCATCGCGCAGCGCGCGGGGGTCGCCAAGCAGACGGTGTACTCGCACTTCCCGAGCAAGGACGAGCTCTTCAAGGAAGTGGCGCGCGAGCTCGCGAAGCGGGTGCTGGTGCAGCTCGAGACCGGCTCGCACGAGGTGCGCCCGGCCCTGCTGCGCTTCGCCTCGGTCTACCGCGAGAAGGTGCTGTGCCCGGAGGGCATCGCCATGTTCCGCACCCTCGTCTCCGAGATCCCGCGCTTCAAGACGCTCGCGCGCGCGATCTTCGCCGGCGGGCCCGGCGAGACCGCGCGCGGCCTCGCCGAGTTCCTCGACAACGCCATGAGCGCCGGCCGCCTGCGCAAGGACGACCCGCAGTTCGCCGCCGAGCTGCTGCTCGGCATGCTGGTCGGCCACGACCGCATCAAGCGCGTGTACGGCGTCGCCAAGTTCGCGAACGGCGGCGATGCGCGCCACGCCGCCCGCATCGTCGATTGCTTCCTGCGCATGTACTCCACGGAAAGACGTCCATGACCGACAAGGTTCGTTACTTTTTATGTTGCAGCCTCGCCGCCTTTCTCGCCGGCTGCAGCAAAGGCGACGCCAAGCAGCAGGCTTCCGCCCCGCCCGCGCTCACGGTCGCCGTGATCCAGGTCGCGCCGCGCGAGGTGCCGGTGGTGTTCGAATCGGTCGGGCGCACCGAAGGCTCGCGCGAGGTGCAGGTGCGCGCGCGCGTCTCCGGCATCCTCGAGCAGCAGCTCTACGCCGAAGGCGAGCCCATCCGGGCCGGCAAGCCGCTGTTTCGGATCGAGCGCGCGCCGTTCGAGATCGACCTGCAGCAGCAGCGCGCCGCGCTCGCGCAGGAGATCGCCCGCCAGGAGCTCGCGAAGCAGGAATCCGAGCGGCTGAAGGGCCTCGTCGACCGGCGCGCGATCAGCCAGAAGGAAGCCGACCAGGCCGCCTCCGCGCTCCAGCAGAGCGCCGCCGCGGTGCAGATGGCGCAGGCGCGCGTGCGCCAGTCGGAGCTCAACCTCTCTTATACCGCGGTGGATGCGCCCATCGGCGGGATCACCGGCCGCGCGCAGCAATCGATCGGCAGCCTGGTCTCGCCCAGCGCGGACAGCAGCCTTTTGACGACCCTGGTGAAGACCGACCCGATCTGGGTGCGCTTCGCCCTCTCGGAGGCCGAGTTCGCCCGGCTGCGCGCACGCGGAACGAAGCAGGCGCCGGAAGTGAAGCTCGAGCTCGCCGACGGCTCGGCCTACGTCTCCAGCGGCCGCCTGAATTTCGCCGGCTCGACGGTGGACGCGACGCTCGGCACGGTGCAGATGCGCGCCGAGTTCCCGAACTCGAAGCTGCAGATCCTGCCCGGGCAGTTCGTGAAAGTGCAGATCGTCGCGGGCAACCAGCCGGCGATCGTGGTGCCGCAGAGCGCGGTGCTGCAGAACGAGACCGGGCGCTTCGTGTGGGTGCTCGACGCGCAGGGCAAGGCCGCCCAGCGCAACATCCGCGCCGGCAACTGGGTCGGCAAGGACTGGGTGGTGCTCGACGGCCTGAAGCCCGGCGAAAACGTGATCGTCGACAACCTGGTGCGCCTGCGCCCCGGGACCGCGGTGCAGCCCAAGTCCGCCGGCTGACGTTACGGTTTTTTTCTAAGACATGTCGAATTTCTTCATTCACCGGCCGGTCTTCGCCGCGGTCATCGCCATCATCATCGTGCTGGCGGGCCTCGTCGCGGCGAAGCTGCTCGCGGTCGCGCAGTACCCGGAGATCGCCCCGCCCACCGTGCTCGTGACGACAACGTACCCGGGCGCGAGCGCCGAGACGCTCACCAAGACCGTCGCCGCGCCGATCGAGGAGCAGCTCTCCGGCGTCGAGAAGCTGAGCTTCTTCAGCTCGACCGCGTCCTCCACCGGCGCGCTCAGCATCACCGTGACCTTCGAGCCGGGCGCGAACGTCGACCAGGCGGTGTTCAACGTCAACAACCGGGTGCAGATCGCGCTGCCGCGCCTGCCCGATGAAGTGCGCAGGAACGGCGTCATCGTGCAGAAGCGCTCCTTCGACATCCTGAACGTGGTGGCGCTGGTCTCGCCCAACAACTCGCGCGACACCCTCTTCCTGTCGAACTACGCCTCGATCAACCTGGTCGACGAGCTGAAGCGCCTGCCCGGCCTCGCCGACGTCACGGTGTTCGGCGCGCGCGACTATTCGATGCGCATCTGGCTCAACCCCGAGAAGATGGCGCGCCTGGGCGTAACGCCCTCCGACGTCGCCGCCGCCCTCCGGGCGCAGAACGCGCAGTATGCCGCGGGCAAGATCGGCACCGATCCGGCGCCGCCGGGCCAGTCGATCGTGTACACGGTCACGGCGACCGGGCGCCTCGTCGATCCGGAGGAATTCGGCGACATCGTGGTGAGGGCCGCCGGTTCCGGCGGCGTGCTGAAGATCAAGGACATCGCGCGCGTGGAGCTGGGCGCGCTCAACTACGACACCTACAACACGCTCGACGGCAAGCCGACCATCGGCATGGCGACCTTCCTGCAGCCCGGCGCCAACGCGCTCGAAGTCGCGCAGCGCGTGCGCGACAGGATGCAGGAGCTCAAGCCCGCCTTCCCCGAGGGCGTGGACTACGTGATCCCGTTCGACACCACGCGCTTCGTCGACGCCTCGATCAAGGAAGTGGTGAAGACGATCTTCGAGGCGGCGATCCTGGTGCTCGCGGTCGTGTTCCTCTTTCTGCAGACCTGGCGCGCGACGCTGATCCCGATGATCGCGGTGCCGGTGTCGCTCATCGGCGCCTTCGCCGGCCTGTGGGCGGTCGGCTTCACCATCAACACGCTCACGCTGTTCGCGCTGGTGCTCGCCATCGGCATCGTGGTGGACGACGCCATCGTGGTGCTGGAGAACGTCGAGCGCCTGATGCGCGAGAACAAGATGCCGCCCTTCGAGGCGGCGATCGAGGCGATGCGCGAGGTCTCGGGCGCGGTCGTCGCGATCGTGCTCGTGCTCTGCGCGGTGTTCGTGCCGGTCGCCTTCCTGGGCGGCATCGCCGGCCAGCTCTACCGCCAGTTCGCCGTGACTCTGACGTTCGCCGTAGTGATCTCGGGCTTCATCGCGCTGACGCTCACCCCGGCGCTGTGCGCGCTCCTGATGAAGCCCGGAGAGCACGAATCGCGCCTCTTCGCGCCGTTCAACCACGGCTTCGCGTGGGTCACCGCGCGCTTTCTCGGCTTCGTCAATCTCGCGCTCAAGCACCGGCTCGTCTCGTTCCTGTGCTTCACCGGCGTGCTGGTCCTCACCGGCGCGCTGTTCGTGCGGATCCCGGGCAGCTTCGTCCCGCCCGAGGACCAGGGCTACATTTTCGCCAACATCCAGCTGCCCGACGGCGCGACGCTCGAGCGCACGCGCAACATGAGCGCCGAGCTGACCAAGATCATCGGCGCCAACAGCGGCGTGCAGAACACCCTCGCCATCGCCGGCTTCGATCTCATCGGCGGCGGCAACAAGAGCAACGCCGGGACGATGTTCGTGCCGCTCAAGGAGTGGGACGAGCGCGGCGCCAACACCGCGCCTGTCATCGCACGCGACATCATGGCGAAGGGCGGCGCGCTGCGCGACGGCATGACGCTCGCGTTCAACCCGGCGGCGATCCGCGGCATCGGCACCGCCGGCGGCCTCGAGGTCTACGTGCAGGCGCGCTCGAGCGCGGATCCGGCGCGCCTCTACCAGGTGGTGCAGGCGTTCATGGCCGCGCTCGCGGCGCATCCGCAGCTCGCCGGCGTCAATTCCTTCTACCGCCCGACGGTGCCGCAGCTCAAGGTCGAGGTCGACCGCGAGAAGGCGATCTCGCTCGGCGTGCCGGTGCAGGACGTCTTCGATGCGCTGCAGAGCACGATGTCGGCGCTGTACGTGAACGACTTCAATAAGTTCGGCCGCACCTTCCGCGTCCAGGTGCAGGCCGACGCGGAGTTCCGCGCGCAGCCGGAGGACCTCGGCGCGGTCTACGTGCGCTCGACGACCAGCCGCGAGATGATCCCGCTCAAGGCGCTCATCCGCACGAGCAATCTCGTCGGGCCGGAGCAGCTCGAGCGCTTCAACGGCTTCCTCGCCGCGAAGGTGCTCGCGGGCGGCAGGCCCGGCGTCTCCTCCGGCGAGGCGATTAAGGCCGTAGAGGCGGTGGCTGCCGCAAATCTGCCCGACGGCTACACGATCGCCTGGACCGGCCAGGCCTTCCAGGAAAAGCGCACCGGGCAGGCCTCGGCCATCGCCTTCGGCCTGGCGATCGTCATGGTGTTCCTGATCCTCGCCGCGCTCTACGAGCGCTGGCTGCTTCCGTTCGCGGTGGTGATGGCCGTGCCCTTCGCGATCTGGGGCGCGCTCGGCTTCGTCGCGCTGCGCGGCCTGGAGAACGACATCTATTTCCAGATCGGCCTGGTGGTGCTGATCGGCCTCGCGGCGAAGAACGCCATCCTGATCGTGGAGTTCGCGCAGCAGGGTTACCTCGACGGCATGTCGGCCCTCGACGCCGCGCTGCAGGCGGCGCGGCTGCGCTTCCGGCCGATCATCATGACCTCGCTCGCCTTCGTGCTGGGCGTGCTGCCGCTGATGTTCTCCTCGGGCGCGGGCGCCGGCGCGCGCCGCTCGATGGGCACCGGCGTGGTGGGCGGCATGCTCGCCGCGACCTTCATCGCGACGCTGTTCGTCCCGCTCTTCTTCGTCCTGGTGGCGCGGCGCAGGAAGCCGCGCGCCGAGGAAAAAGCCGCGGCCGTCGCCCATGAATAAGCTTTTCCTCTTCGCCGCTCTGCTCCTGGCGGGATGCATGACTGTGGGCCCGGACTACAAGCGCCCGGAAGTCGCACTGCCGGAGAAATTCGAAGCAGCGCAAAGTCAGGAGGAGCTCAAGCTCGCCCGCGACTGGTGGACCCTGTACGCCGATCCGGCGCTCGACGAGATCGTCGCCGCCACGCGCGCGAACAACGCCGACGTGCGCCTCGCGGCGGCCCGCGTGCAGGAAGCCGAGGGCGTGCTGCGCGAGGTGAACGCCACGCTGTTTCCGGACATCGGCGCGGGTTATTCGTACTCGCGCAACCGGGTCAGCGAGCGCACGGTGCCGCCGCCGCTCGGCGGCTTCGGCCTGGTGCGCCAGCAGAACCAGCTCCTGATCTCGACCAGCTACGAGATCGATTTCTGGGGACGGCTCTCGCGCACCGCCGAGGCGGCGCGCGCCAGCCTGCTCGCCACGCGCTACGCGCAGGACGTGGTCGACCTCACGCTCGCCAGCGCCGCCGCGCAAAGCTACTTCGGCCTGCGCTCGCTCGACGCGCAGCTCGTGGTGCTCGCTCAGACCATCAAGGCGCGCAGCGATTCGCTCGATCTCGCCAAAGCGCGGCTCCAGGCGGGGCTCGCCTCGGAGCTCGACGTGTACCAGGCGCAGGGCGCGCTCTCCGACGCGCTCGTGCAGCGGCGCGACACCGAGCGCCAGCGCGCGGTCCTCGAGCGCCAGATCGGGCAGCTCACCGGCCGGCTCGACCTGAAGATCCCGCCGGGCGACCTCTTCAAGCTGCCGGTGCCGCCGACCCCGCCCGCCGGCCTTCCTTCCCAGCTCCTCGACCGGCGTCCGGACATCCGCAACGCGGAAGAAGGGCTGGTGGCGACCAACGCGCAGATCGGCATCGCGCGCGCGGCGCTCTTTCCGAGCATCAGCCTGACCGCCGGGCTCGGCGCCCAGAGCTCGGCCTTCTCCGACCTGCTGTCGAGCGGCGCCGGAATCTGGTCGCTCGCCTACGCGCTCGCCCTGCCGGTCTTCGACGGCGGCCGGCGCAGCGCGCGCGTGGACCAGGCGCAGGCGCGGCGCGAGCAGGCGCTCGCGAGCTACCAGAAGGCGATCGAGACGGGATTCCGCGAGGTGTCGGAGGGTCTCATCAACGTCGAGCAGAGCGGCGCCACGGAGGCCGACCTCATGAACCGCCTCGAGGCCGCGCGCAACGCGCTGGATCTGTCCAACCTGCGCTACCAGTCGGGCTACTCGCCGTACCTGGAAGTGCTGGACGCGCAGCGCACCCAGAACGACGCCGAGCTCGCTTTCGTGCGCAACCGCCAGGCGCGCCTGAGCTTCAGCGTCGACCTGATGAAATCGCTCGGCGGCGGCTGGGAAGGAAATCGGGGTCAGGCTCCGATTTCCTCACGCGCGCGATAGTCCTCCCCGGAAATCGGAGCCTGACCCCGATTTCCTAAGTAAGCCCCGCCTTCGCGCGCTTCGCCGCGAGGCGCTCGCGCGTCTTCGCCGTTTCGACGATGAAGCGCACGTGAGTTCCGCGCCCCGCTTCCTCGACGGGGTCCTTCACCGAGAAATTGAAAGTAATTCTTCTCTTTTCCACCTGGACCACCTGAAGCTCAATGACTACTTTTAAACCCACAGGCGTCGGCGCAAGATGATCGATCGAAACATGCGCGCCGACCGAGTCCTCGCCCGGGTCGAGGTGCTCGAGCAGGAAGTCGCGGCAGGTGTACTCGACGTCGCTCACCATCTTCGGCGTGGCGTACACCATGCCTTCCTTCCCCATGAAGCCGATGCAGCGCGCTTCGTCGACGAGAATGGTCTTGGAAAAGGACAGGCCTTTGGCGAGCGAGCTTTTCATTTCTTCTCCGAAGCGGCACCCCGGCCGCCATTAGACCACCAAAGATCTGAACGCCCCCGCTCGGCCGGGGTCGCACTATTCAGTATCACGGACAGGATTGCTTTATCGTCTCGCTGATCTCTTTCGAAGAAGCGAACACGATCGACGCGCGGTCGCCCTGCATGCCGGCGCCGACGACCACCGGCTTGCCCGGCGCCGGTCCGAGCTTGCTCGAATCGGATTTGAAGCGCAGGTTGAACTCCCAGATCTTTTCAACCTTGCCGTCCGCCGTCTCGACGCTGTAGGTGTCGCCGCAGTACTTGATCGAGCGGACCTGTCCCTCGGGCGGGGCGTTCTTCAGATCGAGCTTGGCGCGTCCCATGCCCATCATGCTCCCGCCGTCCTTCGCCGCCGACGGCGCCCTATTCTCGTCTACCGCTTTCAGATACGCGATCACATCCTGGCGCGCCCGGGGGTCCTTGATCCCGGGGAAGGTCATGCTGTTGCCGGGTATCAGCTGCGCCGGATTCGCGAGCCACTTGTCCAATGCGGCCTCATTCCAGGTCACGCCGGATTGTTTGACGGCATCGGAATAGCGCATGAAGCCTGGCGCTGTCCCCGCCTCGTGGTTCCACGCGTGCGCAAGGCTCGGCCCGGTCTGGTGCTCTCCGGGCTGTACCGAATGACACGCCATGCATTGCCGAAAGAGCTGCGCGCCGCGCTTTGCGTCGCCCGCCCCGAGCGCAAAACCGCCCGGAATCAGCAACGCAAAGACGAGCAAGGCTTTCATGGCGGTCACTTCACGTCCGTGATGACGTGATCCTTGCCCTCTTCCTTGAATTCGAAGTCGACTTTCTGGTCTTTCGAGAGCTTGTCGAGCATCGCCTTCTCCTTGACCTTGAAGGTCATGGTCATCGCCGGCCACTTCATGCTTCGCACCGGCCCGTGCGCGATCGTTACCGCGCTCTTCGCCGGGTCGACCTTCGTGACGATGCCTGACCCCTTGTGCGTCTGCGATTTGCCCTTCTTCTCGGACTTCGCGTCCATGCCCTTCATGTCGCCCTTCGTGTCCATTCCTTTCATGTCCATGCTCCCCATACCCTGGGATTGCGCATGGGCGAGCGGCGTGATGAAGATGGACGACGCCAGGAGGAGCGACGGGGTAAGTGCGCGTTTCATGACAGCTTCCTTTCTTTCAGGGTTGAAGAGATTGCTGCAGTTGCCCGGCGGGCCGTCGGCGCAGCTCGCGCCGGCGCAGCAGGAAATAGGCGGCGGGAATCATGAACATGGAAAGCAGCGGCGCCGTCACCATGCCGCCCACCATCGGCGCGGCGATGCGCTGCATTACCTCCGACCCGGTGCCGCTGCCGTACATGATGGGCAAAAGGCCCGCGATGATCACGGCCACCGTCATCGCAATCGGCCGCACGCGCAGCGCGGCGCCCTCGACGATCGCCTCGCGGATATCGTCGTCGGTATCGAGGCGGTGGTCGCCGGCGCGCGCCGCCACCGCTTGGTTGATGTAGAGGAGCATCACGACGCCGATCTCGGCCGCGACGCCGCCAAGCGCGATGAAGCCGACCGCCGCGGCGATCGACATGTGATAGCCGAGGATGAAGAGCAGCCAGAAGCCGCCGACAAGCGCGAAGGGCAGCGTGGCCATGATCAGGAACGCGTCGTCGAAGCGCCGGAAGGTCAGGTAGAGGAGCACGAGGATGATCAGCAGCGTTGCCGGCACCACGACCTTCAGCTTGGCGCTGGCGCGCTCGAGGAACTCGAACTGTCCCGACCAGGCGATCGAGTAGCCCGGCGGCAGCGTGACTTCTTTTGCGACCGCCTGCTGCATCTCGGCCACCGCCGAGCTCAGGTCGCGCCCGGCGAGATCGATATAGACCCAGCTCGAGAGGCGTGCGTTCTCGCTCTTGAGCATCGGCGGGCCATCGCTGATGGCGATCGTGGCGACGTCGGAAAGCCGGATCTGCGCCCCACGCTCAGTGAGCACCGGCAGCGCGCGGATTTTCTCGACGGAGTCGCGGAGCTCGCGCGGATAGCGCAGGTTGATCGGGAAGCGCTGCAGACCCTCCACGGTCTCGCCGATGTTGTCGCCGCCGATGGCCGCCGATACGATGCTCTGCACGTCGGCAATATTCAAGCCGTAGCGCGCGGCGCGGTCGCGGTCGATCTTCACGTCGATGTAGCGCCCGCCGTTCAGGCGCTCGGCGAAAGCCGAGCTGACGCCCGGGACGTCTTTCACCACGCGCTGGATGTCGGCGGCGACGCGATCCACTTCCCGCAGGTTGGTTCCTGCGACCTTGACCCCCACCGGGCTCTTGATGCCGGTCGCCAGCATGTCGATGCGGTTCCTGATCGGCGGCACCCAGATG
>Ga0209131_1002832_pt1 | contig 11665 bp, 13 predicted proteins | sample GraSoi_2013_40cm_FD_185826 | JGI IMG/M metagenome (GOLD analysis project Ga0209131, IMG submission 185826) | Grasslands soil microbial communities from the Angelo Coastal Reserve, California, USA - Sample 9_17_2013_40cm (SPAdes) (version 2) | ecosystem: Environmental > Terrestrial > Soil >...
CCCTGAGCCAACCAACCGGCCTGCGAGTGCGGCAAATCGCCATCGAATAATTCGGGGCGTATAGTTTTGCCATGACCTTCTGGGGAGGAGGCAGCATGAGAAAGATGATTCCAGTCGCCGGCAACGGACTTCTCGACCGCCGGGAATTCCTGCGCGGTGGCGCGGCGCTCGCGGCCGCAATGACCGGGTATTCGGTGAAGGCGGAAACGCTGGGCGAGCAGCCCTGGGGCAAGGAGCCCGGGATGCTGGTGGAGCCCTACGGCGTGCCCTCCAGATTCGAGAAGGCCGCGGTGCGCACGCTCAGCAATCCCAAAGGCGAGCCGCGCACGTCGCACGCGCGCACGCCGCATCACCTCCTGCAAGGCACGGCGACGCCGAACGGGCTGCACTTCACGATTTCGCACGCCGGCAACGCCGACATCGACCCGGCGCAGCATCGGCTCGCGATCCATGGGCTGGTGAAGCGCCCGCTGGTCTTCACCGTCGATGCGCTGAATCGCTATCCGCTGGTGTCGCGCTTCACCTTCGTCGAATGCGGCGGCAACAGCGCGCCGCTGTTCTCGCCCGAGCCGATCCAGGCGAGCGTGCAGGCGCTGCACGGCCTTGCCTCGTGCGCGGAATGGACCGGCGTGCCGCTCGCCACGCTGCTGGAAGAGACCGGCATCGATCCGAAGGCGAAGTGGGTGGTCGCCGAAGGCGCCGACTCGCCGCACCTCTCGCGCAGCGTGCCGCTCACCAAGATCCTCGACGACGCGATGGTCGTGCTCTACCAGAACGGCGAGCGCGTGATGCCGGGCAACGGCTATCCGATGCGCCTGCTGCTTCCCGGCTGGGAAGGCAACATGAACGTGAAGTGGCTGCGCCGCCTGCAGCTCACCGAGGCGCCGGCGATGACCTACTACGAGGCGCGCACCTACGCGCCGATCCTGCCCGACGGCAAGGCCTACCAGTTCTACTTCATCCAGGAGGTGAAGTCGTTCATCACGCGGCCTTCTGTCGGCGTCGAGATGAAAGGCCCCGGCTTCTACGAGATCTCCGGCATCGCCTACTCCGGCAACGGCCGCATCGCGCGCGTCATGGTCTCCGCCGACGGCGGCCAGACCTGGGCGCAGGCCGCGCTGCAGGAGCCGGTGATGAGCAAGTCGTTCACGCGCTTTCGCCTGCCGTGGCAATGGAACGGCGGTCCGGCAGTGCTGCAAAGCCGCGCCTGGGACGAAGCCGGCAATGCGCAGCCGACGCGCCAGCAGATCGTCGCGGTGCGCGGCCAGGCCGCGCGCGTGCCCTCGCCGATGGGATTCCCGAGCCAGCATTACAACGGCCCGACGAGCTGGGCGATCGAAGCCACGGGAGGCGTGCGTCATGTCTACGCTTAGCTTTCTCCTCGCTTTGATATGCAGCCCGGCGCTTGCCGCCGGCCCGAATCTCGGCGCGCCGCTTTCGCACGCAGACCTGGCCGCCTGGGATATCCACGTGCTGCCCGACGGCTCAGGGCTGCCCTCCGGCAGCGGCACTTCGGCGCAAGGCGCGGCAATCTACGTGCAGAAGTGCGCGCATTGCCATGGCGAAGGCGCCAAGGGCGGCGTCAACGCGGCGCTGGTGGGCGCGCCGCCGATCAAGAGCATCGACGCTGTCAAGACGATCGCCAACTTCTGGCCTTACTCGACCACGGTGTTCGACTTTATCCGGCGCTCGATGCCGTGGCAGCAGCCGCGCTCGCTCAGCGACAACGAGGTCTACGCGCTCACCGCGTACATCCTGGCGCAGAACAAGCTGATCGGCGAGCAGGAGGTGATGAACGCGCAGACGCTGCCGAAGGTGCGCATGCCGAACCGCGACAACTTCATCCCGCGCTTCCCGGACAAGATGCCGGGGCGTCCGGATCGGGATCTATAAAGACTAGTTCGGCTGGCGGAAGCTGGTCTCGGAATAGCCGATCGCCCAGCCGGCCAGATACTCCTGCTCGGCGGGCTGCTCGCGCGGGCAGCGCGCGGCGTGCATGGCGAGATTGGGCCGGTTACCCAGGCGTGCATCGTTGCGACCGACCTCGTACCAGTTCGCTGTGCGGCAGTCGTTTTCGGGCATTGCTGCGCAGCCGGTCGCGAGCACGCACGCCATAATGACCCAACGCATATCGCCTCCTGTTCGTCACAGGCTAACAGGCGCTGGCGGCGAAAATTCCGTATGGGAGGCTTTCGCATGAAGCGCAATTTTGTGGTCGCGATCCTGGCATCGCTGCATTGCCTCGCCGGTCACGCCCAGACCGACGAGCGCAAGCAGATCGCCTTTGACATCATCGAGCGCAACGCGGCACAGCTCGCGCTGGTCGGCGACGCGCTCTATTACTTCGGCGAGCTCGGCATGCAGGAAGTGGAGAGCACCAGGTTCCTCAAGGAAACGCTCGAGGGCATCGGCTTCAAGGTCGAGATGGGCGGCGCCGGCTTCCCGACCAACCTCTGGGCACAGTGGGGCAGCGGCAAGCCGCACATCGTCATCGTGACGGAGATCGACGCGCTGCCCGAAGGCTCGCAGACGCCCGGCAGCATCGAGCGCAAGCCGCTGGTCAAGGGCGCGCCCGGGCACATGGAAGGCCACAACACGCACGGCGCGGTGGCGGTCGGTGCCGCGTACGCCGTGAAACGGGTGATGGAACTGTACGGACTGCCGGGCACCGTGACGCTTTCCTTCGGCCCGGCCGAGGAGCAGCTCGTGAGCCGGCCGTTCCTGGTGCGTGCGGGACTGTTCAAGGAGGCCGACGCGGCGCTGATCATCCACATCGGCGACAACTTCAGCACCGGCTACGGCCTGCAGAACTACGCCGCGATCAGCGCCAGGTTCACCTTCCACGGCAAGACCGCCCACGGCGCGGTCAATCCGTGGGACGGCCGCGACGCGGTCGATGCGGTCGAGCTGATGAGCATGGGCTTCGACAAGCTGCGCGAGCACCTGCGGCCCAGCCAGCGCGCGCATCGCACCATCACCATCGGCGGCATCCAGCCGAACATCATCCCCGACCTCGGCCAGATCTGGTGGTTCGTGCGCGACGCCAACGCGCCGTGGGCGAAGGAGAACTTCGACAAGCTCATCAACATCGGGCGCGGCGCGGCGCTGATGACCGGCACCACCATGGAGATGGAGATCATCGCCTCGGCCTGGCCGCAGCTCGGCAACCGCGTGCTGGCGGAGGCGATCCAGAAGAACATCGAGCTGGTCGGCAATCCGATCTGGAGCGCCGAGGAAGACAAGTTCGCCAAGGAGTTCCAGACCGCGCTCGGCTTGAAGCCGGTCGGGCTGAACGCCGCGCCGGTGAAGTTCGGCGCGCGGCCGCAGTCGTTCGCCTCGAACGACAGCGGCGACGTCACCTGGAACGTGCCGACCGGCAACCTGAACTTCCCGGCGAGCGTGCCGGGCGTGAACTACCACAACTGGCAGGCGGCGGTGACGCCGACGAGCAGCATCGCGCACAAAGGCGCGCTCGCCGGCGCCAAAGCGCTCGCCGCGAGCGTGCTGGATCTGCTCACCTCACCCGCGTTGCTCGCCAAGGCGAAGGAGCAGTTCCAGCAGGACACGCGCGACACGCCGTATTTTTCCTTCCTGCCCGAGGACGCGAAGCCGCCGCTCGACCTCAACCGCGAAATGATGGAGCGCTTCCGCCCCGAGATGCGCAAGCACTACCTGGACAAGACACCAAGCTTCAACTGACAGCCTGCAGCAAGCCCCATGCAGGCGATCTCGGGCTCCCGCGGCCTACAGTGGTCGCCACAGGAGGCTCAATTGGAAGACCCGAACCGCAAACCGTCCGGCACGCCATACAAGGAAATGAAGCCCAGGCAGAAAATGCTGTTCATCCTCAAGGTCTCAATCTGCATCCTCACCTTCGGCATGGCATTTCCGAACGTGATGAGCGACTGAAGCAGTTTCTGTAGATTAAACTCGCCCGTCTGGGAAGAGACGGGTGAAAGTGCATCCGATAGCGGCTGCGATCGGCGCCATCGCAATAGCGAGCGTCCTCGTCGCGCTGGCGGCGCGCGTGCTGATCACCCAGGCGACCACCCGGCAGCTCGCGGAGAACGACCGCCTGGAGCGCGCGCTGGCCCCGCTGCGCGACAAGGTCGGCGAAGTCGATCCCCTGCGCGGCGTGCTGGAAGACTTCCTCGCGCGAAAGCAGATCATCGAGACCATTGCCCCCGCCGCGGCGCCCGCCGCCGAGGCGCTCGCCGAGCTCTCGCAGCTGCCGCGCAGCGTCGTCCTGAAGGAGCTGAACCTCGAGCGCCTGCACCTCGTCGCCACGTCGGTGGTGCGCCGCGATGAGGACCTGCAGGCGGTGATCGCCAAGCTGGGCACATCGCGCCTCTTGGGCAATCCACGCGTGCGCACGCGCGATCCGAAGACCGGCACCACCGAGGTCGAGATGGACCTGAAGCCGTGAAGGCGCTGCTGCGCGGGCTCGAGCTGATTGCTGCGCTCGTCGTATCGGCAGCCGTCGCCTACCTCGTGCTCGTCGCAAATCCGCTGGACCGCCTGGACGCGGCGCGCGAGCGGCATCTCGCGCTGCGCCAGCAGTACCTCGACGCCTCGTGGAAGCTCGCCAACCTCGACGTCCTGCGCCAGCAGCTCGCCACCATGAAGCAAAGGCAGCAGGGGATCCGGAAAATTCTGCCCGACGCCGACGGCCTGATCGTCGGCCGCGAGGCGCTCGAGCACTCCATCCGCGCCGCGCTGCCGCCGCGCCTCGCGCCGTCGCTCGAGCTGGCGATGGGCAATTCGGTGATGCGCGACTTCTACGCCTACCGGCCGTTCTCGATGCGCGTCTCCGGCGACTTCAGCGATATCGTTCAGTTCCTGCAGCGCGTCTCCTCGGGATCCGAGCGGCTGCGCATCGTGCGGCAGCTGTCGATGAAGCCGCGCTCACCGGGCACCGGCGTCACCCTCGTCGCCGAGGTTTATGCCTTCGCCTACCTCACCGAGGACGCGATGGCGGCCCTGCGCAAGGCGCAATCGCAGGACGACGAAGGCAAAAAGCGATGAGCCGCAGCCTGCTTCTTGCATTCGTGCTGGCAGTGGCGGGCTGCGGCAACCCGCAAGGCCAGACCGACCGCTTCCTCAAGGAGGAGCTGCCGCGACTCACCAAGGATTTCCCCGGCAAGCTCTCGCCGCTGCCGGCGCTCGAGCCGCGCCCGGTGCGCCCGCTGGTCATTGCGCGCGATCCGTTCCGGCCTTAAGCGCAATTTCTCGGCGTATAGTGTTTCGATCCACCTGTCCCCTGGGGAGGAGGCAGTCATGGTCGACAGACGCCAGTTCATGCGCGGCGCGGCATTGGGCGCGCTCGCGTTCACGGTCGGCGGTGCGCAGGTCCTGCTCACGCCGCGCGAGGCCAGAGCGCAGGGAGTGCCGTTCCGCCTGCTCCAAGCCCGCGAAGCGGAAACGCTAGAAGCGCTCGGCGAAACACTGGTACCGGGCGCGCGCGCCGCGGGCATCGCGCACTTCATCGATCACCAGATCTCGGTGCCACCCGAGGAGGCGCTGCTCGAAGCGCGCATCCTCAACGTGCGCCCGCCTTACGCCAACTTCTACCGGGCCGCGATCGGCGCGCTCGACAAGGCGGCCGCGGCGCAGGCCGATCAGCGCTTCGCCTGGCTGCCCACGCCGGCGCAACGCGAGTTCGTGGGCCTCATGCGGCAGGGCAAGCTCCAGGGCTGGCAGGGACCGGCGCAGGGTTTCGTCTACTTCGTGCTGCGCAGCGATGCGGTCGACGTGGTCTACGGCACGGTCGAGGGCTATGAAGCGCTCGGCATTCCCTACCGGCCGCACATCGCGCCGCTGAAGAGGTGGTGACATGGCAACCCGTGAAAAGGTAGACGTAGTCATCGTCGGCGCCGGCGCCTCGGGCTCGGTGTTCGCCGCGACGCTGGCGAAGGCGGGCAAGAAGGTGGTGGTGCTCGAGACCGGTCCCGATTGGCAGCTCTCCGATCTCGTGAGCTCGGACTTCTGGGGCCGGCGTATCAAGACCGCTGGTGCTCCATTTTTACTTGAGGGGAAAAACCCCTTCGGCTACAGCTACCAGTCCGGCTGGGGCGTCGGCGGCGCGGCGCTGCATTACTTCGCCAATTTCCCGCGCCTGCTGCCGAACGACTTCAAGATGAAGAGCGAGCACAACCGCGGGCTCGACTGGCCGATCTCGTACCGCGATGTCGCGCCCTATTACGACAAGGTGGCGCTGGACGTGGGCGTGTCCGGAGACGCGAAGGCCGAAGAGGCGTGGCGTCCGGCAGGCAAGCCCTACCCGATGCCGCCGATGAAAACCTTCCGCCACGGCGAGCTGTGGGTGAAGGCCTGCGCGGAGCACGGCATCCGCCTCGTGCCGGCCTGCGTCGGCATGAACTCGACCGAGTACAAGGGCCGCGCCGCCTGCATCTACGACGGCTGGTGCCACGTCGGCTGCCCCACCGGCGCGCTGAGCAACCCGATCGTCACCTATCTCGGCGAGGCGCGAAGCAAGGGCGCCGAAGTGCGCGCGCTTTCGACCGTCACGCGCGTGCTGACCAACAAGGAAGGCACCAAAGTCACCGGCGTGGAGTACTACGACGCGCAGAAGCAGCGCCACGTGCAGCCGGCGAGCGTGGTCGTGCTTGCGGCGTGGGCAGCGCAAAACCCTCGGCTGCTGCTCAACTCGGCGACTGGAAAGCATGCGAAGGGCCTCGCCAACGCGAGCGGCCTGGTCGGCAAGTACATGATGAGCCACTTCGCCTCCGGCACCTGGGCGCTGTTCGACGAGGACGTGCAGAACCACATGGGCACGACCGGCGCGCAGTTCATGTCCTACGACCGCTACTCGAAGACCAGCCACAAGGGCGCCTTCGGCAGCACCTTCATCGTCGCCGGCTCGGCGTTGAAGACGAGCGACCTCGGCGGCTTCGCCAACGCGCGCGTCGACCTCTTCGGCCCCGAGCTGCACGCGTTCATGAAGCGCGCCGCGCGCGGCCTTACGCGCATCAATGCCTTCGGCGAGGCGCTGCCGAACATCGAGAACCGCGTCGAGCTCGCAACCGACAAGGACCAGTACGGCATGCCGCTTGGCCGCATCGTGCACAGCTTCGACGAGGACGCGGCGGGCGTATGGAACGCGAACTTCGAGGAAGGCCTGAAGATCGCCAAGTCCGCCGGCGCGCAGGAAACCTGGTCCGGCCGCGGCGCGATGCCGACCATCCACCTGATGGGCGGCACCATCATGGGCACGAGCGCGAAGAACTCGGTGGTGAACAGCTACGGCCAGACGCACGAGCTGCCGAATCTCTACATGGCCGGGCCGGGCATCTTCGCCACCGCGGGCGCTTCCAACCCCACCTACACCATCTTTGCGCTCTCGCTGCGCGGCGCGGAGCAGCTCGCGGCTAAATGGGGCTCGGTCGTCGCCTAGCGCTCGCCGTGTTGCTCGCGGCGGCGGCGCAGCCGGCCGCGCACGCGCAGGCGTATCCGTCGCGCGCGGTGACGGTGATTGTCGGCTTCTCCGCCGGCGGCAGCGTCGACGTCATGGCGCGCCATCTTCTTGCGGTGATCTCGGCGCAACTGGGCCAGCAGTTCGTGGTGGTGAATAAGGAGGGCGCATCCGGCTCGATCGCCTTCGCCGGCCTCGCGCTCGCCAAGCCCGACGGTTATACGATCGGCGCCGGTCCCACCACGCCGATGTCCATCGCGCCGCACATCCACAAGGATGTCAAGTACGGGCCGGACTCGTTCGAATACCTCTGCCAGTCGTTCGAGAACGTGTTCACCGTCGCAGTGCCGGCCGAGTCGCCGTTCCGCTCGATCGGCGAGATCGTGGCCGCGGCGCGCGCACGGCCGGGAAAGCTCACGTATGCGCACTCCGGCGTCGGCACGGTGCCGCATCTCTCGCTGGCGAACTTTGCTTACCGTACCGGCATTGACGTGGTCGCGGTGCCGTATCGCGGCGAGATTCCCGCCTTCCAGGATATTCTCGGCGGGCGCGTCGACTTCGGCTCGACCTCGGTGGTCGTTTCCGTGGGTCGCAATGTGCGCGTGCTCGCCGTGTTCGCCGACCAGCGCCATCCGGCATTTCCGGACGCGCCGACATTTTCCGAGCTCGACATGCCTTCGATGCCGCCGGGCTTCAACGGCCTTTTCGCGCCGAAGGGCACGCCGCGCGAGATTATCACCGTGCTCGAGCGCGCGTGCGAAGACGCCACCAAGTCCGAGGCGTTCCAAACGGCGGCCAAGCGGCTCTATCAGCCGGTCGTCTATCTGAACGGCGCCGCGTTTGCCGCGCGTGCGCGCAAGGACTATCAGTACAAGGGCGAGCTCATCAAGGCGCTGGGGATCAAGGCGGACTGATGATTTTCCTCGCCGTTCCTCAGGGGGACTATTGGATCGTCGCCGCGCACTCAGCGCGCTAGCCATCTTGGCTGGCAGCCTGGCGCCCACGTGCGCGCGGGCTCAGCAAGGCAGGATCTGGCGCATCGCGTTTCTCGGCGCGCCCACCGCTGCCAGTTATGCTGGCCGTATCGCGGCTCTAAGGCGAGGGCTCGCCGAACTCGGCTATGTCGAAGGAAAGAATATAGTCATCGACGATCTCTGGGCCGACGGCAAATATGAGGAGCTGCCGCGCCTGGCTGCCGAGCTGGTGGCGCGCAAACCCGACATCATCGTCGCCTCGACAACCCCTCCTTCACGCGCCGCTCAGCGGGCAACCACGAGCATTCCGATCGTCATGACCGGTGTCGCAGATCCAATCGCCTCCGGTCTCGTTGCAAGCCTGGCGCGTCCGGGCGCGAACATCACCGGCATCGCGAATTACGTCGGCGATAGCAGCACCAAACAACTCGAGCTCTTGGCCGCAATCCTGGCCAGACCATCACGCATCGTGGTGCTATTCAATCCCGATAACCCCTCAATGCCGGGCTTGCTGAAAAGCATCGGCGCCTCGTCGGGCAAACTTGGGGTTCGTACCGTGCCGGTGGCGGCGCGCACCGCAGCGGAAATCGAGAAGCTATCCGCGGTCTTGAAGCACGAACGCGCCGACGGCCTGGCTGTGCTCGCCGAGCCATTTTTCTTCCAGCACCGCGTCCTCTTGGGGAATCTCGCGGCAAAGGCCGGCATACCTTCAAGCTTCAATTCACGTGACTACCTGTATGCCGGCGGCTTGATTAGCTACGGCTCGGACAACGACGAGCTGCATCGCCGAGCGGCAATCTATGTCGACAGAATTCTGAAGGGCGCAAAGCCGGGAGACCTGGCGGTCGAGCAGGCCCAGAAGCTCGAATTCGTCATCAATCTAAAAGCTGCCAAGGCGCTCGGCCTCACGATCCCGGCGTCAGTCCTGGCGCGCGCGGATGAAGTCATTCAGTAAAGAATTTGCGCCGACTGCGATTTAGAATCGGCGCCATGAAAGCCTTGCTTTTTGCGCTCGCCATGGCGGGCTCGGCCACCGTGATGGCGCAATCGTACCCATCGAAAGTGGTGAAGATGGTGGTGCCCTACGCGGCAGGCGGCGCCACCGACGTCGTGACGCGCGCGATGGCGCAGCGCCTGTCGCCGATGTGGGGCCAGCCCGTGATCATCGAGAACAAGCCGGGCGCAAATACCAACATCGCCGCCGGTGATGTGGCAAAGGCGCCGGCCGACGGCTACACGCTCCTCTCGACGGCCGAGTCCACGTTCGCCGTCAATCCCTATGTGTATGCGACGCTGCCGTTCGATCCGGTGAAGGACTACGTGCCGGTGACCGGCCTCGGCATCATCAACCAGGTGCTGGCGGTGCATCCGTCTCTGCCCTACAGGAGCGTCGCCGAGGTGATCGCCGCGGCCAAGGCGCAGCCGGGCAAGCTGAACTACGCCGCGTTCGGGCCGGGCTCGTCGCCGCATCTCAACATGGAAATGTTCCTGAGCATGGCCGGCGTGCAGATGACGGCGGTGCACTACAAGGGCGGCGCGCCCGCGCTGACCGACGTGATCGGCGGCCATGTGCAGATGATCATCCTCAGCACCACGCTCACGGCGAAGCCTTACAAGGCCGGGCAGCTCAGAATTCTCGGCGTCGGCAGCAAGGAGCGCCTGGCAGCGTTCCCGGAGCTTCCGACCATCGCCGAGAGCGGGCTGCCGGGCTACGAGGCGGTGTCATGGTTCGGCCTGTTCGCGCCGGCGGGAACGCCGCGCGAAGTGGTGAGCAAGGTGAACGCCGACGTGCAGCGCGTGCTGGCCGACCCGGACTTCCGCGAGAAATTCCTCGCGCCCAATTATTTCGAGCCGGTCACGGGCTCGCCCGAGCAGTTCGCCGACTACGTGAAGCGCGAAGCGGACAAATGGAGCAAGGTGATCCGGGCGTCGAAGATCACCATCGAATAGGAGCGCGAACATGCATGCCAAGGTGAAGCTGGAGCAGCAGCGCAAGAGCGGGCTCGACCTGTGGCTCGACAAGGTCGAGGCGCTCGGCGAGCTGAAGCGCATCACGGCCGAGGTCGATCCCGATCTCGAGGCGGCGACGCTCACCTACCTCGTGGGCAGCGACAAGAGCCCGGCGCTGCTATTCGAGAACGTCAAGGGGCATCCCGGCCACAAGGCGCTCTACAACATGATCGGCTGCAATCTCTCGCGCTTCTGCCTGATGATCGGCGAGCAGCCCGTGGATCATCCGCTGAAGGCGGTGCAGATCCTGCAGCAGAAGCTCGGGCGCAAGATGCCGCCGGTCGAAGTCTCGGCCGACCAGGCGATCGCCAACGAGAACATCGTGGTCGGCGACAAGATCGACATCCGCATGTTCCCGGCGCAGCGCATGTGGCCGCTCGACGGCGGCAAGTACCTCGGCACCGGCGACGCGGTGATCACGCAGGATCCGGAGAGCGGGCGCGTCAACGTCGGCTGCTACCGCATGATGATCAAGGGCCCGCGCGAGATCGGCATCTACACCTCGCCCGGCAAGGACGCGACCATCGACCGCGAGAAGTATTGGAAGATGGGCAAGCCGATGCCGATCGCGGCTTGCTACGGCATCGATCCCCTGCTGTTCCTCGTCGCCGCGACCAGCCTGCCGAAGACCGAGTGCGAGTACGACTATTACTCCGGCATCGCCGGCGCACCGATCGAGCTCTTCAAGAGCGACCTCACCGGGCTTCCATTGCCCGCGAACGCGGAAATCATCCTGGAGGGTCACGTCTATCCGGATGAGACATTCGCGGAAGGCCCATTCGGCGAATTCACCGGCTATTACGGCCGACCGAGCGGCGCGACGCCTTATATGCGCGTCGAGAAGCTGCGCTACCGCTCGAACCCGACGCTCACCTGCGCGCTGATGGCCGACGGCGCGGCGAACGAGGCCGGGCTCTTCTGGGCGGCGCTGCGCTCAGCCGGCATCTGGGCCGACCTGCAGAAGCTCGGCATCCCGGGGATCAAGGGCGTGTGGTCGATCCCCGAGGCCGCGGGCTGGGGCATCACGGTGGTGTCGATCAAGCAGATGTATGCCGGCCATTCCTCGCAGGTGATGGCGCTCGCCGCGCAATGCACCGCCGGCGCCTACTTCGGCAAATATGTGATCGTGGTCGACGACGACATCGATCCGACCAACGTGCACCAGGTGCTGTGGGCGATGGCGACGCGCTCGCGCCCGGCGCAGTCGATCGACATCCTGCGCGAGACCTGGAGCACCTTCCTCGATCCG
>Ga0209131_1002839_pt1 | contig 11655 bp, 11 predicted proteins | sample GraSoi_2013_40cm_FD_185826 | JGI IMG/M metagenome (GOLD analysis project Ga0209131, IMG submission 185826) | Grasslands soil microbial communities from the Angelo Coastal Reserve, California, USA - Sample 9_17_2013_40cm (SPAdes) (version 2) | ecosystem: Environmental > Terrestrial > Soil >...
AGCAGGCGGTTACAGCTCACTCTTCCGCCGTCGAGTAAAAAAACAATCCCACCATGGCGATCGTGACGTTGGGAATCCACGCGGCCATCCAGGCGGGGATGGCGCCGCCGTGGCCGAGGGACGTGCTGAAGGCGAGCAAAAACCAGTAGCCGAAGCCGATGAGCATGGTGAGGCCGAAGCTCAGCGCCAGGCCGGCGCTCCGGGTGTGGCGGATGGCGAAGGGGATGGCGAGCACGACCATCAAGAGCGAGACGAACGGCACGGCCATCTTGACCGCGAGATCGACCTTCTGCTCGGTGGCGTCGATGCCCTTGCCCTGCAGGTCGGCGATCTGTTTTTTGAGGTCCAAAAAGCTGAACTCCTCCGGGTCGCGCGCCAGGAGCTTCAAGTCCTCCGGCGTCTCGGAGATGGGAATCGTCACGTTGCCTTCGCGCTGGGTCAGCCCGCCGCCCGGCTGCATGACCCATTCGATCGACCGCGTCGGCAGCCAGCGCTTCAAAAGGCCGTCCCAGCGCGCCGACGGCACCTCGATCAGCCCCCGCAGCGTGAAGTCGCGGTTCAAGAGAAAAATCGTGATGCCTTCGAGTATGGCGTTCTTGGTGTCGAAGCGGTCCACGCTGATAAACGCCTCTTCCGAGCGCACCCACATGTCCTTGGTGCCGAGCAGGCTCTTGGGCTCTTTTTTCTTCACTTCCGTCTTGAAGATATATTGGGACTCGCGCGTGAACACGGGCACCAGCGCCTCGTTCCAGACGAAGTTCAAGCCGCAGATGAGCAGCGCCGAGATGAAGAGCGGCAGCGCGATCCGGTAAACGCTCAGGCCGGCGGCGCGCATCGCGGTGATCTCCTGCGAGCGCGACAGCATGCCGATGGAAAACAGGGTGGAGAAAAGCACGGCGAAGCCGAAGACCCGCGACATGAGCAGCGGCAGCTTGTAGAGAAAATAGCGGACCGCCGCCCAGACGGGGGCGCCGGCCTTGAGCAGGCCGTCGATGCGGTCGAAGAAATCGACGATCAGGTAGAGCGCCGTGGTGCAGAGCAGGCTCACGGCGACGATCTTGAAAAAGCTCCGGATGATGTAGCGGTCCAATATGCCGCCGCCGCCCATGCACCAGGACAGCATGGCGATGACTTTGTCCATCAGACCGGCCTCCCCTGCCGCATGAGGGCGATCCGGCGCGTCACCAGAAAAGACAGGTCCTCGAGCTTGCTCTGGATCAAAAAAGGCGATTCCTTGAGCGCCTTGCGGAAGAAGTGGACGGCGATCAGCGTCAGCGTGATATTGGGGAGCCAGGCGCCTACAAAGGCGGGCACGATCTCGCGCTCTCCCAGGGCCTTGCCGAGGGAAAGGAGCGCGTAGTAGGCGAGCAGCCAGGAGACGCACAGCGCGAACCCCCACGACCGGCTGGCGCGCGAGCGGGTGGGCACCATGACCAGCGAGACGCCCAGGAAGCAGAGCACGAGCGGCGCGAACGCGAAGGAGAACCTCTGGTAGAATTCGATCAGCTCCGGGGTGAAGCGCTCGCCGGTTTCGCGCTTCATATTGATGGTTTTCCGCAGCTGCCGGAACGACAGCTCCTTGGGCTCGGGATCTTTCTGCCGGCTCGGGCCGAGAATGTCTTCCGGGTCGAGCCGGAAGTCGTAGGTGTTGAACCGGGTGCGGCTGAAGCCCGGCTTCTTCGGCCGCCGCTCGTGGACGGTGCCTTCGAAGAGCTTGAAGTTGATGCTCTGCGTCTCTTCGTCGGAAAAGATGAAGGCGACCTTGCCGAAGATGTCCTGCTCGCGCTCGGGGTTGCGCCGGTCGACGATGAGCACTCCCTTGGCGGTCTCTCCCGGAGGAACGAGCTCTTCGATATAGATCAGGATCTTGGGGAAGTCGTCGTTGAAGACCTTTTCCTTGAGGCCGCTCGACACGCGGTTTTTGGCGATGGTATAGAGCGCCTTTCGGAGCGCGCTGTTGGCCGCGGGGCGGATCTCGATCGTGATAAGGAGCGTCAACAGGGATACCATCAGCGCGATGACCGCCACCGGCACCAGGATCTGCACGGGACTCACCCCCGAGGCCTTGAGGGCGACGATCTCGTGGTCGCTGGAGAGCCGCCCCAGCCCTAAAAAGACGCCGAGGAGAAGCGCCATCGGCACGGTCATTTCCAAAAAAGTGGGCAGGATGAGCGCGAACAGCTTGCCGATCTGCAGGATAGGGACGCCCCGGTTGACCACCAGCTCGACCAGCTTCAAGATGCGGCCGACGAGGAGAATCAGCGTGAAGGTCATGAGGCCGAAGAGAAAAGGGGGGATCACCTCCGAAGCCAGGTATAGAGCCAGTGTCCGCTTCACAAGCCTGTATGTTATCTGGAAGAGAGTTTATTGTAAAATGGGCGCTCGAGAAAAAGAGGACCATGTCTAATGGACAAGCCGACCAGGCCGCTCGTCATCTTCGGGGTCAACGCGGTGCGGGAAAAACTCAAAAGCGCTCCCGCCGAGATTTTCGAGCTCATCCTATCCGACGGCCGCGAGCAGCGCGCCCGCCTGAGTCCGGTGATCGAGGAGGCGCGGCGCCTGGGCCTGCCGGTGCGCTACGTCCACCCGCACAAGCTCGACGCGCTGACCGGCGGCGCCCTGCACCAGGGCGTGGCGGCGGCGACCGCGCCCTATGCGTATCTGCCCCTGGACGGGCTGTTGGACGAGATCAAGACCGGACCGGCCCGGGTCCTGGCGCTCGACAGCCTGACCGACCCGATGAACTTCGGCGCCCTGCTGCGCTCGGCCGAGGGCGCCGGGGTCTCGCATGTTATAATACCTAAGGACCGTTCGGTGAGCGTGACCCCGGTGGTGGTCAAGGCGTCGGCCGGGGCGGTCAACCATTTGAAAATCCACCGGGTTCCGAACCTCACCCGGGCGCTTCAGGACCTCAAGGAGGCCGGCTGTTGGATCGTCGGTCTGGACTCGGAGGCCCCGGAATCGATCTATGACCGGCGGTTTCCCGATCGCGTGGCGATCGTGCTGGGCTCGGAGGGAGGGGGGTTGCGGCCGCTGGTCCGCCGCGAGTGCGACTTTCTGGTCTCGATACCGATGCTGGGCAAGGTCTCTTCCCTGAACGTCTCGGTCGCCGGGGGGGTGTTTCTCTACGAGCTGGCCCGGCAGGCGCGGGCGGCGCCGGGGTAAAAGCGCCGGGCGTCCCGCCCCAAAGCGCTCGGGGGCCAAAATCGGCGAAATCTTTGAAAAAACAGTTGACATGGTTCGGTAAAGATGGTTTATATAAGAGTTTCGGTAGCTGCCCTTATAGCTGTCATCTGTCGAAAAGGCCCTAACTTCTAAAGGACTTATCGTCTTTTTTTGTTTTAAGCCGGGCAAGCGGATTCGCGTTGGCGTGCGGGATGTTTTTTTTCACAATTGAGCTGGCGTAGCTCAACGGCAGAGCAGCTGATTTGTAATCAGCAGGTTGTAGGTTCAACTCCTATCGCCAGCTCCAGAGCAAACGTCCGCGTGGGTAGATTTTTTGTGAGCGGTCGGCAAATTTATTATTTTCTCGACAGCGGAGAGGTTCCCGAGTGGCCAAAGGGAGCAGACTGTAAATCTGCCGCCGTAAGGCTTCGTAGGTTCGAATCCTGCCCTCTCCACCATCATGCGGGAATAGCTCAGTTGGTAGAGCGCGAGCCTTCCAAGCTCGGGGTCGCGGGTTCGAGTCCCGTTTCCCGCTCCAATTGCGTTCCATGCCCGGCTGGCGCCCAGGTAGCTCAGTCGGTAGAGCACGTCCTTGGTAAGGACGAGGTCGGCGGTTCGATCCCGCTCCTGGGCTTTTTGCCCGGTTTCCATCATGCGGCAGCTTTGGCGGTTCAAGCGACAAGTACGGGAAACGAAAACAGGAGGATGAGATGAGCAAACAGAAGTTTGAGCGGAAAAAGCCCCACCTGAACATCGGGACTATCGGCCACGTCGATCACGGCAAGACGACGCTGACCGCCGCCATCACCAAGGTGCTGGAGAAAAAGGGCATGGCCAAGTTCCTGGCCTACGATCAGATCGACAAGGCGCCGGAGGAGAGAGAGCGCGGCGTGACGATCAACATCGCCCACGTCGAGTACGAAACCACCAACCGCCACTACGCCCACGTCGATTGTCCGGGCCACGCGGACTACGTCAAAAACATGATCACCGGCGCGGCGCAGATGGACGGCGCCATCCTGGTCGTTTCCGCCGCCGACGGCCCGATGCCGCAGACCCGCGAGCACATCCTGCTGGCGCGCCAGGTCGGCGTCCCCTCCATCGTCGTGTTCCTGAACAAGGCGGACATGGTCGACGACAAGGAAATCCTCGACCTGGTCGAGCTCGAGGTCCGCGAGCTGCTTTCCAAATACAATTTTCCCGGCGACGACACCCCGATCGTCATCGGCAGCGCGCTGAAGGCGCTCGACGGCGACGCCGCGGGCGAGGCGGCGATCCTGAAGCTGATGGACGCCGTGGACGGCTACGTCAAGGAGCCGGTGCGGGCGATCGACAAGCCGTTCCTGATGCCGGTCGAAGACGTTTTCACCATCAGCGGCCGCGGCACCGTCGTCACGGGCCGCGTCGAGCGCGGCGTGGTCAAGGTCGGCGAGGAGGTCGAGATCGTCGGCTTCCGCGACACGGTGAAGACCGTCGCCACGGGCATCGAGATGTTCCGCAAGCTCCTCGACGAAGGCCGCGCGGGCGACAACGTCGGCGTGCTGCTCCGCGGCACCAAGCGGGAAGAGGTCGAGCGCGGGCAGGTCCTGGCCAAGCCCGGCAGCATCACCCCGCACACCAATTTCAACGCCGAAGCCTACGTTCTGACCAAGGAAGAGGGCGGCCGGCACACGCCTTTCTTCAACGGCTACCGGCCGCAGTTTTACTTCCGCACGACCGACGTCACGGGCGTCGTGAAGCTCCCCGAAGGGACGGAGATGGTCATGCCCGGCGACAACATCACGGTGGAGATCACCTTGATCACCCCGATCGCGATGGAAGAGGGGCTCAAGTTCGCCATCCGCGAAGGCGGCAAGACCGTCGGCGCGGGCGTCGTGACCAAGATCCTTAAATAATTAGACGGTTTCCAATCCGAGCGAGGGCGTCATGCGAGAACTGGTAGGGTTCGCTTGCGATCAATGCAAGCGCAAAAATTATACGACGAGCAAAAACCGGAAGACGACCACCGACAAGCTGGTCATGAAAAAATTCTGTTCTTTTTGCCGAACTCATACGCAGCATAAAGAGGTGAAGGTTTAAAGCGAGAGTCGGGGTCAGTAGCTCCAACTGGCTAGAGCGCCGGACTCCAAATCCGGTTGTTGCAGGTTCGACTCCTGCCTGACCCGCCATCTCATCGCGTTCGGCGTTCTCATGAACGAATGGATTCAGAAGCTGAAGGACTCTTTCCGCCACTCGGGGGAATTCTTCAAGGAGTGCTGGCAGGAATTGCGCAAGGTCCATTGGCCTTCGCAGAAAGAGACCTATGCGGCGACGCTGGTCGTTATCATCGTGGTTTTGCTCCTCGGCGTTTACCTGGCGGTTGTGGATTTCGGCCTGACGCGGGCCATTCAGGCCATAGTCAGCTAACTTCTTGGACGGTCGTCCCGTTATGACTAAGCAATGGTACGTGGTGCATACGTTCTCTGGGTACGAGCAGAAGGTGAAGGCCGCCCTGGAAGAGCGCATCCGCAGCATGAACAAGGCGGAGCAGTTCGGCGAAATCCTCGTCCCGGTGGAAAAGGTGATGGAGCTGGTCAAGGGAAAGAAGAAGACCTCTTCGAGAAAGTTTTTCCCCGGCTACATCCTGGTCCAGATGGAGCTCGACGACGAGACCTGGCACGTCGTCAAGGAGACGCCCAAGGTCACCGGCTTCGTCGGCGGCACCACCAACCCGGCGCCGGTGAGCGACGAAGAAGTCCGGGCGATCACCCAGCAGATGGAAGAAGGCGCGGTCAAGCCGAAGCCGCGGGTTTTGTTTTCGGTGGGCGAGAGCGTCAAGGTCATCGACGGCCCGTTCGTCGATTTTAACGGCATCGTGGAGGAAGTCCGACCCGAGAAGGGCAAGCTCCGGGTGCTGATCAGCATCTTCGGGCGCGCGACTCCGGTCGAGCTCGATTTCGTACAGGTGGAGCGAAACTAACATGGCCAAGAAGGTCATCGGTGAGATCAAACTGCAGATTCCGGCCGGTCAGGCGAACCCGAGCCCTCCCGTGGGGCCGGCCCTCGGCCAGCGCGGCGTCAACATCATGGAGTTCTGCAAGGCGTTCAACGCGGCGACCGCGTCGCAGCAGGGCATGATTACCCCGGTCATCGTGACCGTCTACGCCGACCGGTCGTTCACGTTCATCACCAAGACGCCGCCGACCGCCGTGCTGCTCAAAAAAGCCGCCGGCCTCGAGAAAGGCTCCGGCGAGCCGGGCAAGATCAAGGTGGGGAAGGTCACGCAAAAACAGATCCGCGACATCGCCGAGGTCAAGCTGCGCGACCTGACCGCCAAGGACCTGGACGCCGCGGTGAAAACCGTCGAGGGAACGGCGCGGAGCCTGGGACTGGATATCGAGGGATAAGAGGTTCTTATGAAAAGTCACGGCAAGAACTACAAGGCGGCCCTGGCAAAAATCGACCGGACCACCCGATATCCTCTGGAAGAGGGGCTCAAGCTGGTCCACGAGACCAAGCGAGCGAAGTTCGACGAGACCGTCGAGCTCACGGTGCGGCTTGGGGTGGACCCGAGGCAGGCGGACCAGAACGTCCGCGGCACCGTCGTGCTGCCGCACGGGATGGGGAAGGCGGTGCGGGTCGTGGCCTTCGCCAAGGGCGACAAGGCCAGGGAGGCCGAGGAGGCCGGGGCGGATTTTGTCGGCGCGGAAGATATCATTAAAAAAATCAGCGAGGGCTGGCTCGAGTTCGACAACGCGGTCGCCACCCCCGACATGATGGCAGTGGTCAGCCGGATCGGAAAAATCCTCGGCCCCAGGGGGCTCATGCCCAATCCCAAGACCGGGACCGTCACCATGGACATCGCCAAGGCGGTCAAAGAGATCAAGGCGGGAAAACTCGAATTCCGGGTCGAAAAGGCGGGCATCGTGCAGGTGCCGATCGGCAAGGTCTCCTTCAACCTGGAGCAGCTGATCGACAACGCCCGCGCGGTTCTGGCCACGATCGTGCGGGCCAAGCCGGCCTCGGCCAAGGGCAACTACGTGCAGGGCGTGACGCTCTCCACGACCATGGGGCCGGGCATCAAGATCGACTTGAACCAGGTCCGGGAGATGGCCGCTTAAGACAATCGTAGCTGGAGAACGACATGGCTGAACAGGTATCCACGAACGCCGCCATTCAGGCGGAAAAGGCCGAGACGGTCGACGCCGTCCATCAGAAGCTAAAGCGCGCCACGATGGCGATCGTGACCGAGTACCGCGGCCTCACGGTGGCGCAGATGACGCACCTCCGCCAGCAGATGCGCCAGGCCGCGGGCGAGTACAACGTCATCAAAAACACCCTGGTGCGCCGCGCGCTAAAAGAGACGGCCTACGGCGATCTCGACCGCCTGCTCGACGGCCCGAACGGCTGGGTGTTCGGCTACGAAGATCCCGTGGCGCTCTCCAAGACGCTGATCAAGTTCATCGAGCAGAACGAAAAGTTGAAGATCAAGGGCGCGCTGTTCGAGGGCGAGTTCATGGACCAGGCCAAAGTCAAGGTCCTGTCCACGATGCCGAGCAAGCCCGAGATGCAGGCGAAGCTGTTGAACCTCATGCAGGCGCCGGCCACGCAGCTCGTGCGGCTCATGCAGGAGCCCGCCGCCATGATGGCCCGGTTGTTGGAATCGATTCGCAAGCAAAAAGAAGCTCAGGGTTAATATCACACAGGAGGAAGCCATGGACGTAACGAGAGATCAGGTAAAGGAATTCATCAAGCAGAGCTCGGTCATGGAGATCGCGGCGCTGGTGAAGGAGCTGGAAACGGAGCTGGGCGTCAGCGCGGCGGCGCCGGTGGCGGTCGCGGCGGCGGCGGGCCCGGCGGCGGCGGCGGCCGAGGAGAAGACGGAATTCAACGTCATCCTCACCGAGGCCGGCGATAAGAAGATCCAGGTCATCAAAGTCGTGCGCGAGCTCACCGGCCTCGGGCTCAAGGAAGCCAAGGACCTGGTGGACGGCGCGCCGAAGCCGATCAAGGAGGCCATCCCCAAGGCCGAGGCGGAGACCATCAAGAAAAAAGTCGAGGAGGTGGGCGGAAAAGTCGAAATCAAGTAGCCGGGTCGGTCGGATTGTCTTTTCAGACGGAGACGAAAAAGGAGTATCATGGCGTTTCAAGTCGCACATAATTTGAGATTTCGCCGCAGCTTTGGCCGGATCAAGAAGATCATCGATCTGCCTTATCTGATCGAGATCCAGAAAAACTCGTACGACGTCTTCCTCCAGAAGGACCTGCCCGTGGACCAGCGCCAGAGCGCGGGTCTTCAGGGCGTGTTCAAATCCGTATTTCCGATCAAGGATTTCAACGAGACCGCTTCGCTCGAATTCGTCGGCTACAACCTGGGCGAGCCGAAGTACGACGTGGACGAATGCCATCAGCGCGGCATGACCTTCGCCGCGCCGCTCAAGGTGACGGTGCAGCTCGTGCTGTGGGACGTCGATCCCCAGAGCGGCAGCCGGAGCATCAAGAACGTCAAGGAGCAGGAAGTCTATTTCGGCGAGATGCCGCTCATGACCAAGAACGGCACGTTCATGGTCAACGGCACCGAGCGCGTCATCGTCAGCCAGCTCCACCGCTCGCCCGGCGTGTTCTTCGAGCACGACAAGGGGAAGACGCACGCCAGCGGGAAGCTGCTCTATTCCGCCCGCGTGATTCCCTACCGCGGCTCGTGGCTCGATTTCGAGTTCGACCCGAGGGACATCCTCTACGTCCGCATCGACCGGCGCCGGAAGTTCCACGCCACCGTGCTGCTCCGCGCGCTCGGCATGACGACGGAAGACCTGCTCAATTATTTCTACAAGTCCGACACCATCGTGCTCGACGGCCGCAAGGCGCAGCTCGTCTTCAAGCCGGAGCACCTGGTCGGCGTCAAGGCGGGCGCCGACGTGCGCGATCCGAAGTCGAACGAGGTGATCGTCCGCGAAGGGCGCAAGCTCACGCGCATGCTGATCCGCCAGATGGAGCAGTCGCGCGTCAAGCACGTGCCGATCGGGCTCGAGGACATCATCGGCCGCGTCGCGGCGCACGACGTCAAGGACCCGACGACCGGGAAGACCCTGCTGGAGTGCAACCAGGAGATCACCCAGGAAAAGCTCGACCTGCTCCGGGAAAAGGGCGTCAACGAGATCGAGGTCCTGTTCATCGAAGAATCGCGCGTCGGGCCCTTTTTGCGGACGACGCTGCTGCAGGACCGGCTCGATCAGTCGGATAAAGACAAGGACGATCACCGCAAGCCGGAAAAGGCGATCGAGCAGGCGATTCTCGAGATCTACCGGCGGCTCCGCCCCGGCGATCCGCCGACCAAGGAGTCCGCGACCAATTTTTTCCACAACCTGTTTTTCAACCCGGACCGCTACGACCTCTCCAAGGTCGGGCGGCTGAAGCTGAACCACCGGCTCCGCATCAACGTGCCGCTGGAGCACGGGACGCTGCGCAAGGAAGACATCCTCGAAGTGGTCCGCTATCTCATGGAGCTCCGCAACGGCATCGGCTCGGTCGACGATATCGACCATCTCGGCAACCGGCGCGTGCGCGCGGTCGGCGAGCTGGTGGAAAATCACTTCCGCGTGGGCCTGGTCCGCATGGAGCGGGCGATCAAGGAAAAGATGAGCCTCCAGGACATCGAGACGCTCATGCCCCAGGAGCTCATCAACTACAAGCCGGTCTCGGCCGCGCTCAAGGAATTTTTCGGCTCGAGCCAGCTCTCGCAGTTCATGGACCAGACCAACCCGCTCTCCGAGATCACGCACAAGCGCCGGCTCTCGGCCCTCGGTCCGGGCGGCCTCACGCGCGAGCGCGCCGGCTTCGAAGTCCGCGACGTGCACCCGACCCATTACGGCCGCGTCTGCCCGATCGAGACGCCGGAAGGCCCGAACATCGGCCTCATCGCCTCGCTCACGACGTACGCGCGGGTGAACGAATACGGCTTCATCGAGACCCCGTACCGGGAGGTCGAGGACGGCCGGGTGACGGACAAGATCCGCTATCTCTCCGCGCTCGAAGAGGAAGACCACGTGATCGCGCAGGCGAACGCGCCGATCGACAACCGCGGCGCCTTCACGGCCGATCTCGTCTCCTCGCGCAAGGGCGGCGAGTTCGTCATGGCGCGGCCGGAAGAGGTCGACTTCATGGACGTCTCGCCGAACCAGCTCGTCAGCGTCGCCGCCTCGCTGATCCCGTTTCTCGAAAACGACGACGCCAACCGCGCCCTCATGGGCTCGAACATGCAGCGCCAGGCGGTGCCGCTGCTGCGCACCGAGGCGCCGCTTGTCGGCACCGGCATGGAAAAGGTCGTGGCGCGCGACTCGGGCGTCACCATCGTCGCGCGGCGCGACGGCATCGTCGAGAGCGTCGATTCGACGCGTATCGTCGTCAAGGCCGACAAGACCTCCGGCTCGCACCGCGACACCGGCGTCGATATCTACGGGCTCACCAAGTACCAGCGCTCGAACCAGAACACCTGCATGAACCAGAGGCCGATCGTGGTCGTGGGCGACCACGTCCGGGCCGGCGACGTCATCGCCGACGGCCCTTCGACGGAGATGGGCGAGCTCGCGCTCGGCCGCAACGTCCTCGTCGCCTTGATGCCCTGGGGCGGCTACAACTTCGAAGACTCGATCCTCATCAGCGAGCGGGTCGTCAAGGAAGACATCTACACCTCGATCCACATCGAAGAGTTCGAGTGCGTCTCGCGCGACACCAAGCTCGGGCCGGAAGAGATCACGCGCGACATCCCGAACGTCGGCGACGAGGCGCTCACCGATCTCGACGAGAGCGGCATCGTGCGCATCGGCGCCGAGGTCAAGCCGGGCGACATCCTGGTCGGGAAAATCACCCCCAAGGGCGAGACCCAGCTCTCGCCCGAAGAGAAGCTGCTGCGCGCGATCTTCGGCGAGAAGGCCGGCGAGGTGCGCGACACTTCGCTCCGGGTTCCGCCCGGGGTCGAGGGCACGGTCATCAGCGTCCGGATCTTCTCGCGCAAGGGCCTGGGCAAGGACGAGCGCAGCAAGGTCATCGAGGACGAGGAGGTGAGCCGGCTCAAGAAAGACCAGCACGAAGAGATCCGCATCCTCCAGGACGGCGCGCTCCGGCGGCTGAAAAAGCTCCTGGGCGGCCGGCGCACCGCCAACCAGGTGCGCGACGACAACCGCAAGGTGCTCCTCAACAAGGGGAAAGAGATCACCGACGAGGACCTGGACGAGATCCCGATGCCCTACTGGGGCGAGATCCGCGTCGACAACGAATCGGTCGAGGCCGAGTTGAAGCGCATCGTCGAGAGCACTTCCGAGCAGGTCGAGCTCATCAAGCTCGTCTTCCAGGACAAGATCAACAAGTTGAAGAGCGGCGACGAGCTCCCGCCCGGCGTCATCAAGATGGTCAAGACCTTCGTCGCGATCAAGCGCAAGCTCCAGGTCGGCGACAAGATGGCCGGACGCCACGGCAACAAGGGCGTCATCTCGCGCATCCTGCCGGAAGAGG
>Ga0209131_1002841_pt1 | contig 11652 bp, 9 predicted proteins | sample GraSoi_2013_40cm_FD_185826 | JGI IMG/M metagenome (GOLD analysis project Ga0209131, IMG submission 185826) | Grasslands soil microbial communities from the Angelo Coastal Reserve, California, USA - Sample 9_17_2013_40cm (SPAdes) (version 2) | ecosystem: Environmental > Terrestrial > Soil >...
AGCCGGCCCGCAAGATGGCGCACGTGATCCAGAGCGCGGCGGAACACATCGCATATGCCGTGAAAGCCATCAAGCGTCCCCGCGAGGTGGCGGCGCAGGCGGCCGAGATCAAGCGGCTCGAGGAGGAAGGGGATCAACTCTATCACGAGGCCGTCGGTGCGTTGTTCGCCGGCACGCCCGACCCCATCGAGGTGATCCGCTGGAAGGAAGTCTACGAGACGCTCGAGATTGCGATCGATCAGTGCATGGGCGTCGCGAACGCGCTGCATAGTATCTCCATCAAGAACAGCTGAGCCGTGGTCTGGTACGTCGTGGCGATCATCGGGATCGCCTTCCTGTTCGACTTCAGCAACGGCTTCCACGATTCGGCGAATTCCATCGCCACGATCGTCGGCACGCGCGTGCTGAGTCCGTTGGCGGCGGCGGTGTGGGCGGCATTCTTCAACTTTGCGGCGCTGTTCACGGGCGGCGTTGCCGTCGCGAAGGCGGTCGGCGCGGGGATGATCGACCAGAGCATCGTCGATCCCAACGTCATTCTCGGCGCGCTTCTCGGAGCGATTCTCTGGAACGGCATCACGTGGTACTACGGGATCCCGTCCAGCTCATCGCACGCGCTGATCGGCGGCTACGCCGGGTCGGCCATTGCCAAGGCGGGCTTCGGGGCGGTCACGTGGGGTCAGAAGTGGATTCAGACCCTCACCTTCATCGTCGTCTCCCCGCTAGTGGGTTTTCTGGCGGGCTTCGCGCTGATGCTGTCGTGCTACTGGCTGTTTCAGCGGCTCAATTCGGCGCGTGTCGATCGCGTGTTCAGGCCGGCGCAGCTGCTGAGTTCGGCAATGCTATCGTACTCTCACGGCGGAAACGACGCGCAGAAAACGATGGGCATCGTCGTTGGCCTCCTGGTGGCGAGCAAGGGCTATTTCGCCACACAGACGGGGTGGCTTCACATCATGTATCTCCCCGACTTCAGGGTGATTCCGCGATGGATCGAGATCTGCGCCTACTCGGCCATCTCGCTGGGAACCCTCTTCGGCGGGTGGCGCATCGTCCACACGATGGGATCGCGAATCACCAAGCTCCGCCCCATGGGGGGCTTTGCGGCAGAGACCGGTGGCGCGATTGCCATTCAGATCGCCACCCACTTTGGCATCCCGGTGAGCACCACCCACACCATCACGGGGTCCATTGTTGGCGTCGGGGCCACCAAACGCCTGTCGGCCGTCCGCTGGGGCATCGCGGGACGGATCGTCTGGGCCTGGGTGCTGACCATCCCGGCTGCCGCCCTCATGTCGATGGCCTCGTATCTGCTCCTGGCGTCGATAGTTCACATGTAAACTATCATTGTGACCCGCCCGTGACGGCGGCCCGGGCGACGCCATTAAATTGAGTGCTCCGCGCGGCCGTGTGTCCGCACGGACGCATTGTCTCACGGGCCGAATGTGACGATCGCAAGTCCTCCCGTACCTGAGTCACCGTACTTCAACCGAGAGCTGAGCTGGCTCGCGTTCAACGAGCGCGTCCTCCGCGAGGCGGGAGACCCTCGTGTTCCGCTGCTCGAGCGGTTGAAGTTCCTCGCGATCTTCAGCTCGAATCTCGACGAGTTTTTCATGGTTCGGGTGGCTGGCTTGAAGCGGCAGGCGGCGGCCAAGGTGTCGACTGCGCCTCCGGACGGCCTGTCCCCGGTCGAACAGCTGGACGCCATCAGGAGCAAGGTCGCGCAACTGGTGACGGAGCAGCGTGCGCTGCTGGCCCAGGTGCTCGAGGAGCTGGCGCCGCGCGGCGTGCGGATCGCACGGATGGACGAGCTCTCGCCGGTCGAATGCGCGGCGCTGGACACGGTCTTCGAGTCGCAGGTGTTCCCCGTGCTCACGCCGCTGGCGGTCGATCCGGGGCATCCCTTTCCGTATCTCTCCAATCTCTCGCTGTCGCTGGCGGTGGAGGTACGCGACCCGGAGCGGCAGACGGTGCACTTCGCGCGCGTGAAGGTGCCGAAGTCGCTGCCCCGGTGGATCCCGATCTCGGGCCGGATGAACACGTACGTGCCACTCGAGAGCGTCATCGGCGAAAATCTCGATGCGCTGTTTCCCGGCATGGAGGTGCTGGGTTGGTACGTATTCCGGATCACGCGCTACTCGGATCTGGAGCTGCCGAACGCCGAGGAGCCCGAGGATCTGCTCGCGGAAATCGAGCAACAGGTGTTCAAACGCCGCTTCGGAGAGGTCATCCGTCTGGAGGTGCAGGACGACATGCCGGCGCACCTTCGTGCGCTCCTGATCGAGGAGCTCCAGGACTACGAGGAGCCGGCCATGCTGCTCGGCGAATCGGACGTCGAGGAAGCGGGCACGCTGCTCGATCTCAGCGATCTCCAGGCGCTCGCGTCGCTGGACGTTCCCGAGCTCAAGGACCCGCCGTTCACGCCGAAGACGCCAGTGGAGCTCCAGGATCCGGACCGGTCGATCTTCGACGTCATCCGCGAGCGCGATCTCCTGGTGCATCATCCGTTCGATTCCTTTCCCGCCACCGTCGAGCGGTTCCTGGAGACGGCGGCGACGGACGATCAGGTGCTGGCGATCAAGCTCACGCTGTATCGCACGAGTGGTGATACGGAGATCGTCCGCGCGCTCACGCAGGCGGCGCAGCGGGGCAAGCAGGTGGCGGTGCTCGTGGAGCTCAAGGCGCGCTTCGACGAAGCCAACAACATCACGTGGGCGCGGCAGCTCGAGAGCTTCGGCGTGCACGTGGCGTACGGCTCCGCCGCCTTCAAGACGCACACGAAGATCGCGATGGCCGTGCGGCGCGAGTCGGACGGAATTCGCCGGTACATCCATGTGGGTACCGGCAACTACAACTCCAAGACCGCGCGCCAGTACACGGATCTCGGCCTGTTCACGTGCAGCCCCTCGATCGGCGCAGACGTCAGCGATCTGTTCAACTCCCTCACGGGTTACGCGCGGCAGCGATACTACCGAAAGCTGCTCGTGGCGCCGTCGAACATGAAGGACCGTTTTCTCGAGCTGATCGAACGCGAGACGACACATGCCGCGAATGGGAAGCGTGCGCGCATCGTGGCCAAGATGAATGCGCTCGTGGACGCGGAGGTGATCGACGCACTCTACCACGCGTCACAGGCCGGCGTGGACATCGATCTCATCGTCCGCGGCATCTGCTGCCTGCGGCCGCGCGTGCCCGGCATGAGCGAGCGCATTCGCGTGGTGAGCGTGGTCGGCCGCTTTCTGGAGCACTCACGACTCTTCTACTTCCACAACGCCGGCGCGGACGAATACTACCTCGGCTCCGCGGACTGGATGCCGCGCAACTTTCTGCGCCGCGTAGAAGCGGTGGCGCCGGTGGACGATGCGACGCTGCATTCGAATCTCCGCTCGCTCGTGGACACCCTGCTGGTGGACAATCGGCAGGCGTGGGATCTACGCGCCAATGGCACGTGGGTGCAGCGGCAGCCGGAGGGAGAAACCCGGTCGACGCACGCCATCCTGCTCGCCGACTCGTGGGGCACGCAACCGTCGTCGCGTCCACTCGAGGGTGCCTACGCCGACTCCCGCACCTACGCGGAGCGGCTGGGAGACTGAGCGCTATTCGTTGGCGCCCGCCTCGACGGCGTCCGACGAGAAGACGTCGCCGTCCGGGCTGACGATCTCCACGGGGATACCGGCGACTCGCGCGAGCAGCTCGGACTTGCGGTGCGCGCCCCAGATGTCGAGCCGAATGTTGTCGGCGCCTGGTTGCGCGACAGGCGTAATGCGAATGGCGCGCTTCATCCGCCGCACCTTGAGCTCTGCAACCGCGCCGATGTGACCGCGATCGAATCCGTCGGCGACGCGAAGTAGCGCAGCGAGCTTGCGAACGCGGCCGCGCATGGCGGGCGACAACTCACCGAAGTTTCGGTGCTTGCGCTTCGGTTCCGCTCCACGATGGTAGCGGGCCACGTTGGCCATCACCACCTGCTCGGCGGGCGCGACGCCGAGCAACTCCGCATGCAGGATGAGGTGGTATGCGTGTTTGTGGTGGCGGTCGTAGCTGATGTGGTACCCCACGTCGTGCAGCAGGGCGGCGTCGCCGAGCCGCTCTCCGAGCGCGTCGAAGAGGCGGAGCGCCAGCCGCTGCACCTGTTGCGCGTGCGGTGCTTCGTAGTGGCACCGCTCGGCAAATTCGCGCACCGACCGCTCGCGCGCCTCACCCGGATCGGCGGCTGTGGCGCGCACGCGAGCGGTCTCGAGCAGAATGCCTTCCCGGATGCCGTAGCGGGAGACGACGAGGTCGCGCGCGTCCACCCGTGCCAGCACTTCCGCCGCGACGGCGACCCCGGCAACGATGATGTCGGCGCGCCCCGGATTGAGTCCGGGCATTTCGCGCCGCTCTTCCGTGGACATCGACGCCATCGCGTCGAGCAGGTGCTCGACCTCGGTGCGCGGAATCTTCGTCGCATGGACGTTTCGCGCCGCAAGCATTTTCTGCCGCGCGAGGTGCATGCCGCCGAGATTCGTGAACGTTCCTCCGGAGCCGATCACCTGCGCGCCACGCCAGTCGCGCGTGGAGATGACGTCACGCACGGCGCGTCGCACTTCCTTGCGAAGCTGCCGCAGTGCGCGCGGCGTAACGCCGTCGCGGAAGTATCGCTCCGTGAGGCGAAGGGCTCCCAGGGGCAGCGACACCAGCTCATCGAGGACGCCGTCGGCGCTGAGGGCCAGCTCCAGCGAACCGCCGCCGATGTCCATGATCACGGAACGTCCCGCCGCGAGATCGAAGTGCGCGAGCGCGCTTCGGAATGACAGGCGTGCCTCGTCCTCGCCGCGGAGTACCTTGACGCGAAGCCCGGTTTCCTGCCGGACGCGCGCGATGAATCGCTTGGCATTCTCGGCGTCGCGCACCGCGCTCGTTGCGACGGCTTCGATCCGGTTGGCGCCGAGTTGTCGCGCGAGGGTCGCCATCCGCGCGATGGCTTCCACGGCGCGCTCGATGGCGTTCGCTCCGAGGACGCCGGTGTCCTCCAGATCCGCGCCGAGGCGCGGTGCCGCCTTCATTTCGTCCACGACGCTGATGGCGCCGTCGGGCGTCACGTCGGCCACGATCTGCCGGACCGAGTTCGATCCGATGTCGATGGCGGCGATTCTCGTTTCCGTGCCCGCGCGGGGCTCGCGCGTCTGGCGCGGACGGTCGGGGCTGCGTCGCGCTGCGGTCATGAGGTCGAGGCTGCGGGGGCGGGCGATGCGTTGCCGCGGAAACTATCGCCGGGTCGTCGTCCTCACATGGGGGGGACCGGGAAAAGACGCCTCAGCCACTCAACGCACTCGTCCGCGGCGCCTCTCCGCCGCCGTGCTTGATGTTCTTCCCTTCGGCGAGGAAGACTGCGTCCTCCGCGATGTTCGTCGCGAGATCCGCCACGCGCTCGAGGTTCCGGCTCACCAGGAGATACTCGAGCGACGGATTGATCGTGCGTGCGTCGGCCATCATGTGCGTGAGCAAAATTCTGAACACTGACTCGTGCAGCGTATCCACTTGGTCGTCGCGCGCGCACACATCGCGGGCGAGCGAGCCGTCCGCGCGAAGAAATGCGTCGATCGCGTCGCTGAGCATTGCCCGCGCGCGCCGCGCCATGTCCTCGATTTCCGGATCCGGATTGATGTGTGTGCGTTGGGAGATCAGGCGGAGCGCGGCCTGCGCGATGTTCACCGCATGGTCGCCGACGCGCTCCAGGTCGCTCGTCACCTTGATCGCGCTGACGATGAAGCGAAGGTCGCGCGCCATCGGCTGCTGGAGTGCGAGCAATTCCAGTGCGTCGGCCTCGATCTCCACTTCCATGATGTCGAGCTCACGGTCGGCGTTAATCACCGCCTCGGCCTTTCCCTCGTCCAGGCTGAGCAACGAATCGACGGAGAGATCCACCAGCGATTCCGCTCGCTCCGACATCGTGAGCAGACGTCGATTCAGCGCGGTGAGCTGGTCGTGGAAATGGCGAAATGGCAGGTCTGGGCTCATCCGAATCTCCCCGTGATGTAGGCTTCCGTCTGGTCCCCACGCGGGCTCGTGAACAGCCGCTGCGTCTCTCCCACCTCGACCAGCTTGCCGAGATAGAAGAACGCCGTGCGATCCGAGATGCGCGCCGCCTGTTGCAGGTTGTGCGTGACGATGACAATCGTCAACTCGCGTTTCAGCTCGTAGATCAGCTCCTCGATCTTCTGTGTCGCGATGGGGTCGAGCGCTGACGCCGGCTCGTCCAGCAGCAGCACCTCCGGCTCGTTCGCAAGCGCGCGGGCGATGCACAGGCGTTGCTGCTGCCCGCCCGAGAGCGTGAGCGCGCTGTCTCGCAGCCGGTCCCTCACCTCGTCCCATAGTGCGGCACGTCGGAGCGCCGACTCGACGATCGCGTCGAGATCAGCGCGCTTGGGCCGCACGTTGATGCGCGGACCGTAGGCCACGTTGTCGTAGATGCTCTTGGGAAACGGATTCCATCGCTGGAAGACCATCCCCACACGCTGCCGAAGGGTGACGACGTCCATCCCGCGCTCATAGATGTTCTCACCGTCCAGCCGGATCTCGCCCGACCCGTGCGCACCGGGAATCAATTCGTTCAGCCGGTTGATGGATCGGAGAAACGTCGATTTGCCGCAGCCCGACGGGCCGATCAATGCCGTCACGGCCGACGGCGGAATCGACAGGTCGATGTCGAAGAGCGCCTGGGTCGCCCCGTACCAGAAGTTGAACCGTTCGACCTCGACGCTGCCGCTGCGCGCCGGCTCGGGGGCGCGTGCAAGCTCCTGCGCGGCGCTCATCCGAACCGTCCGGTGATGTAGGCTTCCGTTCGCGGATCGCCGGGCGTCGTGAACATGTCGCGCGTGGGTGCCGCCTCTACCATCTCGCCGGACAGCATGAAGACGGTGCGGTCCGAGACGCGCGCCGCCTGTTGCATGTTGTGGGTCACGATGACCACGGTCATCGTCCTGCGCAGCTCATAGACGAGCTCCTCGATCTTCTGCGTACTCATGGGGTCGAGTGACGCGGTGGGCTCGTCGAGCAGCAACACGTGCGGGGACGTCGCGAGCGCGCGGGCGATGCAGAGCCGCTGCTGCTGGCCACCGGAGATGCCAGTCGCGCTCGTCCGCAGCCGATCCTTTACCTCGTCCCACAGCGCTGCTTCGCAGAGCGCTCGCTCGACGACTTCATCGACCTGCCGCCGCGAGAGCGCTCGCTCGGGCTGGACGCACAGCCCCGCCGCGACGTTGTCCCGGATGGACATCGTCGGGAACGGGGTGGGACGCTGGAACACCATGCCGACGTGCCGGCGGAGTGTGATGGGATCGACGTCGTCCGCATAGATGTCCTGCTCATGCAGCAGCACGCTGCCCTCCACGCGCGCGCGGGGCACCGTCTCGTGCATGCGATTGAGGCAGCGCAGCAGAGTGGATTTGCCGCAACCGGACGGCCCGATGATCGCCGTCACTTCGTTCGGCGGAATGTCGAGCGTGACGTCGCGCACGGCGTGCGTGTCGCCGAAATACGCGTTCAACCCCATGGTTTGCACGGCCATGACCGGCCCGCTGCTCGAGACGGCTGTCGGCGGCCTTGCCTCGTTGCGCAGTTCCGCGAGGTCAGTCATGCCCACCTCCGAAGCGCGCGCGCGTCACGAGTCTCGCGATGACGCTGATCACCAGCACGAGCCCGATCAGGACCGTCGCACCCGCCCATGCCTGCGCATGCCAGTCGTCATACGCACTGTTGGCGTAGACGTAGATCTGGAGCGGCAGTGCGGCGATGGGCTGCGTCAGCTTGAGGGACCAGAACTGGTTGCCGAAGGCGGTGAAGAGCAGTGGGGCCGTCTCGCCCGCGACGCGCGCGACGGCGACGAGCACCCCCGTCACGATGCCGCCGAGTGCAGTCCGCAGAACGATCTGTAGGGACGTGCGCCAGCGCGGATAGCCGAGCGCCAGCGCTGCCTCCCGCAGCGACTGGGGCACGGTGCACACCATCTCCTCGGTCGTCCGCGTGACGAGCGGGATCATCATCGCGCCGATGGCGGCGCCACCGGCCAGCGCAGAAAAGTGTCCGAACGGCCTCACGAGGAATTCCCACGCGAAGATGCCCATCACGATCGACGGGAGCCCGTTCAGCACATCCGCGAGATAGCGCACGAGATTCGCGAGGCGCGAGCCGCGCTGCTCCGCGAGATACAGCCCCGCGCCGATGCCCACGGGAAGTCCGACCGTGGCCGCGATGCCGATCAGCACCAGCGTGCCGATGATTGCGTTGGCCATGCCGCCGCCCGGCTCGCCGACCGGCGCAGGCATGTGCGTGAAGAAGCTCAGCGAGAGCGACGCGGCACCCTTCCTGAGCAGGTAGCCCAGTATCGCGATGAGCGGAACCACCGCGATGGCTGCGGCGACGCACGTGAGCGACACCATGACGACGCTCGCGATGCGGCGTCGCATCAACCTCTTCGTGCTTCCGCCCTGGCGACCCGTCGACGACAGCGCGACGCTCACACCCGCACCTCGGAGACGCGACGCACCAGGAGGCGCGCGATGGCGTTGACGACGAGCGTCATGACGAAGAGCACGAACCCCACCGCCATCAGCGTAGCCTTGTGGAGATCGGTCGTCGCCTCGGTGAACTCGTTCGCGATGAGCGATGCCATCGTATAGCCGGGCGCCAGCAGCGAGGCGGAGAGCTCGTGGCGGTTGCCGATGAGCATCGTGACCGCCATCGTCTCACCGAGGGCGCGCCCCAGCCCGAGGATAACGCCGCCGATGATGCCGGTGCGCGCGTACGGAATGACGGCACCCGCGATCGTCTCCCAACGAGTCGCGCCAAGCGCCAATGCTGCCTCGCGCTGCGACCGCGGCACCGCCACGAGCACTTCGCGCGACACCGCGGCGATGTACGGGAGCACCATGATGGCGAGGATCAGCCCCGCCGCGAGGACGCTCGGACCATAGATCGGCCCGGAAAAGAATGGCGTCGCGCCGAGATGGAGCGTGTCTCTGAGAAACGGCATCACGCTCGTTCGGAGCAGCGGCAAGAAGAAGAACATGCCCCAGACACCGTAGACGACGCTCGGTACGGCCGCCAGCAGGTCCACGAGAAAGGACAAGGGCTGCCGTAGCCATGACGGCGAGAACTCCGAGAGAAAGATCGCGCCGCCCAGCGCGAGCGGCGTCGCGACCACCAGGGCGATCACGGAGGTGAGGACCGTGCCCACGATCGCCGGCGCCGCGCCGAACAGACCGTTCACCGGATCCCACGCGCTCGACGTCAGGAACGAGAAACCGAAATGGTGCAGCGCCGGCCAGCCCGCGCTCCCGACCACGACAAAAATCAGCAGGAGAAGAGCGGGGATGCAGAGGGCGAAGAACACCAGCGTCAGCCGGTAGACCCGATCGGCGATCACGGTACCCTGGATCACCGGCGCGCGGCGCACCGTGCCGGACGACGCGTCCGCGCTCCCGGTGGGCGGGCCGGGATGCCGAAACGACCTCGGCTCCTGCGACGGCCCGGTCGTCGGAACTGGAAGTGGCGTCATGTGATGGGAGAAACTGACCGGTTCGCGTATCGAAAGCCCGCGGCGACTGTAACGGTCGCGTCACGACCATTTCATGGCAGAGCGTCGGGGCCGCCGTTACACAACCGCAACCACCTCATGTCACACCCGTGATCAAACGGCTGGACGTTGCGTGCGGTCACGTACGCCGGTGGCCGCTCCCACGAACTCTCCCTTCAGCCAGACCACACAATGTTTCGTGCTCGTCCTTCATGGCTCCGGTCGGCCGTTCTCCTCGCACTCGCTGTCGGCGCTCCAGTCGGGGCACAAAGCGCGCCCGCCCCGTCGCCGCTGAACTTCTCTGGCATCATCTTCGGAAGTTACAACTTCCAGGAGTCGGTGAACGGAGCACCGCTCAATCGCCAAATCGACAACCAGTTCATCGTCGATCGCGCGTATCTCACGTTCCGCATGCCCGCGGGTGATCACACGAGCATCCGGATCACGACGGACGTCTATCAGACGTCGGAAGCGACACCAAACGCGTATACCGTACGGGCGAAATACGCATACCTCGAGTACGCCGGCTCCAAGATGGACAACGGCTTACAGGTCACGGGGCGCATCGGCATCCTGCACAACGTCGTCATCGATCATCAGGAGTCGTTCTGGCCGCGGTACCTGAGCCAGGTCGGCGTGGAGCGCGCTGGGTACTTCTCGTCAGCCGACGTTGGCATCGCGTCGCAGATCGCGCTGCCCGACAAGATGGGCGAAGTGTACGCCACGGTCACGAACGGACCGGGATACACCTCGCGTGAGACCGACCGCTTCAAGGACTACGCCGTCCGTCTCTCGCTTACGCCGCTGGCGAACAACAAGGACCTGCCGTTGCTCCAGACCTTCACGATTACGGCGTGGGGATACAAGGGTGCTACCGCTAGCGCCTTCGTGAACGGTGGCACGGGACAGAACGGTCCCATCGGTGAGGCACTCGATCGCAGCCGCGCGGGCCTGTTCGTCGGCATCAAGGATCCCAAGCTGGTGCTCGCCGGCGAGTTTGCTCAGCGTCACGAGAACGGAGAGCTCGGCGCGAACACCGCGGCAAGCCCGCGCGCGCTCACCGAAACGACTGGCCGCCTGCTTTCGGCCTACACCGTCGTTCGGCCGCTCGCATTCGCGGACGCCAGTGGCAAGTCGCCATTCGGTTTCGTCGCGCGGTACGATCGGGCAACGCCGACCTCGAGCACGGTGGGCTTCACGACTGTTCCTGATCCCGGCAACGGATACCACACGGTGATCGGCGGCGTGTTCTGGGACCTGTCGCAGAAGGCACAGATCGCCTTCGACTACCAGGAGTCACTCGCGTCGTCGAATGGCGTCTCCAACGCGCCGCCCGCGCCGAGCAAGACGATCTTCGCGCACTTCGTCGTGAACTTCTGATCTCCGCGCTCCGGCGTGACGAATCCGTTACACCGGGGCGACGGGACGGACATCCGTCCCGACCATCGTCATCGTGTCAGAACTTCCCATCAAACCCCACAGGAGTGACATCGTGAATCTCCTCGCCAGGACAGTGCTCGGCGCCGCCTGCGTTGCCGCGGTCGCCATGCCGAGCGCCGCACAGGATCTCACCGGCGCAGGCGCGACCTTTCCGTATCCCATCTACAACAAGTGGTTCAGCGACTACGCTGCGAAGACCGGCGTGAAGATCAACTATCAGTCGATCGGCTCCGGCGGCGGCGTGCGCCAGATCTCCGAGCAGACTGTGGACTTCGGCGCCAGCGATGCGCCGATGTCGGACGAGGAGCTCGCCAAGGCGAAAGGCGGGGCGCTCCTGCACGTTCCGACCGTGCTTGGCGCCGTCGTCATCACGTACAACGTGTCTGCGCTCAAGCGGCCGCTGAAGCTCGACGGCATCACGCTCGCGGACATCTACCTCGGCAAGATCACGAAGTGGAACGACCCCCGTATCGCCGCGCTCAACAAGGGCACAGCACTGCCTGCCTCTGACATTCTCGTCGTTCATCGCTCGGATGGCTCTGGCACGACCTACGTCTTCACCGACTATCTCTCGCGGGTGAGCACCGACTGGGCCACCAAACCCGGCAAGGGCAAGGACGTCCAGTGGCCGGTCGGCTTGGGCGCGAAGGGGAACGACGGCG